>WNFR01000576.1_pt1 | contig 63985 bp, 56 predicted proteins | sample 5400221 | NCBI WGS metagenome assembly WNFR01 (sample SAMN13153357, study PRJNA577476) | soil metagenome | isolation source: 40 cm soil under Madrone tree | place: USA:California | collected 2016-06-14
GGCGACAACAGCTGGCAGCTCAATCTGTCAATTGGGAACGCATCTCTCGGGCAGTTACGAAAGTGTTGCAATCTGCTTAGGAGAATGCGCTCATGAATAGTCACCTGGATCTACTACTTAAACGCTTTGATCGAGCGGCATTCGAATGTGAAGTCGAAGAAGAACTGAAATTTCACATCGGGATGCAGGCGCAAGCCTACGAAAGGCAGGGTCTAACTCCGGAAGAAGCTTTCGCCAGGGCCGCGCTTCGATTCGGAGATTTCGCGCAGATCAAAACGCAATGTATCCGAATAGGCAAACAAAGCAGTGTGAGGACATTGGCAATGAGAATTCTCTTCACTGTAGCTTTTCTCCTGGGACTTCTAATTAGAATTTCGAGCTGGGAGTTTCATTTAACACGAGTCGGAGATTTGCTGATTATGATAGCCGTCTTCGGGAGCTTGCTTCTCTACGCAAAAAGAAGCGGCCCAACTGTTTTCAGTACCGGGAGAAAACCGTTTCAGTTGGGCCTGAATAAGGCCTCTGATTCGGTGCCGCTCAGCTTTGATGACAAGGGACGCACACCTTTTGAACGCGTTAGAGCAGACGACCGGTAGAGATTCCGTTAGTCGTCTACGGGTAGTCCCTCTAGCCGCATAATCTGCAGGGCGTTGGTGGTTGGGCATGGGCCAATCCGCAAATGATAATCAAAGACCATCTTGCCTTCGCGCACCTCTTCCCGAAAATGAAAGTTCCCGACCCCTGGGATCTCATCGGCTAGTTTGATGAGCTCCAGATCGTGGGTTGCCACGAGTCCGACCGTTTTGCGACTCGACAGCGCCCGTATGTAAGCACGGCTCCCAATGTGCCGCTCGCGACTATTCGTCCCTCTGAAGATTTCATCGATCAAAAACAGAACCGGGAGGTTCTCACCCCGTTCTGTCGCTGAAAGCAGAGCCTTCAACCGTTTGACCTCGGCATAAAAATAGGAGAGCCCCTCTTGCACCGAATCGCTGACCTTAATACAGGTGAATACCCGAAAGGGAGAGGTCTGCAGATCGCCGGCATTAACTGGAGCCCCTGCATAGGCCAGGCAAAGATTTACACCCACGGTCCTGAGAAAGGTGCTCTTACCCGCCATGTTTGAGCCGGTGAGGATCGCAATTTTGCGATGCTCGTCTAACTCAAAGTCATTGCATACTTTTGCTTCTGGTTTAATGAGTGGATGTCCCAGAGCCCGGGCGGCAAACATTGTCGAGTGCGAGAGTGCCGGGCAGGGCTTTCCAGCTGGAGTGCTTGATTCGACTCTGGGAAACACATACCCCGGATTCAAGTATGCAAAATTGGCCATTGAATTCAGAGCTTCCAGCTCGTACCAGGCATCGAGCCAGCAGGGCAGTAAGTCGGCGAGTTCCTTCTTCAGAAGCTCCAGGCGATGGCTGAAGTAAAAATCCCAGGGAATAAATGCGTGGACAACAAGCCATAAGATTGCATTTGTTCGCAACCCTAACGCCATTGCTAATCTTTCAAGCCTCTTCAACTTGGCCGAGGGACGTCTCACTTTGTCCACGAAAGGTGAACAGATTTTGGCAAGCCCTGGACTATTCCTATACCCGCGCGATTCCAGATACTTGAAGACGCTTCGGAATCGGCGCAGCGCTTTTTCAAGTTCCTGTAGCTCTCCCCATGCCGTCGTGATTTGGGATTGCCTGGCTATCATCACACCGACATAGATAACAAACGCGACAGGCCACACAGGAGGAGCCATTTCGAAGGCAGCCAGTGTGATAAAGGTGACGTTCAAGGCAGCAAGTATGACGAGCAGCCAGATCGTCGAAAGCAGGGAGCCCTTGCGAACTCGGTGCTGGATCCAATCAACCAATATGTTTGAATCCCACTGACTCACTTGAATCCTTCCTTCTCCGCTGGCTATTGACGACAGCAGCTGTAATTTATCCCGGAAAAGCGAATGTCCTTTCAGCTCCTGGACCAGGGACTGTCGCTCCTTGATAAGCAGAACATCGGGCGCGTCATTTAGCAACCATGACTTCAACCTATGACTTCCTTCCTTTGTAACCGCACTGTCGAGGAGTCTATGAAGAGACCTTTCTCCTGTAATGTCGAGGTCACTTTCAAATGGATGGGCCGACGCCGGTATTGATTGATCCCCATGTGGCATCTGGTCCCAATCAAGACGGATTCTAGCCACCTGGATTTGCTTTATCTCCAGCATGAGAGAGTTCCGGGCGATGCAGTCCCGCACCTTTCTGTGATAGGCAGTGACCACCCAGAACCCGAGCGAGAATGAAACCACCAGAACCCACCCGACCGCCGTTCCGGAGAACTTGCAAAGGAGCAGGGTCAGCAATAGGCCACAAACGAAGACGACTCTTCGTACGGTCCAGTACTTATTACTTACTTTCCTCAGTTTTTCCGCTCGGCGTTTCAGCCTTGCGATGCTGCTCTCGAGGAGCTTCAAGCGGGTCATACTGCTGCAGTTGCTCGAGACGGCGGATGCAACCGAATCATTTTCCATTTTTGGTCATGCGACTTCTTTCATTAGACTAAATGAGGCTTGGGCTTTCTTACGCTCGATGGCTCTGATTTAATTGCGCAGGCAAAATATAATGACTTTCAACCTCATCGATATCTTCCTCGTAGTGCTCGTCTTGTTTAGCGTGCTCAACGGCTGGAGACGCGGGTTCATCCTGGGCGTGCTCGATCTCGTCGGTTGGGCGTTGAGCATGCTCGCTGGTCTGCGTTTCTATCCCTCGCTAGCTCGTTGGCTTGGACCACGCGTTACATTGTGGCCTGATGTCTGGGACCGTCCGATTGCTTTCGTGCTTGTGGCCATCGCCGCCGGTGTGACGGTCCAACTTCTCGGTTACTGGTTTCTCCGCCGCCTGCCGAAAGATGTGCATGAAAGCTCCACCAACCAATTGCTCGGTATCATACCGGGTCTAGCAAACGGATTGATTATCGCAGCGATCGTCGCAGCTCTCCTGCTCGCCTTACCACTCAATGAGGGTTTGCGCGAGCGCACGCGTGAGAGCGCGGTAGTGAATCGGCTTGCAGGCTACTCAGAACGTTTAGAAACTGCGCTTCACCCGGTCAGCAATGATTTTGCCGAGGCCTTCGCCCAAACTCTCAACCTGCTTACCGTTGAACCTGATTCGAATGAGCGCGTCACACTGCCTTACAACGTTCCGACGTCGCGACCCAGACCGGACTTGGAAGCAAGGATGCTGGACCTGATTAACCGAGAACGAATCGCGGCGGGACTTAAACCGCTCGCGCCCGATCCGGAACTCACGGAAGTCGCGCGGCGACACTCCGCGGATATGTTCGCGCGTGGCTATTTCGCGCACGAGACACTCGAAGGTCGCAATCCTTTCGATCGCATGCGCGAGGCGAACGTTCGTTTCCTGACTGCCGGAGAAAACCTCGCCCTCGCCCCAACCGTGCAAGTCGCACATATTGGTCTAATGAATTCGCCCGGTCACCGTGCCAACATTTTGAATAAAGACTTCGGCCGTGTCGGCATTGGCATCATGGACGGTGGCATCCGCGGGCTGATGGTGACGCAGGATTTCCGCAATTGAAGCTGTGATTATTGCCAGCGGAAGATGCGCAACGCGACGACGAAGCTTACCAGTCCCCACGCCAGTACGATGGCAAGTTGCGTCCAATGCGACATGAGCGGCACTCCGTCATTCATGACGGCCCGCATCACATCGTTCAGCGCCGTCAGCGGCAAAGCCTTGATAATGGGTTGAAACCACTGCGGGAAGCGTGCTGCGGAGAAGAAAGTGCCAGACAACAACCACATCGGCAGCATGACAAAGTTCATCAGCCCGGACACACCCTCAACCGTCCGAGGACGGGCCGCCACGAGCAGGCCCAGGCCCGAAAAAGCCAGGGCGCCGACGACAGCGCAAACCGCCACATCAATGAGCGACCCGCGCACCACAACACCGAAGACAACCCGGGCAAAGACGACGAGTGCCGCCACCTCAAGGGCCAGAAAAAGCAGGCGCGACAGCATGAACGACAGCAGGTAATGCGAACGACGCATAGGCGTCGCAGCGAAACGCTTGAGCAGTTTTTTCCCGCGCGCTGATACAATTGCGAAGCCCAAACCCCACATCCCACTGCCCATCAAGTTCAGCCCAATCAGGCCCGGTATTAGAAAGTCGATGTAACGCGCGCCCACTTCGGCAACAGTTTCATCCTGTACGTTCAGGCTATTATCGGTGGCTTTCGCGCGCCACAGTGCATTATCGACGGCGAGCTTCGCAGTGCGACTCTCAGGGCGCGTCGGATCGTAGCGATAAATCAGCTGTGGGAAAGCGTTTTGAGCCCCCGGATCTGAGTTTTGAGATCTTGTGTCTGAGATTTGAGATCCAGCAACCCGCACGACAAGCGCGACATTCCCAGTCCGTAACGCTCGCGCGGCTTCCTCCTCCGAAAGCACGACCGGCACGACATCTCCTGATCGTTTCAGCGCCGCCGTGACGGCCACGCTTTTTGCATTTTCTTCAACTGCAATCCGAATCTTCTCAGGCGCAGTGTTGCGGAAAGCGAGTCCGAGCGCACAAGCAAGCAGAACGGGAAAGATAAAGACCCAGAAGATCACCTCCGGCTCTCGCACGAACTCGCGGACGCGCGTGAGCGTTAGCTCGAAAAGCGGGTGCAAGGTCCGCTTTCTTACTGGTTCACTACCCCGTCCGTGACCGCGCGCGTCGGCATCCGACTTCCGTGCGCCTTCATCGATCTCACCGATAGCGTTCGCTTCGTCGCGCTTGGCCTTGTTCCCAGGGGCATCAGGGACATCAGTCATTGCGCAGCATCCTTCCGGTAAGACTAACGAACACATCTTCGAGCGTCGCCTGATGCGTCGTGAGCGTGACGAGCTTTGCGTGCTGCCGCTCCAGTTCGTCAAGCAGCGCGGGCAGAGCCAAAGCAATGTCAGTGACGGTGAGAGCGTATATACCATCGCGTAGGTGTACACCGCGCACGCCCGACAACGTAGTCAGGGCTTCTTCCTGAAGTGGCTCCGCCACACTGAACTCGACGATCTGGTCCGCGCCGAGTGCTGCAATCAACTTGGCCGGTGTACCGAGCGCGATGACACGCCCGTGGTCCATAATTGCCACACGATCGCACAATCGCGCAGCCTCTTCCATGTAGTGCGTCGTTAGGATGATCGTGCCGCCGCCGCGCCGGAATGTCTCGACGACTTCCCAGAGTTTCAAACGCGCCTGAGGATCCAGTCCGGTTGTCGGCTCATCCAGGAAGAGCAGGTCGGGATCGCTGACCAAAGCACAGGCGACGGCTAGCCGCTGCCGCTGCCCGCCCGAGAGTTTACCGACGCGCGCGTCGCGCTTTTCATCCAACTCGACGAGACGGACGACTGCGTCCACATCGCGCCCACGCCGGTAGAAACTCCGGAATAGGCGCACGGTCTCTGCAACTGTGAGCTTTTCCGCGAGTTGAGTTTCCTGAAGCTGAACGCCGATGTGCTGGCGGAGGTCATTATCGTCGCCGGAGCCCCATGCGCGCCCGAGCACTTCGACGGTGCCACTGGTGGGCGCGGTCAAACCCTCAAGAATCTCCACCGTAGTTGTCTTCCCTGCACCATTCGGTCCGAGCAGTCCGAAGCACTCCCCCGCGCGCACCTCAAGGTCAAGACCATCGACCGCAGTGACATCGCCGTATCGTTTGACCAGCCTTAGGCAACGCGCCGCTACGCGCGCTTCTCTTGCCTGTGCAGTACCGAATTCTGTTCTCATGGGAGTGGACATTTTGTTTGCGGAGCGTAATACGATCTCACGAATAATAGGTTGCGTTAGCGACGTGTTAGAGGAGGACAGAGACTCTGTGAAAACTCCGAAACCCCACCACGGGGACTGGGTGGGTCTCACTCGCAGCCACTCATGCCGCAGTCCCATGAGGTCAGTACCACCGTGCGGTAGCGGGTGGGTATCGCTCTGCAACATTTCTAGATTCGTCCTCTACACACTATCAAAGCGAGCAGGACCCACCCGCTACCGCGATGTGGTACTGACCTCATGAGACTGCGCCATGAGTGCCTGCATTAATTTTCTTCACACCCATGGGAGTTGGTGGAATTTCGGAATTAAGGCATTTCCCCTGTTGTTCTAAACGCCGCAACATTTCTTGTACTTCTTACCAGATCCGCAAGGACATGGCTCGTTACGGCCGGTGCGCGGCGTTTCGTACCTCACGGTCGGATTCTTCAGTTCTTCGCCCGTCACAAAACGCCATTTTCCATCCTCGCGTTCGAACAGGCTCTTTTCCTTGTGACTCTGATCCTTTCCGTGCTGTGTAAATTGGGCTTCAAAGGACACGTAAGCTTTGTCTTCATCGACGGGCTTTGTCTCGATGATTTGCAGCCCGCGCCAAGTAGAAGTTTGGGACCATTCGCGGATGAATGGAATATCGATTTCTCGTCTGGTGCGTGAATGGGTCGTCGCCACGACGAAATCGATTGCACCGGCAGCAAAGGCCGCATAGCGCGCGCGCATCAACTCTTCGGCCGACTGGCTTTCTCGCTCGCCATTGATGACTTGCTCGCAGCAATCCGCAAAGCGAGCGCCTGAACCACACGGGCAGTCTTGATTGTTATCAATCATAGGAGAATAAATGACAGTCTACTTTGCCTGATAGATGAGCACACGCTTGCTGCCGCCTCTTCCAACCAGATATCCACTCATCGCTCCAACTCCAGCGCCAAGCACCGTCAAGGCCGCGGTTGCAACATGGTCGATCTTTTCAAAGCCATTGTCATTGCCTCCTGCAGCTGTCCCTACTGCAGCGCCAGCGCCGGCGCCTACACCAAGGCCAATCAAGGTTGGTTTGGTGGCTGATTTCTTTCTGACCTCGAAAACACTGAGAACGTCGTCACTCTTTAAGTCCACGGGCGCACCTTTGACAGCGAGCGACATTGATAAGTCGGAAACACTGCTCAGTTTCCCTTCGACTGTCTTTCCCGTTTTTAGCTTTACGACCAGTTTGCTTCCAGTTGTGACTGACTTAAGCACGGACCAGTCACTAGTCGTTGCAGCTGCGTTCTGCGCAGACAAGGTAACAGATGACAGCAATAGTGACGCTACAAGCACGATACTAATAGCGAATTTTTTCCTTAGGGGGTACACAGGAAGTCTCCTTATGAGTAGGTGGATTCAATTCTAACACTGCGCTTTCGCAGCCTGTTCAAGATAGTCCCTGAGATCTCCATGACCACCGAAGTCAGCCCAGCCGGCAGGTGTGCCATTAACCTTCTCATCTCTGATGTTTGCGTCTGCGCCGCTTTCGATGAGGAACTCAACCATCGCTCGATGGCCATTAACTGCGGCGTTGTGCAAGCCGGTACCTGCATAATCAAACCCTGGCGGGATGGTATTGATCTCCGCACCCTTGTCCAGCAACAACTTTGCTGCATCGATGCGATTGTGCATGCAAGCATAGATGAATGCGTTGTTTATGATGTTCTGCGATTCGTTGGACCACGCCTCAATCTTCGCCTGTAGCTCCTCCTTGATCTGAGCAGGTAAATTTGAATCTTGAGGGTCGCCAAACGGCCACGCAATCTTACCGGCCTCAGGCTTAAGACTGCCATCGCTGTTAAAGAAGCTCTCGATCAAATCAGTCCGACCCAAGCCCGCGGCTATTCGCAGGTTGTGCACCGATGCGCCACGCTTGAGCAGCAGATCGCGCACGTCATTGCTCGACCAATACAACGCTTCCTCCAATGGCGACCAGCTGCCGATGCCATTGATTTCCGCACCTGCGTCCAACAGAGCCGCGGCAACTTCGACATTGTTACCGCTCGCACAGGCACCTAGTGGCCCATTGATTTCCGCACCTGCGTCGATCAGGACTCGGGCCATCTCGACCTTATTCGAAACATCCCGGGCAGCGAGCGTCAAACATTGGAGCAGTGTGGGATGACTCTTTGACGAACGACTCGTCGCCAAAGTCGGGTCCGTAGTCACCAGTGACTTTAGCAATTGTATATCGCCAGACTTGATAGCTTGTATTGCGGGATGAAATTTCGCGTCCATTGAGGTTTCCTCTCGCAAGATTGTAGGTTATCCGCAGATTGCCCAACGCGACTAGGGTCGCAACGAAAAACACTTTCAATGTAATTGAACTTAAACCTCCGAAAGCTAAATGTTCATTGTTCGGCAGCGGGTTTCACTCCGTTAGGAGTGACATGTTTATAGGCGGGAGCGCTGGACCCACGGCAAACTCCGTTCGGAGGAGCGGAATGGTTCTGGAGTGGTAAAGCTCTAGTTGAATTCCGCTCCTCCGAACGGAGTCGGAAGGGCTTTTGGTTCTCGATCTATAAACATGCTACCCCTAACGGGGTGGGACAAAGAACTAAACCGCGCCGAAATCTGATCCACCAATGGTATTGTTTTACTTGTCAACACCGAGTTGTTTTACTTGTCAACACCGAGTTGTTTTTCTCTTCAGCAGTCAGGTTACTCCCGTAACGTAAGGCCTTCGAGTTCGTCAGCAGTTCTTGGCCAGTCCGCGCGTAACAGTCGCGAAAGAGCTCGGTCCGCGAGGAGCTTTCCAGCAGTCTGGCAGTTGGGACAATAGTTTGTCTCATTCGATGCGTAGCGAATGCGCTGAATCTTGCTTCCACAACGAGGACACGGCTCTTGGTAACGACCGTGAACCGCCATCCCTTCACGGAACGCTGTCACTTTTTCGGGAAATCGACCGCCCGATTCTACGCGCAAACGCTCAGCCCACTCGGTCAGCGTGACGCGCGTCGCGTCGAATAGTCGTTGGATTTCGCCGGGCGTGAGTTTTTGCGTCAAGGCGACGGGAGAAAGTTGGGCCGCGAAGAGGATTTCGTCTGAGTAAGCATTCCCAACACCACTAAATAATCGCGGGTCGGTGAGTGCGCGTTTCAATGTGTGGTTGGCCGACTGGAGCACCTTCGCAAAGTGGTCCAGGTCAATTTCAAAAATTTCCGATCCGCCGGGATCGAGACGCTGAAGGCCAGCGTCCCCTCTGACCACATGCAGTGAAGCCCGCCTCTTGGAACCAGCTTCCGTCAACGAAAGCGTCCCATTGCTGAATTGGAAAGTTGCCAGACGGTTCTTGGGGTTCCTCGAGTTCTTAAGAGGCTTGGGAATCTTGCCCTCCACTTCATGCCAGTGAAGCCGGCCGGCAATCATCAAATGCAGAACAAGCCAGAGATCTTCTTCCAGCCCAAAGCTTATGCGCTTACCTATGCGGCGCAACTGGATCACCTTCTTTCCTTCTACGCTGGTGATTGGTGGCTCGGCAGTACGCAGTAAAAAGGGCGACGCAAGGGTCACGCGTTCGAGCGTTTGACCTTGAATACGCTGCTCGAGCGCTTCAATGTACACAACGATGTCCGGCAGTTCAGGCACAGGTTCGGAAAGGTTAGCGGGTCGGAGCGCAACCTCACAAGTGCGCACGGCCGCAACGTGGAGTTTTGCGATCACATATGAGACGAAAACGTTGACTTAACGCCGGTAAGTGGATATAAGCACGAGTATTCGGCCAGTCTACACAACCCTTACTCGCTCGTAGAACGTCAGCCTGGATGAGTGAACCTATGAGTAAACAAGAAGCTAAGCAACGTACGGCAAATACAGCAACCGCCGCCGCGCGAGCCCGGCAACCAAAGAGGATTGTGGGTCATGCGTCATTGAGTGAGCATGAAAAGAAGATTTTGGGCTGGAGCCACGAAAGAAGGCTGGCAGAATTTCAGAAAGTGAACGAAGGCATTGATACAACGGTGCTGGAAGGCAAACTTCTGTATATTGACAGTATGACCATCGACAATGGCGAAATTCTTGATGCTTTAAGAACCAATCCTAAGCTTACCTGGGCGATGGTAAGGGATATGTTTCTTGGGGGACCGGTTGATGGCTATGCGTCCACATTTCACGGTCTGGAAGACATCAGTTACCCTGAACACTTCTGGAAAGCGACCATTGAAAACGAGAGAGAAAAACTGATTAGGTCTGAGGTTGCTTCCCAACCCATATAGTCAGATGTCAGAGGGCCACATGAACAAGGTATGGCACCGACAGCAAACGCCTCAGTACACATCCGAAGCATGGCGAACTGACGAATACAGCCTCGCTATGGAAGAGGATGCTTTCATGCGGCCCTACCGATCCCATTCCAGCCCTGACGTGCTGGATCAGAGCCGACTGCTGGATTTGCTTGGTCGGATAAATTACAAAATTCTGAGCGGCAATAGAGTGTATGTGGAAGCCGGTGGAGTCGTTTACAAGGCTCTCTACGGCGCGTACTGGCGCAGTGTGTTTACCGGTATAGAACACTATTCACTCAGGTGTGAGGAAGTCTCGGGCTCGAAGTGGCTTGAAGATAGCTGTAGCGAGGCGGTCGTCGATTTACCCATCGTTTATTCGAACGACGGTTGGACCACCAAAGGTCATTCCCTCGGGTTCATGCTAGCCCGAGATTGATTTGTGTGAAAGCCGCAAGACTGCCTAATTAACTAACAGACTAGCCTCGTTTCTTCTCGGGCTTTGGCAGAAAACCTCGTAGCTGTTGAGGATCCTTGGGTGGACCAGGACTCTGTTCTGGCCGAAGCTTGGCTCGTTCCTGCTTGTCCTTCGCGATAGTTTCTTTCAATCGTTTTTTCGCACGCTTGTTCATGAATCGATTATACAGGAGGTCATTCACAAACTCATGACCTCGTCAGTAGTGTCCTAATTTGTAGGGGCGTCCCTCCGTGGGCGCCCTTTCTTTGAGTAACAAGTCAGCAGAATGGGGCGCCCACGGAGGGACGCCCCTACAAATTAGGACACTACCACGTCGTCGTCTTGCTCTCATTTCACGTCAAACGTTAGTCTGCCAAGACTTCCACTCGCCCCGGCAGCCCAGCCGACGTCATTACCACGAACAAAACTCAGCGTGTCAAACCCCGGACCTTCAAGTGGCATCCAGTTGTGACTGTCGTCCGTCGAGTAATCTGCGCCTGATGGACCAACTGCCAGGAGTGTTGCTGTTTTTGCGCCGGGCACGTACGCGACGACCGAACGATAGCCAGAAAGTCCCTTCGCGAGTGTCCATGTGATCCCGCCGTCGCTTGTCACTGCGAGATTTTCGACGGCCTCTTTTTCCTTGGTGTAGTCACCGCCGGCAACGACGCCGTGCTTCGCGTCTCGGAATGCCACCGAGAAGATGCCGGCAGATGGACCAGCCTTGAGCGGTGTGTCGGCGACCTTCCAGGTGCGACCACGATCGGTAGTGAACAGCACGCGCGCTTTTCGACCGGAGCCGGTACCAATCCAAGCGTTAGTCTTCCCATACACTGCGATGTTGGTGCCGCTAGCCGCAAATGCTCCTTCATTCTCGAGAGCAGCCGGCAAGAAAGTCGCTGGCACACGCGCCCAAACTCGCCCGCCGTCCTCGGTCGTTAAAATGCAAAACTGGCCGTCAATCGAGTCGCCCATGACGATGCCGTGGTCAGCGTCCCAGAAAGACATCGCGTCGTAGAATGCCTTTGGATCGTTGTTCTTGAACTGCAGGATCCACGTCGCACCGCCATCTGTCGTCTTGTAAATACGAGACGCTGGACCATTACCAATCGAGAGGACATAAGCTGTCTGAGCGTCGATCGCATCGATATCCCGAAAGTCGACCACGTCTTTTGGGTCAGTAGTAACAATCAGCTTTTGCCACGTCGACCCGCCGTCAGACGTACGCAAAACCGTGCTGCCGGCACCACTTGCCCAGGCAATGCGATCGCTCACAGCACTGACGCCGCGCAAACGGGCCGTTACGCCGCTATTCTGGATGGTCCATTGTGGGCTAAGCAGAAGCAACGTGGTTAGGAGGGTGAGTGGAGGCTTCATTAACGGTAAGAGAATCTATTCGTTGCTGTGCTGGTAAGCGGCGACCGCCTCGATCGCACCCTCGTGCATTCGCTCGGGACGAACATAGAGCCAGTGCTTCTCGAATTCCTCATCGGACATAGTCGCATTAACAGATCGTTCCCTGTTCTTTAGCCACTGTTCGGCCCACTGCCGGAGCTTTGCATCTTGATTAAGCGCAGTCCGCGCTGCGTGCATATTTGATGGCATATTCATATAACTACACTTCCCTTCTGCTGTTTCAATCTCACTCAACTTGCCGCTGTCAAAAGTTAACGCCGAGAGCGGCCAGGATCGCCAGCACTACCGCCAGAATTGCTTCTCCGGCAATCAAGCCCGAGGCAAGCGGAATGCGGTAATCGTCTTCAGATTTCGGTGAACTCTTCGCCCAGATCAATTGTCCGACGCCACCCAAAATGAAGGTCATCAAGACAGAGGCGGGAATGAGCATGCCGATACCAATCGCAGCCGGTGACGGAGTCTTCTGACTATACATTTCTGCCAGTAAAGTTAGTCCAATTCCTACCACAATCCCTATCAACAATCCGACCAGGCAACCGGGGGGCAGCGCACTAAACCCCTTCGTTAGCAGTTCGGCGAAGCCCGCCCACTTGACGCTGATTGGCGACGAAAGACCTTGTGGCCCAATACCAAACTTGTCTCGGAGCACCGGGTAGACGACTGCCGTCGCGATGGATCCGACAGGAGCCGCAATCAACTGCGCGATCGTCAGATTCCGGCTGTTTGAGCCGATTAACTGCCCGGCCTTGAAGTCCTGCATCAGCGCTTCCGAGGTTACAGCTATCGTTCCTGTGAGTCCGCTGGATGACATGTTGACCGGCACATTGCCGGGTGAGATGAAAGCGAAGATCGCCTGCATCATGTTTGACATCGCACTTATGGGTCCCCAGTTTGTTTCGCCGAGTACACGCAAGCCAACCAGCATAAGTGGAAGTGACAAGAGGATGGCGATGAATGAAAGCCACATTGGAATGCCCATGCTGAAGTACTGGACCAAACAAATCACCACGGTCATTACGAGCGATCCAACTATGACCCATTGCATCGGGAAGTCGCGATTGTCAACCTTACTTCCCTTCAACCCTCGAAAAGTCTTAACAATCAGATTCCACTTCAGCGCGAGAGACGTGAGGCCACCGGCAACCATCAATCCTGTCGCAGGCCACATGACCCAGCGCAACGTCATCGGGTAGGTCTGCTCCGGAATCATTCCGTGAGAGACGAGATAAGACGGCAGGAGGAACCAACTGATAAATGTGCCGATCGCCATCGCAAGACAGATGCGAAATCCGACCAGCAATCCCGAACCGAATGAAAGCAGACTCCAGTTGAAGCCGATGTTCATGGGCTGCATACCTGGGAGCAGCCAGGTATCCGGGAAGACCTTGAGGAAGCTGGTGAGGATCATCAGCACTCCCGAAGCCAGGCTACCAAGCCCAAGTGCCCTCACGGGTCCGGCCGATGCACCTTTCTCCCTGCCCTCATGCAATACAATGATCGTTTCACCTGCGGCCATCCCGTCCGCGTAAGTCAGATTCTCCTCATCGATGTAGTGGCGTCGCATGGGAACGGCCAGCAGGATACCAAGCAGGCTCGCGCTGCAAAGCCATAAGAATATCTGCAAGGTGCCCAGGTGAATCGGCGGATTGAGGACGCCTTTGGCGTTCAGTAAATCAAACGCAGCCAGCAGCACGCACATGAATGCTGTCTGTCCGGCACTCGTGCCCATTGTTTGCACGATATTGTTCTCGCGGGCGTTCGTTCCTGCGGCGCGCAGAATGAGAACAAGCGCGATAAAACCGAAGAAGGCCGACACCACGGAAAGGTTTGGTCCAAAGCCAAGCTTCAAGACACAGTAGGGATAGGCGCTGCCAATTACGATTGCGACAAAGAGTCCGACGATGATGGAACGAACGGTGAGCTCCGGGCCGGTCTTAACGGCGGCGGTGCGGGTCTCGGTCATGAGCGCGCTCCTCAGCTGGACGTCGGTTATAGCGTCAGATAATTGTTACACGTAGGGTATCATGAGTTGAACATGATCAGACTGCCGAAATCAGACGACGACTTGCTGCGGGAGTGCGAAGTCGAGACCTTCCGTTCAAGCGGGCCCGGCGGTCAGCACGTTAATAAAACAGAAAGCGCCGTCCGCCTCAGGCACCTGCCATCAGGCGTTGTTGTTACCTCGCAGCAGGAACGCAGCCAGCACAGGAATAAAGCGTTGTGTCTGGAAAAGCTTCGCGAGAAGATCGAGCGGATGAACTATCGTCCCGCCAAGCGTGTGCCTACGCGTGTGCCACGCAGTGTGAAGATTCGGATACTTGAAGAGAAGACACGGCGCTCGCAAGTAAAGCGATTGCGGTCGAAGCCATCGCAAAATGAATGAGCGTTCAAGCTACGTGTGAAAGGGTTAAAATGATAACTGTTGCCAATCGCATTTACGTGAAACAGGAATACGCCGAGGCTTTCGAGCAGAGATTTCGGGAACGTGCGGGGCTCGTTGACAAAATGCCGGGGTTCATTTCCAACCAGGTGCTGCGTCCCGTCAACGACGGTGATCCGTATGTAGTTTTCACTGTATGGAATAGTCGCCAGGATTTTCTCAACTGGGTGCGCTCTGACACGTTTGTTAAGGGCCATGCGCAGTCAGGCACGATGCCGAAGGAAGCATTTTCAAAGTCGAATGTATTGGAGATGCACGAGGTAGTCCAGGATACCGCCCACCCCGATCTAGAACCAGAACCGCGCGGAGGTCCCTTCAACATGCACTAAATCCCCATGAAAGCGAGTTGGTCTATGATCTGTCTCATTAGCAGCGTGATCCTGGGATGTGAAGCTTCGATCTCCGCCACCGTTTCTTTGAGACGCTCACCTAAACTGTTGTAATGTTCGGCGTGCTCGTCTTCCCTGTTGAGCGCTTCGCGCACCTCACTGGCCAGATTTTGAAGTAGCGCCCTATCCTTTTCGTTCAGGGACTCGACGTCCTGAAGTTCGGCATGTAGCTTTTCGAGCTGCTCGCGAAGTTGTTGCTTGTCCATTCCTGTTGACCCTTTGTATAAACCCTTTTCAGGCTTTCCCGTTAGATCATTTCGCGCTGGGGCATCCCCATGCGCCGCAGCCAGCGGAAGTGCGAGATGAGACCAGCGCGGAAGGAGTCGTGCTGCCGGTATTTCACGCCAAATTCTCCGCAGGTCTCTTCCACTATTTTTGAAATGGCCGGGTAGTTAACGTGACACAGACGGGGAAACAAATGGTGCTCAATCTGAAAGTTCAACCCGCCGAGAAGCCACGTCTCCAGTCGGCTGTGTCGTGAGAAGTCAACGGTCGTCTCGACTTGATGTATTGCCCAGTTGCTCTCGACGGAAGCTGTGTTTGCTACCGGTAATGGAAACTCCGCTTCTTCAACGCAATGTGCCAACTGAAATACTACGCTAACGACAACACCAGCCAGGGTCACAGTCACGCAGTAGAACAAAAGAACAACCCACGCTCGGTGCAGCAACATTGGAACACCGAAAGCCATTGCCAGCAACAAAGCCTTGGCACCGATGAAGGCAACTAGCTCCAAACCTTTTGGCCTCGGAATTCGCTGTTTTTCGATGCGGCCCAGCACTACGTCACGAAAGTCATCGTACAAATGCCATTTGATAACATTGAGTCCATACAGCGGCCACAGGTAATAGTGCTGCCAGCGATGAAACTCAAGTCGCTTCTGATGTGGTGTCAACCGGCCGAGAAACCCAACGTCGATATCTGCATCGTGTCCGGTGATGTTGGGATAGGTATGGTGGACCACGGCATGTTTCCAGTGCCAGACGTATGAACTAGCGCCAATGAAATCGAGCGTCATAGCCATCGCTCTGTTCACCCAGGCGCGATCGGAATAAGCATTATGTCCACCGTCGTGTTGAATATTGAAACCAACCACGGCCATGGCCAGACCCGTCAGCACTGCCAGCGGCAGGGCCTGCCACCAGGTAGTTGCCGCAAAAACCAAAAGACCATAAAACCCGCCAAAGGCCAACAGAATGATCCCGGTCTTCAAGTACATTTCCGGGCAGTCACGTTGCCGGCGGCCAGTGCTGCGAAAGAATTCGTCTACTCTTCGTCTCAACTCGATCTGAAAACGGTTGTCCCGGTTAAAGGTCAATCGGGAATCCACCGCTTGATTTGTCTTTCCGCTCAAACTCTTATTCCTTCCCTACCGCATAGTATTCGCAAAGCACAACGTGTATCGGCCATGACGCAGACCGAGAACATCTTATTGATTTGGTAGTAGAAATTTCTGATAGCGCTCTAGCAGGCTCTCGACGGGTTCAGTAACGATTCCGGGCACAGACGTCCATTACCACGATAACAGTAGTTAGGATGTCAGGACTAGATGGTTGAGGATGTTGTTGTGTCACAGTTTCGTAATACATGTCGCTGACATAGGTACTTAGCCAGCAATACCCTATAGTGGATATGACAAAGGAGAACAATGTGAGTAACAAAGACGCTTTGCAGAGTGCTGCAGACGAAGCAAGAAAAGCTGCGCGCGCTGCGCGAGAATTTGCGGGGTTGTTGGACGACTACGCGAAATACCTTACACAACCAAACTTTCGTCAGCGAGCTGAAGACGTTCATCTCTCCGCGCTGAACAAATTGAATGTAATAAATGACGGCCTGGCTGTCTGCCGTCAATGGGTGGATCAGAGTCCCATAATTTCTGTGGAACAACCCGTCAAGCAAACAGTCGAGATTCAAGTCAGTAAAGAACCTGTGGCAGAAGAAGCACCCAAGCCACGCTCTTTCCGGGTCGGAAGGAAAAGAAGTGGCAACGTAGCGATATCCTGACGGATGGTCTATTAGTTCAGATGATCGATTACCGGTTGACCGCCTTCATCGCCGCTTCCGGATAACGAGCTCCGGCAGCCACGCCCTTTGGCGCAATCTCATCAATACGACGTAGATCGTCAGCAGTCAGCTGCACGTCTAACGCACCTACGTTCTCTTCCAAATACTTCCGCCGTTTCGTTCCGGGTATGGGCACGATATCTTCTCCCTGGGCCAGGACCCAGGCAAGTGCAAGCTGAGCGGGGGTGCATCCCTTCTCCGCCGCAATCTCCTTGATGCGCTTCACCAGTTCGAGATTTTTCTGGAAGTTCTCGCCTTGAAAACGTGGACCATTGCGCCTGGCATCATCAGGAGCCAGATCTTCGTAGCTCTTGATCTGGCCAGTCAGAAAACCTCGACCGAGAGGGCTGTAAGGCACAAAGCCGATACCAAGCTCGCGACACGCGTCGAGCAGACCGTCCTCCGGTTCGCGACTCCACAACGAATACTCGGTCTGCAAAGCGGTGATAGGGTGAACGCTTTGCGCTCGTCGTATGGTCGTTACCGCAGCTTCTGATAGGCCGAGATGGCGAACTTTTCCCTCGTCGACCAGTTGTGCCATCGCTCCGACCGTTTCTTCAATCGGTGTGTCAGTGTCGACACGATGTTGGTAATAGAGATCGATGGTTTCAACGTTGAGGCGTCGCAAACTTGCTTCGCAGGCGGAGCGGACATATTCCGGTCGACCGTTGACTCCGATAAACTTGCCCTCGGCATCACGAACATTTCCGAATTTCGTGGCAAGGACCACCTCGTCACGTCGTCCTTTGATAGACCGTCCCACTAACTCCTCATTAGTGAACGGCCCGTATACGTCAGCAGTGTCGAGAAAGTTGACGCCCAGCTCCAATGCGCGATGAATCGTGGCAATGGATTCCTGGTCATCGCGGCCTCCATAGAAGTCCGACATCCCCATGCAGCCCAGTCCCAAAGCTGAAACTTCGAGTCCCTCACGTCCTAGTTTTCGTTTCTGCATAAAAAGCCTCCTGACTATTCACATGTCTTGGATCAGATCCCCACCCGATCTAAAGAATCTATCGAAGGATCATGATGACTCCAGTTCTATAACTTGATCAAGTCGCTAAGCAGCCTCTCAGGTCAGGAGGGAATCATTTATCATTTGACAAGGTGGTCTTGGGCCCTTTTGGTCTTGGGTCTTTCGAGTTAGATTGTTGGGTCTTAGAGGGGCGTTCGGATGACAATCGCTTGGAAGAACGAAAAGAAAAACACAAACAAAGCCCTAAGGCCCAAGACCCAAGACCACCTTGTCAAATGATAGATGATTCGGTTCCTGACCTGCGGTGGTTGAGCTTACTGCCCGAGCAGAATGCTTATGGTGTCGCTTTCCGAATTCGCAGTGACTACGTCGCTTTTGCCGTCCCCATTCACATCACTGACGGCAAGTTGCCATGTTCCTCTCCCAACGACAAACGGTGAACTCGGAGCCGGTCTGAAACCGCCCTGACCATCGCCGAGCATGACGCGTACACCATCGCCCGCCGCAGCAATAACATCCGGTTTACCATCATGATTTACGTCAGCAAGGACGATCTGCCAGGCAGAATGGCCCAATTCGAACGGCGACTCGCTCGCCTCACTGAAAACGCCACGCCCATCACCCAGCATCACGGTCAAGGCACTCTGATCGTGATGAGTAGCTACAAGATCGGGCTTGCGATCACCGTTGATGTCACCGATTGCCACGAACCAGGGTTGCCCTGTGCGAAGGGGAAGTTGGCTCGGTCGAAAGCCGCTACGTCCGTCAGCCAACAGGAGTGTCAAGGCACGACTGAATGGTAGTTGTTGCGCCCGCGCGGGGCCCGTAGCCGTAGCGGTGGCAATGATGTCGAGTTGATGGTCATCGTTGACGTCGCCGAGCGCGAGCGGGTATGGGCTCGGACCAACCGCGAAAGTAGTAGGAGCCCGAGTGAAACTACCTCGCCCGTCGCCGAATGCGATCGACACATCATTGTCTGAATTGTTGACGGTAACTATGTCGAGTTTGTTGTCGCCGTTCATATCACCTAATGCCAGACCATGCGTGTGCGGATGTTTTCCCTCCTTCATCACTATGGGAGAGTTCGGCGCGAGAACCAGCCCGCCTTTGCCATCACCAAGCAGCATGGTTGCGTTGTAGCTGTCGTGACTGACGTAAACGAGGTCGAGGTTGCTATCGCCGTTCAGATCACCGAGCACCATCTCACCAGGACTTTCGGGAGTCGTTGGTCTGCCAGCGGTGACCTCAGCAAACCGGCCCTTGCCCTGGCCGAGCATCACCGTAATGTTGTGAGATCGTCCGACTGCAACAACGAGATCAGCCCGCCCGTCTTTATTCATGTCGCCGATGACTACGTTGCCCGGTCCACCCGGCATTGCGATAGGCGACGCCGGCGCATGTGCAAACAACGGCCGGGAGGCGATGCCGACGTTGGCTTCTCCAGCGTTGCACGCTGCAAGCAAGAAAACCGATAGGAAAACAAACAACAGGACCAGTGCAGAACAAATGACAGTAGAGTATTTCACGCTTTCTCCCTTTTGGAACCGCGAGTTGAAGAGACTGATTCAACGATTAGACGGTTCAAAGACGGTTTCTCTTCCGCACTTTATTACTGTTTTGGTTGCGACACTCACCAACTTACATCCGCAGATTACGCAGACAAAAAGAAAAGGAGGCAGGGGCACCACTCAGGGGCAGAAGCTGGGAAAAAAGTATTGGACCAGAATATTACTCAAGTTACGGAAATAATTTTCTTAGCTTGTGTCATATCCGGGATCGATCTAATTTTTCACAGCTTCTACCGCACGGTGGTACTGACCTCATGGGACCGCAGCTTGAGTGACTCCGTTCCCTTTCTTCACACGTTCGGCAGCATCGTTTTTTCTGCTCCTGCCTGCTGCTCCTGCCCCTGTTTCTGTAATCTGTGTAATCAGCGGATATATTTCAAGGCGCCGGAGTGGAGAGCAGAAAGACGGCAAACGAAGCAAGCCAGTGTTCGCCTGCATAGTCTCCACTGGCCACGTGAACGAGCGCTTCTGCGGCGTGCGTGCTCGCGGAAATTGAAAGGATGTTCCGAGCCGAATCACGCCGTGGCAGAGCGCTGGCAATGTTGCGCATACACCATGCTCGACTCAAATTCAGGCCATCGAGATGCACGAGTTTTGGATCGCTTCGGTCGGTGACGATTGCAGGATGCAATAGCGCTATGGGTTCATTTTTGGAGATGCCCGGTAGGAATTGATGAAACCAACTGGCAAACTCCGCCGGCTTCATAACGCGTCGCATTAAATCAGCTTCCATCAGCGCGGGTGAAAAGAAATCTTCACCCCCGGGCTCCCAGGCGCCCGGGTAATTTGAATCCCTCGCAAAATAGTTACGGCTGCGCTCATCCAGCAAGGCCTCGAGTTTTTTGTCGCCGACTGCTTGCGCATAGTCGAGCGCGAAAGCTAAACCAAAGGCTGTGTTGGGATGTACGCCGGTGCGTATGGGGTATGTTTGCTTTGGAAGGAAATCAGTGTAAGCCTTGACGATGACGTCAACTAACGGCTGGAGGCTTGCCCCCCAGCTCTTTCCGTCAACATCGTCCCACGAATGCAACTCTTCGGCTAGTTTCAGGAGCCAGGCCCAACCGTATGTTCGTTCAAACGATTGCCGGTTGGGTTGCTTGAAATAGGCGGCCTCTGCCGGAACATTTTCACCCGCCAGGTTCGCGTTCAGCGCCTGACGAATCTGCGCGGCTTCGGGCAAACCGGGAAACGTTCGCAGCAGCCGAACAAGCATCCAATGACCGTGCACTGAAGAATGCCAGTCGTAACATCCATAGAAGGCAGGATGCAACAGTTTAGGATTCTTCAAATCCGCGGCATCGTTAATGACGTGTTCGGGCTTATTGGGAAACTCGCGGCTGACGCACTTCAACGCCAGGGCCGCGAAATGCGACGCCTGCTTCTCTGAGAGGGCCAGCTCGCCTTGTGTGTTTCTGTTAGAGGTCATCTGTGCTCTAGCCTCACCCGGAAGGCAAAGAGTTATTAGAATTATCAACAAGAACACTAGTACATTTTTGTGCATCGGTATCTCGAATTGTTATGAGTTGCTCTCAATAGCGATGAGATGGTCTGCCGATGTGAATGTGCGGCCCTGTCGCCGTTCCCGGAATCGCCTGCCGGAAAGCTGAAAACGGAATGCCGTTGGTGCGCAGAAAGTTCATCAAGCTTTGCCCTTCAGCGCCATCGGGATTGAGTGACACGTCCATAGCGTTGCGATGATCGAGGTGCCAACGATCGTGAATCGCCCCCTGCCCAAACACCGCGATCGGCAAGGGCTTCTTGAATGCATCGGAAAAGAATCGCTGAACCTTCCAAGCATCATTCAAACCCCACGCTACTACACCATTGAATCGAATGAATGAAGTGGTGCTAATGTATCCGCCTTTAGCCAGCCGGGGGATTTTCGCCATCTGTTCCTCAGCTTTTGCCTCAACCAGCGTTTCAGCAATCTGCGTATCCGCATTAACGATCTGTCGACGGGTCTCAGCGACCCTATCTCTCTCCTTAACAACCGCAAGTTCATCGGCATCGATTTGGTTTTTAGCTATCAGCCCTTCGTCAAAGAGCTTCTTCGCAGTCACCAACTTGTCTTCAGCTTTCTTTACATTGTTTTCATAGAGGGACAAAAGCTTCTCCAGACTGGTTTTGTATTCGTTCGCGGCATTGATGTAATCGGAACGCAATTTTGCCAGTTCGCTTACTGGCTTTGGCGTGGCCTTAGGGCGCCCTTTCTTCTGCGCGGAAACGGCCAGGGACGGCCCGATCAGAAGTAAGAGCACAGCAACTACTCCCACTGTCGTTCTCAACGAGGATGTATCCCGATAAGACTGATTGTGCATCGCCTGATTATCCTGGCTTCCGGTCCAAACTGAGATCGCTTTTGCGTCTCTGCACTGCTTCGCAATTAACCTCGCCACCGATGAGAATCGCGGCGCCAGTAAAATAGAACCATAGCATCAGAACGATGAGCGCGCCGAGCGACCCGTAGGTCATGCTGTAGGAGTTGAAGTAATGCAGGTAAACTCTAAACCCAAAGGAAACCAGAAGCCACAAGGCCACACCCGCAATCGCACCTGGTGTTAACCATTGCCGCTCGTTAGGCCGTAGATTTGGCGCAAAGTTATAGATCAGATTAAACGTCGCGAACGCGAACGCGAGCGCGATCGGCCACTGCAGAATGCGCCAGGTTGTTCTGAATAGACCACTCAGGCCGTAACGCCCCGCAATGGCGTCTCCGATTGTGCCGCCATACAGGATAATCGCAAGAGCACAAATAATCAGGACGGCCAGGGCGATCGTGAGTAGCACAGAAACCAGGCGGACCTTCCACCAGGGCCGCGTCTCCTTAACATCATAGGTAATATTTAGTGTTTGACTGATCGCCCCCATACCGTTTGATGCCGCCCAGAGTGCGGCGAGCAACCCGATCGAGAGCTTGCCTCCACCGCGTGCAATGCTAATTTCGTCGAGCGTGGTACGAACAAGTTTCACCGCCCCCGAAGGCATTACAGTAGCCAGGTAAGTCAGCAGTGTATTGCGAAACTCCGAACCAGCCTGGGCGAAGTAGCCAAGGAGCGTGACCAGGAAAAGGAGCAGAGGAAATAGAGCTAGCAGGAAATAGTATGAAAGCTGAGCGGCGCGTCCAAAGATCTCATCGTCGTTTATGCGGGTCCACAGACGTTTAGCGCGCTCCTGCAAGTTTGATCTTTGCATACCCCGTGCTCGCCTCAGCCTTTAATAGCCAGAAATAACTCGCTGCGACTTGCGCAGCCACGCTTTCTGACAATGAGTACTCAAGACGTTATGTCTGAAGAGTAAAGAAATTCTGGATGCGGTGGAGCAAATCACCTTGGTGATACCGCAAACGCACTCGCTTGGCCTCGTCTGTGAGATCTCCCTTTGCCGCCTCCAACTCAACTCGACGCCTTGCCAAAACGGCGGAAATGTCATGGGCGATCTCAGGACGGCTCTGTAGTATTGCTTGAAAGGTGTCCTTATCAAGCCGGTAACATTCGACATCAGTCAGGGCCACGACGGTCGCACTGCGGGGCTCGCCCGTCATCAATCCCATCTCACCGAAGAAGTCGCCATCGGCGAGAGTTGCCACTCTTTCACTGGAGGCGCCGCCATCGACCGATACTCGCACCTCAGCTTGACCTCGCACGATCAAGTAAAGCCAATGCGCTTCGGCACCCTGGCGAGTCATTGCCTCACCGCCGCTGAAAGGTGCGAACTTCAACCCGGCTGCCACGGCGAGTCGTTCCTCCAGTGTTAGCATATGAAAGAGTTCGACGTGCTTGATAGCTTCGGCTCTGTCGCTAAGCTTCTGATTTGCTTTTCGTTCGCGACGCGAAGAATCCTCTTCGGTAACAAATATCGAATGGGCCGGAATTGACAACGGAATACTCGCGCGCCGCAACGAAAAATAGATCCGCGTACGAACCACAGAATTGGTCGGCTCGTCGGCGGCCAGATCCGTTAACCAGTAGCGAACGGCGTATTGTCCGTAACTTTCCCGGAAGTCGAGAAAAATGCAGTCAGGTTGAGGATTACGAGCGATGTCAGGAATGGCCTCGGCGCGCAGAGACGTCTGGATGGCATTGATGACGTCGCTGGGTGAATAACGATAGTCGACGTTGAAGCGGACCCACTGGCGGTGTTGTCGGGGGGATCCCGCCCGTCGGCCAAGCACCGTTACTTGCGATTTCATCAATACGCTGTTTGGGATTACAACGGTGTCCCAGTTGCGCGTCTCAATCGCCGTGTGGCGCCAGCGAATCTCTTTTACCAGGCCGTCCAGATCGTTTATGTGGATCCAATCGCCGACGCTGATAGCCCGTTCCATCTGCAGCGCCATTCCTCCCATCATATTTCCCAGTGTGTCCTGAAACGACAAGCCGATAACCGCTGTGATGACGGCGGAAGTGGCGACAATTCCAGTAACGTCGACCTTAATTAGCGAGAGTGAGGTTATGGCAAGCAGGATGTACGCGAAAGCCAGAAGCAAGTCCCGCATGATCCGTGGGGGTCGCAGGTGAAGAGCCGCGAGCAGGATGTCGAAGATGAAAATGCTGGCAACACTGATCAGCGCGATGCCCTGGAGCAGTAGCGAAGCCCAGCGGGTCCATCGATATGCAGACCCGTCCGGGTTTGCTCCGTTAACCACCAAGATCTCAGCAAGAAGCAAACCAACCAGAGACAAAACATAAAGGACTGTCGCGGTACGGATACGCAAGCGCTCCCTTGGCAACACTGCGAATAGAGCCAAAGCAAACACAATGAAGACGGGCACTCCCAGAAGGAAAGCGCCGAAGGCTTCTCGCAGTAGGTGCCAAAAGCTCATTTAGGCAGGGTGCGCATGCGCGGCCAGCTAGCAGGCTGAATAAGTAGAACGTCGGATTCTAAGGAGGCTTTGTCGGAACCGGGAGCAGCCACGAACCGGTTAGCAGGTTAGGAGTAGGTCCTACTTGACCATGGTGCCGGTGCGACTCCAGCGTGTGTTCCTCACGAAATCGAGCAGGAAATTGCCGCTCGAAGGCGCGCTTTCGTCGTAAGACCAATAGACAAACATCGCGCGGCCAATGACGAGGTCGCGCGGAACAAAACCCCAGTAGCGACTATCTTCACTGTTGTTGCGATTGTCGCCCATCACAAAGTAACTATTAGGGGGTACAACAATCTCTTTACCATCGCCCTCATACTTAAAGATGTCATAGTCGTCATCAGCGAAGTCGACGAAGCCGGGTTTGTAATAAACGTCATAAGTCTCGCTGGGTTTTCGCGCCGGGTTGTTCACAATCTCGAGCGGATCTCTGCGATTATGGTCTAGGGCCTCAATCTGATGTTCGGGTAATGGTTTGTCGTTTACGATAACGTTGCGGCCCTCCAGGCGAATCCGGTCGTTGGGCAGGCCGATCACCCGCTTCACATAGTTTGTCAGGATGGGTCTGTTGTCGGCTCTTTCATAGTCCCGCTTGGGATCGTAACGGTTGCCAGGATACTTAAAGACGATTATGTCTCCGCGGCGGATCTCTCTCTGTGGGAGAAATGGTAAAGACTTGCCAGGCGCAAAGATGAATTTGTTCACGAGCAGATGATCACCAATTGTAATCGTGTTCTGCATAGATCCCGTCGGCACCTTCACCGCTTGGACGATGAAAGTCATGCCAAACAAGGCCATGATCACCGTGACGACAGCCGATTCAAAATACTCACGCAAGATCGATTTTGGAGGCCCCTTGGGCTTGACCGGAGGAGCGGGAGTTCTAGTATGACCGTTACGATTAAAGAGGCCCGATAACGAAAACGGTTGGGCTTTAGTCTTCGTCTCAGAAGTGCCTTCGTTGATCTTTTCAGCAGTTAAGTCGTTAGCCATTAAAAGCATCCTAGATACGTTGCCTGCGGGGGTCAAGTTCAGCACACGAGAAAGTTTTCGCGGCCAACCAGAACCGAATGAACGGTGAATGTAAAATCCCGTGCGCGGATACCGCAACCATCGATAGACAGTCGATTTTCAAAGCCCAAGCTCACCATTAGAGGTTGGATGCCATCACTTCCAAAGCCGCTCTTGCGGCTGAGGCCTCGGCGGCCTTGATCGAATGCCCTTCCCCTTGAATACTGCCGTTATCCCAGCTTACTTCGACGTGAAAAATACGCCGATGCGGTGGCCCTAATGTTTCTATAACGCTGTAACGCGGAGCCTGACGACGCTCGGCCTGGAGCTTTTCCTGCAACATCGTCTTGTAGTCGGCCTTTGCCGCGCTCAGTGGATCGGCACCTTCCAGTTCCTCGCTTAACGCGTGGCAGAGAAACTCCGTCGCTGCTTCAAGCCCGCCGTCAACGAAGACTGCTCCGATAATGGCCTCAAACACATCTGCGAGCAGCGCATTCTTCTGCCTTCCACCACTCTTCTCTTCGCCGCGACCGAATCGCAAAAAGTCGCCGAGGTTAAGTCTCTGCGACGCCTTTGCCAGCGTAGGGGAGCTGACTAACCGATGCTTCATGCGAGAGAGTTCGCCCTCGGTACCGCCCGGATAAGAATTGCAAAGGTAATTCGCCACTACCAAACCCAGCACCGAATCGCCGAGAAACTCGAGAGATTCGTTATGCAGTTTACGGGCGTGCAGTTCATCACCGGGCGCAACCTGTTCATGGGCCCACGAACGGTGCGTGATGGCCCGCTCAAGCAGTGCACGATCACTAAACTTGTAAGCCAGAATTGTTTCGAGGAGGTCCAGATCAGGGACCGCGGTTGCAAGCTTTTTCAAGACAGGTCGGATTATAACAAACGCCGGAAGCTTGTCTAAAAGTTCTGACAGGCTTCCGGCGGAACGCTACAAACCACGGGAGCTACTTCAGCGCCGGTCGTTGCTGCGGGGTTTGATTGGTACGCCGGTACTGCTCGTCTTGGTGCCGGTCTTATTTGGACTAGCCGGAGTGGTTGTCTTGCTAGCCGGTTGCGTAGACGTAGCTGGCACATTAGTACTCGTCCCTGTTCCCGAGCTTCCCTCTCCTGCATTCGGCGTCGCGGCTGGCGTCGCCGAAGGCGGCAGCGAGGTAAGTGGCGTTGGCTCCGGCGGCAAGGGCTTGGTCAGTATGCTTGCGACCAGCTCGTTCATGCCTGCATCCGACTTGTCATGACGGTATTTGTACCATTGGCATACGCGTCGATCATGCGATCGACAACTTGGTTGATGTTTGCGAGTGCCAGTTTGCTCTCAGGGGTCTCATCCTTGTTTGCGTAGACCTTGTAGGCTTCAGATAACTTGGCATAGGGTCCGTTCTCATATGCTCCCGCGATGTAGGCATAAAAGAACGGCAATTTTTTCAAGTCACTTTCAAACTGGGCAGCCTTTATTAGGTAACTTAAGGCTGATGACGGATCCTGGGGTAGTGTCAGTGCGCCGATGGAATAATTCAGATAAGCGAGGGCTTCATCCTTATTACCAAACGGATACCAATTTTCAACGGTCTTGCCTGAATCGATCAGCTGAAGCGCCTTCTTCGCGTAGTTAATGGCATCAGCTTTAAAGCTATTATTCTTCGCGGTGGCGGCCAAGTACCCACCGTATCCCAGATCGATCAAAACGGTCAGATTCTCGGGCTCGTCGGTAAGGATTTCCTTACCAAGCGTGAACGCTTCCGGGTATTTCTTATCTTTGAAAAGAAGCTGTGGAAGGAGAACCTTGCGATTTTCCTTGTCGTAGGCGCCAACCCATTTCTTTAAGTACTGAGTGATTTGAGTGTCTTCGGTAGAACAGGCCGTCAAATATTTTTTTGCCGAAGCGTAGGCTTTCACCGGATCGGTCTTAAAGCTTTCTCTAAAAGCTGCGTACCAGGCATCTTTATTTTCTTGCGTGCATTGATCCTGAACCAACGTATCTGGTTGCGACAGCATTGTTCTGGCCCCGACCGGCAAAGCAAACATTGCCGCTGTTGCGCCGAGTGCCATCAGCTTAATTATCTTTTTCATTAGTCGTCCAAACCTCCAAGAACTTTCTTCTAGCTATCCCGGCGAGGCCCATGGCCTTCATACGTCGCGACAGGGGAACATTATGATGCAAATGGTGTAGAAAGCGGTTGCCGATCTTTCCAACGCAGGAGGAGAGGCACAAACGCGTGCTACAAAATTCACGCCGAAAAAGAACGTGCGCAATATTCCTGCAACTTCAAGGAATGTGTCAAGGCTCAAGCGTACAAACACAGCAAAAGCATAAAAAAAATGCGCCGAAGGTAGATTAACCTTCGGCGCAAATCTGGTGGACCTAGACCTGGAAGGTCATGGTTGACCGGGCTGTGTACGTCGCGGTCTCTGCTCAACTGGCAATACCGTTCCCGTGGGTAGGCTCGCTGCGCCGGGCGGCGAAGCATCGGTCTTTTGCGACTGGATCGGTCGCTTTTCAATCGGCTTAAGTACGAGCTTCACTTTGCTCTGCGGAGCGGGACTTTGGTTCGCAGCAGGCTTCGAGGGTTCAGGCGTGCTGTTGGCCACTGCAGCCTGGTTCGGATCGGCGGGGTCGGCCGTGACATTCGTATCTCCGTTTTCCGCGGCTTCAGCGGCCGCAGCGTCTTTCTCCTCGTCATCGGGAGTCGAGGCCACCTGCATATCGACAGGCGTGCCGAAGCGGTGGTTTAGGTCACGGTAAATCTCGCCGGCGACGGCCGCCGGCAGATGATGATGAGCGTCGGTTCCCTGTGTGATCACGACAACCGCGAGTCGGGGATTGGCCAATGGTGCGTAGGAAGTGAACAACCCAACCCATCCGGCCTGGCCTATGCAGGTTCCTGTTTTTCCCGCCACGGTCTGCGCTGGATCGTAGGCTCGCCTTCCGGAACCGTAGTTCACGGACCCGACCATGCCTGGCACCATTCGCTGCCACACGTCGTTTCCAATGTCCAACTGCCGACGGAGCTTAACGCTAAACTTGCTCCGTTCCTTGTCCGTGCGTGGAGTTTGCGGTACCAGCAGCCTTCCGCCGTTAGCCATCGCTGATACCAGGGTTCCCAACTGGAGTGGAGTTACCTCAAAGCCATCGGCATATGAAAACATCCGGCGCTGAACAAAACCCGGTTTCTGTTCGGGCAATCGTCCGGGAAACTCGAAGGTGAAGTTAGCACCTGTTTTTTCCCCGAGGCCGAGTTCGCGAGCGTAATTGATCATCTTGTCGAAGCCGATGCGGCTACCGACTTGCTCGAAATAGGGATTGTCGGAATGAGCCAGCGCCGATGTCAGATCCGTGCGATAGCCATCGGATATTGAAGACACATCGACGGGAGGAATTACTTTTTCCGAAAGACCAGCAACACCCGTCACCAGTTTGATCGTTGAGCAGGGTTTGAAGCCACGCCTCAAAGCCCACTCCTGATTCACGACTGAATAGATCCTGCCTGTAAGCGGATCCATGACGACGACTGTACCGGCATGATTGCCAAGCGCATTGACGGCGACACGACGTACTTCCGGGTCTTCTCCGGTCGTATCGTCTTTCGAAATAAAGGTCTGAACTTCGTTGCGCATCGCCTGGTCTATGGCGCGTTGACGTGCAATCGCAGCGAGGCGAGCGGCTTCCGCGCGCCGACGTGCCTCTTCGATTGCTCGGCGATGTTTCGAATCGATTCTTCGCAGCTCGGCAGCGCGTTCACGCTTTGTAAGCGGGCGGTGTAACTTTCGCTCAAGCGCCTTAAGAGAGGAGGACTGCTCGCGGGCGGTCAGAGCTCTTTCGCGACGTACATCGCGAGCCGACATGCGGCCTCTACGACCATGGCGAGCATCTCTTGCCGAGAGCCTGCTGCCGCGCCGTGACGAACGACGCTCCCTTGCTGAGACTTTTCTTCCCTTCTCTGACCGCGCGCTCCTGCCGCGCGCAGAGGATGAATGCCTCCTCTTTCCGAGGACAGTCATAGACAAACTTAAAGAAACAAAAATTAATAGAATTAAGACAAGCTGACGGGATTTAGGGGAATAGAAATGCAGAGTCATCAGGGATTGGTTACCTTTCTTAGGGATTGCTCACAAAATGGGGAGCAGAGTCGAAATTCTCTGGACGCCGGCACTAACTGCCAAATCGCCAGCGCGCGACCTCGCATCAAAAAAATCTTTTGCAGTTTTGAGAGTCTTCAAAATACCTCTCCTAATAGGTTCTATTTATCTAAACCTTCAATTCTGCAACGTTGAGGTGGGAAGAATTCCCTAAACGGGCGATCCCTGGGGACATTGCTTTGGGACCGAGGCAAATATAACATCACTGGCATGAAGGCGGCAACAGAAAAGTAATTGATTATACACAAATTGCTGGAAAGCCTGCGGTAGTACACCGGATGGATCCAGCGGTTTATTGCGGCCTTTGAGCGCTGACAACCCTATGTTTCTTTATAGTTTCAAAAGAATGCAATGAAAATCCCAGCCCTCATGGAAAGTTTTCGGGCGCGGCTAATCCTGCTCCTGGCACTGCTCCTGGGTCTTACCCTGGGTGTTCAGTATTACGTGAATCTGCGCGCCGTCAAAAACAATGCCCGCCTGATTGTGGAGCAGGAGCAGGCCATTATGAGTGGCGTGGCTCTGGGTGTGAACAGTCTGAATAGTGATCAATATCTGGATGTAATGCTCCGCAGTGTCCGAGATCCACTACTTAGCGAGGGAACAGGCCGCGTGAAGAATGTGCTTGTAGTGGATGACAATGGCGACGTACTGGATAGCCTTATCTCCCAATACACGCCGCGCAAACGCGAGGATGGAACGAAGATCTATTACCAGATCAATGATATCCCGCTACCACCGTTGCGCAGTGCCGTGCAGTTTACCGATGAACACCAGGAACTACCCGCGTGGATACCATCTCGGGGCACTCCGCGCTTCGGCGAGGCCGGCGCTTTTTATTTTCCTGTGGAAACAGACAAAGGTCGCAAGTACGTCATCGTAGTTCTGGGCTCAGCAAACACGTTGACTAGTCTGCTCGAACGTCAGACTTCACGCTCGGCTTTATATACGCTGATTCTGCTGCTCGTTACGACTCTGGTTACCGGTTTTTTTGTGTGGCGATTCACTAAACCAATAAAAGAGCTTTCTATTGCCGCCCGACAGGTTGCCGCAGGCAATTTCGATTTTAGAGTCCCGGCTGAACGTCGGGATGAAATGGGAACACTCGCCGCTGCCTTCAATGAAATGACGGCGAAACTTGGACGCGCACGCGAGCTCGAGTCTCAACTCCATCAGGCCGAGAAAGGTGCTGTGGTCGGTCGTTTGGCGGCTGCGATTGCTCATGAGATTCGCAATCCTCTCAATTACATCAACCTCACACTCGACCATCTGCGTTCTTCATTCGCTCCCGCGGACGCCTCGAAGCGGGAAATTTTTGTTCGTCTTGCCGATCAGCTTAAGGCTGAAGTTGCCAGAATAAATCGGCACATAACTGATTTCTTAAAATACTCCCGGCCGTCAACGCTTGAGCTGCAGGGCGTAGACGTTCGCATCGAAGTTGAAGATGCGTTGCGAATAATTGAGGCGCAAGCTGAAGAGCGCGGGATTAAGACGAGCGTAATTCAGGACGAAGACGTTCCTCAAGTCATCGCGGATCGAGAGTCGTTACGATCAGTTCTTACGAACCTCGTAATCAATGCGGCCGAGGCGATCGATGGCAGTGGCGGCAGCATCTCGATCAGACTATCTTACCAAAAGGAGCAATTTGTTAGAGTAGAAGTCACCGATACGGGTAAGGGGATCGCGGCCGAAGATATCTCCAAGGTCTTCGAGCCCTATTTCTCCACCAAAGACACTGGCACAGGTCTCGGTCTTGCGATTGTGAAAAAAGCCATCGACGATCATGGCGGCACCATCAGCGTCGCATCCAAACAGGGGAGCGGAACAACCTTTACGATTACACTACCGGCCAAAGAGAAAGGAGAAACGATGAAGAGAGAAGGTTGAGTTCTGGTCTACACCAGACTTTGGTCAAACCTTCATCCACATTTTCATCTTTGAGTATTCACTTATGTCGCGAAAAAACATACTTGTGGTTGACGACGAAAAGTCGCAGCGCGAAATTCTGGAGTTGATTCTCTCCGAGGAGGGTTACGACGTTACTACGGCAGCCTCGGGCGAAGCGGCCGTCAAGTTTGCTAAAGATAAGAGATTTGACCTGGCGCTTACTGACCTGAAGATGACCGGCATGGACGGAATTGAGCTCTTACAACACTTGTTGGCACTCGATTCTTCGATCATCGTGATCTTATTGACAGCGCACGGATCGATTGAATCGGCGAAAGAAGCGCTGCGACGAGGGGCTTTTGACTATCTGGAAAAGCCGTATGACAAAAAGGCTTTGCTCGAAACGATCAATCGTGCTCTCGATCGGCTTGACGCCATCGACAGTGAGATCATTTCGGCCTCGCCAAAGATGGAAACGGTAAAGAAGATGATTCTGAAGGTGGCGCGTTCGAATTCCACTGTGCTAATTCGCGGCGAGTCAGGCACCGGCAAGGAGTTGATTGCGCGCGCCGTTCACAATCAATCACCGCGCTCCACGGAAATGTTTCAGGCAGTCAATTGCGCGGCGATAAATGAGAACTTGCTCGAGTCAGAACTCTTCGGCCATGAAAAAGGCTCTTTCACAGGGGCCCACGCGGACAAGAAGGGCCTCTTCGAAATCGCCGACCGCGGCACATTATTTCTGGACGAGATTGCCGAACTGGATGTCGGCATTCAGGCGAAGCTTCTGCGCGCCCTGCAAGAACGAAAGATCAGACGTGTGGGCGGAATTCACGAAATGAACGTGGATGTTAGGGTCATCGCTGCAACCAATCGCGACTTGCGGGCAATGGTTGCCGATGGGCGTTTTCGCGACGACCTTTACTACCGCATCAACGTACTCTCCATTGACGTTCCCCCTTTGCGTGAACGTCGCGAAGACATCCCCGTCTTGATCGACTACTTTCTCAAGAAACACACGCGCAACACCTCCCGACTTGTGCGCGGTCTGACACCAGAGACGCGAAAGCTGATGGTGGAATACAGTTGGCCGGGCAACGTCAGGCAATTGGAGTCAGCAATAGAACGAGCGATCCTTCTTTGCGAAGGCGACCAAATCACAGTCGACGATCTGCCGTCAGAAGTTAGACAAGAAGTCGGACCGGCTGCCGAAGGCGCGTTCAAATTGCCTGCTGAAGGCATTAACTTCGAAGATGTAGAACGAAATCTGATTACGCAGGCAATGGAACAGACTGACTACAACATCACAAAATCTGCCAAGTTGTTAGGTCTGACATTCCGCACGCTGCAGTATCGTCTGGAGAAATTCGGGATCAAGAAACCAGAAGACAAACAAGAGGCGGCCGGCAACGATTAGCCCATGTCACATATTTCTGTAGGGGCGTCCCTCCGTGGGCGCCCCGAGTCGCGATAAAGGGGGCGCCCACGGAGGGACGCCCCTACAGTTTCGAGTCAGGGAAAGAGATTGTTCAATATCAAAATCGCAGTAGTCCTTCTCCTTTTGGTGACGATAACAGCATGCTCACGCTCTGCTGTGGACAATCAGAATCAAGCTGCAGCATCAAACACCGCCGGCGAAGCGCGGAGGATTGCCTCAGTTGACGTAGTGAAGGCCACGCCGCAGCAGGTCGACATTCCGGGAGGCGGTTCGGCTGATACCACCCTTAATTTGAAGATTCAGAATGGTTATCACGTTAATGCCAATCCGCCGAGCTACCCGTATTTGAAAGCAACTGAACTGGACATTCCTTCGTCTTCGGGAATCTCCGTAGGGTTTATCTCCTATCCAACTCCCATCACCAAGAAGTTTTCCTTTGCTGAGGGTCCGCTTGCCGTTTATGAAGGTGAAACAACACTTAAGGTACGACTGAAGGCTGACAGATCTGCGCCGCCTGGTACTCACAACCTCGCCGGCAAACTGCGTGTGCAGGCATGTGATGACCAGGTTTGTTATCCGCCCGGAACCATTGATGTCGCCATTCCCGTTACTATCAAATGAAACAGATCCTGCAGGTGAAGTGTTTGTGGATGATCGTTTCCTGGGTCTGTTTCATAATCGGCGTGATCTTTTTATATCGCGGTGATCTGGACAAGGCGTTCATTGCAGGTGTTATCGGATGCGTGGCCTGGTTTCTAAGCTACCGCGCGCAAATGAAGGAACTCGTCGCACTGGCCGACGAACAAAACAAACAAGATGGGAAGTCACAGTCAGATGAAGAATAAGCAAGCCAAACTTAAATCACTCCTATTGGGCGTACTTATCAGCCTGGTCTTTCTCCCTGCCGCTGCGCGAGCGTCTGATGAATCTGAAGTACGGAGTACGGTCCAGCGAGTATTTGACCAATTAAAGACGCGAGACTACAGCAGTCTCTATGATGTCTTGCCCAGTTCCGCGCGCACTCGCATGTCACGCGATCGCTTCACAAACGCATTGCAGCGCGCCCAGGACATGTACGTTTTAGATCGACTCGACGTAGGAGCCGTGCGAGTAACGGGTAATCTCGCGGTGGTGGATACGGTATTGTATGGACGAGTCGTTAATCCGATTCAGGCCGAAGGCAAAATCGTCGTGCAGCAATACCTCGTGCGCGAAGACGGAAAGTGGCGAGTGGCTACCGGCGATCAGGCGACGGTGAAGAGATTTCTTGCTTCGAATCCAGCTTTTGGTAAAGGCTTTAAGATTCGTCCCCCGAGAATCTATATAAAACAGGACAACAAGTGGGTGGAGTTTAGTCCTCCGAGGGACGCGGGCCGGCGCAGGTAGGTATTCAACTTAGCAGCAGATCCTCAAACGACAACTGCGCATCATCAACGCGTTCTGTGTATTCTCCATGCCGTATTCGATAGCGAGGCACCTCAAGCGCTTCACGCACTGCATCCAAGTGAAAACGAATCACACGAGGAGTCAGACGAACTGATGGTATTCGACGCTTGAGTGCCAGACGCCGCACGGTGGATTCGCTCACCTGCAGAATCCCGGCGAGTTGTTTCGCTGTCAGAAATTCTTCGCGTTGTTCTTCCATGGCTTCGCTTGCGCAAGGAGATCCTAACGCAACTTCGCAGCCCTAACCAAACATAAAACAGCACAGATTCCTAGATACCACCGACTTTAATCGCGTGGTGGTTCGGTTTCTACCTAGACAGCAAAACAGCAGAGAATCTTGGATACCACCGACTTTAGTCGCGTGGTGGTTCAGTTTCTACCTAACTTTGCACCGTCACAGAAGGCCGAAACTGAAACACCACGCGACTAAAGTCGGTGGTATCAAAAAGATTTCCAGGCCCGCCGGACCTTTAGGTTAACGCTGAAGTACCACCGGCTCAAGCCCGGTGGTATCTGCGTCATCACAATGGAAAGTTGAAGTAGGACTATGACTATTTGGGAGGAGGAGGAAGCGCCAGCGACAACGCCACTCGATACACCGCCGCGCCGTCAATCTCCACATCCTTGCTCACGGGTTCAGCACCTTCGGGTTTTACTGTCACACGATATTTAGCAGCCTCGGGTGAAAGACGAAAAACAAACGTACCTGTCTCAGTTGTTACACGCCCATCGATCTTTTTTGCCGTTCCGTCTTCGAGAATTTTGGCCAATTCCACCTTGGCATTTGCGACGCTGCGACCAGCACCGTTAAAAACACTGCCGCGGACAAAGGCGATGGAGCCTTCATCTATCGTCAGCACCAGTCGATCGCCCAGTGAGCGCGTCTTCCCCGCCTTCACTTCTACATTCTCGATGGTGCCGATACTAAGGCCAGGTTTTCGAAACGTGAGGCCGTAAACGCCAGGCGCCAACCTGGTAATCAGAAACTCCCCGTTCTTGTCCGTGGTCACATGACTAACTTCAGTCTCGCCCCTGCGAATTAAGACGGTCACCCCGGCCGGAGTACCTGTCTCAACTCTCACTTTCCCCTTGATACCGCCCGTGGTCTTCTCCGTGGAGCGCTCCTGCGCGGACAAAAATCCCACCGCCAATAGGGCGATAACCAGACTTGAAATCGTTTTGTTGAATCTCACAGTCAAACCTCCACGTAATAGAGCATGAGTCCCGGGTCCATGGTGAAGTCGAATGATAGCATTCCTTGAGTATTACGAGGATCCGCCGAAGTTAACAAAGGTTGATGCGACGGCTCTGCTTGCCTGTTGCCCCGTTTACGAGTAGTCAGATCAATTTCGGCCTCGTATAATTTTCAAAAGGCCGATATTCTGCAGGAAAGAATCTCGATGACAAGCAAACCCTCCGGAACCAGGCTGCTCCCCTTGTTTTTTCTCGCTCTCCTATCTGTCACCGTGGGAACGCTCTGTTTGGCGCAGACCCCATCTGCGACCAGTCAGCGCCCGCGCAAAGTGTTTCCTGTCGAACAAGAACCAGCAGACGTACTGCGCATAGATACTGATCTGGTTTCCGTTGATGTTACAGCGACGAATCTCGATGGTCTTCCTGTGAGAAATCTTCGTCAAGATGACTTCAAGGTTTATTCCGACGGCGCCGAACAGCAAGTCTCATTCTTTAACGTCGAAAGAAGGGATGGAGAACCTCGGCCTCTCGCGATTGTGTTTGCCCTGGATATCTCAGGCAGTATGACTGCGGAGGAGATGGAACGCTTGCGAGGAGCACTTCGCTCTTTTTCCGGTCAATTGTCGAATCATCCCGTGGCCTATGCCGTCATGGTTTTTGGTATGCACGTGAAAACGCTGCAAAGGTTTACTTCAGAGCCCGACAAGCTGGATCGAACTTTCGATCGTATCGCACGCGAACCTAACGGACTCTCAACGCACACTTACGACGCCGTCGACGACGCTATCCGTCTGCTCGTAAAACAAGCACCCAGGACACGTGAGCGCCGGCTGATGAAACGCGCCGTTCTGGTTGTAACCGACGGCTTTCCCGTGGGCGACACCGTCTCTGCTCCAACTGTAATCGAGCGCGCGAACGCCGCCGACGTCAGTGTTTACGTCGTTACGCTTCCCTCTTACTCGCGGATAATGCCAGCTGCCAACCAGACACCGTTGCCTACGCCTCTTGATGTAAGCGGATTGGCTGAAGCTACAGGCGGAAGAAACGTTTACGCTAACGAGAAGGATTATGGGCCGATGTTTCGTGCGTTGGCCGAGGAAGTAGGTTCAGCTTACGTGTTGGCATTCTATCCGCCTGAGGAAAAACGACACGATGGTCAGCTGCACACCATTAGAGTGGAAGGTCCGCGTGGTCTCACGCTGCGCCAGAGTCGCTCGGAGTATAGGGCGGCGAAGCAATAGTCTTCAGTACTCGTCTTCATCCTCGTCGTCGTCGACATCTTCCTCTTCAACGATATCGAGCTCTACGGGATCGAGTCCGACTACTTCCAAAGCAGTCCCGCACTCTTCACATGAAACAATTTCGCCCTTGTCCGTGTCCAAATCGACGTGAACATCGGCATCACAATCAGGGCAAGTTCCGGTCGGCACTTTTTCTTCCTCCGCGCGTTTTTATGTGAAGGCAGTGGTACATCCCATTTCCTTAGGAGCGACCTCTACCCTGTTCTTTGGTTCGAAACAATCTAACCGCCACCGCAGGATTTTGCAACACTCTTTTTGTTACCCACCATTTGGACCACGCAGCAAACTTAAAGGCTAATTCCATCAGTTTTCCAGCTCACTCCAGAACGGCGAGCGTGTACGGCTAAAAACTACCTGTGGCTGCCCACAGCGGACCTTTCCGTAATAAACCACAGCTACGCAAGGGCTAACCTGACTAGTCACTGTTTGCCGCCGCCTCGTTCGAAAACGTCTCGCAGCCAATAATGCGAGCGATGTTTGCTTCTATCAAAAAGCTGAGAGTCGCATTGGGATTGTTGCTGTGGTTCCAAATCGTTTTTCTGGTCTCATATTTTTCGCTCGCCAGGACGGTTAAGAACGGACTCGAAACCCAACCAGTGAATTTTTCGCGCGAACGATCGGGGAAAAAGCCCGACACAGCCTTAAATAAACCTGAACAACCTCCTGCCACAGACTCGGACAACGACGGATTGCCGGACACGGCCGAACTGCGAACATTCAACGACCGGGAAAATTTTCGGCGCTGGTTTACCTGGGTGGCCGAAATGCAGTTTTACAAGTTGAGTGAGCAGTGGAATTCGGATCAGCGGGACTGCGCCGGTTTGGTTCGCTTCTCCTGGCGAGAAGCACTGCGACGCCACGATCACGCCTGGTACCAAAGAATGGGCGCTGAATATGAGCCCGTCGCTCCCGACATCTCCCGGACTCTTGAGCAAGGACTACTTCGCGAGAAGCTCTTCCGCACTTCATTTGGCACTTACAAAGAAGACGACATCGCGACTCGCAGGTTTTCCGAATTTGCAGACGCGCAAACTCTGAAAACATTCAATTGCGACTTTATCAGCCGCGATCGCCGGCAAGCCATGCCTGGCGATCTGCTGTTCTTCTATCAACCCTGGGTACAAAAATTTCCCTATCACGTAATGATTTTTCTTGGTGAGCCTCGTCTATCGAGCGAGGGAGCACACGATTGGGTCGTTTACCACACCGGCGCATCAGCCACCGATGAAGGAGTGGTTAAGAAGGTGCGACTCGCAGTGTTGGATGACCACCCAAACAGACGCTGGCGACCGATTCCACGCAATCCGAATTTTCTCGGCTTTTATCGGCTCAAGATTCTTGAGTAACAAGTCTACCGGGGAGGAAATAAAAGTGTCTCACGCTAATTCGCGATCAAGACTGCGTTGGTCAGCCGCGTTGGTCTATCTCAGCGTTCTAAGTGCCACCTGTTTTGTCGCCGGTCTCCGCTCACGCACAATGGCCGCGCGGGATCTTCTTCGGATCGCGGATGCCGGCGTCGTCCGCGAAACTTCCGTTGCTACTAAGCCTTTCTTCTCGCTAGCGACGCACCGCACCTACGGAACAGCGGAAACCCCACGACTGTGGATCGATTACCATGGTTTAGAGAACCTCGATTTCCGCGTCTACCGAATTAACGAGCCGGTGAAGTTCTTCGCTCAACTCAGCAATCCACACCAGATGGGCGACCGCGAAGAAGAGCAACTTGCCACTAGACTAAAAAGCCATCCTTCACTTCTCGAACGAGTGCGCGCACTGAAACAGTGGGCGACGGCGGGAATAAAAGGTTACGTACGCAGCCAAATACAGCAAGACTCACGCAAGAGTTTCAACCAGAAATTTCGCGCGGAAGAACCTGCGAGACGTGCTCCCCTAAACGTCGCCGATTATGCTCGCGTGCCACTCCTGAATCGAAACCAACTTGTTACGAGCTGGCGCGAACCCCTACCGCCGATGGAGAACCAATACGATCGTCGGATGGTCCCGATGGAAAAACCCGGCGCGGGCGTCTATCTGGTAGAAGCCGTTGGGGGCGACCTTCGCGCTTACACCGTGGTGGTCGTAACCGACCTGGCTATGGTTGAGAAAACCACTCGCGACGGTGAACTCGTTGTTTACACGGTTGACCGAAAGACCGGCGAGCCGCGTGCTGATGCACACGTAGACATAATCAAGGCAAAGAAGAATATTGCCAGCGGCACAACCGACCGAGAGGGGATCCTGCGAACCAAGATAGGCAAACAATCTCTTGAGACCGACGATGCTACGGTTGATGACGTTGACAACAGCGGCTTTGTCATTCTTGCCAACCAACGCGATAACTTCGCCATCTCAGATCTCGAATCGTTCTACTTTGGCCGCTATGCGGAAGAAGAGAATGAAGGATCGATTCGTGGATACGTCTACACGGATCGGCCCGTCTATCGACCCACCCATAAAGTCTACTTCAAAGGAATCCTCCGAAGCGTAGACGAGCAGGGACAATATCGCCCAGTTAAAGATCAGACCGTCAGTGTGACAGTCGAAGACGCAGATAACGCAAAAGTTTTCGAACAGGAACTTCCCCTCTCAAACCGCGGGACGTTCAACGGCGATTTAGATATTTCAGAAGAAGCGCCTCTCGGCAGCTATCGAATAGTGGCCCACACCAAAGACGGAAGCGCCACCGGAACCTTCCAGGTGGCCGAATACAAGAAGCCGGAATACAAAGTGAATGTCTCGGTGCCTAAAAGATTCTTGCCGGCCGGTGAAAAAACAAAGCTTGCAATCGATGCGCGCTATTTCTTTGGGGCTCCGGTAGCCGGCGCAGAAGTGAAGTACTACATTTATCGTTCGCACTATTACCCGTGGTATCTGGGACAGGACAGCGAAGACGAAACTAACGAAGAGAATGAAAACGAGGATGAGTATTCACGATACGGCAACTACGGCAGCGATATGGTCCAGGATAGCGAGGCGAAGTTGGACGCCAATGGCCACCTCGAGATCGATTTTGAGGTGCCGCCAAGCAATGAAAATGACGTTGCTGACTACCAGTATCGGATTGAGGCTCAGGTTACCGATTCTTCGCGTCGCACGATAGACGGCGCCGGCAGTTTTGTGGCCACCCGCGGCAACATCGTGGCCCATGCCCTTCCGGATCGGTATGTTTACAAGAATGGTGAGACGGCACGTGTCACGATCACCACTACCGACTACGAGAGCCGCCCTGTATCAGCAAAAGTTTCGTTGAAGTTCATTGAAAGAACCTGGACCAGGGTCGAGAGGAAAGAAAACGACTATGGGCCTGGCTATGAAATGCACGAGCGTGAATTGGTCTCAGCAGATATCACTACCGACGCACAGGGTCACGGAACATGTGAATACCTCACTACAGCGCAAGGCAGTATCTCAATCAAGACGATCATCAACGAAGGCGGCAAGCAATTTTCTTCCCTTGGGGGCTTCGTTTGGGTAACTGGCGATTCCGAATGGTCAGACTCTTCATATTTCAGCGAAGACTATGAAGCGATCAAACTCGTTCCGGACAAGAAGTCATACCATCCGGGTGAAACAGCGCACGTCCTGGCGATCCTTCCCACGGACAGCGCAAATCTCCTGGTAACAACTGAACTCACAACCGTAATGTCGGCGAAGCACGTCAATGCGCATGGCAAGTCGGTAATCATCGATGTGCCTGTCCTGGCCAGTTTTGCGCCCAACGTCTTCCTCAATGTTACCTATGTAAAAGACGGTCAGATGTATACGAGTGAGCAGCGCCTCGTCGTACCTGCGCGCAACAAGATGCTCAATCTGGAGATCATGTCGAACAAGAAAGAATACAAGCCGCGCGAAACGGCTTCTTATACGATTCTCGCGCGGACAGCCGATGGAGCACCCGTGCCGGATGCAGAAGTAAGCCTGGGTGTGATTGACGAAGCAATCTACAGTGTCGCTCCAGATTCTTCCGGCAACATCCGGCAGGAGTTTTACGGAATGCGCTACAACACCGTTGAGACGCACCTGTCAATCTCCTACACGTTCACGGGATATGCAGGAGAGAAGCCAATAGATCTGGCGCGCAACAAATCATCGTATCAATTGGCCGATTTTAAGAACGACGGCGAGTTGGTCGAACCGATCGTTAGAAAACAGTTTAAGGATACGGCCTTCTGGCAACCAAGTGTGCTCACCGGACCCGATGGGCGGGCCACGGTCAAGGTCCGTCTGCCTGACAACCTGACGACCTGGCGCGCTACAGCCCGCGGCGTGACCGCCGATACGAAGGTAGGCGCGACAAGATACAAAGTAGTCGCTCGCAAAGATGTGATCCTGCGTTTGGCTACTCCACGTTTTCTCACCGCAGGCGATACGGTCACGCTCTCCGGTATCGTTCACAATTATCTAAAGGAGGCCAAGTCAACTCAGATCTCAATCTCCGTGTTGGGAGCACAACTCATCAGCCCGTCCCAGCAGACCGTAACAATCGAGAAGCAGGGTGAACACCGTATTGATTGGCAAATCTCCGCACCCCAAACCGGCGAGATCAAGTTGTTGGCCAAAGCTCTGACAAACACTGAGTCTGACGCCGTTGAATTGACGCTCAATGTTATTGCGCGTGGTTTGCATGAGACGAAGAGTGAAAACTGGGCTACATCAGACGAAAACTCTGAGCAACAGATTTCTCTCGATCTACCCAACAATGCTGACGTGAACACACGAAGGCTACGACTGGAGGTTTCACCCTCTGTCGCAGGCACTCTTTTCGGGGCACTCGATTATCTCACTACGTACCCTTACGGGTGCACGGAGCAAACGATGTCCAGTTTTCTTCCCAACATCATCGTTGCCCAAGTACTCAAGGATGTGAAGTCGGCCTCGATCAGCGACTCGAACAATCTCCAAAAGAAAGTCGAGCGTGGGCGAGATCGTCTCTATTCTTTCCAACACAGTGATGGAGGCTGGGGGTGGTGGAAAAACGATCAAAGCGATCCGTTCATGACCGCATATGTCATCGATGGGCTCACGCAGGCTTCGCAGGCTGGATACGAAATTGATGAAGGACGTGTATCACGTGGTCGCGAAAAACTGCACCAGATGCTTGTCGCTGGCGCGACCGAAGCAGGCACGACTATCGACGACGAAACAAGGGCGTTCATGCTTTATGCGCTTGTGGAGAGTGGGGGCGTTGAAGGCGAGTTCATTGACAAGCTGTTTGCCGATCGCGAGAAGTTGCAACCATATGGACGCGCGCTGCTCGCACTGACATTGAAGCTCAACAAGGACAATAAACGGGCCTGGGATGTTGCCACTGAAATCGAAAATGCAGCAAGCACCGACAGACTGAGCGCGCATTGGGAGTCGAAGCGCAAAGCGATGCTCGACTTCGCCGAAGAGAACGATACAGAAGCGACAGCCCTGTCATTGAAGGCTTTGGCGCGTATCAAGCCTGATAGTTCTTTAATGTCGCGGACGGCGCGATGGCTGGTGTCGGAGCGAAGGAACAGCTACTTCTGGTCTTCTACCAAAGATACGGCCTTTGCCATCTTCGGACTAATTGACTACGTGAAGGTGAGCCATGAACTGACGCCTGATTATGAGGTGGAAATATACCTCAATGGCGAAACAGTGATGACCGAGCACGTGACCAATGCTTCTGCCGTACAAACGTTCCTTATTAATCGAAAGGGCAACGGCGTTGCCAACACCAATCAACTGCGCATAGTCAAACGAGGCAAGGGCAGTCTCTATTTTTCGAGCTCAGTCGCCTACTTTACGAACGATACGGAAGTGCAGGCCCGCGGAGTCTCGGAACTGAGCGTTACACGCGAATATCTGCGTCTCCAGGTGGCTGAAGATGGTTACCAGCTAAGGTGGTCCACTACGCCACTGACAGGGGAAATTCATTCCGGGGACTTGATCGTAGTGAGGTTGCATTTGACGGGCAGGAAAGCACGTCACCTTATGTTGGAGGATCCGATTCCTGCCGGCGCCGAGCAACTCGAGAACCTGGGCAATCTCAATCTCTCCTATACAACCGGGAATTGGAGTGATTGGTATAGCTCGCGAGAGTTTCGCGACCAGCGAACCGTATTCTTCCTCGATTATTTCGACGGAGATGCCACGCTTCAATATGCAATGCGGGTCCAGGCGCCTGGCGAGTTTGTAATTGCGCCCGCTCGAGCCGAATTGATGTATGTGCCGGAAACGCACGCTAACACGTCGAGTAAGAAGATCTCATTCCTAGATAGGGAAAGATCGAGGTGAACAAAATGTTTTCCAACTCAGTAAAAGCACTCTTCGACGCAACGCGCGTCCTCATCAGAAACTGGCGGACAATGGCCCTAATGGCCGCGGTCTATGCGGCACTGCTCATCACGATTTACATTTTCGTAACCACGAAGGAAGCGACAATCGCACAGTTGATTGCTACGCTGTTGCTGGCGGTTGTCGCACCGATTCTCTTCTTCCTGCTCCAGGCGGCTGGTGCGACCTACACCGATGTTGTGGGCACGAGTTCCTTATTGAAAAAATCGGCGCGGAGCTTCTGGAAGCTTTTCATTATTAGTCTGCCAGTAATCGCGCTAACAATCCTGGCTTTGTATCTACTCGGCAAAGCGCAGGGTCATCTCGCAATCCCTTCCACTGTCGCGCCATCTCAATTGATATCCCCAGGCGAGGCTGCACGCCCTCCAATTCAGTGGGGCCTGACCGCACTCACCACCGTACGCTATCTATTGCTCGGCGTTGCTGTGCCGCTCTTGCTTATTCAGTTCTGGATCACGGTGAGCCATCAAGGACTCGGCTGGATGGTGACGTGGCGCTCTCTCGCGGCTCGCCTGCGCGAGGTTGCAGTCAGGGCCTTTGCGCCTGAGTCGTTCCTCATCTACGCCGCCGGGTTCTTAGTTTTTGCGGTGATTCCTTATCTGACCCTCTTCAAAACCATGCCGAACAAGCGCGCCTGGGTCGAAGTCTCGTTGCTGGCGTTCCGTCTGCTCGTTAGCGCTACGCTTATTCTCCTTGGTTGGATAACAACTGTTGGCGCGCTTTCAATCTCAGCCAATAAAACCGCGGAGTCACACCACGCAGAGGAACTGTGATGGCGGAGACTCCTCTACAACTCCGCATGGTTTTGCCGCGAGTTCCAACGAAGGTCAAAAAGCTAACCTTGTCCGTTGTAACGGCGACGGTTGCTCTCTCGTTTTGGATTTTGACCTCGCGGCAAACAACGCCTTCGACTGTGGTCCAACCTTCACGTGCGGTTGCTGAAGAGTTGATGGACGCTCGCTTACAACAGATCATAAAGAAAACACTCGGTGACCGCGAAGGAACCGTCATTGTGATCGACCCGCAGACTGGTCGTATAAGATCAGTCGTCAATCCAGAGCTCGCGTTTCAGAAGGCCTATCCGCCTGGCTCGACGATAAAGCCGTTTACTGCATTGGCTGCGCTGCGTGCAGGTCTCATTGATCAAAACTCGCGTACGCTCTGCAGGACCAGATATCGGCACGATGCCTTTGCTGTGGTCTGTTCGCATCCGCAGGATCTCGCACCGCTGAACCCTGCCGAAGCAATCGCTTACTCGTGCAACTACTACTTTGCCAAGCTCGGGGAACGACTCACCGAAGATCAATTCGATACCACGCTTGCTGATTTTGGGTTTGGCCAAAAGACTGGGATCAATTCTGAACACGAATCGCCCGGGCGATTGCTTCGAGGTGAATGGCAACCGCAAAACTCGATCGGAGAGGGCGCCTACCTTCAGGTTACTCCAATCCAATTGCTCACCGCCTATTCCGCTTTGCTGAACGGTGGTCGGCTGCTCACTCCTTCCATCGCGCCTCCCAACAATTTTAGACCACGCGTCCGCAATCAAATCCAAATTTCCGATGACGAGCGATTCACTATTATCGAGGGAATGCGTGGGGCCGTTAGATATGGCACAGCGGAGCGTGCAGGCCTCAATTCCCTTCTGCTCTATGTCGTGGGCAAAACGGGAACGTCAGCTCCCATTACTGGCTTTCGTTCCCAGGGTTGGTTCGTCGGCTTCGCGGTGTCACGTGATGCGAATACCGGCGCGACTGCCGAACCGTCCGGCATTAACCTCGGAATTCTCGTCTATCTGAAGAACGCTCATGGTGCTGAGGCAGCGGGGTTGTCGAAAGCAATTTTCGAGGAGTATGAACGGGGGACGCAAGCGGAGGCAGTGGGACGCTCAGACACGAAGTCAGAAAACGCTGGCATCTTCTCGGGAACCGGAGCCGCGTCTTCGAGTCTCCCTGGCTTCGCATCAGACATCCGCGCCGTCACTTCTGAAGTTAGAGTTCACCAAGTTAGGGAAAACATCACACACACAATGTCATTGGAAGAGTATGTTCTGGGAGTTGTCTCCGCCGAGGGCAGCATGGAAGACCAGCCCGAGGCACTAAAGGCATTGGCAATCGCAGCACGGACCTATGCGTTGAAAAACATTCGACGTCACAAAGGCCAGGGATACGATTTCTGTAGCACCACACACTGCCAGCGCTTCGTAGCTGTTGAAGGCGTCGACTTGGCGCATTCGCGTATGCCAATCGCTTCAGCTGTTAGAGACACCGCCGGTCTGGTTCTCCTGGACGATGAAGGTCACGTTGCCGAGTCTTACTTCGGGGCTTCATGTGGAGGCATGACGGCCAACCTGCAAACTCTTTGGGGAGTTCACGCGCCGCCATACCTGCAGGGAGTAAGAGATGAGTACTGCGTCTCAAGCCCGCACCACACCTGGACTGACGTGATCAGTTCAGATGAACTCGCGCAGGCGCTACGCAGTGATTCGAGGACAGATGTCGGCGGAAAGATCCATGGATTGATAATTACAAAGCGCGATCAGACTGATCGCGCCGAGGTGATCACGATTGAGGGCGAGCGGCAACGCGCAATAAGTGGCTGGGAATTCAAACTTGTGGTCGGTCGGGCGCTCGGCTGGAACCTACTCAAGAGCTCGCGCTTCAGCATTACGCGCTCTGGATCGAATTTTGTCTTTCATGGCGGGGGATTTGGTCACGGTCTGGGACTTTGCCAGGAAGGGTCGCACGTGATGGCAGAACAGGGCTTCAACTATCGACAGATTCTGACAAAGTACTTTCCGGGCGCGACGGTGCAGGGGATGCGGAGAGCGGGAGAGGGTGAGGCGGGGCGACGTGGGGACATGGAAACGCGTGGACACAGAGATTTGTTAGTCAGTTTCAACTCCGTCTCCTCATCGCCACGTCGCTTCATCTCGAGCGAGCATTTTCGCGTGGGTTATCCACAGACCGATAGTCAAAGGAACGCCACGGGTTTGCTACAACTTCTCGAAGCAAATCGCGCGAATCTCCTGCGGCGCCTCACAACCGCGGGCATATCAATGGACCTTCCCTATTTGGAAGTCCTCACAAACGAGACGACCGGCGATTTCGTTGGCAGAACCCGCCAACCCTGGTGGGCAGCAGCAGCCACTAAAGAGCATCAGATTGAGTTACAACCGCTCGCAGTGTTGCAACGGCGCGGAATATTGGAAACAACCATACGCCATGAACTCGTACATGTACTGATTGACGGACTTGGCTCCGGTCGGACGCCTCGATGGCTCGCTGAAGGAATGGCTTTGAACATTGCTGGAGAGGGACCAATGCTTCAGCGTTATCTACCTAAATCCAGAATCTCAACTGTCGCGATCGAGCAGCAATTGGCATCAGCTAACAGCCCCGAAGAGATGCGCACAGCCTATGCAGCTGCTTATGACGAAGTTCGTAACATGATCAAGAATCAAGGCGAAGCCAGGGTTTGGCAGGTGCTGGCCCAACAAAAAGAAGTGAGTTCGGGAGCGTTAGGTTTGAGAGGCGCCCTACCAAAGCCAGTGCTGGTCCGGTTTGCACTCAAGAGGTGTTGGCGCTCAATCACAGTACCGAGGAGCGATACCGACCGGGTTGGTGCGGCACCATTCAAGTCGTAAGAAAACCAGATTTTGTCGTTGACTGACGGTCGCGCTACTGGGACTCGGTCGCACTCAAGAGGCGTTGGCGCTCAACCACAGAACCGATGAGCGGTAGCGACCGGGTTAGTGCGGCACCATTCAAGTCGTAAGAAAACCAGATTTTGTCGTTGACTGACGGTCGCGCTACTGGACCCGGTCGCTACCGCTCCTCGGTTCTATAATTGAGTGGTAATTGCCGGAACGCCCAAGCTGCGGTGCTCAATCAAAACACTTGATTTTGTTGCCCAGCTGACAGACGATGAATGCGAACAGATCCCTAACAAAGATGAACATCCCTCATCACCAAGGTGACGAAAAATGACGATGCTGAAAAGGCGCATGAGTTTCTTACTGCTAATCTTTCTTGTGGCCGCAATCTCTGTACTCGCTCAACAAAGGCGCATACCTGCTGTGAAAGGGCCGCAGAAAGTACCTGCTGCCGTTGAGCCCGCTCCGACTTTCGACACACTGCTCGCCTCGGATAGTTACAAGATTTACGGTGAGATTAGAGGTGTTGGTCAGGTAATTGGTTCGAGTTCGGTAAACGAACTACTTGAGCCAATCATGAAGTTAGCGGGACCGCCAAAGGAATTCAAGACACTCGTGAGATGGCTCAACACCCATGCTGATGCAGTGATGACTTCACGAATGCTGATCGCCGGATGGCCCAGGCGTAACAACTTGCCCGAGCTGCTGGTGGCCATTGAATTTGCATCGCCTGAAGAGGCCGCCAAATTTGAACCTCAGCTAAATGACTTTTTGCCCAAAGTATTGCCCACCCCTGAACCTGAGGACACACCGAGTCCGAGCGAAAGTAAGAACGACTCGTCAGCCGCAACCCCAAAACCCGAGAAACCGAAAGAGACCCCGCCCGCTGCGCCACCGTCTCCGCCTAAGCCAAACTACTATCTCAAGCAGGCAGGTTCCCTCCTCTTCATTACGCCCGCTCCGCTAACATTAAAGAATCTGCGGCCTCCAGGAAGCAAACTCCTCGCAGAAGACCCGAACTTTCGCATCATCCATGATCGCTTTAACTCCGAAGCTGTTTTTGTCTACGTTGATGTTAAAGGGATCGAAAAAGAAGAAGAAGAGCGCCGCCAGCAATACAAGGAGGAAGAGCAGAAACGTCGCGAAACGGAGCGTAAGAAAACTCTTGAGGACGCCGCCAAACTAAAAACCGCCGAAGCCGAAGGGGCTAAGCTGGAAGGCAACAATGATGTGAAGCCTGAGGAACCAGCTTCCGTCGTGCTCGAGTCTTTCGACCCAAAACAAAGCCAAGAGGTCGGGTCGACGCTGGGTTCGTTTCCGGAAAAACCAGCGGCAGAGTTGGATCCCATGACGTCAGTGTTCTCGATGCTGCCCGGAACCCTTTTTAGTGGCGAACCAACATGGCCCGAGGCAATCGGTTTCGCCATTACTTTTGATGCCAACTCGTTTGACGTGCGCGCCCTGTTGATAAACGCGCCGGATGTAAAGGGTACTGCAATACCATTTGTCCCCCAGCTGATATCCGGTCCAGCACTGATTCCGGAATCTCCGTCCATCTTACCCGCTGACACTGAACTGTTCGCCACAATGTCGCTCGATCTTCCTCAAATGTATGTGGGAATGATCAAAGCATCCCAGGGGTCAGTCGATCCTCGAGGTGTCGTGAAACAGGTTAAGGAAACGGAAACGGAATCTCCGTTTGCCTCATTGGAGAAAAAGTTAGGGATAAAAATTAAAGACGATCTTCTTCCGCTGCTCGGAAATGAAGTGGTGTTTAGTATGCCCGTGAAGGGTCTGGGGCCCCGGCCGAACGGACCGATGGCTACTCCGACCCCTACCGGCGAGAAGGAAGGCACAGCAGCAACGGCCCAGCCCGCCACTCCCAGCCCCATCATTGCCCTCTCATTAAGGGACAAGGAAGCGATGCGGATCTTGCTACCTAAGGTGATAGATGGCCTGGGTTTCAAAGGAGCGAGCAGACTGGCCCAAAGCGAAAAGCGAGAAGATACGGAGATCGTTTCTTACGCAAACGTTGTTTCATACGCGTTCATCGGAAACTTCCTCGTGCTCTCGCCAGACGTCGCCACAACTCGACACGTTGTCGATTCTTATCTGAACCACGAAACACTTTCGGCCGATACTCATTTCAAAAACTATACGCGCTGGCAACCACGACCACTGCAAGGCCAGGTTTATGTGTCGCCGGCGCTTATGGAAAGCTACAAGTCGTGGGCCAACGAGCCGAGCGAACTTATCAGTGATCAGACCCGAGAGTTTCTTCAACGTTTGAGTGTTGTGTCTGAACCGATTACGTACTCGTTATCGAATGAAGGACTGGGACCGTTGCATGAGTTGCACGTTCCAAAGAATCTCGTCTTGATGGCCGTCGCGGGGATTTCCGGCGAAGCTAATCAATCATCCCTTGGTACTAACGAGAGATCGGCTAGAAGTCTTCTCTCCTGGCTTGCGAGTGCGGAAGCGCAGTTTCATTCTGGGAAAGGTGCAGGCGCCTACGCAACTCTCGATCAGCTCATCGCCGAGCAATTGATCCCGAAGGAGGCAATGGAGAACGTTGGGAAGTATGGCTACAAACTCGACATAACGGTGACTGGGACCGCGTTTGAGATTACGGCGGTACCTATCGAGTACGGAAAGACCGGAAAGACGTCGTATTTTGTCGATGCCAGTAATGTGGTACGCGGCGGCGACCACGGCGGTGGACCAGCGACCATTGCTGATAAACCAATGCCGTAAATACATCCGCAGATTACACAGATTACGCAGACAAAGAAAAACAGGAAGCAGGAGCAGTAGGCAAGAGCAGGGCAGGAGCGCCAACGACGACACGCTCGTTTTCTGGTAGCTAACTAGTTTTCCTGCTCCTGCTTCCTGCTTATTGGTTCCGTGTCTGAGTAATCTGTGTAATCTGCGGATGTAAGTTTTAACCAAGATTCTCGATCTTCACAGGCGCAACCGCTTCGGCCAGCCCAAACCCAAATACACGCGAATAAAAGTAAAGCTCGCCATCTAGCGCGCTCTTGATGTTTTTCGCTTGCCGAAAGCCATGTTGTTCACCCGCAAACGCCACGTACGCAACCGGAATTCCTTTAGTGCGCAGTGCCTCCACCATTCTCTCCGCCTGGTCCGCGGGCACCACCTTGTCTTCCAATCCTTGAAAGAAAATGACCGGGCATGAAAGGCGTTCGGTGAAATTGATCGGTGAACGCTCGCGATATATGTCGCGACGTTCCGGGTATGGTCCCAGCAATCCATCCAGATAGCGCGACTCATACTTGTGCGTGTCTCGAGCGAGAGCCTCGGCATCGCTAACCCCGAAATGACTGGCGCCCGCCTTGAAAGTGTCGCGGAAGGTTAAGGCGCACAAGGTGGTGTAACCTCCCGCGCTGCCGCCGGTGATTATTAGGCGATTGCCATCAACCTCACCACGCTCCACGAGGTAGCGAGCACCGTTGACACAATCATCAACGTCAACAATGCCCCACTTGTCATTCAATCTTTCGCGATACTTCCTGCCATAGCCCGTACTGCCGCCGTAGTTGACGTCCAAAACTGCAAAGCCACGGCTCGTCCAGTACTGGATACCTAAACTGAGAGCCGTAGTCGCCGCGGAAGTTGGGCCACCATGACTCTTCACGATCAGCGGGGGGAGTTCATCGTCCGGGGAATAGTAGTCCGGGTTTTGCGGCTGATAGAAAAACGCATGAGCTGTCAGTCCTTCTTCAGTAGGAAACTCGATAGCTCTTGGAATGGAAAAGTATGCCGCATCGATTTCGATATTATTCGCCCGGCGCAAGGTCTCAAATCTCATAGTGGCCAGATCAAGTCGCACGATCGCTAACACCTCGGTCGGTGAACCTGCGCGGAAGACCGCATGACCGGCACCGGCCCGGATATACTGAACATCGGAAAAGGGAGCATTGACTTCCTCGAGCTTCCTTGTGCGCGTATCAAGGATAGCGAGCCTGGAAATACCCTGGTCGACATGGCTGCACACTATCAACTCCGGTGACGCAAAGGCATAAGACGACGTGCCGAAAACCCATTGCGGCGTGCCAAGCTCTGCCGCCTGGTCACAAACAGCTTCAATCTCACCGTCAGACGAAAGTCTTTGCAGATTCCACCAGCCGCTGCGATCAGAAACGAAATACAAAACCCCTTCTGGAGACCACTCCGGCTGAAAGATCGATTCAGCAAGACCGCCGGCAACTCGTTGACTGCTCTTCAAGGCGCCATCAGCCGCGAGGCCTGCGACCCAAAGCTCCGAACCATCCCAGGGCATATTTGGATGATTCCAGGTGAGCCATGCGAGTTGTGTCCCATCAGGACTCAATCGAGGTGAAGAATAAAAATCGTTGCCGCTCGCTAGTACATGGCCGCAGTTGTCGTTGCCTTCAAGACTCAGACTCACAATCGTGCTTACAGCTTCGCTGTCCCTAATGCTGTGATCCTCTCTAACGCAAATCAGCCTCTGTCTTTGCTTGTCAATACAGGCGTCCGCATAACGCATATCGGACACGGGAGTAATTGGCTGGGGTTTACTACCTGCGCTTTGACGGTAAAGCCGCTGATCTTCAAAGTTTGAGAAATAGATCGTTCCTCCGTCCACCATGTAATCGCCTCCGCCGTATTCGTGCGCGCGGGTTCTGGCATTGAAGGGTTGAGGGTTGAGATCCTTGCAGATCCCTGACGGCTCACGTTCGACAATTACATTCCGGCCCCCTTCTGTGGGTCGCATCTCAAGCCAATAGATCTCGGCGCCATCGATAAGTGGCTGGCTCAGCCCGACCGAACCTCCGACTATGAGATCAGCAGTGATCGGAGACTTCCACGATCCATATGGTGATTTTTTTGGCGTATTTACCAACTTGTTCTCCTTTTCTCGTCGAGCTTGACCATGCGGAAAGCCTCATTTTTGCTAATCATTTGAGAACAGACTACCCCATAAGGAGGGCTTCGAAAAACTTTTGTCACAACCTCGCAAACGCTTTACAAGGTTTATGCAACCTAAACTGGTGGGGAGCAGGCTAGTATCTGCCCCGTCGTTAATTCTCCATGGGAGAACTGAGATAAAGGCAAGGGCACTGGTCTTGGGGGAGGTCAGTGCCCTCTCTTTTTGCCCGAAAGCTCACTATCCTTAATGATTAAGCTCCTCGATCCCTTTCCTTCAAGTTATAGATCCAGTCGTTTTTCTTCAGGTTTATAGCGCCGTCCGATTCACGATGGTGCTTTTAGACCGAAGGTGGCCCCGCTGAGAGTTTCAGCCAGCACGATTCTTCGATGCTTTAGCGAAAATAGTCAATATTGATAACCACATGGGAGAAACCACCGACTTTAGTCGCGTGGTATTTCAGATTCAACCTCGAGAGCAAAACAGCAGAGATTTTTAGATACCACCGACTTTTAGTCGCGTTGAGATTCAGTTTCTACCTAACTTGCAGAGTCGAAGAAGGCCAAAACTGAAACACCACACGACTAAAGTCGTTGGTATCCAAAAAGATTTCTAGACCCGCAGCTCCTCTAGAGGTTAAAGCTGAAGTACCACGCGGCTGAAGCCGGTGGTATCTACCTTTTAAGACAATCTAAAGCCGCGTTGTGAATTAGACGGTCTACGCAAAAGTATTGACTGGCAGTCAAAACAGGTTAACAATTCGCCAACTTCAACTTTGAGAGCTTGATCTTGAAAGGTTGCCATCCATGTCGTTCTCAGCACGAACCGGACTAGCAGTCTTATTGGTAATGTCACTCACCTTTGTAACTCTAACGCCGCCGACATCGCTCGCCGACACTTTTCGACCAGTTGTGCGAGGCAAACGCGGTGTCGTCGCTGGTGGCCAACCACTATCAGTCGAAGCGGGACTGCGAGTCCTACAACACGGTGGCAATGCTGTTGATGCGGGCGTTGCGGCAATTCTTGCGGCCTCGGTAATTGAGTTTTCTCACTTCTCTTTCGGCGGTGAAGTTCCGATTCTTATCAAGTTGAAAGGTCGCGATGTGGCGGTGGTTGAAGGAATGGGTCAGGCGCCGCTCAAGGCCACTCGGGAGTTTTTCGTTAATCGACTGAAATCCACAAACGATACCGGGTCATCAGCCCCTGATTCTGCTAAAGCACAAAGCGGAAACGCCGATCTACCCACTATGGCCGGAGCAAAGTCAGGTTTGATTCCCTCGACGGGTCCTCTGGCTGCAACAGTTCCAGCTGTGCTCGATGCATGCGTATCGGCACTCGATCAATTTGGGACCAAATCACTGGCTGAAGTAATGCAGCCGGCTATAGAGCTCGCCGATGGTTTTCCCATAGATGAGCTGCGGGTCCAATACATAAAGACGCGCGCGCCGATCTTTTCTGCGTGGCCGGATGCAAAACGACTTTTCCTGCCCAATGGTGAGGTGCCTAAACCCGGCGATATATTTGTCCAGGCCGATCTGGCGCGCACGCTACGCGAGATTGTGAATGCTGAAAAGCTTGGAGCGCGCAGAGGACGCCATGCCGGTTTAGTTGCCGCGCGCGAATATTTTTATAGAGGACCTGTAGGCAAACGTATTGGCGACTATATGCAGACGCACGGCGGGCTGCTGGCCGCCGCCGACCTCGCGCGTTTTCAGGCAAAGGTAGGAAAACCGGTGGAAGCGGAGTACCGCGGCTATCAGGTTTACAAGGCAGGATTCTGGACGCAAGGTCCTGCGCTTGTAGAGACGTTGAATCTGATTGAGGGTTACGACCTGAAGTCAATGGGCCATAATTCCGCAACCTATATTCACACGCTTACCGAAGCAATAAAACTGGCTCTTGCCGACCGTGACCGCTACTACGGCGATCCCGACTTCGTGAAGATACCGATGAAGGAGTTGCTGTCGAAGAACTATGCGGCCCTGCGCCGGCCATTAATCGATCAGCAACACGCATCTTTAGCTCAACAGCCTGGCGATCCACTGAACATGAAAGCCGTACTTGCCAATGCCATGCAAACTGTCGGACGTGTCTCCACGGTGCCCCCACTTGAACGCGCCAATGACACCACGTGTGTGAACGTGATCGATAAAGACGGCAATCTTTTCAGTGCAACTCCCAGTGGCGCCTGGTTGCCGGCTGTGGTTGCCGGAGACACGGGCGTGTTGATGGGCCAGCGACTTCAATCCGCGCTTACAGATCCGCAAAGCCCGAATGTCGTCGCGCCGGGCAAACGTCCGCGCATCACGCTAACCCCAACGCTCGTGCTGAAGCACGGCGAGCCTTTCATGGTTTTGAGCACACCCGGCGGCGACAATCAGGATCAGGCACTGTTGCAGGTTTTTCTCAACATTGTCGAATTTGGTATGAATCCGCAGGAAGCAGTCGAGGCACCCCGTTTCGATACGCAACACTACGTCAGTTCGTTTGACGATCATGAGTTCTTGCCCGGCTCGCTTAATGTTGAATCGCGTATGGGTGAGAAAGTGATTGAAGACCTGAAATTGAGAAGCCATAAGGTGAAGGTCCAATCGGAATGGGGCACGCTCTCTTCACCGACAGTGATTATTTATAACCCTCAAACCGGTGTCTCCTCCGCGGGCGCCGATCCGCGAAGAGGAAGATATGCCGTAGCTTGGTAGCGTTGGGTACCTTTTCCTCAACGAGACTGACCCCAACAGGTCTGTCGGAAAAAACTTGATGGATTCCAACCGGAAACTCTCATTCACACCGTGGCTTTAGCCCGGTGGACCAGGCTTACTGACAATTCAAGAAACCGTTTCAACGGTTTGTGCCGGCTGGCAAATAGAATCGCGGCGCGGAGAAACCGTTAAAACGGTTCCAGATTGAGGTGTACAGCTATATCACCGGGCTAAAGCCACGGTGTGAATGAGAGTTCCGGAGGGAAGCGCCTACGAAGTTGGGGTTATGTGATTCAAAAAGGAAGGTTTCATCAATGAGATCAGGAAAAAGGATCATATTTCTTTCAGCTACACTGCTCTTCACACTGTCGGGTCCGTGCGTTTCTACTGCGCAAGCTCTTTTGCCTAATCCCGTGCTCGCATTTCGCGGGGTGGAGTTTTACGAATCCGGCGGCAAATCCTGGACGCGTTACCGGTACGGAATTGAAAACGCCAAGGACTATCCTGATGAATTGTTTGCGGCAGCGCCTGGTTTGCCGCCTTGCGGAGCCAACACTAAGGCCGCACGCACGTGGCTAGATTTTTATGACCAAAGAGGGAAACGTCTGTACGGATTTTGTGCCCTCAGGAGCAGCAGAGATGTAATATGGTTCGCTTTAGAGAAGGATATAGTGCCACCGAGTTATGTCTACATTGAACTGACGGACCGCCAAACAAAAACCATTTACAAGTCCAATCTTGCCGAAACGTCCCAATAGATACTCCTTCTGATTTGAAACGAACAATTGATAAAAACGTGCGTGGCCTCTCCAACTTTCGCCTCTCCATCATCGCTGCTTGTATTCTGGTTCTTTGGAACACGGCTTACGCCGCTCCTTGTGCGCGATGGAGAGCCGAACGCAAAGCCTGGGTTGCCACAAAGGTCGATGCGCTGGTTCGGGCTGCGCGCGCTGCCTATGAAAGCGATAAAGCACTTCCGGCTTATGAGAGAGTGCTGGACGGAATCACTGATTCAATCCGTCAGTGCAAGCTATCCGAGGACACTGACTTTACCGGCCGCTATCAGGTATTTCTCGACTACCTCGAAGCTGCCTCACTCGACCGCGATCCCGACCATGAGCTTGGACTCATCGTATCTGACAAACAATACTTCGCCGAGACTCGCAAGTATGTCCAGATTCCTGAGTTCCTCATGAACCAATCCAGGCATACTGAAGTCCTGGCTTTTGAGCGCTCGATAGAGTCGTACTGCCAGCGAGAATCAGGATGGCCAAACGTAAGAGACCAGAAAACAAAAACCTAAACCATCAACTGACCACAGCAAAACGGCAAACAACAAACATCTTCGCCAAGACCAACCGCGGGATGTTGTTGGATATTGTGATTTTCGTGGCGAATCTCTTATTGATGCGTAAGCTAACGCGTCTTTTCATAGAGGTCTTCGGTGAGGTTTCAGCGGAAAACCCGCTTGCTAAGCTCGTGCTCGTATTCGTTTGCCTGGCGATGTTCATCTTGCCGGCGTTGGGCGCGGTCTTGAAGCGCTGGCACTTTCATCAGAGACTCAAAGCAGAGGGTAAAACGGTTGAATCGGAGAACACTGTGCTTTCCGGTTGTCTATTCAATCCCCTCTTCTATTTTTGCTTAAACCTGGTGATCATGTCGGCGATAATAACTGGTCTGGGTGAACAACTGTTTGGAAAGAATCTCTTAAACAACGGTCCGGTTTTCATCACTTCAATATTCATCGGCCTCGGCGTAACGATCGTTCAAACATTTTTGATTTACCGGTATTTTTCACCGCCGAAGAATCCGCCGAAACAAGAATTCCTGCGGCAGCCACAAAGCGAGACCCTTGGCGATATCTGCATCTTTCTGAACATGATATTTTTTCAGGTCGCTTGGAACCTGTTGACATTCGCCCCTCTGGGACGCGTTTCGAGCTTTACAGATTTTGCCGGCAGACTTTTCTTTCTAAGTTTCGTTGCCTTGCTAATATATTTTCCGCCACGAATCTTTTACCTGGCCGAAGACATAAACCGTCCACGAACATGGCTAACGATGCTTCTTGCCAATTCCCCCGTCATCGTGCGTATTCTCTTTGGCACGAGTTCAACGGGATGACGAAACCGAATTCCCCACTTGGGAACGTCCTTCAACAAGTTCGCAGCGAGGAGGTTCAATGGAGCTGCCTTTAACCCCACTAGAGTTTGCGCGGCGGACGCGCAAACTCTACCCCGAACGGGAAGCTGTCGTTGATGGTGACTTGCGTCTGACCTACGAAGAATTCTTCACACGTTGTGATCGCTGGTCGTCGTCCCTCCAAACGCTTGGAATACAACAAGGGGATCGCGTCGCCTACATCGCACCTAACACGCATGCTCTGCTCGAGTCCTTCTACGCTGTTCCTCAGATCGGCGCCGTGCTCGTGCCACTTAACTACCGCCTGACTCATGCAGACTTCGCTTATCTCATCAACCACAGCGGCGCTCGGATCATTTGCGCGCACTCCGCCTATCTTGACGCCATCGACAGTATTCGCTCCGAACTACCAAACGTCGACGGATTCGTCGCGCTTGACGGAGGTGAGCAAGGTAAAGATGTCTGGCTGGATTACGAGATGCTTGTTGCTGAAACGCCTGCGGATTTCGTCCGCCCGGAGATTGCTGAAACCGACCTGCTAACGATCAACTACACCAGCGGCACGACTTCAAAGCCCAAAGGCGTGATGATTACCCATCGCAACGCTTACATTAACATCGTGGGCACGCTCATCCATCATGCGATGTCAGTCGCAGATCGTTATCTCTGGACGCTGCCGATGTTTCACGCAAACGGCTGGACGTTCGTGTGGACTGTGACAGCCGCAGGCGGCACTCACATCTGTCTAAGAAAAGTTGACCCGACCGCCATCTTCGAAAGCATCAAGCAGGAATCTGTCACTATGCTTTGCGCCGCCCCAACAGTATTGATCGGCATCGCCAATGGTCCGGCGGAACTCAGGCGCGAGACGCGCGCCGGCGTGCGTATCCTGACGGCGGGCGCACCGCCTGCGGCGGCAACAATCGAACGCATTGAGGGCGAACTGGAATGGGTGTTGACGCAGGCATACGGGCTGACTGAGACATCCCCATTCATCACGATTTGTGAACCTCGACCAGAACATGAAGGACTTTCATGCGCCGAGAGGTCTGTGATCAAGGCGTGCCAGGGAGTGGAGCTGTTGACGTCGGGTGAATTGGGTGTAGTTGATGAAGCCGGACGAGAGGTCCCGCATGATGGCGTGACGCTCGGTGAGATCGTCGTGCGGGGGAACGCCGTAATGAAGGGCTACTATCGAGATCCGGAGGCAACGGCGAAAGTCATGGGTGGCGGTTGGTTTCATACGGGTGATGTGGCCGTGGTCCACGAAAGCGGATACGCGGAGATTCGCGATCGCCTGAAGGATGTGATTATTAGTGGCGGTGAGAATATTTCTTCGGTAGAGGTTGAGGGCGTATTGCTTCGCCACCCAGCCGTCCAGGAAGTTGCGATTGTGGGTCTGCCACACGATCGCTGGGGAGAAGCTCCGCAAGCCTTCGTTGTACTCAAAGAGGGAGCAACGGCGACCGAAGAAGAACTGCGAGAATTTGCTCGTAAGAATCTGGCACATTTCAAAGCTCCGCATGGCATTACATTTCTATCGGAGCTGCCGAAGACCGCCACCGGCAAAGTCCAGAAATTTGTACTGCGCGGGCGACCGGCGATCTCGAAGCAGTGAGAAGCAACGGAAAGGCAAACTTTAGTGCGGCGAAGTGATAACTCCCCACTCGTCTCAGTTATCACGGCCACTTACAATCGCAGCAACGTCCTTGCGTTGGCGATTGAAAGCGTTCGCTGGCAAACTCTTTGCGACTGGGAACTCCTGGTAATCGGAGACGCCTGCACCGACGACACTGAACAGGTCGTCGCGTCATTCGCCGATCCTCGGATACACTTCTTAAACCTGAAGAACAACGTAGGCGAGCAGTCTGGTCCGAACAACGAAGGCTCTCAGCATGCCCAGGGGCGCTATGTTGCGTATCTCAATCACGATGATCTGTGGCTGCCGGATCATCTCGAGACCGCCCTTGCAGGGATCGAGAAAACAAGCGCAGACTTAGTCTTCACCCTCGTAGACGCAGTGACCAGTCCGGGAACTAACTCTCTGCTTTGCCTGACGCGCAGCAGGCGCTACGAACCAGGCATGATAGTTCCAGCCTCGTGTTGGTTCTGCCGCCGCGAGCTGATCAATGAGATAGGCCCATGGCGCTCCTATCGAGAATGTTATAGCGTTCCATCCCAGGATTGGTTGTACCGCGCATGGAAGGCGGGCAAGCATCTTGAATTAGTTCCGGAAATGACAGTTGTGGCGATACTCTCCGGCACGCGCCAGGATGTTTATACGAAACGCGAAGTTTGGGAGAATCAACTCTACTTTGATCGCATTCGCAACGAGACGGACTTCAGGACAAAGGAATTGACTAGCATAGCTACTAACTATGAGACTCCCTGGCTTAGGTGGTATCCCGCGCCACAGCTTCTGTTGCGCGCCTTAAGGAACATGTTGGCTGGAATCTCCAAAGCCGTGGGCCTGGACCCGATAGCGGTGCGAAACTTCTTCGTCTATCTGCGTAGAGGGGCCCTGATCGACCTTCTTAGACAGAGACGAGGTTTGGCGCCGCTAAGTCGCAAGCACAAAAAGTAGTAGAGTTTGCAAGAGAACTATGAAAACGCTCTTAACTGAAAGAACTGATTTTTCATCCGCAGAGGGATCAATCGACGGATGCACTAAAAACGAGCGAAGCGTTGCCTCCGACTGGGCGCCTCTGCAAAAACTGATCAGCGGAGTAAGAGTCAAAGAGATCAAGAATGTACCGAAGGAAAATGGATTCTTGACCGAAATATTTAGAACCGACTGGGCACTCGATGAGGCGCAGGTAAATCAAGTCTTTCAGGTCGTTCTTAGCGCCGGAGAAGTGTCCGCCTGGCATGCGCACCAATTTACGACCGATAGGCTCTTCGGTAGTTATGGCTTACTAAAGATCGTTTTGTTTGATGCCAGGACAAGCTCGCCCACGTACCGGCTCATCAATGAGTTTCGAATCGGTCTAATACGCCCGTCATTGATTGTAGTACCAGCCGGAGTCTGGCATGGTATTCAGAACATTGCCAAGGAGTCGAGTTGTCTCATTAACCTTGTCGACCGTGCTTATGATTATGAAGATCCTGATCATTGGGAACTGCCGTCGGATACAAAAGACATTCCTTACTCTTTCGGGAACACGACAGCTGTTTAGGACCAGTTTGCGGTACGATTAAAAATCATGATTGAAGAACCATACACCCATCAGATGAATGGCGAAGCTAGCAGGAGACCAGGGAGCGCGCATCGCGAAGCCACATACCAGGCGGCCAGGGCGGTGGCTGCTACTGTTGAGACTCACTTTGCCCGCCATATCGCAGCTGCACGTGAGCGTGGTGAGCAAGAACTGGCTATAGAACCCAACGCGCAAACGATCGAAGCGATGATCGATGCCACGTTTTGGGCCAGTCTCCGGCGCGAGGAAGGTCAATCTCCAAAAATTTCGCTGGCATTCATGCCGCCCGAGCAAGCAGCCCAGCCGTTAATGCTCGAGCATCGGCTCTCGCTGGATCCCCATGTCCTTACCAAACTCGCGCCAGCAGTTGAGCGGCCTGGAATTCATCTCGGTGTCTGGCATGAAGGAGATGAACTGTATGTGTGGGGAGCGACGCGAGTGATTCCCAGTTTCTGTTTTGTTTTGGAAGACGTCGAACCCGGCCTGTTGGTGATCAAGCATCGACGCATTGACGGGTTTGGAAAGTTTGCCAACGTCGCGGTCCTCAAGGGCGATCAAGTGAAAGTGGTGGATGAAAAGGGCACAAGCTTGCCCGACTGTCCGGATCTCCTGGCATCATTGCTGAGTTTCACCTCACCCTCCTCGTGGAATGGCGCGGGGAACGACTCGGTAAACGTTCTGGTTCAATTGGCTGCATCCATGCGGGCCCACCGGCATGGCGGATCCTTATTGGTCGTACCCACTGGGTCTGAAACGTGGCGCGGGTCAATCGTGCATCCAATCCAGTACTCCGTCACTCCTCCCTTCTCGAGGCTCGCAGAGCTAAGCCAGCAAGACGTAAATGAAATGAATGAGAACTTATGGGAGGAAGCAGTCGACACCATCGCGGGTCTCACGGCGGTTGACGGGGCAACCGTAATTAACGACCAGTATGAGTTGCTCGCTTTTGGTGTGAAGATAAGACGTCCAGAGGGGAGCGTTCCGGTTGAGCAGATGGTGATTACGGAACCTATCGTTGGCGACCGAGCTGCCATCGTCCCTCCGGTGCAGCATGGCGGCACCCGACACCTCTCGGCTGCGCAATTCGTGCACGACCAGCGCGACACTCTGGCACTGGTCGCATCGCAGGATGGTCGTTTCACGATCTTCGCATGGTCGCCATGTGAAGAGATGGTCCACGCTCATGGCGTAGACGTGTTATTGCTATAGGTCTTCCCTTTCTTGCAATGCTCTTGCCTTCGCATTGTGGTTTGGCTGATTAAGGGAAGTCTCCAGTCCTTATCACTCTCCTTGCAATATGAACAGGAACAACATCGTTCTCGTAACGCCCCCAAAAAGCATTAACCACAGAGCACTGTTTGAAGAAGCTCCTTCAACGCTGCGACTTAAGAAAGACCAGAGAGGTCGACAGATGAAAAGCAATTTGGGGTTAGGCATTCAAAAGCGAATAGTTAATCCAGGTGAGCACGACGAACGCGCGATGCTGTCTGCACTTGCGGCGACGCTCAGAATGCGTGACGCAGAAACTCAGGGACACTCTGAACGCGTCGTCAAGTTTAGTCTGGTCCTGGGCCGTGAGCTTGGTTTGAATCCGGCTCAGATGAAATCACTCGAGCACGGTTCTCTACTCCACGATATTGGCAAGATCGGAGTCCCAGATTCCATTCTTCGCAAACCTGGAAGTTTGACGACCGCCGAATGGATCAGGATGAGAGAACATCCTTTGCTCGGCATGCAAATCTTGAGTGGGGTTGATTTCTTAAAAGGCGCCTCATTCGTTGTCGCTCAGCACCATGAGCGATGGGACGGAAAAGGTTATCCGTTTGGCATAAGGGGCAAAGAGATTGATCGCAATGCGCGCATCTTCGCGGTGGCAGACGCCTTCGACGCAATGACCAGCAGTCGCGTTTATAATATCGCCAAGACTTTTGAGGCGGCCTCCGCAGAACTCAGACGAACCGCAGGACAACAGTTTGATCCGGAGGTTGTGGAGGCGTTTGTCAGAATCCCGCGCGAAGAGTGGATCAATTGTATGAATGGCGGGTAGGCAATCAAGTGTCAATTACAAAGACCAACAATGACTAAGGGACGCATGGAAGCATTTAGCGATGGCGTGATTGCCATCATCATCACCATCATGGTGCTGGAGTTGAGAGCACCGCACGAAGCAAATCCCGCCGCTCTGATCCCACTGATTCCCGTGTTTTTGAGCTACCTGCTTAGTTTTATATTTCTGGGCATTTACTGGAACAACCATCATCATCTGCTACAGGCAGTCGACCATGTCAATGGCCGTGTCCTGTGGGCCAATCTCCACCTATTGTTCTGGTTGTCGTTGGTACCGTTTGTGACAGGCTGGATGGGCGAGAATAATTTTGCACCCTGGACTCTTGCCATTTATGGAATGGTCCTGTTGCTTTTGGCGATTGCCTACAACATCCTGGTGCGGGTCCTTCTTTCCCTCCATGGAAGGAATTCAGTTTTGGCAACCGCGCTGGGTTCCGATTTCAAGGGCAAGATTTCAATGGTGATCTGTTTGGTTGCAATACCGCTTGCCCTGGTGAAATGGTGGATCGCTTGCGCCTTGTACATTCTCATTGCAATCATATGGCTCGTTCCGGATCGTCGCATCGAAAGAACTTTGACTCATTAACGTCGCGAGATAGCAGACTTCACAGTCAGCGCTTCTTTCAGAACTGGAGCCCAGTGAAGAGCTTGAGTGGTGTACCTGGATTCCTTTACTCAACTGGGCTATCTTCTCGCACGATGTATTTCCCCTGGCAGCTTATCGCTTACTTCTGCAAAAAACTTTCATTAAGGACAATACACGAATGACATTAAAGTATGTTCGCGCGTTAACCTTATTTTCAGTACTAGCCGCCGTGTTTTTGTTTGTCGAGTCAGCATCCACGATTTCTGGACAGGTACCAACTCTTCCAAGCGAAACACCGGTCAAGCTCGAACCCACTAACGATGGCTTTGACTACATACGCCGCGAGGTGATGATACCGATGCGTGACGGGGTGAAGCTGCACACCGTCATCCTCGTGCCTAAAGGAGCTAAAGGTGCGCCGATCCTGCTGACCCGCACTCCCTACGATGCCACCGGACTCACGACGCATGCGCAAAGTTCGCATCTTGGACCAATCTTGAACGGTTACGACAATGCCACTGAAGTGATCATCGAAGGTGGCTACATACGCGTGGTCCAGGACGTACGCGGCAAGTATGGCTCCGAGGGCGACTATGTTATGAACCGCCCGCTGCACGGGTCGCAAAACCCTACGCCAGTCGATCACGCGACTGACACCTACGACACGATTGATTGGCTCGTAAAGAATATCCCGGAGAGCAACGGTAAGGTAGGTATTTTAGGTATTTCGTACGACGGCTTTTTGCCGCTAATGGCTCTCGTCAATCCTCACCCGGCACTAAAGGTCTCGGTGCCGATGAACCCGATGGTCGATGGCTGGATGGGCGACGATTGGTTTCACAACGGCGCCTTCCGACAACAGAATATGCCCTACATCTATGACCAGGAAGCAACTCGCCGCTCCGATGTCCAGTGGTGGACCAGCCACTTTGACGATTACGATATGTACATGCAAGCGGGATCGGCGGGTGAACTTGGACGTCGACGCGGCCTCGAACAGGTCGGATTCTGGCGGAAGCTTCTCGATCATCCCAACTACGACGCCTTCTGGCGCGATCAGGCAGTGGACAAGATCCTGGCAGCTCAGCCGCTAAAGGTTCCCGTGATGCTGGTCCACAGTCTTTGGGACCAGGAAGACATTTACGGAGCCATCGCTGTTTACAAGGCCATAAAGCCAAAGGACACGGGCAATGACAAGGTGTTCCTGGTGATGGGCCCATGGCATCATGGCCAGGAGATCCGTGACGGCAGTTCGCTTGGCGCTTTGAAATTCAACAGCGACACCGGACTCACTTTTCGCCAGGAGATCCTCCGTCCGTTTCTGGACCATTACCTCAAGGAAGGTGCACCCAAGGCTGATGTTGCGCCCGTTACGGCCTTTGAGACCGGAACGAACACATGGCGGCGTTTGCCTTCCTGGCCGGCCGGCTGCACGAGCGGTTGCACTGTACGACCGGCACCGCTTTATCTGCACACTGGACTAAAACTAAGCTTTGACAGCCCTAAGCCTGGCGACAATGCTTTTGACGAATATATCTCCGATCCCACCAAACCGGTGCCCTTCCGCGCGCGTCCCATTCAACCCGTCAGCGGCTCTCTCGTGGCCCGCACGTGGGCGCAGTGGCTCGTCGACGATCAGCGTGAGGCGTCAGGACGCCCGGATGTCGTTGCATTTGTTTCTGAAGCCTTAAGTGAGCCGGTAAAGATTAGCGGACAACCGATCGCCAACCTGGTCGCCTCCACCAGCGGAACCGACTCCGATTGGGT
>WNFR01000758.1_pt1 | contig 63893 bp, 66 predicted proteins | sample 5400221 | NCBI WGS metagenome assembly WNFR01 (sample SAMN13153357, study PRJNA577476) | soil metagenome | isolation source: 40 cm soil under Madrone tree | place: USA:California | collected 2016-06-14
CTTCGGGACCGGGCAGATTTCCCCTCATGCGGCGTTGTCGCCTCCTCATTGGGTCTCGACCCAACAGCGTCGGCTCCGCCTTGCCTGAGGGGAAATCTGCCGCGGTCGCGGCCACGTAGAATACTCAGACAGGCTCCTTAGTCGGGTACTTCGACCATCTGAGTCGAGGTGTGAATCATCCACGAAATGCCGACGCCGGCGGACCAGTACCAGGGCCGCTGAACCAGCGGACTCTGCGCGAAGGCGGCACCCGCCAAAGTATCCGCCCGTACGTAGGCACCCACCCAATAGCGGGGATATCGCTTCGACAAGGCCGCGATGGCCTGCGTTCCGGCATACCCGCCGGCCGCGGAGTACGCCGGACGCGACGCCGTCGCATAGGGCGGCGCCACCGAGTAGAAGTATTCGTGGTATCGCCGGTCGGCGAACAATGGACCGATCAACAGTCCGGCATTCCAACCGGCAAACCCCGCGGGATCGGCCACATCCAGGGCGAGCCGCGGGGTGAGCGTCCAACCGATAAATTTGGGGGATGCCTCGACTGTGATCGCGGAGCGCAGCGGCAGCCGCAAATCGAGCTTGATGCGCGAGTCGGCGCTGTGCAACAGATGAAAATCGAGGGACGGACCGATCTCGAGTGTGGACCTGAGATCCGGCATCCCATGGCGCGCGCGGTCGTTGCGCACCGGCGTGGTCGCATTGCCGCTCAAGTTGAGTTCGATCCAATCCTGATTGAACAGCGTCCCGCGCACGCCTTGACGATCCGCCTTCAGGAATCTGCCGTTGTATAGCAGGTACGGAACCGGCAAGGGGTACACGTGCGTGGTGGCGGATCCGCGATAATCCTCGAAGGCCAATGCACCCACCCCCAAGCCGAACTCGAGCAGCGGTTCTTCCTTGGCCGCCGCGGCCGCGGCCAACGCCACGCCTGAGAGCACAGCGACGAGCCTCTTTACGCGGCGGCCGGCGTTGGGCGCCACCGCCATCAGCCGGTCATTCGTTCAGGCTCGACGGCACGAATGTTGGCTGCGCGTCCGCGCATCGCGCGCAGCGTCCGCCCAAGTTTCGCGAGGGAGATCACGTAGTACAATCCCTTGAACAAGAGCAGTGAAGCCCGGAAGGGAGTGCGCCCGAAGATGTCGCCGGCCAGCACCGACAGCAGCGCCTCTTCCATGCGCAGGACATTGCGTGGACTCAGGAATATCTCGCGCATCGTGGGATTGGTCACCCGGTAGATGAACCAGGAGAATTGCTTCGGCCCATGACGCATGAGCCGATCGAAACTCTTCAGGGCGCGCGCCTTGCGCGCCGGATCGCTGCGGCAGATGTCGGCGGTTTCCGCGGCGGCCGCGCCGCTGTTCATGGCCAACATCACTCCCGTCGAGAACACCGGATCGATGAACGAGTAGGCATCGCCGATCATCAGGAAATTGCTGCCGTAGCTGCGGTCACAGACATACGAGTAATTGCCGGTGGCTTCGACGTCGGATGCCAGGGTGGCGGCGCGCAGGCGATCCGCGAGCGGCGGGCACAGGGCGATGGTCGACAGGAAGAAATCGCGCACCGGGACGTCGCGGGTCTTCATGTAACTCGGCCACACCACGGCGCCGACGCTCGTTGCGCCATCCGCCAGCGGAATGAACCAAAGCCATCCGTGATCGAACCAATAAATGGAAATGTTCCCTTCCTGCCGGCCGCAGTTGCGGCGCGCTCCGGTGAAGTGGGCGTACATGGCCGCGCTGTTGTGCTTCTTATTCCGGCGCTTGGTCTGCAGGCGGTTGCCGAGAAAAGTATCGCGGCCGGAGGCGTCGATCAGCTGCGCCGCTTCCCAGGTCTGCGAGCGCCCGTCATCGTGCTCCGCATGCACCCGGACGCGGTGGTCGTCGAGGAATTCGACGTCCCGGGCACGGCATCCTTCGACGACATCGGCGCCTTGTGCGGCGGCGCGCCGTACCAGGATTTCATCGAACTCCGACCGCCTGACCTGGTATGCCATGGGCTGAGATTTGTCCCAGGCGTTCGCAAATTGGAATTCCTGGCCGCGCCCATCCCAGTGCGAAATGAATTCCGCGCCCCATTTCTCCATGCCGATGGCGCGGACCTCCCCGGTCACGCCGAGACGCTCCAGGAGCGGCAGATTTGCGGGCAACAGCGACTCGCCGATGTGAAACCGGGGATGGCGCGCCTTTTCCAGGACGACCACCCGATAGCCTTTTTCCGCCAGCAGGATGGCGGCGGTCGAGCCGGCGGGCCCGCCTCCGATGATCAATATGTCGCATGCGAGCACCGCGGAAGTTTAACGTGCCGACAAACAGGGGTCCAACGCCTGTAAGATAGGGGTATGCACATCTTGATTGTTGAAGACGATGAAGTTGCGCGCGACTATCTGGCCAAGGCCCTGCGAGAGGTGGGCCATACCGTGGACGTGGCAGCCAACGGCCTCGACGGACTCCACATGGCGTCCTCCATCGCGGTCGATCTTGCGATCGTCGATCGCATGCTGCCGAAGCTCGATGGACTTGCGTTGGTGCAATCGCTGCGGGCCACGGGGCGCAAGATGCCGGTGCTCATCCTGAGCGCCTTGGGCGACGTCGACGACCGGATTACCGGGCTGCGCGCCGGCGGCGATGACTACCTGACCAAGCCCTACCACATGTCGGAGCTCCTGGCGCGCATCGATGCGCTTGCACGGCGCGGCGATTCCGGCAATGCGGAAACGAGCACCAGACTGAAATTGGCGGACCTCGAACTCGATCGGATGACGCGGCGCGTGACGCGCAACGGAAAGAAGATCGAACTGACCGCGCGCGAGTTCCAGCTGCTCGAATTCATGATGCGTCACAGCGGCCAGGTGGTGACGCGGACCATGCTGCTCGAGGGGGTGTGGGACTATCATTTCGATCCCCAGACCAATGTCATCGACGTGCACATCAGCCGCCTGCGCCAGGCGATCGACAAGGATTTCGACAAGCCCCTGCTGCACACGGTGCGCGGCGCTGGGTACAGTTTGCGCGAAGACGAATAGTGAGCGTCGCGCGGCGGCGAACCATCAACCCCGATCAGCGCTTCCCGGGAGACAGGCTCCTGGGGGTGCTCGACACCTCGCCGTTCCGCATCGCCATCGTCTATTCGATCGCCTTCGCATGCGGCGCGGCGGTGCTGTTGGGCGCCGTCGACTTCGCCGTCTCACAGGTCGTCGACAGCAGCACCGACAATCTCATCGAAGCGGAAGTGCAGGGCCTGCGCGAGCAGGTCCTGGTGCTGTCGCGCAGCGATTTCATCGAGCTGATCGAGCAGCGCTCGCAAGACCAGGACGTCCGCGGCGCCGTGTATCTGATGGTGGACCCGCAATTGCGCCCGGTGGCCGGCAACGTTCCGGCATGGCCGAAAATCAACGCCAATATCAACGCCAATGAAGGAAAGTGGATCCAATTCAAAGTCTCGGTTCCGTTCGGCGATGAAACCCGCGAACACGAAATGCGGGCGCGGCGCTTTCCGCTGCCCGGCGGCTACAAGATGTTGGTGGGGCACGACGTTCAGGAGCGCGAGGACGTCAAGAGTCTCATGATGCGGGGACTCATCGCCGCGGTGGTGCTGACCTTGCTGCTCGGCCTGGGAGGCGGCTTTTGGATGGGCCGCCGCATCCTCGCTCAAGCGGGCGCGATCTCGGCGGTGGCGACGCAGATCATGCGCGGCGACTTGTCGCAGCGCCTGCCGGTGCGCGATGCCGACGACGAGATCAACACCCTGGCGCGCGAGATCAACGGCATGCTGGACAAGATCGAGCAACTCACCCTCGGCATGCGCACCGTGCTCGATAGCGCGGCGCACGATCTGCGCACGCCGCTCAACCGGCTGCAAGCCACGGCCGAAGGCGCGATGCATCAGCTCGCGCCCGCATCGGCGGAACGGCGCGTGCTGGAGCGCGTTTCGACGGAGGTCGACCGGATGCGCAGCACCTTGGATGCGCTGCTGCGCATTGCGCTCGCCGAGACCGGCACCGTGGCCCGCGAACCGGTGGACCTGTCGGAATTGGTGGCGAGCATGGTCGAACTGTATGCCCCGGTCGGGGAAGAGCGCGGCATCGCGTTGGAAAGCACGGTGGAACCCGGAGCCCGCGTTCAAGGCAGCCGGCAGCTGTTGGCCCAAGCGCTCGCCAATCTGCTCGACAACGCGATCAAGTTCACCCCCGACGGCGGCCGGATTCGCGTATTGCTGCGCGGACCCTCCGCCGAGCCCGAGGTGGTCATCGAGGACAACGGGCCGGGAATACCGGCCGACAAGCGCGAGATCGTGCTCGGCCGGCGCGTGCGGCTGGACGAGGCGCGCAAGTTCCCCGGATCCGGCTTGGGGTTGTCATTGGGCCGGGCCCGGCTTGCGGGTTTCATTGAAATTTTGAAGCGTCAAATATCCGTCGCCGGGGCCCGGGCGGGGGCGGGCGCCGATGCCCGGACACATTCGCAATACCTTGAAAAGACTTAAAAAAAAGCAATTATAAATAGCGTGGCATAGAACTTGCTCAATACTAGAGGCGGCAGTCGCGCCGCGCTAGGAATTGACGCTATGGCCGACGAAGCTGGAGAAGTTGCTCCCTCCCCCCCGAAGAAATCCGGCGGAATGATGGGCATGCTGGTAAACGGGCTCGGCATCTTCGTGCTGACGTTGGGGGCCGTCATCGCCGGCGGCGCCATCAACGCCACGCTGCATCCCCTCCCCGATTTCAAGTTGGACAAGGACGGCAAAATCACGGCCATCGTGCCCGTACCCCCGCCCTCGGAACACGGCGACGGGGAGGGCAAGGCCTCGCTGTTCTACGCCATCGATCCCCCACTGGTCGTCAATTTTGAAGACGGTTCCGCCGTGCGCTTCCTGCAGATCTCGATGGAAGTCATGGGCAGGGACCAGAAGGGCATCGACAGCGTCCAACGGAACATGCCGTTGATTCGCAACAATTTGTTGTTGCTCATGAGCAATCGAAACTACCAATCGTTGATGTCGCGCGAGGGCAAGGAGAAGCTGCGCCAGGAAGCGCTGACCGAGATCCGCGCCGTGCAAAAGAAGCAGGGCGGCGCCGACGTGGAAGATCTTCTGTTCACCAGTTTCGTGGTGCAGTGATGGCCGAAGCGACGCCCACGGCCGGCGCCGGGGCAGCGGCAGCCGAACCGGCCGGTCGGGGCGCCGGGAACGCAATCTCCGAGGAGGAGGTGTCGGCGCTGCTGGAGCAGAGCGAACCGTCGAACGTGCGGCCCTACGATTTTACGACGCAGCGCATCAACCGTACGCAGTTGCCGATGCTCGAAATCGTCAGCAAGAGCTTCGCGGATCGCGTCGGGCAGTCGCTGTCCACGCTGCTCGGGCGCGACGCCACGGTGCAGTTCAGCTCTCTCGACTCGGCGAAGGCCGGTGAATTGCAGGCTACTTTACCGGTGCCCGGGAGCCTGCTGGTCGTGCGTCTGAAGCCCTTGCCGGGTCTGGCGTTCATCACCGTCGAGCCAAGGCTCCTGCTCGGGCTGCTGGACGGATTCTTCGGCGGCTCGGGGCGCGCCGCCACCGAACCCCGGGCGGCGATCGCACCGGCCGCGCAGCGCTTCCTGGCGTTGCTGCTGCGCACCATGGCGGCTGATCTGACCGCCGCATGGACTCCCGTGATGCCGCTTGAGCTGGAACTCGTGAAGCAGGAAACCAATCCCCGGCTGATGCAGCTCGGCGGGCCGCAGGAACTCATGCTGGTGCTGAAATTTGCGGTGGAATTCGGCGCTCACAGCGGCCGCATCGACTGGCTGCTGCCCGAGACCCTGTTGGCGCCGATCCGCGAAGTGCTGGCCTCGGACGGCGGCACCGCGCCGGTCCGCAAGCAGGAAGTCTGGGCGCAGGCACTTGCGTCGGCGCTGATGGAATCGGAACTCGAGACGCGGGCGATTCTCGCACAGGCCCAGATCAGCCTCAGGGATCTGGTGCGCCTGTCGCCGGGCGACATCATCCCCATCGAGCCGCCGCAGCAGGTCACTCTGCTGGCAGGCGACGTTCCCCTGTATCGAGGCCGGTTCGGCGTTTCCGAGGGCCGTAACTCTCTCAAAATTCTTTCCGGAGGTCCTGCATGAGCGTTTCCGATCCCAAGCCCGCAAACGTTGCGCGTGCGCAATTCAACGATCTGGGCCCAAACGCCGGCGGCGGCGCCGGCCAGGAAATGAATCTGAACCTGATTCTCGACGTCGCGGTCACGCTGGCGCTCGAGGTGGGCCGCGCAAAGATGTCCGTTCGCGATCTACTGCAGCTCGCTCCCGGCGCCATCGTCGAACTCGACCGGTTGGCCGGCGAGCCCCTCGATGTGCTGGTCAACGGCGTGCGCATCGCGCGCGGCGAAGTCGTCGTGGTCGACGATAAATTCGGCATCCGGCTCACCGATGTGGTGAGCGCGACCGAAAGGATGGAGCACGCTCAATGACCGGTCTGTCGCAATCGGCCTCGCCCTTGTCCGTGAGCAGCCTGGCGCAGCTTACGTTGAGTCTGATTGCGATCGTTGGGTTGATCTTTGCCATCAGCTGGGTGTTGAAGCGCTTGAAGGTGTCGGCGCCCCGGGGCGGCCGCGGGCAAATCGCCGTGCTCGACGAACTGAACTTGGGCGCCCGGGAGCGGGTGGTGCTGCTGCGCGTCGGCGACAGTCAGCTCCTCGTCGGCATCGGCGCGGGCGGGATGGTGGGTCTGACCCCGTTGAGCACCCCCATCGCATTGAAGGAGTCGCCGCCCGCGCCGGTGTTCGCCGACCGGCTGCGTGAATTCATGAAGCGGCCCGGCAGCGCGGCATGATGAATTCTGCGAACAGCCGCCGGGCGCTGGCGTCGGCGGTCTTCGCGATGCTGCCCTTAGGGCTGGCGGCGGCGCAGGCGACGCTGCCTGCGGTGGCGATCAAAACCGCCGCCGACGGGGCGCAGTCCTATTCGCTGACGTTCCAGGTCCTGATCCTGATGACGGTGCTGACCTTGCTGCCGGCGATTCTGCTGGCGATGACGGCTTTCACCCGCATCATCATCGTGCTGTCCATACTGCGGCAGGCGATCGGCATGCCGACCACGCCGTCGAACCAGGTGCTGACGGGCCTCGCTTTGTTCATGACCTTCTTCGTCATGAGCGCGACCTTGCAACAGTCCTATGACAACGGAATCAAGCCGTATCTGGACGGACAGCTGGCCGCTGAACCGGCGATCGACCGCACGGTGGGGCCGCTCAAGAAGTTCATGCTTGCACAGACGCGCGAAACCGACCTGCAATTGTTCACGAAGCTCTCCGGCAGGACGCAATACGCCAGCGCGGCCGAAGTGCCGCTCACGGTGCTGCTGCCCACCTTCATCACCAGCGAACTGAAAACCGCGTTCCAAATCGGCTTCATGGTATTCATCCCCTTTCTCGTCATCGATCTGGTGATTGCGAGCGTCCTCATGTCCATGGGCATGATGATGCTGAGCCCGAGCCTCATTTCGCTCCCGTTCAAGATCATGCTGTTCGTGCTGGTCGACGGCTGGACTTTGCTGATGGGCACATTGGCCGCGAGCTTCCATCAATGACGCCCGAGACCGTCATGGATCTCGCGCACAGCACCTTGATGGTGACCTCGATGATCGCCGCGCCCCTGTTGCTGATCGCACTCGTCGCCGGTCTGGTCATCGGCATGCTGCAGGCGGCGACGCAGATCAACGAGGCGACGTTGAGCTTCATCCCGAAGCTGATCCTGATGGTCCTCACCTTGTTCGCCGTGGGACCGTGGATCCTCCGGGTATTGATCGACTTTACACGCGATCTATACACCAACATTCCGAATGTGATCGGCTGATGACGGCCATGCAACCCCTCGTCATCAGCGCCGCCGACGTGTCGCAAATGGTCGCGCGGCTGTGGTGGCCCTCCCTGCGCATCGGCGGGTTCGTCCTGGCCGCGCCGATTGCCAGCGAATCCACCGTTCCGAGGCGGGTCAAGATCGTGTTGACCCTGGCTCTCGCATTCCTGATGGCACCGCTGGCACCGGTGCCGGCGGACCTGTCGATCTTCTCCGGCGCCGGTGCGCTCACCGCCGCGCAGGAGATACTGATCGGGGTCGCGATCGGCCTGGTCGTGCAACTCGCCTTCGACGCGCTCACGTTCGCCGGCCAGACGATCTCGATGACCATGGGTTTGGGATTTGCCACCCTGGTCGATCCGCAGCGCGGCACCAACGTCACGGTCATCGGCCAGCTGTTCATGTTCGCAGGCCTGCTCACGTATCTCGCGATCAACGGCCACTTGATGCTGCTGGGGGCGCTCGCGAACAGCTTTCAGTCGCTGCCCATCGGCGCGGCGAATTTCGACAAGGGCTTCCTGCTGTCGGTTGCGACCTGGGGCGCGCGCATATTTGAAACGGGCCTGTTGGTCGCATTGCCGGCGGTCATCGCGTTGGTGATCGTGAACATGGCCCTCGGCGTGATCACGCGGGCGGCACCGCAGCTCAATCTCTTCGGCATCGGATTCACCATCACCCTGCTGTTCGGATTCTTCGTGCTCATCGTGGGACTGGACGGCATCATGGCCGGCATCTCCAGCCTGATCGACACCGCGCTCGCGGCCGTGATCGATCTGGTGGGCGGTGTGCCGCCCAGCGGTTCGTCACCCGGCGGTGTGCCGCCCATCGCGTCCGCGGCGGGAGCGCACTGATGGCCGAGTCCGAACAAGGCGGTGAGAAAACCGAAGAACCGTCGCAACGACGCCTGGATCAGGCGCGCGAGCGCGGCCAGGTGCCTCGTTCCAGGGAGTTGACGAATTTCGCGACCATGATCGGCGGCAGCGCCACCCTGGTCGCCGTCGGAGGCACGTTGGTGAGCCGCATGTCCAATATCATGCACACCTCTCTCGCCATCGACCCGCGCCGGCTCGATTCGCCGGATTCGATGACGGCATCGTTGGGCGAAGCGGTGATCAGCGGGCTCCTGGGGATGCTTCCCATATTCGGCACCTTGATCGCGCTGGTGCTGCTGGCGGCGGTGGTGTTGGGCGGATGGAATTTCAGCCCCGCCGCCCTGACGCCGGACTTCTCCCGGATGAGCCCGCTGTCGGGCTTGAAGCGGGTGTTCGGCTTTCATGGCGTGTCGGAACTCGGCAAGGCGCTGCTGAAGTGCACGGTGGTGGGCGGGGTCTGCGGCGGCGTCATCTACCGGTTGTTCCCGGACGTGATGGGGCTGGGCCACATGGCGCCCCGTGCCGCGATCAACCACGGCGCCGGCCTGCTCGGCTGGGCCTTCGTATGGCTGTGTTCCTCGCTGGCCGTGATCGCGATGGTCGACGTGCCGCTGCAGCTCTTTCAATACAACCGCTCGTTGAAGATGACGCGCCAGGAATTGAAGGACGAAGCGAAGGAATCCGACGGCCGCCCCGAAACGAAGCAGAGAATCCGTCAGCTGCAGCAGACGCTCGCGCGGCGCCGCATGATGCACAAGGTGCCGGCCGCGGACGTGGTGATCGTGAATCCGACGCACTTCGCGGTGGCGTTGAAGTACGATCCGAAAAACATGCGCGCACCCCGCGTGCTCGCCAAGGGCGTCGACCTGGTCGCCGCAAACATACGCCGCATCGCCGAGGAGCACCGGGTGCCGGTGTTCGAATCGCCGAAGCTCGCACGGGCGTTGTACAAATCCACCGATTTGAACAAGGAAATCCCGGCGGGGCTGTACGTGGCCGTCGCGCAGGTGCTGTCCTACGTCTTCAAGATCCGGACCTTGAATCCGACCCTCGCGGCCCGCATGGCGCGGCCCGATCCCACCGTCGGCGATGAGTACGCAGACGTATGAACGGCCGCAACGCGCTCGCCACCTTCGGCGAATTCGCCCGCAATGGCCTCGGAGTACCCGTGGTGGTGATGGCGGTCATCGCCATGATGGTGCTGCCGCTGCCGGCCTTTCTTCTGGACATCTTCTTCACGTTCAACATCTCGCTGTCGCTCATCATCCTGCTGGCCGTCATCTATGTGAACCGCGCGCTGGAATTCGCGGCGTTCCCGACGGTGCTGCTGGGCGCAACCCTGCTTCGCCTCGGGCTCAACGTGGCCTCGACGCGCATCGTGCTGATGAACGGGCATACCGGCGCGCACGCGGCCGGCCACGTCATTGCCGCGTTCGGCCAGTTCGTGGTGGGCGGCAACTACGCCGTCGGCATGGTCGTGTTCGTCGTGCTGGTGATCATCAATTTCGTCGTCATCACCAAGGGCGCGGGCCGCATCTCGGAGGTGAGCGCGCGATTCACGTTGGACGCCATGCCGGGCCGCCAAATGGCCATCGACGCGGACCTGAACGCCGGCATCATCACGCAGGCCGAGGCCATCGCACGCCGTCAGGAAGTGCGCGAGGAAACGGATTTCTACGGCGCAATGGACGGCGCCAGCAAGTTCGTGCGCGGCGACGCGATCGCCGGCATTCTCATCGTCTTCATCAATCTCTTCGGCGGCACCATCATCGGCGCTGCGCAACACGGGATGTCGCTGGCGGAAGCGGGCCGCACTTACGCCCTGCTCACGATCGGCGACGGCTTGGTGGCGCAGATTCCGGCGCTGCTGCTGTCCGTTGCGGTCGCGATATTGGTGACCCGCGTCTCCCGGGCGCACGACATGGGCAAGCAGATCATGTCGCAGGTCCTGGGCCAACCGCGCGCGCTCGGCGTGACCGGCGGGATCCTGGCGCTGCTGGGCATCATTCCGGGCATGCCCAACGTGGTTTTCCTGGCGATGGCGGCCGGCTGCGGGGTCGGCGCATTCTTTCTCAGCAGGCAGCGCGCCGCCGCCAAGGTGGCGGCCGCGGTGGCGCCGACGGCCGCGCCGGCCACGCCGCTCGAGCAAAGGGAGCTGTCCTGGGATGACGTCGAAGCCGTCGACCTGATCGGTCTCGAAGTCGGCTATCGCTTGATCCCGCTGGTCGACCGCAATCAAGGCGGCGAATTGATGGGACGCATCAAGGGCGTGCGCAAGAAACTATCCGAGGAACTCGGCTTCCTGGTGCAGGCGGTGCACATCCGCGACAACCTGGAGCTCGGTCCCAATTCGTACCGCATCACCATCATGGGCGCGCCGGCGGGAGAGTCCGAGGTGTTTCCGGACCGCGAAATGGCCATCAACCCGGGGCAGGTGTCCGGGGTGATGCCGGGCTCCGCCACCAAGGATCCGGCATTCGGCCTGGACGCCGTTTGGATCGACAAGGCGCGCCGCGAACAGGCCCAATCGCAGGGCTATACGGTGGTCGATGCGAGCAGCGTGATCGCGACCCATTTGAGCCACCTCCTGCAATCCCACGCTCATGAGCTGTTGGGCCACGAAGAAGTTCAGCAGCTGCTCAATCGATTGGGCAGGACCGCGCCGAAGCTGGTCGAGGATCTGGTCCCGAAGCTCCTGCCGATGAGCGTCGTGGTCAAGGTGCTGCAGCAGCTGCTGCAAGAGCGCGTCCCGATCCGCAACCTCCGCACCGTGTGCGAATCGCTCGCCGAACTCGCGCCGAAGACTCAGGATCCTCAGGCGCTGGTGGCCGCTGTGCGCGTCGCTCTCGGCCGCAGCATCGTGCAGAGCATCGGGGGCCTGCGCGAAGAGCTGCCGGTCATCACGCTCGATCCGGGGCTCGAACAGGTGCTGCAGGACTCGATGGCGAGCGCCGGCGGCAGCGACGGCGCGCCGGGATTCGAACCCGGGTTGGCCGACCGCATTCAGCGCGCGCTGGCCGACAGCACACGGCGCCAGGAGGCGGCCGGCGAGCCCGCCGTGCTCCTGGTCGCCCCGAAGATCCGGCCCTGGGTGGCCCGGCTGATGCGCTATTCGACACCGTCGCTCTCCGTGCTCGCCTACAACGAGATTCCCGAAAATCGCCGCATTCGCGTCGTTGCCGCGGTCGGACGTTGATGAATTGCTTTGATTCAAGGAGGTTCCGATGAAGATCAAAAGGTACATGGCCGAGAGCATGCGCGCGGCGCTGGCCCAAGTGCGGGCCGAACAAGGGCCGGATGCGGTGATTCTGTCCAGCCGGCGAGCCGAGGAGGGAATCGAAGTCATCGCGGCGGTCGATTACGATGAGGCGCTGTTCGCCGGTGCGACACAGAAGCGCACGGCGGTGGGCGCCGCCGCGGCCATGCAGCCGCCCGCGGTAATCCGGAGCCCGGAGCCGCCGCCGGCATCTTCGCCGATGAGTCTGTTCGATCAGATGCTGGGCTCGGAGGAAGTTTTTCGCCTGGTGATGCCGCCGGACGACGACGGCAAGGCGCCGGCCGCCGCCGAGAAGGCGCCGGCCGCCGCTGCGACGGCCCGGGAATCGAAGGGCGCGCCGGACGGCAGCTATCAGGAGATGCAGCGCGAAATGAAGGAGCTGCGCGAGATGCTGCGAGGCGAACTCGCGCACATGTCCTGGCACGAGAAGCGTCCCAGGGACCCCTTGCAGGCGCGCGTTCTCGAACAGCTGACGGCCATGGATATTGCCCAGGACGTCGCCGTGGCGCTGGCGGCGCGGACGCCGAAGGTGCCCGATTCGAAGGATTCGTCCAACCTGCCGGTCGAGCTTCTGGCGACCTATCTGCGGGTGGTCGACAAGCTCAGCCCGGTCAACGGCGGCGTCATCGCGCTCGTCGGGCCCACGGGCGCCGGCAAGACGACGACCATCGGCAAATTGGCGACGCGCTGGAGCATGCAGCACGGCAGCCAGGATCTCGCGCTGGTGAGCACCGATGGGTATCGTGTCGGGGCGCGCGATCAGTTGATGACGTATTCGCGTCTGCTCGGCGCTCCCTTGCATACCGCGAACAGCGGCGAGGAGCTGGCGCAAGCCCTGGAGCGCCTCAAATCCAAGAAACTGATCCTGATCGACACCGCCGGCATGGGACCGCGGGATGTGCGTCTGAAGGAGCAGCTCGCCGCCTTGAAACTCGGCGCCGCGCGCGCCCGCGTGTATCTCACGCTTCCGGCGCACGGCGAAGCCAACGCGCTGGACGAAGCCGTGCGGTCGTTCGCCAATTTGACTCCGGACGCCTGCATTCTGACCAAGGTGGACGAGGCGGCCAGCTTGGGAGCGGTGCTCTCCACGACATTGCGGCACAAGCTGCGGATCGCCTACCTGTGCAACGGCCAGCGGGTCCCCGAGGACCTGCACGCAGCCTATGACCGGCGCCTGTGGCTGGCGCGCACGGCGAAGAAGCTCCGGGAAAACGCCCCCACCCGCCTCAACGATATAAACCTCACACAAAACCTGGAAAGAGCACACGCCCATGTCTAACACCCGACTTTCACGAAACCAGGCGGAAACCCTGGAGGAGCTCAACGCCTCGCGCCCGGTCAAGGTCATTGCGGTGACCGGCGGCAAGGGCGGCGTCGGCAAGACGACGGTATCGGCGAATCTGGCGGTGTCGATTGCGGCGCAGGGCCGCGATGTGATGCTGGTCGATGCCGATCTCGGGCTGGCGAACGTCGATGTGGTGCTGGGATTGAACACCCGGTTCCATCTGGGCCACGTGGTCAGCGGCGAGTGCTCGCTGGAGGACGCCATCGTCACCGGACCACATGGGCTGCAAATCGTGCCGGCGGCCTCCGGCGTCAAGCGCATGGCCAATCTTACCGATACCGAGCAGGCCGGCATCATCCGCGCGTTCAGCGATCTGTACCATCGGGTGGATGTGATGATCGTCGACACGGCGGCCGGGCTGCACGACAGCGTGCTGACCTTCAGCCAGGCCGCCCAGCATGTGCTGGTCGTCGTCTGCGATGAGCCCGCTTCAATCACGGATGCCTACGCCCTCATCAAGGTGTTGAGCCGCGAACACGGCGTGCGGCGCTTTCAGATCCTGGCGAATCAGACCCGCCGTTCGGGGGAGGGTCCGGAATTGTTCCAGAAAATATCCCGGGTCTGTGACCGATTTCTCAATGTCGCGCTGGAGTTTGCCGGTTCCGTACCGTTCGATGATTACCTGCGGCGCGCGGTCCAACGGCAAAGCGCGGTCGTGGAGGCGTATCCCGCGTCAATTTCATCCATTGCCCTCAAGAATCTGGCAGTGAAGGCCGATAAGTGGTCTGTGCCACAAGGGGCACGAGGTCACCTTGAGTTCTTCGTTGAACGCATGGTGGGGGCCCGGATCGGTCCTTCGACGACGGTATTGCAATGAGAGCAAACACACAGTATTCGAATTCGCAGAAGCGCAGCCCGAAACCGGTTGTGGACGGAGACGTCCCGGTCGGCGAGGTGCCGCAGCATGAACTGGTCATCAAGCATGCCGATCTGGTCAAGCGTATCGCCTACCACTTGGTCAGCAGAATGCCGCCCAATGTCGAGGTGGACGATTTGATTCAATCGGGCATGATCGGACTGTTGGACGCGGCCAAGCACTATTCGGCCACCAAGGGCGCCAATTTCGAGACCTACGCGGGCATCCGCATCCGCGGCGCCATGCTCGACGAGGTGCGCAAATCCGATTGGACGCCGCGTTCGGTGCATCGAAACATGCGCGAAATGGCGGAGGTCGTCCGCAAGCTCGAAAATGCCAAGGGCCAGGATGCCAGTCCCCTCGACATCGCCGAGGGGCTCGGCGTGTCCATCGAGGATTACCACAAGCTGGTGCACGATGCCGCGAGCTGCCGCCTGTTCAGTTTCGACCAGATGGGTTCCAGCGACGATGAATCGAGTCCCGCCGATCACGCACGCGACGAGCGGCCCGGTCCCTTCGATCACATCCACGACGCCGGATTTCGCGATGCGCTTAGCCTAGCGATCGGCACGTTGCCGGAGCGCGAGAAGCTCGTGTTGTCGCTGTACTACGACGAGGACATGAACTTGCGGGAGATCGGCGAGGTCCTCGAGGTATCGGAATCCCGGGTGTGTCAGATCCACGGCCAGGCGCTGATTCGCCTGCGGTCCCGTCTGGCGGAGTGGTTAGCCCCAGATTGAGTCCATGGATATTCTTAGCATCATCGGGGTCGTGCTGGCGTTGATCGCAATCATCGGCGGCGCGATATTGAAAGGCAGCAGCGCAGGCGCCCTGGTGGGCAGCGCGGCCTTCGTCATCGTGGTGGTCGGAACCCTGGCCGCGAGCCTGGTCCAGACACCGATGGCGACCTTCTTGCGGGCATGGAAAATCGTCGCATGGGTGTTCATGCCGCCGGCGAACAACCCGGCGGCGATGATCGAAAAAATTGTCGAGTGGAGCAACATCGCGCGCAAGCAGGGACTGCTCGGGCTGGAATCCGCGGTGGAAAGTGAAAAGGACGGCTTTCTGAAGAAGGGCCTGCAGTCGCTGGTGGACGGCGGCGAGCCGGAGGCGATTCGCTCGAGCATGGAGATCGAACTCGACACCATGGAGCATTTCGACAATCAGGCGGCCAAAGTCTTCGAAGCCATGGGCGTCTATTCGCCGACGCTGGGCATCATCGGGGCGGTCATGGGGTTGATGGCCGTCATGCAGAATCTCGCCGACCCGTCCAAGTTGGGACACGGCATCGCCGCGGCCTTCATCGCCACGATTTACGGCATTGCCTTCGCCAACCTGCTGTTTCTCCCCATGGGCAACAAGCTCAAGTCGGTGATCCACGGTCAAACTCAAATGCGGACCATGGTGATCGAGGGCATCATTGCGATCGCGCAAGGGGAGAATCCCCGGAACATCGAGGCCAAGCTGCAGGGCTATTTCCATCAGTGACAGGGGTTCTTAGGGAAAATCGAGCATGGCGCGCAGGAAGAAACACGAAGAGCATGTGAACTCGGAAGCCTGGGCGATTCCCTACGGCGACCTGGTGACGCTGCTGTTCGCCCTGTTCACCGTCATGTACGCCATGTCGTCGGTCAACGAGGGTAAATTCCGGGTGCTGTCGGATTCGATGATCGCCGCCTTCCACGGCGCCCCGAAGAGCATGCAGCCCATCAACATCGGCGCGAAGCAGGCGGGAAAAGGCGGCGACAAACCCTTGGTCGGCGTGTCGCCCACCGCGCTGATGAAGATCAAGGTGGATAAAAGCAGCAGCACGCCGGGCGGCGACCTCACGCCGCGGGATCCGGAGGTGGCGAAGGGTTTCACGCACGAGGATCTTCCCGGCGCCCTCATCCGGATGGAGCGCCAGGTGCAAAACGCCATGCAGGCGCTGATCGACGCCAAGCTGGTCACCGTGCGGCGCGAGAACATGTGGCTCGAAATCGAAATCAACACCGACATTCTGTTCCCGAGCGGCTCCGGTGGGTTCGCCGCCCAGGCCGAGCCCGTGCTCGACAAGCTGGCGGAGGTGCTGAAACCTTTTCCCAATCCCATCCGAGTGGAAGGCCACACCGACAACAGGCCGATTCGCACCTCGGCCTTTCCATCCAATTGGGAGCTATCCGCCGCGCGCGCCGCGAGCGTGGTCCACCAGTTCACCAAGCAGGGCATCGATCCGCTGCGGCTCGAGATCGTGGGTTTCGGCGAGTTCCATCCGAGGCAACCGAACGACTCGCCCGATGGACGCAACGCCAACCGGCGCGTCGCAATCCTGGTGTTGGAGCAGGTTGCTCCGGGTGCGACCATGACCGTCAGGGGCAACGAAAAAACACCGGAAGCCCCCGCACCCGGCGTCGAATTGGCGGATGGGAGCAGCGCTCAAAATCGGCTACTATCGAAGGTGTCGATTACCGATATCGACAAGACGGTCCTGGTCAAGGATCAGGCACGGCCGGTTCCGGGGGGCCCGAAGCAGGCGCCCGCGCAGCATGCGGGGCCTGTGGAGCTGGTGTGGCCCAGGACTCCGGAATTGAAGGCGCCGCCCGGCGCGCACGAATAGGCGAGGTCAGAATGAGCGAAATCGATCGCCTGAGCAATTCCGGCCTATATCCGGCGCTTCCCATTGCCGACCAACATCGCAACAAAGGCGAGGGCGGCAGGCCTCCGGCTGATCCCCGCGCCGCCAAACCCGATCCGAAAGTTGCCGCCGTGTCATCCGATCCGGCCGCACCGCGCCCCCCGAAATCCATCATCGACGAATACGCCTAAAGGAAACTGCGGAGCCGGGCTATTGCCGTCCGTTGGACACGCACGACCCAGCGACCCGGCTGCGCGATACGGCCGACGAATCTGCGAAGCGGCTTCGTGCTCGCAGGGGTTGCATCGACATCAGTCCAAGTGATGCTCTTGTGAAGATGGCGAAGCGTCTTTTCGGGCAAGTCTTGCAGGAGCACGGCATTGATTTCCTTTGCGTTCTCCCAGGCATCCTGCACGCCGCAGCGGGGCTTTACCGTTCGGTAACGCACTCAGGGATGCCCCGAGGGAGGATTAGGGAAGGTGCTTAGCAGGGAAGGCCTCACAAATAGGCGTCAAGCCGCCCCTTGAGAAGGTATTCCTGCGCGCCGTGCTTTACGGTTGCCTTGGCGGTGTCTTCATCCTGCAAGGAGGTGAGGATGGGGATGGGCGAGCGGCTGCGCCGGCAGGAAGAATTGAAGATTCTGGTCGATGTGCGCGGCGCAGCGCGGCCGGGATATGGGACGGTGACGTTGCGCGAAAGTCAATCCAAGGAGATGCGGTAATGGGACTCGTTGGTTTCGGTCAACCCGATGATGGGGTCATCCAGATGTGCTATCTGGTGCCCGACATTCGAGCGGCGATGGCGACGTGGGTGGAAAAGTTGGGCGTGGGCCCCTGGTTTCTGCTGGATCATTTCTCCGGCACCAACCCCAAATACCGGGGCCAGGATTCAAAGGCGGATGTGTCGCTGGCGATGAGCTTCGCGGGGCACATGAACATCGAGCTCATTCAGCCAAACGATGAACATCCGTCGGTGTACCGGGAGTGGATCGGCCGCAAGGGATATGGGTTTCACCATTGGGGCCGGGCGACCCGGAATTTCGAGCAGGACGTTGCCCGGTATCAGGCCGCCGGACATGATCTCGCTTTTCTGGCGGGAGTCCCGTCGGGCGGCAGCGTCGCGTACATGGACACCACCGCTCTGCTGCCCGGGTACGTCGAACTCATCGAAATCGGCGCAGGCTTCGAGCCGTTGTTCAGCAAATTCTACCGCGCCAGCATCGGCTGGGATGGCGAGGCTCCGGTGCGTTCGTTCATTTGATCAGCGGCCGGTATTTGATTAGCGATCGGCGGACGCGGTTTTCTCCGCCTGACTCAGTAGTCCATCGAGCGCAGCACGGTCAAATTCCTTCCCGCCCAGGAAGACTGCGGAGATTCTCGCCGTGTTGTGAATGTCGATCAGGGGATCGGCGTCCAGCAACACCAGGTCGGCGGCCATTCCCGGCTTCACCGAACCGTACTTGTCGGACGCGCCCATGAAGAGCGCGGCATTGCGGGTTGCCGCCTGAAGCGCGCCCAAGGGACTGACTCCGGACTCGACGCGCATCGCGAGCTCGTCGTGCAGGCTGAATCCCGGAAAACAGTATGGATTTCCGACATCGGTGCCCGCCAGCATGGGAATGCCGGCACGAAACAACTCGCCGACCAATCGCTTGTCGAAGGCGAGGTATTCGCGCTGCAATTTGAAGTACTCGTCCGATTTGCCTTGCAGCCGGGAATCATCGTCGGCCACCAGCCACCTGCGCGCTTCGCCTCCGAAGTACTTCGTCCGCTCGTCCCTCGTGAACTTTGGATCGTTGAGCGAGGCAAATGAGCGGCTGACCACGAGCGTCGGTACCGGCCATGATCCGTTCTTCTTGAATTCCGCGAACAAGCGCCGGCACTTGTCATCGTCATAGCTGCGCGATGCGTCCACGACCAAGCGCTCGACTTCTTCCGCCGACTTGGCGGCTACCACCTTCGGCCATAGTTCTTCCTCACGACTGGAACATCCAATGCCGATGCCGATAAGATGCTCGATGCTTTTTTGTTTCGCGGCAGTCGCCTCCCAGATGCTGATGCGCCGCGGTACGTGTCCCTCGACGTCAATATGCTTTTTGTTCGCCTCGTCGATGATCGCGAAATAGGCATCTCGCGACAGCATGCTGTAAACCTTGATGAAGTCGGCGCCGTTGCGCACCTGTTCGTCCACCGCTTGACGTGCCTCCGCGGGCGTTTTCACGCTGATGGACTTCGGCCACACCGGTGGATATCCATCGACGATCGGGCTTCCCAGGTAGATGCGCGGCGCATCGATCTTGCGGGCGGCCAACTCCGCTCGAAATTGGCCGGCGTTGGCCGGCCCGAACATTTCCCGGATTCCCGTGACGCCGTTCGCCAGGTAGAGCGGAAAGAAGTCGGCGAACCACGGTTGGTTATTGCCGTGAACGTGCATGTCCCAAAGGCCTGGGATCAGGAATTTGCCGGAAGCCTTGACGATCCTGGCGCCGGCAGACGCCTTGGCCGTGCGGCTGTCGATGACCGCGGAAATTCGTCCTCCCCGGATTTTGACGGTGCGACGCGGCGCTTCCTTTCCGGTCTCCGTATCGATGACGGTCACGTCCTCGATGTAGAGCGATGTGGCGGTCGCGCGTGTACGACCGAGGGCGGTTGTGTGTGTGGGCGCCGTGGTTGTGTGAGTCGTCGCCGCGGGTTGGACTTGCGCGATGCCGGCCAACGGCAAAAAGGCCACCACGGCCAGGGCCAGCACGGACGGGTTGGGGCGCATGACGGGGAGGAGCTTATGTCGGGGTGGACTGAATATCGACCTGGAGCAGCATCGGAACCTTGGCAGAAAAAATCTCATGCAGCGCAGCATCCAAGTCCTCACAGCGCCCGACTCGGATGCTTTTCACGCCGTGACCTTGAGCCAGGGCGCAAAAATCGAGGTGCGGCAGCTGCACGCCCGGCAGGACGCCGATGTCGAAGTGCGTGCCGAATTCTTCGAGCGCACGGTAACTGAGGTTATTGACGATGACGAAAGCGACGGCCAGGCCGAGCTCCGCGGCCGTCCAGAGGCCTTGGATCGAATACATCGCCGACCCGTCGCCCAGGAGGCCGATGACTTTCCGCCCCGGCCGCGCCAGCGCCACGCCCACCGCCGCGGGCAAACCATGGCCCAGTCCGCCGCTTGCGCAGGTGTGGAAGGTATCGCGGTGGAGCATGGGCAGGTGATCGTGCATGGCCCCACGGCTGCTCGGCGCCTCCTCGACGACGATGCTATCGGCGGGGCGCAGCGCCGCAATCTGCTGCAGCAAGTAGCGGTCGGTCAACACATCCGGTTTCACCCGCGCCGCACGCTGCGCGACCGCGGGAGGCGTTCGGGCGGCGAGCGGCCCGCTGCCCTGCAGGGCAGCGACACCCAGCTTCAGATTCGTGACGATGGCGGTGCCCACCGGCGACCAGGACGCGGCGCCCGGATCGTCGGTAAGCTGCATGAGTGTGGCGCCTTCCGGGATATGCGGTCCATGACCTTCCACGTGGTAGGTGAATACCGGAGCGCCCAATACGAGGATGAAATCCGCACCCTCGAGGCGCGACACGATGCCGGCCCGGTCCGCCGGAAGAAATCCGGCGAACAGCGGGTGCCGCTCGGGAAAACTGTTGCGCGCCGACATGGGACTGACCCAAACCGGGGCTCGATGCAACTCCGCGAGCGCGACGGTCTCATCCCACGCATCGTCCCGCGCCACCGAGGCGCCGACCACGATCACCGGCCGTTGCGCCCGGCGGAGCGCATCGGCGGCATGCGCGAGCAACACCGGATCCCCGGCAACCGCGCGGCTCACCAGCCGCCCAGCCACCGGCAGGCACCGGCGATCCCAGTCGTCGACCGGAACCGACACCAACGTCGGGCCGCGGGGCGGCTGCATCGATACGTAGTAGGCGCGCGCCATGGCCGCGGGAACGTCCGCCGCACGTGCGGGTTCGACGCTCCATTTCACGTAGGGCTTGGGCAGCTGCGCCGCCTGTTCCGAAAACAGGAAGGGCTCGAACGGCAATATGGAGCGCGCCTGCTGTCCAGCCGTGATCACCAGCGGCGTCTGATTCTTGTACGCCGTGAAGATGCTGCCCAGCGCATGGCCGACGCCGACGGCCGAATGCAGATTGACGAGCGCGGCGTCGTTTCTTCCCTGAGCAAAGCCATCGGCCATGGCGACTACCACCGACTCCTGCAGTCCGAGCACGTAGCGGAAATCTTCCGGAAAATTTCGAAACATCGGCAGTTCGGTGGAACCGGGATTGCCGAACACCGTGGTCAGTCCGAACTCGCGCAGCAACGCATAAACTGCTTCGCGAACCGTGACTTCATGGGCGCTCATGGGAATCCTCGGACCGGACCGACAATCTGGAGATCGAGCAGATCACGCCGGAAGATAGATCCGTCGGGCAAGGTGTGCAACGTGTGTTCGATCCGCCCGCCGCGGAGGCGCTCCAAGCGAAACCAATGCTCGGGCGGCGGGGCACTCCCCCATCCCGTGAAATCGCGAGGCGCGACTTCGGCAAGGAATCGGGCGTCAATTCTCCCGCGGAAAAACCTTCCCCAAACCGGATCGCTCGAATCGCCGGCGCAGTAGCACCACGAACCGTAATCGAAGGGCACCCACAGACCCGGAGCGACCCGCACTTCCGCCCAAGAATGAGGACCAAGATTGGCTGGATGAAGAAGGTAACCTGACGCCAGGCGCGCGGGAATGCCGCGTGCGCGGCACAGGGCAACCAGCAACGAAGAGCCCAGGACGCAATCCGCCAATCGATTCCGCAGTAATCCCCCCAGCGGATCATGCGCGTCGAGTTCCGTGCGATGCACATCACCGAAGCGCAACGTGGCCATCAGCCATTCCCAGGCTGCGTACGCGAACGTACGCGCATCGGAGCTGGCTCTCGCCAATTGCTCGGCCAGCGCCGCGACCGCTGCGCTCGGCGCAATCAAACCCTCGCGTTCGCGCAGCCAGATCTGATCCGCGGAGTCCACGGATGCGCCGACGGGTGCGGATGGCGCCATCGAGTCGCCCACCTCGCCCCCCGAGAACTCCACGACAAGCTCGGCCACGATCGGACCGCGTACCGCGGTGGAGTCCAGCCGTAATTCAACGCGGCCGGGCATTTCCCGAATCTCCACCGGGATTCCCGTGGGCTGTAGCAGCCGCACTTGCGCCGTCCCGCGCTGCGTCTCCCGCAGCGGCAGCGGCAACCGAAGCACGACGGGCCGCTCCGCCGTCGCGGCGTACGAATGCCACTCACGCTGCAGTGAAAAGCGGTAAAGATGAGGGGCGGCCGGCAGTGAAACCGCATTGCGGCGCGTGGTCTGTTGCCAGTCCACCCAGGCGTCGTCGGCCGGCTCGCCTGCACGCGACTTGATCGTATTGTTGGCGGCGTACGGGTCGAGCAGCAACCCGCTCGGGCTGGTCCTGTAAGGTAAGCCCTTGGAGAGAAGGCGCTCGAGCGTACGCTCGGCGCGTGCTCGTGCGTCCGAATAGTCGCCCGCACGGGCTTGAAACAACCAGCACTGGACAATGATTTGCTCGATGACGTCATCTGCACTGGCGACCAATAGCTGGCTCATGACCTATCAGCCGTCATTCCAGCGCATAGCCATCAGTCCAACGCATAAGCGAGTACATAGTCACCGGTCTTCGTGCCCAAGACCTCGTGTCCACCCGCCGCGATGACGACAAACTGACGGTCATCGGACTGGAAGGTCATCGGCGTGGCCTGGCCACCGGCGGGTAAGCGTGCCTTCCACAGTTCTTCACCCGTTTGTAGGTCATAGGCCCGTAGGTAGTCATCAAGCGTAGCACCCGCGAAAATGAGTCCACTGCGCGTGACTATCGTTCCTCCAACCTGCGGCGTACCGATGAGCAGGGGTAACCGCGTGGCAATGCCCAAGGGGCCGGTGTCACGCGCGGTGCCAACCGGATGCTCCCAGATCACGCGATTCGTCCGCAGATCAATCGCGTACAGTTTGCCCCACGGCGGCTGCATGCAGGGAACTTTGAGCGGACTGAGGAAGCCAAAATATGAGGCCGCGTAGCCCGTTCCTTTCATTTCCGTCAGACCCGCTGGTGCGCCCTCCGCACCGGCCATCCGCACCAGGAACGGCATTGCGCTCGGGTTCGAGATGAGAATCTTGCGGACCGGATCAACGGTTACACCGCCCCACTCGATGCCTCCGAACATCCCCGGATAGACGATCGACGCTGCTCCGGTCCCCGGCGGCGTGTAGGGTCCTTCATAACGTGCTTTCCGGTATTGAATGCGGCACCACATTTGATCGATGGGCGTCATTCCCCACATCGCTTTTTCGGTAAGAACAGATGGACCAGGATTCACGGCTAAAGCCGATGCGGGCTGCGTCGCTGCAAGGTGCTCGCCGATATTGCTGCGTTCCGGCGCGGGATTTTCCGTCACCGGTACGATCGGCTCTCCCGTCCTGCGATTGAGAATGAATATGCTGCCTTGTTTGGTGCCGAATATGACAGCGGGTTGAATGCCTCGTGCAGTCGGCAGATCCATCAGCACCGGCTGGGAGGATAAGTCGTTGTCCCAAAGATCATGGTGGGTGACTTGAAAGCTCCATCGAGTGTTCCCGGTGCTCGAATCCACGGAAACCAGTGAATCCCCGTAGTGTTCGTCGAAAGGCCGTCGCTTTTGGCCCCAGAAATCAACTGCGGGATTGCCGGTAGGAATGTAGACCAGTCCGAGCGCGTCATCGGCGACCATCGGAGCCCAGGCGTTGGGCGTGCTGCGGGTATAGGTCTCACCGGTGGGCGGCGCGTCCGTGCGATCCGGCCGGCCCACATCCCATGCCCATAGGAGCTTGCCCGTCACGGCGTCAAAGGCGCGGACGACACCGGATGGCATATCGGTGGAGACGTTGTCCTTGACTCTTGAACCAATCACGAGCTTGCCGCGCGTTACGACGGGTGGAGAGCTCACGGTGTAGGTATCTCCTGCAGCTTCCCCAATGCCCGAGAGAAGGTCGACCGCGCCGCCTTCACCGAAGTCTGCGCAGGGTTTGCCGGTCAGGGCATCAACACTCCAAAGCCTGGCATCCGGCGTCGTAACGTAGACGCGCTTGGCGCATTCACCCGATGCCGACTCAGCCGAGTAATAGGAGACTCCCCTGCAGGCGAAAGTCCCGACGCCCTCGAGAGGGGTCTTCGCATCAAAATGCCAGGACAACTTCCCGGTTGCGGAATCAAGCGCAAATACTTGTCCGATGGGTGTACACAAATACAGAAGGCGGCCGATTTTCAAAGGCGTGGCCTCGAAGTCATAACCCTGGCCGGGCTTCGCAATGTCACCGGTTCTGAAGCTCCAGGCCAGCTTCAGCCGGCCGACATTGCCGGGATTCACCTGGGTGAGTTCGGAATAGCGCGTGCCGGCGGTGTCGTTGCCGTAGTTGCGCCAATCGCCGGCCATTGCGGTGCCGGCCCCCTCCGGGACGGGCGCGTAGGGTGCGTCGACAACACCGACGTGAGTCAGGGTAGTACCCAAAGCCGCCGCGGCAATGACCGCAATGACGGCGCACATCCAGATTGCCGCACTTGCAGGGCGGTGCCTGAACTTACCAAAGAGAGGCGGCGGTCCCGAGTCCAGCCCGCGTTGTGCAGACGGCGTCAAAAACCATAGCCCGACGACTGCGAGCGCCAGGAGCCGGGGAACCAGAGCCCAACCGTTGAGCCCTACCTCCCACAATGACCACGCCGCGCTGTAAGCCAGCATGAATCCATAGAGCCATGATCCCCAGCGACTGCCGCCCCATAGCAGAATCGCCGATACGACCAGGACAAGTCCCGTGCAGGCGTACCAGCGTGATCCGCCCAATGCCAGCAGCTTCGCCCCACCGATGAGCAGGGCCAGACCGAACAGAGCCAAACAAATGGAGAATATCCGAGGGAGAACCAGATTGGATTTCATTGGCCTTGCGGTGATCGGGCCATGCGGTAATCGAATCTAGCCCTTGAGTCGGGCAATGGCTGTCGCGATGGCACCGGGGCCGCGCAATCCCTTCTGAGCCATCCACATCACGACTTTTGATCCGCCTCGGGCGATCACACCCAGCCATCCCCGGCGCGTCAGCTTGAGCAATCCACTATGCACGGTCGCCTCGATCTTCAGGTCCGGTTCCCGCGCCTTGATGTGTTCAAAGAAGGCAATTCCGAGGTCGCCGACGTCCGCATCGAGCCGTGAACAAATGGAATTGAGCGCCCGTGGAGGAATTCGCAGCTCGAAGTCAGGGTCTAGGGCCTTCCCGGATTCAAACGCGATTCCGCCGGCGTCATTGGAAAAAATGCGCCACTCGCCGGCAAGGTTGGTGAACGTGACGCCGACTTCGGCACCCGATCGCAGGGAAGAGGCAGCAAGCCGCGCACCAGAACTTCCCAGCAGGAAGTTCATTAGAATGGTATCTGCACCAGCAGCGTGCATGGCTGGCGGATCGGACCGCTTATCGACTTGATCGCTCACAAGAGCTCTCCTTGAAAGAAGTGAGACGGCCTTCCGACTCCCTGGAGGCTTACAATCTACACTCGAAAGTTGAACTTTTTTCGACATCGATGATTTATGTGAACAAAATCACGAATATTCCCTTGCAGACAGCCGTAATTGGCGCTATTGAACGACGCCGTCGTCTACAGGCCATGCTGTTGCTGCGTTCGTTCGAATCGGCATTGCTCCGACAACCGAAGCCGGGATTTCAATTGCTGTCGCGCGGCGAGGAAGCCATTGCGGTGGGCATTTGTACCGCGCTCGAACGCACGGACCCGCTTCTCTGCAGCGGCCGCAGCATCGGCATCGCACTGGCGCGCGGCGTGCCTGCGGGCGGCCTGCTGGCAGAGCTTACTGGCAAGGACGGTGGTCCCAACAAAGGGCGCGCCGGGCGCGCGCACGTATCGATGCCTTCGGTTGGTCTGTTTGGCGCTCACGGGGTGGTTGGAGGTAACATTTCGGTGGCCGCGGGCGTGGCGCTTGCGCAGCAGCACCTGGGGACCAAAGCGGTCACCTGCTGCGTGTTCGGCGACGGGGCCTGCGGAGCGGGTTCACTTCATGAGACGCTCAACGTTGCCGCGCTCTGGCAGCTTCCTCTTTTGCTGATCTGTGATAACAACGGTTTTGCGGTCTCGACTCCCGTGCGCCAAGGGATCGCGGCCGCGAAACTGACCGATCTCGCGGGCCCCTTCGGAGTGCCCGCGGCGGCGGTCGACGGCACTGACGTCGATGCGGTGGTGTCGGCGACCGTTGAAGCGGTTGCCGCCATTCGCGCAGGAGGTGGCCCGAGGTTCCTCGAAATGCGGTGTACGCGCCTGGGGTCTCACTCGACGCTGACCCGCGAAGAGCGTTCCGCAGCGGATGTCGAGCGCTTCATGGACTTCGATCCCTTGCCCCTTTACGAACGGCGCTTGCGCGACGATGGTGTACTGGATCACGAACGCTGGGTGCGCATTCAGGCGGAGGTCGACGCGGAGATTGCAGAGGCTGAGAAATTCGTAGAGGCGGCTTCCTGGCCCGATGCCGAGGCAGCGATGCTCGATGTCTAAGCTCTTTTTCCGTGAGGCGATCGCTCGGGCGATCACTGAAGAAATGGACCGCGACGCGAGAGTAATCCTGCTTGGCCAGGATATTGCCGCGCATGGCGGCTCCTACGCCGAGACGCGCGGACTGTTCGAACGGTTCGGGCCATCCCGGGTGCGCAACACGCCGGTGGCCGAGGCGGTCACCGTGGGTCTTGCCGCCGGCGCGGCCGCGGCCGGCTTGCGGCCGCTTGCATTCATAACCTACATAGACTTTCTGATGCTGGGCCTCGACCCGCTGGTCAACTATGCCGCCAAGCTGCGGTTCAAGAGTGCCGGCCAACTCACTGCGCCGATGGTGGTGAAGGCGACGGCCGGTGCAAAAGGGCAGGGCCCCACGCACGCGCAGGCACTTGATTCTTGGCTGATGAATGTACCCGGGCTGACGGTCCTGGCCCCTTCGACTGCGGGCGATGCCTATGGCTTGCTCAAGACGGCGATTCGCTCGCCTGGACCTGTTGTGTATATTGATCACAAGCGACTCTTCCCGCTCGGCGGAATGGTGCCGGACTGCGAGGAACTCATTCCCGCCGGCAGCGCGGCCGTGCGGCGGGAGGGCCGTCATATTACGATCGTTGCCCACTCATATATGAGCGTGGTCGCGCTGGAGGCGTCCAAACAACTGGCTCTGGCCGGGATCGAGGCCGATGTGATCGATCTTCGATCTCTCTGGCCGATTGACTGGGAGACCCTCGCCAATTCAGTACGCCGTACGGGACATGCCCTGTTTGTTGAAGAGGGGCAGGTGGTCTGCGGTGTGGGCGCGGAGCTGGCATTTGGTCTGCAGGAGCGTGTCTCGGGGCTGCGCGTGGCGCGCCTGGGGGCGCGTCGTGTGCCAGTCTCGGCGAGCCCCGTGTTGGAGGCCGACGCGATTCCGAATGCACAGCGAATAGTTCTGTCCGCGCGACAACTGCTCGGGCGCGTGGCAGACAACAGGTCTGAAACAGCGCAGAGGTAGTTTGTGATCCGAAAATTGGTAATTCCGGTGGAACTGGGCGAGTCCATCGAGGTGCGCGTGCTGGACTGGTTGAAAGCGGAGTCCGATGCAGTCAACGCCGGCGAGGCGCTGCTGGAATTCGAAACTGACAAGGCAATCGTTCTGGTGACGGCCGTACAATCGGGTACTCTGCGCCGGTGCTTCTTTGCCACCGGCGATTGGATGAATCCCGGTGATGTGGCCGCATGGCTGAGCGACTCGCCCGATGAGCCGCTGCCCGAGAGCAGCGAGATTCCGGGCGACACGCTGATGGTTACCTTCGACATCACTTGATGCATTCCAGCCCTTCACATTGACAACCGTCACCTCAATATTGCTGCTGGTAGGCGAAGCCGAGCATCGACTGCTGGCCGATGCCGATGCCGCCATCCAATCCGTGTTTCCCGATCGGGAAGTGCGGTTGATCCGGCAGTGGACCACCCGGCCCGACTGGCTCGATCCGATCGCATCTGCACCGGCGGATTTCCCCCTCCGCTCCGCCGTGCTCCCGGGCACAGATGTCCGGGAATTGCTGGAACAGCCACATCGCTTGGTCATCTTCGCGCTTTTGCCGGCCGTCACACGACCGGCTCTGCGCCATCGGTCCGGTGCCGTGTTCCTCGCCCATCAGGGATTACGGGCAAACTGGTCACCCGAGACCGTGGCGGCGGTAGCAGCCGAGTGTAGCGAGGAATTACCCATCTCTGCGGCTGAAGCCGCGATGGCGTTGGAGCCCGTCATTGAACGCTTGCAGGCCCGCGGTTCAGCTGTTGCCGTGTGCAACGCATTCCGGCATGTGAATGAGCCACTGGAACATCGCGGCCGTGAAGGCCGGCCGGCGCTGCGCGAGCTGGTTCGCCGCATCAATCGGGAAGTGGTCCATCTATCCCGGCGCACCGGCTGCTTCGTTCTTGACCTCGACCGCCCGCTTGCCCAAGAAGGTGGTGCATCATTGGATGCCGACTGTTTCGGCGGAGGCGGGCGCGCCGCCGAAATCGCGTTGGACGAGTTCGCCGCGCTGCTGCTGGATGCGATGCCCGATGATTTCATGCCCTTGGAGGCTCCTTGATCCTCGCACTGACCCTGCCGCGAGTCGGTTCCCAGATGCACCAAGGAACCATCCATAAGTTGCTGGCGAAGGCTGGAGACGACCTCCGGCCCGGCACGCCATTGTTGGAAGTGCGAGTCGATCTCGGTGCCGCAAAGGCTCAGGACTGTCCGCCGCTGTTATTCTTCAGGATCATTGCCACCGAGCGTGCCTGCTTGCGCTCGCTGGAGGTGGCACCCGGCGACGTTCTCGATGCGGGCGCGAGACTCGGAGTCGCGACGAGTGATGGGACGGAAAGCCTCGAAGGACAGCCGGTCAGAGCTCTTCGAACCACATCCGTTGCCATCCAGATCGATCCACTGTCCCGGCGATAGGTCGCATGGCCATGCAAGTCAGCGTCATCATCATCACCAAGGACGAACAGCCACGGCTCAGGCTCTGCGTTCTCGCACTGGGACGACAGACCGTGCATTGGCAAAACGATGCGGAGATCATTCTGGTCGATGACGGAAGCGCCATACCCGTCGGAGCGGCAGACATTCCGTCGGACGGCCCCCAGCCGCAGATCATCCGCCACGAGCGAAGTCGTGGAAGATCGGCGTCACGCAATGAAGGGGCCAAAGCTGCCCGAGGCCGGCGGTTGCTCTTTCTCGACGGTGATGTGCTGCTATCGCCCGATGCGGTTCTGCGGCATGGACGCTTGGGAGACGATGAGCTGGGACGCGGCGAACAGCGGCATTTGCGCGGCACGCGCTTCTTCCTCGATCCACGTACGGGAATTCCCTGGCCGGGCCGGGAAGCCCGGGTGCGGAGCATTGGCGATGTTGCGCAATACCTCGTAACCGAAGAGATGGTCGCGAATGAGCCCTATGAAAAGCTGCTCGCGCGTTCAGAGGCCGCCATCTATCCGGGCGGGGCGGCGCGCAAGCTTTACGAGTTGGAGATGGGCGCCTTGCGCGGGCGATCTGCGCCGCATGCGGAGTGGATGGCGGCGGCCGGACATAATTTTTCAATTCCGCGCGCATCTTTTCTGGCTGCCGGAGGCTTCGATCAAGACATCTCGATCAATGAGCATCGCGAACTGGCGTTGAGGTTGTGCCGGTGCGGCGCGCGCGTGGTCGTCGTCGAAGGCGCCGTGTCCATACACATTACCCATCGGGAGGGTTATCGCGATCCATTGACCGGTGAGGACGGATGGGAGCAAGCCTTCGCACGCCGTCATCCGCTCGAAACGCAGATCATGATGAGATTCTGGCGTAGTCTCGCCGCCGACTGCAGTATCGATCCTGCCGAGCGGGTGACCTCTTTGGAGCGTGCGGACGAGCTGTTGCGGCCTCGGGCGACCGACGGTCGCGTTGTCATTTGAGACGTTGATGCGTACATCGCGGCGTATAGTGCGGGTTTTCGCCAAGGGCAATGTCGACGTACGAGACTCGCTCCTATGGTCGCGTGTTGGGGGCGTATTGGAGTGGAACGGCATCAATGAAGTGATTCGAGCGCGACACCCTGGAGCGCTGGCCAAAATCAAGCACGAGACTTGTACCCGGCTGGACTTGATACCCCTTCCCGGGGAAGTCTCTCCCTTGGAGCCGCCCGAGGAGATTGCGCGCCGGTTGCCTTCAGGTGCGCACCCCATAGAGCGGCAGCAGCGCACGGCATTGTTCGACGAACCCGCAAACGTCGTGGTGTTCTCCCTCCAATCCGCGGCTACCAACGCCCTGGTCCGGCACCGCCGCGACGGTTGGTTGCTGCTGCCCGACGACTTCGAGTCGTGGAACTCCGAGTCGCGCAGTTTCCTCGAGAGCGAATGTGAATATGCGGGCCTGGCGCCGATCGAAGCCACCATGGAACGGCTGGCGCAACTCATCGCCGCCGTCGAGGAGAGGCTGGGAGCGCACGTGCTGGTCTATAATCTGTCGCCCTTGACCCCTGGGGAGCGGATCCATTGCTGGCTGGGTGCCGAAGACTCCATCGCACTGCGGGTTCAGCGCTTCAATCTTCGCCTGGCGGAATTGTCCGCGCAGCTCGGATTTTCCATCGTGGATGTCGATCGCATCGTGGCCTGCGCCGGCGCGGATCGACTCAAGGTGGATCTCTTGCACCTGACCGCCGAGGGCTGGCGATTGGTGGCGGAGGAGGTGGCTCGAATCCTGGATGAACGCGGCTGCTTCGATGCGGAGACGGCGGGATGACCAAACTGACCATGCCGGAATTGTCGGCCACACCTGCGCGGCTGCGTCGCTCCGGATTGCGCTGGTTGCGTCGCTCCGGCGATATCATCGAGGCGCGTGCGCCCATCGCCTTCTGTTACGTACGGCTGTCCGATCCGCGGAGCAGCGATCGACCGCTGCCGCTCCGGGAAGAGCAAAACGATTTGCAGGTCGTACTGGCGCCGAGCGACGCTTGCAAGATCACCTATTCGGAGGGGCTGTCCAAGGGCGGCTACCAGGATATGGTTGAGAGCGGCGATTGGCGCTCGGGCGAGTACGTCGCTGATGCCGAATCGCTGCACGGATCGGGGATTCTCCTGCCGCTGGTGCTGGCCGGCCGGCGCGGTTTTGAAAATGGCGAGGGTCGCGGCACGCTGCTCGCGGGCTGGCACGAGAAAGTCCGCGGATTCTGGGAAGGAGAAGGTACCGGCCGTTTCGGCACCGTGCTTGCGCTGGGAACCTGCGAGCAAACGGCTATTTTCAGAGGGGAGGACACGGCATTCCTCTCCTGGTTCGCGCGCGCGCCCGGCCCGGCCCAGCTGGTCGCGGTCTCGGACGAGCGCTGTGTGCATTCATCGGCCGTGCTATTGCAGCATCTCCGCCGCACGCCCGACGAGGCGCGAGCGATTACTGACGCAGTCTACTCGTGGATTGGGGAGCGCATCGGTCGTACCGATTCCAGTTGCTTTCCCGCTTTCCAGCCCGGGTCGGCGCGCGGGACCCTGCATGGCCGTTGGCCCGAGTCGCAGGACATCCTGTTTGCCATGCATTTGCTGGCGGAGGCGGTGGCTGCATCGCCAATCCTCGAGCGTAGCGAAGTGATTACCGGCGGCGGCATCGTGGAGTTGAATGCTCCCGACGCCGTGGCGCTCACGTTGGGCAGCGAATTTGCCCCGCACTTCCGCCATCGCCGTACCGACTGGATCATCGCCCTTCATGGGTTTCGATTTGGTCTCTATATAGGCGCCAATTTTACCGAGTGGCTGCGGCGCGACTTCGAGCCCCTGACGCGAACAGTCGCGGATTCGCAGCGTGATCTCGCTGCGCTGGCCGGTGAGGTCAAGGCACGCACAGGCGCCGCCCTGCTGGTGCAGAACCTCATTGCGTCCACTGCGGCTGAGCGGATTTCGAACTACTCATGGCTTGGCGACGCATTCGACGCAAGCGTCGCGGTGATCGGCAACGAGGCCAACCTGATGTTGTCGGACCTGACCCGCCACCACAACATCGCTGTCATCGATTCGGATGCGCTGGCTGCCGAACTGGGCGTCAAGCACTGCCCGGATCGCTTTCATGCGGCACGCGAGCTCGTAGAGGCGCAGCGTGACGAGATGCATCGGGTCCTGCGCGAATTCAGCATCCCGGGTTTTTGAATTCAGACAGGCTCGACCTTCCCCGTCACCGCCGCGGGACTGCCGCTGCCCGCCGCCGCGAGAGCTTCGTGCAGGGTCCCGAATATTCGGTTCTCGCCGACCACCGGCGTGAGGCAATGCCGGTCCATGTCGGCACGCATGTAAGGATTGACGCGCGCAAACAGCACGGTGATCTCCCGCCGTTCGAAATCTTTGAGCAGGTCGCGCATGACTTGCGCGGCGGAGTAGTCGATATCGGTGATCGCGCTGCAATCGACGATGAACCGGCGAACCGGCGTGGGTGCCTGCCGCACCAGGGCACGCACTTCATCGGCAAAGCGGTTGGCGTTTGCGTAGAAGAGATCGGCGCCGAAGCGGTAGACGATGAGCCCGGGCGCGGTGATCGTCCCCGGCATGGCCCGAACGGGAAGCAGCATCCCCGCGGCGTCGGGCGCGAGCATCATGGTGTGCGGGCGATAGCTGTGACGAACGTGCCTGAACAAGGACAGGGTTATCGCCAGCAGAATGCCCTGTTCCACGCCGAGCGCGATGACCGTGGCGGCCGTCGTGAGCGCGAGATGGAACTCGCCGGGACTCTCGCGCCGGATGGCCCGCAATCGCGCGACGTCGATCATGCCCACCGCGATCGAAAAGACGATGCCGGCCAATGCGCAACGCGGCAGATACTCGAGCGGGCCGGTCAGCACCAGCAGCACCACCAGCACGACGGCCGCCAAGGCCAGTTGGGCGATCTGACTGCGGGCGCCCATGTGATCCGCCATCGCCGTTTGCGTGGGGCTGCCGTTGACGACGAAGGCGCCGCTCAGCGAGGCGACGGTGTTGGCAGCGGCAAGGCCGAGAATGTCCGCGTCCGAATCGACGGTTTCCTGGTATCGCAGGCAGAAAGCCCGCGAGGTCGCGGCGCTCTGGGCAATGATCACCACCACGCACGAGGCCGCGACGGGAAGCAGCGCGAGCATATCGCCCGCGGTGACGTGCGGCAGGCGGATCATCGGGAGTCCGCCCGGAACGGCGCCGATGACCGCGATGCCCTGTTGGGCGAAATCGAATTTCCAACTCGCGGCGATCGCCGCGACCACCGCAATCAACGCGAGAGGCAGCCTGGCCGCAAAACGGTTTCCAAGCAGGATGCCGCCTGCCACCAGCGTCGACAGCGCCAGGGTGGAGATGTTGGGTTGGCGCAGACCATGCACGACCTCCCATGCGCGTACCAGCGTGTAGCGCGAATTCACCGCGACCCCGGACATGTCGCTGAGCATGGCGGTGGCGACCTGCACTCCGACGCCGGCGAGGAACCCGACCAGCACCGTGCGTGACAGGAAGTCCGCAAGGAACCCCAGCTTGAAGAGCCGCGCCACCAGCAGCAGTCCGGCGGTCAGCAGCGTCACCATCCCGACCAATGCCATGTAGCGTTCTCCTGCCGGCGCCGCCATTTGCGACAGGGAGCTGGAGAAGATCGCGGCAGTCGCCGAGTCGGCGGCAACGATCAGATGCCGGCAGGAGCCGAAGACGGCAAACGCCACGAGCGGAAGTATCAAGGTGTAGAGCCCGGTGACCACCGGCGCGCCGGCGATACGGGCGTAGCCAAGCACCTGCGGAATGCTGATCGACGCGGTGCTCGCGCCCGCCAATACATCGCGCAACACCCGGCCGTGACCGAGCGGCCGGATACCGCCAAAGAGCCTTATGGGCATGGCCGAAGTGTAGCAGCGAGAGGGCGCTTGACAATCGGTAAGTCACGGCTTACCGTAAGTCATGGCTTACGCAAACGCATTGACGGCACTCGCGGATCCCACCCGCCGTAGGGTGTTCGAGCGGCTGCGCTCCGGACCCGCTTCCGTAGGCGACCTCGCGGCTGAACTGCCGGTGAGCCGCCCGGCGGTATCCCAGCATCTGAAGGCCCTGAAGATCGCCGGACTGGTATCCGACAAACCGGACGGCGCGCGCCGCGTCTATTACATCGATCCGGACGGTCTCGGCGAACTGCGGCGCTGGCTCGACCGGTTTTGGGACGATGCCCTCGAGGCGTTCAAGAAAGAAGTGGAAAAACCCAAGAAACCCGCAGGAGGGAAGAAGCCGTGAATCGAACCATCAGCATTGCGCCGGTGCGCAAAACCATCGTCGTACAGGCAACGCCGGAAAGAGCCTTCGAGGTGTTTACGGCCAAACTCGATCGCTGGTGGCCGAAGTCTCACGGCATCGGCAGCGCGCCGGTCCGGGAATCCATCATAGAGCCCTTCGTCGGCGGCCGGTGGTACACGAAGTGCGAGGACGGGTCCGAGGCGGTGGTCGGTCATATCAGCGTCTGGCAGCCGTCGGAGCGGTTCGTCCTGAGCTGGGAAATCAGCGCTAACTGGAAGCCGGATGCGCGCGCCGCGCTGGCATCGGAAGTGGAAGTCCGGTTCGTGGCCGACACCGCCGGCGGCACACGAGTGGAACTCGAGCATCGAAACTTCGAGCGCATGGGAATGCCGGATGGCGAAACCATGCGCAAGGGCGTCGACGGCGGCTGGCCCGGGTTGCTCGATCTGTTTGCGAGGGAAGTTTCGGCGGGCAACGATTCTCTTCGATAAGAACCAATCAACGGAGGTATTCACATGAACGAGTTCGTCATTCATAGCGTCCCCGGCAGTCCCTTCGGCCGGGCGGTCTTGGTCGCCCTGGAAGAGAAAGGCGCGCCCTATCGGCTCGCGCCGGTGGCGCCGGCAGCCATGCGCACCCCTGAGCACCTCGCCTGCCACCCCTTCGGCAGGGTGCCGTATCTGGAACACGGCGCCTTCACACTGTACGAGACAGCTGCGATCGTGCGGTATGTGGATCGCGTGCTGCCGGAGCCTGCGCTCAGTCCCGCGAATCCCCAGGCCGCCGCGCGCATGGATCAACTGATGAACGTCAACGATTGGTATCTGTTCCAAGGCGTTTCGAACGTCATCGCTTTTCAGCGCATCGTGCGTCCGCGCCTCATGGGGCTGGATCCGGACGAGGAAGCCGTCGCCGCGGCGATGCCGAAGGCCCACGTCGTGTTCGGCGAGCTGTCGCGGCTGTTGGGCGACAAGCCGTACTTCGTCGGTGAATCGATCACCTTGGCCGACGTGATCCTGGCTCCGCAAGTGGATTTCTTTACGGCAACGCCGGAGTGGCAACCGCTCACGGCGCATTCTCCCAATATCCGGCAATGGCTGGATAGAATGAATGCGCGGCCAAGCATGTGCGCAACCACCTGGGAGCGCGTTGCAGCCATGGCGAAGGCCGCATGACCGGACAACAGCGCGGCTGGGACTCCCGCCAGGGGAGCCGCCGCCCGGGCGGCCACGCGAGCATGGTGCAGAGGAGGGCTGGTGACGGATCGGCATGACCTTAAGCGATTTGTCGACGCGCAGAGCGAGGTGTTGGAGGAAGTCCGCTCGGAGCTTCGCGCCGGTCGAAAGACCAGTCACTGGATCTGGTTCATCTTTCCCCAAATCCAGGGGCTGGGGCACAGCGCCACGGCGCGGAAATTCGCGATTCTCTCGCGTGAGGAGGCCGCGGCCTATGCGGCGCATCCCATCCTCGGACCGCGGTTGCGCGAGTGCACCCGGCTCGTGAACGCAATCGAAGGGCGCGGGATCAGGCAGATCCTCGGAACTCCGGACGATCTGAAGTTCCGTTCATCCATGACCCTGTTTGCGAAAGTTTGTCCGGATGATCCTATTTTCACGGAGGCCATCGACAAGTATTACGGCGGAGAGTTCGACGGGCGGACCTTGGACCTTCTACGATCGGGTTGAGAGCACCTACGATCGGGTTGAGAGCAACGGCGTATCCGCTAGCCCATGGTTTGTATCACAATAGGGAAATGAGCAGCCGCAAGCCCGTAACCCTGCACCGCCTCCGTGAGATGGGAGCCAAAGGCGAGAAAATCGCCATGCTGACCTGCTATGACGCGGCGTTCGCGCGCCTGCTCGACGACGCCGGCGTCGATGCGTTGTTGGTGGGCGACTCGCTCGGCATGGTCCTTCAGGGCCATCCCAGCACCCTCGGCGTGTCGGTGAACGACATGGCCTATCACACTTCCTGCGTCGTTCGAGGAAATCGCACCGCGTGGGTGATCGCGGACATGCCTTTCGGGAGCTACCAAGAGTCAACGGAACTCGCCCTACGGCACGCCGTCCGGTTGCTGCAAGCCGGTGCCCATATGGTGAAGTTGGAGGGCGGCGGATGGACGGCACCGATCGTGCGCAGCCTCGTCGATCGGGGGATCCCGGTGTGCGCACACCTCGGGTTTACGCCACAGTCGGTCAATGTCCTGGGCCACCGGGTGCAGGGCCGCGATGAGGCAACTGCCGCCGTGCTGGTAAAACACGCTGAAGAGCTAACCGCTGCAGGAGCCAGCCTTCTGGTCCTCGAGCTGGTCCCGGCCGCGGTGGCACGTGATCTGACGCAGCGTTTGACCATACCCACCATCGGCATTGGCGCCGGCGCCGGCTGCAGCGGCCAGGTGCTGGTGCTAAACGACATGCTGGGCGTGACGCGCGGCGAACCTTTCCGATTCGTGCGAAATTTCATGGAAGGCAGCGCAAGCATCGAACTTGCGGTCCGACAATACGTGACGGACGTGAAATCGGGCCGCTTTCCGGATGATAAGATTCACGCTTTTTGATCCTTAGGCCATGCAAATAATTCAAACGGTATCCGATCTCCGCCGCGCGCTCACCGGCTCGCGTAACGTTACGCTGGTTCCCACCATGGGAAATCTGCACGAGGGCCATCTCTCACTCGTGCGGATCGCCCGCGAGCGCATTGGCGTGGTGGTCGCGAGCATTTTCGTCAACCCCCTTCAGTTTGCTCCGCATGAGGATTTCGCCAAGTACCCGCGCACGCTGGAGCGCGACACCGAGCTGCTCGCCGCCGGCGGCTGCGACATCGTGTTTGCGCCTTCCGAGCAGGAAGTCTATCCGGAGCCCCAGGGATACAAAGTTCATCCACCGGCGGGCTTGGCCGACATCCTGGAAGGACAGGTTCGGCCGGGATTCTTTGTCGGCGTTTCGACGGTCGTGCTGAAGCTTTTCAACATGGTTCAGCCCGCTGCCGCGGTGTTTGGAAAGAAGGACTATCAGCAGCTCTTCTTGATTCGGAACCTGGTGCGGCAGCTTGCGTTGCCGATCGAAATCGTGCCGGCCGAAACCATTCGCGATTCCTCCGGGCTCGCCCTGTCATCACGCAATGGATATCTGAGCGACACACAGCGTGTCGAGGCTGCCCAGCTCAGCGCCGTTCTCAACAGCGTTGCCGCTGCGCCGCTGCGGTGAAAACCAACCGGACTGACTGGACTTCGCTCGAGCGGGAGGCCACCGATGTGCTGGCAGGGCGCGGCTGGCATCCCGACTACGTGGCAATACGGAACCAGGCGGACCTTCTCGCCCCCACACCCGGACTCGCCGCCACCAACGGAAACGGCCTGGTTGTTCTGGGCGCCGCCAGATTGGCCGGCACGCGGCTGATCGACAACGTTGAGGTGCGTGCCACGAATGTCCAATGAAAGTGCGATCCGCCGTGAAGTGGGCACCATCGCCTTGATGTTCACCGGTTTGGGTTCGATCATCGGGTCGGGATGGTTGTTCGGCGCCTGGCGCGCCGCGCAGCTGGCCGGCCCGGGCGCGATCTACGCCTGGATCATCGGTGCGGTAGTCATCCTGTTCGTCGCTCTCACGTATGCGGAGCTTGGCGCGATGTTTCCGGAGTCCGGTGGTGCGGTCCGCTACGGACACTATTCGCATGGCTCGCTGACCGGTTTCGTCGCCGGTTGGGCCGCCTGGATTGCAATTGTGTCGGTCATCCCGGTCGAGGCCGAGGCATCGGTGCAGTATATGAGTTCCTGGCCATGGGCCTGGAGCAACGCATTGTATGTGCATGCCGCCAACGGTCAGGGCGAACTCAGCGTCGCGGGCCTGTCCATCGCCGCGGTGCTGGTCGTCATCTATTTCCTGTTCAATTTCTGGAGCGTGAAAGTGTTTGCCGGCGCCAACAGCGCCATCACATTCTTCAAGCTGGTCGTGCCTGCCGGTACCGCGATCGCATTGATGTGGAGCGGTTTTCATTGGGAGAACTTTCGATTGGGTGTCCATGGAGGCCCGCATGTCGGCAACGTCGCCTCCATTCTCACGGCCGTGGCCACGAGCGGCATCGTTTTCAGCTACAACGGCTTTCAGAGCCCGGTGAACCTGGCGGGCGAAGCGCACAATCCGGGCCGCAGCGTTCCCATCGCGATCTTCGGTTCGATCGCGCTGAGCACGGTCGTATACCTGATGCTCCAAGTCGCCTTTCTCGGCGCAGTGTCTCCGGAGCGCCTGCACGAGGGCTGGGCGGCGCTGGAATACAGTTCGCCATTCGCCCAACTAGCCCTTGCGCTGAACCTGAACTGGCTTGCCATCCTTTTATATGCCGACGCCTTCGTGAGCCCGAGCGGCACGGGCGTGACCTATACCGCCACCACTGCGCGCATGATCTATGCGATGGAGCGCAACGGCACGGCGCCCGAGGTATTCGGGCGGGTGCATCCGCGGTACGGCATACCGCGTCCGGCGATGTGGTTCAACATTGTCGTGTCCTTCATATTTCTGTTCTTTTTTCGCGGTTGGGGCAAGCTCGCGGCAGTGATCTCGGTCGCCACGATCATCACCTACCTGGTCGTGCCCATCAGCGTCATGGTGCTGCGTCGAACCGCACCCGATCTGCACCGCCCCTTGAGGGTGCCCGGCCTGAATGTCCTGGCGCCGCTGGCCTTTGTGCTCGCGACCCTGATGCTTTACTGGGCGCGCTGGCCGCATACCGGGGAGATCATGTTGTTGTTGATCCTGCCGATACCGGTCTACCTGTACTACCAGAGCAAGGCAGGATGGCGTGACTTCGGCCGGCAACTGCGCGGGGCGTGGTGGTTGATTGCCTATCTCGCCGCCGTCGCCGCCCTCTCTTGGGCAGGAAGCAAAGAATTTGCAGGCCGTGATTACATCAGCTACGGCTGGGACCAGCTATGTGTGGCGCTGGCCGCGCTGGTATTTTGCCGATGGGGCGTGCGCAGCGGTTGGCGCACGCCATCGGTCGAGGCCGTGATCAACAATCCGAACAGCCCGCAGAATTAAATCGAATCCGGTTATCCCGCCTCACAACGATTCTAGTTCCTCATTCGTCAGTTTCCGCCAGGCGCCCTTTGGCAGCTCGCCGAGCGACAGCGATCCCACGGACACCCGCACCAGGCGCAGCACCGACACGTCGAAGGCGGCCAGCAACCGCCGTATCTGCCGGTTACGACCTTCATCGAGCACGATTTCGAGCCATGCATGGCGTTCGCCGGCGCGAACACATCGAGCGGTCTTCGCAGCCAGCCGTTCGCCCTCGACAACGGCGCCCCGCTGCAGATCCCCAAGCAACGCGGCGTCGGTTAAGCGGTTGATTTGCACATGGTAAGTCTTGTCGGGGCCGGTGGCCGGATCGGTTATCCGCGCGGCCCACGCGGGATCATTGCTGAACAGCAGAAGTCCCTCGCTGGCCTTGTCCAGCCGTCCCACCGGCGCGAGCCAGGGCAATGCGGCGCCTTCGAAACATCTGTAAACGGTGTCCCGGCCCCGTTCATCGCGGGTTGTCGTGACCAATCCGCGCGGCTTGTTCAGCATGACAACGAAGCGCGCGGGCGAGGCGGACTCGCGGCCGGCGATGGCGATAAGATCCCTACCTTGAATCACCGGAAACTCGTCATCGCTGACCACGTTGCCGTTGACGCGTACCAGCCCCTCGCGTACCCACCGGGCAGCTTGCGTGCGCGAACCGATTCCCAATTTGGAAATGACGCGAGCCACTCCGCGTCGTGGGACCGGCGGCACCGATGCGGGAGGTTTCTTCTTCATCGTGGGAGTATCGTCGCGGTTCGAGGGCTCCGCAAATGACAACGCGAATTGGTAAGCAAGATTGCGCTAGACTTTAGGGCCGGGGGGCATCCCGAGGAGTGCGTTTGAAGAGCCGAACATGGAAGTTTCGGGCGGCACGGAGGACATCGGTCATCCTTGCTCCGGCGCTTTGCACCGGCCTGGCGGTCGCCGGCGGTTGCAAGATCGCCAAAATCGCCGAACTTCCCGTGACGATGATCGACATGCATCCCATGGTGACGGCGCAGATCAACGGCGTGGACGCGTCGTTCATCGCCGACAGCGGTGCGTTCTACAGCATGCTGAGCCCCGCCAGCGCGGCGGAATTCAAATTGAACAGCTATCCCGCCCCCATTGGCCTCTTCGTACGGGGGACGGGCGGCTCGGCCTCCGTGTCGGTGGCCAGGGTCAAGGTGTTCACCCTGGCCGGAGTGCCCCTCCACAACATCGAGTTTCTCGTCGGTGGCGGGGCCGCAGGCGGGGGCGGCGTCGGAGTACTGGGCCAAAACGTCTTCAGCATCGGCGACGTCGAGTACGACCTTGCCCAAGGCGCCATTCGTTTGATTCGCGAGGAGGGGTGTAAAAACGTCAATCTTGCCTATTGGGTGAGCGGAACATCCCAAACCTATTCGATGATGGACATTGAATGGACGACCCCGCGGTCGCCGCACACGACGGGCACGGCGACGATCAACGGCGTCAACATTCGCGTGATGTTCGATACGGGTGCGTACACCTCGGTGCTGTCGGAACGCGCGGCGGAACGGGCGGGGGTCAGGGTCGACTCGCCGGGAGTCACTGACGCCGGCTATTCGAGAGGCATCGGACAGCGGATGGTCAAGAGCTGGATTGCGCCCTTCGCAAGCTTCAAATTGGGCGACGAGGAAATCCGCAATACCAGACTGCGCATCGGCGAACCCGGGATCGATACCGACATGTTGATCGGCGCCGACTTTTTCCTTTCGCATCGCATTTATGTTGCCAGCAAGCAGCACAAGCTGTTTTTCACTTACAACGGCGGGGCGGTATTCAACCTGAAAGCAGCCATGCCCGCGCCGGCGTCCGATGTTCCGCCGGCGGAAAGCGCGCCGGATGAGCCGAAAGATGCCGCCGCCTATAGCCGACGAGGCACCGCGTTCGCGGCGCGCCGTGATTTCCAACACGCGATCGCGGACCTTGACAGGGCATGCGAACTCGCGCCCGACGAGCCCAACTATTTCTATGAGCGCGGCATCGCGCGCCGGGATAGCGGGCAGCCGATACCGGCGCTGGCGGATTTCGATCAGGCGATCAAGATCAAGTTCGATCACGTGCCGGCGCTCGCGGCGCGCGCCGAGTTGCGGCTGCGGAACGGCGATGAGGCAGCGGCTGTCACGGACCTCGAGGCGGCCGACCAAGCGGCCGCCAAGGAGGCGGATGTGCGTTATCGCCTGGGGTTGGACTACCAGCACGCCGATCTCATGCCTCAGTCGGTAGCCCAATACGATCTGTGGATTGCCGCGCATGCCGATGATGCGCGGCTGGGCGCGGCTCTGGGAAACCGATGTTGGGCCAAGGCATTACTCGGACAGGATCTGAAGAGCGCCCTGAAGGACTGCGACTCCGCTCTGGGCCGGATTGGCAAGAAAAATGCCGGGAGCGCCGCCATTTTTCTCAGCCGCGGCGTGGTGCGTCTGCGGCTTGGGGACTACGACAAATCCATCGCCGACTTCGACGCCGCGCTGGCGCTACGTCCCGAGAGCGCCTGGTCGCTGTATGGCCGGGGTGTCGCCAGGATTCGGCGGAAGTATGCCGTCGAGGGTCAAGCCGACATGAGTGCAGCAGCGGCCGTCTCGCCTTCGATCGCGGATGACTTCGCGAGGCGCGGCATCACGCCCTGAGTCGCGACGTCTCGGGTTGCGGCAATGTCAAGCGCACGATCAGCTCGCGCAGCCAGGCATGCGCGGGATCCGATTCGTTGCGCTTGTGCCAAAGGAGGATCTCGTGCAGCGGTTCCGTTGCGAAGGGTAATGCGAAGGTTTTGACGGGCAATGTGGATGCGAACCGGTGGGCGACCCGTTCCGGCAGGGTGGCAACCAGGCGGGTGCCCGGCAGCACGAACGGTAGGTGCAGCAGGCTCGGCACGGTAATGTGCACTTCCAGGTCGATGCCCAGCAATCGGCGGACCAATTGTTTGGCAGACACGTTGGAGCCGTTGGGTACGCCGAATACATGCGGTAAGGAAAAATATTGTTCCGACGACATGCTATCACCGACCGATGGGTGGTTGCGATCGACGGCGCAAATCCAGCGAACCGGGCGCAGGCGGACGCTGCGCAGCGTGTCCGGATAGGCGCGCAGGTCGAACATCCCCAGGCTGTCCATGCACAGGCAGAGATCGGCGTCGCCGTATTCCAGCCGGGAAAGCGCTCGATGGGAAACGAGCTCGATGCTGATGCGGATGCCCGGCGCGTCGGTCGAGACACGTTCCGTAATGGCCGGCAATAGGTCGGGCACCGCCTCCTCGGACATGATGAGGGTGAACTCCCGCTGGGTGGTGGCGGCGGTGAAGGTGGGTTGCGACCCCAGCGCCGTCTGGATCAGCAGCAATGCCTCGCGCACCGGATCGACCAAGGACTGGCCGCGCGGTGAGAGTTCCATGTCGCGGCCTACGCGGACCAGCAGGGGATCATCGAAATAGTCGCGCAGGCGATGCAGAGCCGCACTCATGGCGGGCTGCGACACGAAGACCTTCTCGGCAGCGCGGGTAATGTTCTTCTCGCGCAGCAAGGTGTCGAGCGCGATCAGCAGATTCAGGTCGAAACGGTGGAATTGCATGCACGATACTGCGTGTAACTGCAGCGAATTTTACCAGATCGCGCGGATTCCGGTCCGGTTGCGCTTTGAGTGGAACGGGCCTTCACCCAGGGTCGAGCCTCCCGTGCGCCCGTGCGATGAACTGACGCGTGGCGGAAACACCCGCGTTGGCGGAAGCACCCGCGTTGGCGGAAACATCAATGCACCTGTCATCATGATCGCCGAAAAAGCCGTTGACCTCATCCTTCGGTCGCGGCCGCCGGGGAGCTCAATTGCCTGAACGTCGTTTCTACGGTTGGACCATGCTTGCCGCCCTCTGGGGCGTCATGTTCCTGAACCTCGGTTTCCCCGCCTACGGTCCCGCGGTCATCAATGCGGCGATGGCGAAAGCCCTCGGACTGCACCGCGAGATGCTGGGCAACATGTTCTCGGTGTACATGATCATGTCGGGATTGCCAGGTCCGCTGGTCGCGGTCAGCGTCAATCGCTTCGGCGTCCGCAGGACCCTGATCCTGGGAAGCAGTTTCATCATCATCGGCGCCTTGCTGATGGCGACGGTGGTCACCGGCGGATTGGGAGCCATGCTGTGCTTCGGCCTGCTGGTGGGGACCGGGGTGGCCGCGGGGGCGGCCTTGGCGTCCCAGGCGGGGTTGGCGCGGTGGTTCGTACGGCGCCGGTCTCTGGCCCTGTCCGTGCTGTACTCCGCCGGCGCCATCGGCGGATTCGTGGCTGCGCCGCTGCTCAATCGGCTCATCCAAGCGAGCGGTACCTGGCGCGCAGGCTGGTGGCTGCTGGCGGCGCTCTCCGGTCTCGCCGCCTGCATTGCGCTGATCTTCGTGCATGAGCGGCCGGAGGATGTGGGTCAAACGGCGGACGGCTTCGGTCCCGCGCCGGTCGACGGCCGGCCGCGCGCGGATACCCGTCCATCGTTCGTGACGCGCCGCGAGTGGACCTTCCGCGACGCCGTACGCAACCCGACCTACTGGGTGCTGCTCATTTCATTGATCGGTACCAGCGGTGGGTACACCCTGTTTCTGGCGCACGGCGTGGTGCATTTGCAGGATCTGGGCCACTCGGCCAGCGCGGGTGCCTGGGCCGTCGGCACCATGACGGTGACCGGGCTCATCGGCAAGGTGATTCTCGCGGCTTTGGGCGACCGTATCGATCCGCGCTACATCTTTGCGCTGTTCATGGCGGTGTTCGCCGTCGGCCTGTTGCTCATCGTCGATGCGCGAGCTCCCTGGCGGGTGTTTTCGTTCGCGACCTGCTTCGGGATCGGATTCGGTGGCGGTTTGGTATGCTTCATGTCGGTGTTGAGCAACTACTACGGCACTCGCGCCTTTGCTTCGCTTGCGGGGCTTGCCGTCGCGATCAACACCACCATGTCGGCCATCGCCCCCAAGGTCGCCGGCCATCTGTTCGATCAAGGGGTCGGTTATGCCGCCACCTTTTATTTTTTGGCGGCGTGGGGCTTCATCAGTGCCGTCGTGCTGATCTTTACGCGCCGGCCCGAGGCGACGGCCACCGATGGCCCCGTGACGGCCGAGGCGTAGGGCGGAGCTCAATCGATGAATGGTGCGACCAATGCGGTGAGCGAGGGCGACCTCCTGTGGACGCCCAGCGCCGAGCGGGTGGAGCGCGCGAACCTGACCCACTACCTGAACTGGCTGGCGGCACGCGGCCGCCGGTTCGCCTCGTATGCCGACCTGTGGCAATGGTCCATCGACGATCAGGACGGGTTCTGGGGTTCTCTGTGGGATTACTTCGGGGTTCAGGCCTCGCAGCCCTATGACCGGGTGCTCGGGGCGAGCGCCATGCCGGGAGCGGAATGGTTTCCCGGTGCCCGGTTGAACTACGCCGAACATGCGCTGCGCCCCGAGCGCGAGGGCGCCGACGCCTTGCTTGCTCTGAGCGAACGGCATGGCCTCACGGCGCTTCCATGGGGGGAACTGGGAGGCCGCGTGCGCAAGCTCGCTACCTGGATGCGGGCGCTGGGAGTGGTCCCGGGAGACCGGGTGATCGCATACCTTCCCAACTCGCCCGAGGCCGTCATCGCGATGCTGGCCACGGTCAGCATCGGCGCCGTTTGGGCGAGCTGTGGTCCGGATTTCGGGCCGCGCGGGGTGATCGATCGGTTCCTGCAATTGGAGCCGAAGCTGGCCTTTTGCGTTGATGGCTATTACTACGGCGGAAAGCCCTTCGATCGCCGCCCCGAACTCGCGACCATTCTGAATTCCTTGCCGTCGCTCGGGCAGGTGATCTATGTCCGGCACCTCGACCCTGCGAACGATGCGCCGCTAACGGCCCATTCGATCTTCTGGGAAGATGCGCTGCGCGGCCCCGAGGTGCCGCGCGCCTCGTTCCAATTCGAACCGGTGCCGTTCGCGCATCCGTTGTGGATCTTGTTTTCATCGGGCACCACCGGCCTGCCGAAGCCCATCGTTCATTGTCACGGCGGAATGGTCCTCGAACAGTTCAAGGCCCTCATCCTGCAGATGGACGTGCATCCCGGTGAGCGTATGTTCTTCTTCACCACCACCGGGTGGATGATGTGGAATTTTTTGGTGAGTGCGCTGATGGTCGACGTGGTGCCCGTGCTGTACGACGGCAATCCTGCCTACCCGCAGCCGGACGTGTTGTGGGCCATGGTCGAGCGGACGGGTGCGACCTATTTCGGGGCCAGCCCAACTTACATCAACATCCTCGACAAGGCGGGCATCGTTCCCAAGGATCGGTTCGACCTCTCGAAGCTGCAGTCCATCATGCTGGCCGGGTCGCCCGTGACCGCCGAAGTCATGGCGTGGTGCTATCGCAATGTGAAATCCGATGCGTGGGCCTACTCGGGCAGCGGCGGCACGGATCTGTGCACCGGAATCGTCGGCGGTGTGGTGCTGCAGCCGGTGTATGCGGGCGAAATTCAGGGCCGCCAGTTGGGGGTCGCCGCGTTCGCGTTCAACGAGGCTGGTCGGGCGGTGGTCAACGAGGTCGGCGAACTGGTGATTACCAAGCCGTTGCCGTGCATGCCGGTGGGATTCTGGAATGATGCCGATGGCAGCCGCTACCGGGAATCGTATTTCGATCAGTACCCCGGCGTGTGGCGGCACGGGGACTTCATCAAGGTCAACGAGCGCGGCGGAAGCTTCGTGCTCGGCCGTTCCGACGCGACGTTGAACCGGCACGGCGTGCGAATCGGCACCGCCGAGGTCTATCGCGCGCTCCTGGAGGTGCCCGAGATCGAGGATTCGCTGATCGTCAATCTCGATCTGAGCGGCGGCGGATTTTTCATGCCCCTGTTCGTCAAGTTGCGCGACGGGGAGCCGCTCGATCAGTCGCTGGTGGATAAAGTGAAGGCCTGCATGCGCAAGAACTACTCCGCGCGCCACCTACCGGATAAAATTTTCCAGGTGCCCGCCATTCCTTACACCTTGACCGGCAAGAAAATGGAAGTGCCCGTGCGCCGCATCCTCATGGGCGTCCCGATGGAGAAGGCCGCGAACCGCGCGGCCATGTCGAACGTGGACTCGCTGGATTTTTTCGTCCGCTATGCGCGCGAACAACAGGATTACCGGCTGTAGCGCGTTCGCCCCTGACGCCGCCCGCCAGAACTGGGAGATCGTTCACGGCTTTCCCGCGGATAAGTTGTTCAGATGGACTTCCTTACACCAGGGAAATGCAGATGCAGAAAATCCATGTTTTCAGGGCTTCGGTCGTGGCCGCGGCGACCGCCTTGGTCGCGATCGCGGGATGTGTAACGTCACACGTGATGATCGGACGGGCACGGCCGCCGATTTCACCCGACCAGGTGCAAGTCTATCTGCATCCTCCTGCCGGGAAGTACGAGGAAATCGCCCTGCTCGACACCTCGAGCAGGAATTCCTTTTCAATCACTGCGCAGGGCAAGACGAACGCGGTTATGCAGCGCTTGAAAGCAGAGGCAGCCAGCCTCGGTGCGAACGGTATTCTGCTTAACGGCGTCGGCGACCAGGCAGCCGGATCGGTGAGCACTGGATTTGGAAGCGCCACCGCGTCAGGCCATTCGGCATTTGGTGTCGGCATCGGCAGTTCGGCGACGACGTTTCAGAAGAAGGGCGACGGCCTTGCGATCTACGTGGAGCCGGAGCAGATAGCGTCGCGTTAAGCTGACGCGGCCTGTACCTCTTTTCAGACATGACGTTTTGACGCCACGATTGACAACGTCAAGACGTCATTGTTCAAACAGACCTTCGCTGCCGTCTTAGAACGGATAATGCCGCGGCGTTGTCTGTAAGGTGATCCAGCGCAATTCGGTGAATGCGTCCACGCCGGCCTTGCCGCCGAACCGGCCGTAGCCCGAGGACTTCACGCCGCCGAAGGGCATCTGGGCTTCGCACAGCTTCCCCGCGATGCCCCAGGCCAGCTATCCTAGCGCCTTCCGCTGCTCGATTGGTTCTCTGTGGTTCGATTCCATGCTCCTCCACGGAGGAGTTTCGGTGGGCGCCTCGAGCGCTTCATGTCGCCTGGTATCCGCTCTCAATCCCCGTGGAGAATTTACTGTGAACGCATCTGTCAGTCCCGCCGCGAGCCCCATCGCCGCTCAGCCGATCCCGTCGGCCGCCGTCAGCAAATTTTTCGCCCTGAAGCCGCGACTGTTCATCAACGGCGAGTGGGTGGAGTCGCGTTCCGGCAAAACCGTCGAGGTATTCGATCCGGCCACGGGCAAGCAAGTCGGCCTGGTCGCCGACGCCGGGCCCGAGGACGTGGATCGCGCGGTAGCCGCCGCCCGCGCCGCGCTCGAGGCCGGCCCGTGGGCCGTCATGACGCCGTCGGGGCGCGAAGCCCTGTTGTGGAAGCTGGCGGACCTCATCGAGCGCGATGCCGCTGAATTCGCCGAAATTGAAAGTATCGACAACGGCAAGACCCGCTTCATGGCGAGCATCGTCGACGTACCCGGCGCACGCAACTATTTCCGGTACATGGCCGGTTGGGCCACGAAGATCACGGGCACCACGATGCAGACCTCGATGGGGCCCCCGGGCTCCAAGTTTCATACCTACGTGGCGCGCGAGCCGGTCGGGGTCGTGGCGCAAATCGTGCCGTGGAACTTCCCGCTGGCCATGGCTGCCTGGAAGCTGGGTCCGGCGCTCGCGGCCGGATGCACCTGTGTTCTGAAACCGGCCGAACAGACGCCCATGTCCGCATTGCGATTGGGCGAACTGATCCGCGAGGCGGGTTTTCCGCCCGGCGTGGTTAACATCCTCACCGGCGCCGGCGAGCTCTCGGGCGCCGCGCTGGTGGCGCACCCTGGCGTCGACAAAATCGCCTTCACGGGCTCGACCGACGTCGGCAAGATCATCAACCGAAGCGCCACCGACACCCTGAAACGGGTGTCGCTGGAACTCGGCGGGAAGTCGCCCATGATCGTGCTTCCGGACGCGGACCCGAATGCCGTGGCGGGCGGTAGTGCGGGGGCCATCTTCTTCAATGCGGGTCAGGTGTGTACCGCGGGGTCCCGCCTATACGTGCACCGGTCTATCTTCGACAAAGTACTCGAGGGAGTGAGCGCGGCGGCAGCGTCCATTCGCTTGGGACCCGGGCTCGAGCAAGCCACCGAGATGGGGCCGCTGGTATCCAAGGAGCAGCAGGAGCGGGTGCTCGGCTTCATCGAATCCGGCCGCCAACAAGGCGCCTCGGTCGCGGTGGGCGGCGAGGCGCCGTCGCACCCCGGATATTTCGTGAAGCCCACCATTCTGGTGAACGTCAACCAGGACATGCGGGTGGTGCGCGAAGAGATCTTCGGACCGGTGCTGGTGGCGCAGCGCTTCGACGACCTCGACGACGTGGTCAAGGCGGCGAATGACACTCCGTACGGCCTGGCGGCCAGCATCTGGACCAACAATCTGAGCGCCGCGCATCGGCTGATTCCGCGCATCAAGGCGGGCACCGTGTGGGTGAACTGCCACAACCTGGTGGATCCCAATATGCCCTTCGGCGGCTACAAGCAATCCGGAAGCGGGCGCGAACATGGACGGGTGGCGGTGGAGATGTACACCGAGACCAAGTCGGTTTGCATCATGATCTAGGAGCCTGTCTGAGTATTTCACGTGAGCCGCGTTGGCAAGGACGTATATCCGTGCGATGCGGTTGGGCTGGGGCGGCGCCTTCGGGTTGGCTGCGGGCGAGCTGGCGTTGAAATCCCATATCGCCTCGAACCTGCCGCGCATGCTGGTCTACAAGCGTGGCGGCAATGCGCACCTGCCGGCGCTGCCGGCTGCCGCGCAGCCGGAGCTCAATCCGCCGCCCGAGACCGCGTCCCCGCTCACAGTGGCCGCCGGCAAGAAGCTGTATCACACGTTCTGCTCAACCTGCCATGGCGACAGTGCCACGGGTTCGGGCGTGCTTCCGGACTTGCGCTACTCGCCGGTGATCAACGATGCGAAAGCCATGGACGTGATCGTGCGGCAGGGGTCGCTGCAATCGAGCGGTATGATCTCGTTCAAGGACGAAGTGTCCGCGCAGGATCTCGAAGCAATCCGCGCCTACGTGATCCACCGCGCGCACGAAGACAAACAGGATCCGGCCGAGTTCAAGAATCCGGCCGCTCCGCATTGAACGACGCGGGGCGGCCGCCCGCCCCGCCGCATCAATCGCGCAGCCTCAAACGAGGATCTTTCGGCCGGTGTCGAGCGTCGTCTTGTCCTTGTCGCCAATGTCGCCGGGCGGCGGCACGGCGCGGCCTTTCTTGACCGCCGGGCGCTCGCCGATCACTTCGACCCATTTGGCGAGATGCGGCAGGCCGTCCAGAAGATTCACACCCGACCACTCGTGCCCGTGAATCCACGACCAGTGCGCAATGTCGGCGATCGAATATTCATTGCCGGCCACGTACGGATGCGAGCTGAGCTGATGCTCGAGCACCTCGAACAGGCGGCGTACCTCGCGTTGGTAGCGATCGATCGCGTAGGGAATCTTTTCCGGCGCGTAGCGGAGGAAGACGTTCGCCTGACCCATCATCGGACCCACGCCCGCCATTTGAAACATCAGCCATTGAATGACGCGCGAACGACCCTTGGCATCCTTCGGCATCAACTTGCCGGTCTTCTCGGCCAGATAGATCAGGATGGCGCCGGACTCGAAGACCGCGAAGCCGTCGTTTGCCCGGTCGACGATGGCCGGGATGCGGCCGTTGGGGTTGATCTTGAGGTACCACTCCGCCTTTTGTTCTTGCGTGGAAAACGACAGCGGATGGACGTTGTAGTCGAGCGCGAGTTCTTCCAGGGCGATGGAGATTTTCCAGCCATTCGGGGTCGCGGCCGTATATAGGTCGATCATGGGGTTTCCTCTGTTGACGGCGGTAATCTACACGTCCAGTTACCGCTGTAGTCAAGTGAATCCGGCGCTGTGCCCAAGTCAATCCGGATGGAGGGAGAGATCTTCCCTGAGTGTCTATTTTTTCTTCTGGGAAGGTAGAGTCGGGCCGCGCGAGTCAGCCTTAAAAGCTTGTCGGTGGGTGATGATGCTCACAATGACCTTAGAATAGGCCATGGTCTGGATCTTCGTCGCGGTCGTTTTCCTGTTGCTAGCCGTCTTGTCGTCGGGATTCCGAAAATTCGGCCTGCCGCTCGCTGGTGCTGCGATCGTCATCATCGTCGCTCTCATTCTGCTCAATGAGCGAAACAAACCCAACCCCGCACCGGCCGCAACCGACTCCAAAGTCAGGCCCGCTACCCACGGCAGGGTTCGTGATTTCGATGACTACTTGATCGAACGGCAAGACAAGGACGATCCCGAGGCAAAGAACCGGATTTCGCTGGCTGAAGTCAGGTTCGGGCAACTCAAGCCGACGTTCGGGCCACAAGCGAACGCGATTCAATCGATTCAGGCGCGGCTATACAACGATTCCAAGAAGTTCAGCTTGACCGACTATTCGTACTATCTGGTTATCCAAGACTGTGTCGAAACAAAGTCCTCCGTCCCGCCCACTGCGGAGTGCACGACCGTATACGATCAGCGTCGGCGTGGGCCGCCCGTGGTGGTTCCCCCGAACCAGGCCCGGGATATCACGATTTCGATCCCTGTCGACTCCGTGACCTTTGCGCCGACTTTCAAGATTCTTGGGGAACCACGGATCGAACTGACTCCGACCGATACTCGTGCTTACCGATCGACCGAGCATCCGCAACCGGCCGAGGCGTCCGCGGCCGGTTGAGCGCGTTTAGTTAAACCGCCCCTGTACCCGCAGGCGCTGGATGCCGGCGGAAAAAACGAGAGAACCCCCGTATTGCGCGTTCGATGGTCAGTCGTTGATTGCAAATGCCAATCATTCTCATTATCATTAGCATCACTATTGACAGGGAGAATGCAAACCCATGACCATCGCCGTTGGACCTTCTCCCGCACTATTCATGATCGCCGCTTTGTTGCCCGCCGGTGTTTGGGCGGCCGATCCCGCCCCCACGGAGCTCGAGAAGAAGCTGGAACAGCAGATCGACCAAATGCAGCAGCAATTGCTGGACGTGAAGTCCCAGCTGCAGCAGCTCAAGAAGCAGAATGAGGCGCTCGCGGAGCAGCAGCAGCAGCAGTCCGCGCAGGTGCAGCAGGCCGTCGCGGCGGCCACCCCGCAAGGCGGAATCTCCCCCGACTTGAGTCTGTGGGGCTATGGCGAAATCTACTACACCCATCCAACGCATTCGGCACAGAACACACAGGCGGATCTGGCGCGCGCCGTGTTCGGAATCGGCTATCGGTTCGACGATCGCACCGTGTTCAACTCGGAGTTCGAGGTGGAGCACGCCGTTGCCTCAGCGGGTGACCAGGGCGAATTCGAAGTCGAACAGTTCTACGTCGATCATCAGCTGACCGACTGGGCCGGCGTCAAGGCGGGTCTGTACTTGATGCCGTTCGGCCTGCTCAACGAGCATCATGAGCCGACCAACTATTACGGCGTGCAGCGCAATTTCGTCGAGACTCTCATCATTCCCAGCACGTGGCGCGAAGGTGGCATCGGCTTGCACGGCAGTACGCCGCTCGGCCTGACTTGGGATGTGGGCGTGACCACCGGGTTGAATTTGACGCACTGGAATAACAATCCGGAAGATCCGCTGTATCGAACCGCTCTCGATCTCGCGGAAAGCGGCGCGGCGCCGCTGCAGCAAGCGCATCAGGAATTGCAGCTCGCCAATGCGCAGAACCTGTCCCAATATGTTTCGCTCAACTACAACGGCATCCCCGGGCTCCTCGCCGGCGCCGCCGTTTTCACCGGCAAGGCGGTCACTCCCGCCGGCCTGCCGAACGAGCGGGTCACCCTGTGGGAAACTCATGCCCGCTGGACGCCGGGATCCGCCGATATTTCCGCAGTGTTTTCCCGCGGAGCGATCAGCAACACCTCCGCCTACAATTTGCTCAATCCCGGCGTTTCGAGTCCCCTGCCCGCGTCCTTTCTCGGCTACTATCTGCAGGGCGCCTACACGGTCTGGGAACACGGCGGTTACCGTCTTAGCCCGTTCGTGCGTTGGGAACACTACGACATGGGTGCTTCGTACAGCGGCATCGCTCCTGGATCTACCGCGGTACCGGTGGGACTGGCTTCCGACGGCTTGCCATGGCCGCAGCCGCGGGATCAAGTCTGGACTTTCGGCACGAACTTTTATGTCACCCCGCACGTGGTGTTAAAGGCGGACTACCAAACATTCCGCAACAACAAGGATTTCACCCGCTTCGATCTGGGGCTGGGCCTGGCGTATTAATATGAACCGCATGCTGTTCCTGCCGCTCGCGGCCGTTGTGGTCAGCGCTCCGGCGCAGGCTTTGGTGTATTTGACCGTCGAGCAGGCGCAAAAGCTGATGTTCGGCGACCGCCAACTGACAGCCGTGCCCCTGGCATTGACGGCGGCGCAGATGGCGGCCATCGAAAAGGACTCCGGCGTCAAAGTGTTTGCCGGTTCGCTGCGCGCCTGGAAAGCCGACGACGGCGGCTACTTCTTCGTCGATGCGGTGATCGGCAAGCATGATTTGATCACTTACGCGGTGGCGCTGACCGCCGCGGGCAAGATCCGCGACGTTGAGATCCTCGAGTACCGTGAAGCTTACGGCGGCGAAGTGCGCACTGCGCATTGGCGCGCCCAGTTCGACGGCAAGCAACACGGAGACGCACTGCGCCCCGGTCGAGACGTGCCCAATATCAGCGGCGCGACTCTGTCCTGTGAGCACGTCACCGAGGGAATTCGCCGTTTGTTGGCGACCTATGCGATCGTTCTTCAGTGAACCCGCGCCATCATGAGGCGGTGCGCCGCGCCTTCTCCCGCCGCTTGGCGAGAACGATGTGAACGCCCAGGCCCGCCGCGGCCAGCAGACCGACGGCCCAGTGCAGTACGCTGATCCACGCTCTGCCTGAGTCGCTGACGAGGTAGTACAAACCGTAGCCGCTCAGCGCCAGCAGGCCCACGCAGAGCACGAGAAACAACCCGGACGGGCGATGCAGATTCCGGCGCCAATTGTGCGGCACGTGTATGGTCAGCAGCGCGCCGAACGCCAACAGAAAACCGATGACGGCCGCGCCGTGCAGGCGCAGCCACCAGACCTCGGCCGGGCGCGGCATGTCGCCGAATGCCCCTGAGGCGCGCTGCCCGTAATGGCTGAGGAGCCACCCCGCGCCCGACAGCAGCAACAGCGCGCCGCTCAAGTACAACCAGCGTTGATGTTGGTGGCTGGGGCGGTGGCGGAGCCATGAATCGTGACGCCTCATCGAACGCGCCGAATCGCCGAAGGGTCGCCCTGCAACCGATTTCGGCCGCAGCTGCGCACACCGAGATCATCAGCCAGCACCGCCTGCGCATCGTAGTGTTCGAGGAGCGCCGGCAGCGCCGCGGGCGCGAGCCGCACGACCTTGGTCAAGGCATCGGCTGACATGCAGTGGTTCGCAACCACGCTGATGCTCGTGTTCCAGGCTACGCAGTTGCCGCTCCCGGGATCGACAATCGGGTCGACCCCAGGCGACCCCGCTCTGCGGCCGCCGGGATATCCCGCCGAGGTCGCGATGGCTGCGTCACGCAGCCCTCCGACATCGAACAGCGTTTTGGGTTTTTCGGGCGCGCGTACCTGGATCGGCCACGGCCGATCGCCGAAACCGCGCAAATCGCCCCCCGCATTGACCAGACCCTGAGTGATCCCGTGCGACCGCAGCGCCTCGACCGCAACATCGACGGCATAGCCCTTGGCGATGCCCCCTAAATCGATCCAGCCCTTTCTGCGCCAGCGCACGGCACAATCCGAGAGCAGTTCGAGGTCGCTGAAGCGCGCCGAATGGACGGCGTCATCCGCTCCCTCCGATAATGGTCCCCCAAGCGCAGGGTGAGGCAGGAACCCGGCGGATACCAGGCTGGGCGCAACGGCGATGTCGAATGCACCGGCGGATCTGTGGCCGAGATCGAGTGCATAGCGGAGTACGCCGTAGGTTTCCCGGTCGACCGCGACCGCACGGCCGACCATTGTGCCATTGATCCGTGACACATCGCTGTGCGCGTCATGAAAACTCATCAGCCGCTGCACACGCTCGATGGCGGCGAATGCCGCCGCGATTGCGCCGCCCACGCGCGCGGCGGCGCCGCCGGCGCGGATCTCGACCAACGTGCCGAGCAGCGGCCGCATGCGCGCGGCTGGCGCCAGATCGCCCATTGCTCCAAATCCTTGGCGCCCTAGGGCAGCTTGAACAAGAAGGGGGCAGTATAAATACGAATAGTAATCATTAGCAATTGATTGCCGCGAGCGGGTCCTAAAGCCCGAAGACCCTTTCGGCATTTGTCTGAAAGAAGGCCTTTTTGTCTTCCGCGCTCATGGCCATGGCATCCTGCGCGGCCACTTCCTCCGGCTGGTACTGATATGGGTAGTCCATGGCGTAGAGGATGCGATCCGCACCCAGCGTGGATCTGCAGAATTGGATCGCGGGTTCCCATGCGACGCCCGAGAAGGTGACGTAAATATTGCGCCTGAAGTAGCCGGAAATGGGCAACTGCAGCGGCTTCAAGAACTCGTAACGGCCCGAGCGGATGCCTGCGGCATGCATGTAGTCGAGGCGATAGGCCCAATAAGGCAACGCCTCGCCGCCATGGCCGACGATGAACTTCAGTTTTGGAAACCGATCGAAGACGCCCATGACGATGAGGCGCAGCAGGTGTAATCCCGTGTCCACGCCGAAGCCGTACACCGCGCCGTCCAGCCCGCGCTCGAGCAGCGGACCGATGAGCCCCTTGGACGGCCCTTGAGGATGCAGGTACACGGGTGTACCCAAGGCCTCGGCGGCTTCGAATATCGGCCAGTATTTTGGATCGTCGGTGTACTCGCCCCTCACGTGGCCGTTGTGGATGACGGCTTTGAATCCCAACCTGTGGCCGCGCTCGATCTCCTTGGCCGACCACGCGGGGTCCTGGGGGGCGATCGCGGTCATGCCGACGAAGCGCTGCGGATGGCGCCGGCAGGCCGCGGCGAGTTGGTCGTTGGCGTCACCGGCGAGCATCTTGGCCTCCGCGGGCGCGAACACATGCGCGCCCGGCGCGGTGAGCGCGATGATGGCCTTGTCGATTCCGGCGGCATCCATGTCGCCCAGGCGCCGCGCGCCCACGTCCTGCAGGCGCTCGATGACGGTGGTTGCGCGTGCCGATGGCGAACCCGAGTAGAACCCCCACAGGCTCGAGAATCCCGGGTCGTCGAATCCTTCCGCGATCAGGCGCTTATAGGCCGCAAGTACTTCCTTGGTGATGAAGGCTTCCTCGCTGGCGATCCGCAAGTAACCTTGGCCGCCGCCTGTTTTCAATTCGGTCATTGATTGTCCTTCGCTGGGCCGGCAGCCTGGCGGCTCCTAGGCCTGGTGGATGGCCTTCAGAACGAGACAGGCTTCCAAGCCTTCGGGCCCGTCCTCCGATCCGTGGCCGGAATCTTTCACGCCGCCGAACGGGGAGTCGGCGCCGGCGATCATGGTGGTGTTGATGCCGATCATGCCGCTCTCGATGGCATCGCCCAGCAGCAATGCGCGCCGTCCGTTCTCGGTAAAACAATACGCGGCAAGTCCGTAGGGAAGCCGATTGGCCTGCTCGATGGCGTCATCGAAGGTTTTGAATGGCCGCATGAGGGCGATGGGTCCGAAGGGCTCCTCGTTCATCACGCGTGCTTCGAGCGGCACATCGGTCAGCACCGTGGGGCGAAAGAAGAAGCCGGCGTCGTGCGATCCGCTGCCGCGCTCTCCGCCGGTGGCTATGCGGGCGCCGGCCTTGACCGCGTTGCTCACGTAGCCTTCGATGGCATCGGGCCGCCGGGGGTTTGCCATCGGCCCCATCTGGCTCGCGGCATCCAGCCCGTTGCCCACTTGCAGCTTGCCGGCGCGCGCGGCGAACTCCTTCGAGAACTGTTCGTACACGCCTTCCTGCACATGGAAGCGGGTGGGGGAGACGCACACTTGACCCGAATTGCGGAATTTGTGCGGCACCAGGAGATCGAGTGCTCTTCCCAAGTCGGCGTCGTCGAAGATCAGCACGGGGCCGTGACCGCCCAGCTCCATCGTCGTGCGCTTCGCGCCGTCGGCGGCGAGCTTCATCAAATGCTTGCCCACCGCGACCGAGCCGGTAAAGCTCACCTTCCGGATGATCGGGGATGCCAGCAGGTGCCTGGATACCTGATCGGGTACCCCGAAGACGCAGCTCGCCACCTCCTTCGGCAACCCCGCATCGAGGAGGCAGTTGAGCACCGCCAACGCGGAACCGGGTGCTTCTTCCGGCGGCTTGATGATGATCGAACAGCCGGCGCCGATCGCGGCGCCGAGTTTCCTCGCCGGATTGCCGATGGGAAAATTCCATGGGCAGAAGGCTGCGACCGGGCCCACCGGCTCCTTTATCACGCGAGACAGCGTGCCGGCCGGACGCACCAGCACACGGCCGTAAATGCGCTGCACCTCGCCCGCATAGAAATCGAACAAGCCGGCGGCCATCTGGACTTCGCCCTTGGCCTCGGGCAACGTCTTGCCTTCTTCCATCGTGGCAATACGCGCGATCATGTCGCTGCGCTCGCGCAGCCGCCGCGCAGCCCCGGCCAGCACGCCGCTGCGCTCCGCGGCGCTCCGTGCGCGCCACAACCGGTAGCCGCGCGCCGCGGTTTCCAGGGCGCGGTCCAAGTCCTTGGGCGTGGCCAGCGGCAGCTCGCCGATGGTCTCGCCGGTGGCCGGATTCACGACGCAATGCGTCGCGCGGCCGGCCGTGCCGATGCGTTCGCCGTCAATGAACAGCGTCAAGTCGATGTCGTACCCGTTCGCCATCTGGTCAGGCAATACCGGTTTTCTCGCGGCGATATTCCCGCGGCGTGACATTGAATTTGGCGCGGAACACGCGTCCGAAGTGGGTGGGGCTGTTGAACCCGTAATCAAACGCGATGGCTGTGACGGTGCGGCCGCGCTGCGCGCCGGATTGAAGCGCCTTGGAGCAGGCCTCGAGGCGGCGGCGCAAAATATAGCGCGCCACGGTCTCGTCTTGATCCGAGAACAGATGATGCAGGTAGCGGGCGGTCATCTTGCAGGCCTCCGCAATGCGTGTCGGAGTCAGATCCGGGTCGTTGAGATGCGCTTCGATGTAATTGACGATGCGGATGCGGTGCGCCGTTCCCAGCGAGGAACGATCACCCAGCGCCTGCGGCAGATCGGCGTACGCGGCTCCGATGAGGTCGAGGATGGCCACCGCGACCCGGGCGCCGCTTTGTTCGTCGAGGCAGCTGTGGTACTCGTTCCAGTACTTGCGCAGCAGCTGGGATAAGAGCCCGCTGGTCCCGCGACCGCCCGGCATGTGAATGGCGGCGAGCGATTCGGGGCACCCGACCTGGCGCCGCAGCACCGAGTTCGGAATGCCGAGAACCAACATGCGGTTTGCGCCGTTGAAGACCATTTCGTAGCGCCGGGTGCTGTCGCACAGCGTGAAATCGCCGACGCGCAGCAACGATTCGCGACCGTCCTGGCGGCTGATGCTCTCGCCTTCGAGTTGCAGATGCAGGAAGAACATCGCGTCCTTGGTGCGCGCCACGTGGGAGCGGGAATGGCGGACGATCTGTGCGTCGGAATACACCTCCGAGAGCGTCATGTCGCCGATGGTCCCGCGCACGATGGATCCGTTGAAGACCCGGATGTCCTCCGGCTCGGAGACCAGCGGCGAGAAGCTCTCGCTGGCGCGATCGTTCCAGAACGCAAGCTTGCGGCGTGGGTCGAGCCCCGCCGTCGAAAACGACTCAAGGTGTGCCATGCCTCAACTCCCGATCCTGGCGTGGAATCTGCTTACTATTGGGAAAAACCGAATCTTATTTGTGCGTTCAGACCTGCGCTCGTCCCGTAGATAGTTATACGAGACAATCAATTCTCCGAACCAATTCATTTGGCTTATAGGTGCTATACACGGATCCTTTGCGCCGGTTGTTGCTTACCGGCAACGGATTATTGTCCGCGGTCTGCGGATCGAAGCTCTCTCTCCGTCGAGTTTTCACTGCCGCTCCACCGCTATATTTGGCGCGGCACGGAGAGGCATGGCGGAGGGTTAGTGAAATTGACGCCACTCAGCGGTTACATGGGCTATGCCCTGCGACGGGCGCAGAGCGTCATATTTGCCGATTTCAACCATACCCTGCGCGCACTCAACCTGCGTCCCGGCCAGTTTGCCGTGCTGCTGGTGATTGACCAAAATCCCGGGGCGAGCCAGTCGAGCGTGTCCGCGGCTCTCGGTATTCAAAAGGCGAACTTCGTGGCGACGATCGCCGATCTGGAGGCGCGCGGCCTCGTCCTGAGGCGCAAGTCGGATCTGGACGGGCGCTCGTACTCGCTCGGGCTGACTTCGCGGGGGCGTACCCTATTGCAGCATGCGGCTCAGCTGCAGTCGCTGCACGAACAGCGTGTCATCGCGCATATCGGCTTCGAAGGGCGCAATCAGCTGCTTACGCTGCTCGAGCGCCTCGCCGAACTGCCGTGCGAGCCAGTGAAGTAAACTCGGAGCCCGCGGGCTGGTAGCCCGGAGGAGATAATGCCGATGACGGACCCGCGCGATATCCTCGCCTCGAGCAAGATGAGTGCCATTCAGATCGCGGCCGTGGCCGTCACGATCGGCCTCAACGCCCTCGATGGCTTCGACGTGCTTGCCATCAGCTTCGCATCGCCCGGCATTCTGCGCGAATGGGGCATCGATCGCGCGGCCTTGGGGTTCGTGCTGTCCATGGAATTGATCGGCATGGGCTTGGGTTCCATCCTGCTGGGTGGCGTTGCGGACCGGGTCGGGCGCCGGCGCACGCTGCTCGGCTGTCTGGTCGTCATGACCTTAGGGATGATCATGGCGACGCGCGCGAAGGGCGTGTACGACCTATCGGTATGGCGAGTGTTCACCGGACTCGGCATCGGCGGCATGCTGGCGGCCATCAACGCCGTTGCCGCGGAGTTTTCCAATGACCGTCGCCGCAGCTTCAATGTATCCCTGATGGCCATCGGCTATCCGATCGGAGCCGTGGTCGGCGGATCCATTGCCGCGCTACTTCTGAAACAAGGCGATTGGAGGATGGTGTTTGAGTTCGGCGCAGCGGCCACTGCGCTGTTCATCCCGTTGGTGTGGTGGCTGGTGCCGGAATCGATATCCTGGTTGTGTCAGCGGCAACCGGCCGGTGCGCTCGGGAGCGTCAATCGCAGCCTGGCCCGCATGGGCCTATCGCCGGTCGACGCGTTGCCGGTCGTGTCCATCGAGGCGCGCAAACGATCGGTCGCCGATATCTTGAGCCCCCGCTTGGTGCGAGTGACGGTGCTGGTGACGCTGGCCTACTTTTTTCACATCACGACGTTCTATTTCATCCTGAAGTGGGTGCCGGAGATCGTCGTCCGCATGGGGTTCACACCGTCTTCGGCGGCGGGCGTGCTGGTATGGGCCAACGTGGGCGGCGCCTCGGGCGGCGCGGTGCTCGGCCTCCTGTCGATGCGCTACGGCCTCAAGCATCTGACGATGGCGGTGATGGTGCTGTCCACCATCATGGTCACCGTATTCGGGCGGGGCCAGTCAAACCTCGCGCAGCTGTCGCTGGTGTGCGCCGTAACCGGCTTCTGCACCAACGCCGGGGTGGTCGGTCTGTACGGCATTCTGGCGCAGGCGTTTCCGACCTATGTTCGTGCCACCGGCACCGGATTCGCGGTCGGTGTGGGGCGGGCGGGGGCGATGCTGGCGCCCATCATCGCCGGGTACCTGTTCCGCGGCGGCTATGGTCTGCAGTTCGTGGCCGTCGCGATGAGCGCGGGATCGCTGATCGGTGCGGTCGCGCTGTGGCTGCTGCCGCTCAGTCCGGCGCGAATCGACTCGATTGAAGGAGCGCCGGCGATCGCGACGTGAGCCGCCGGATGGCGATGCGCGGGTCGGCGATCCGCGGGGCGGCGATGCGCGCTATCGGGGCGGTCCCCTGTTCTATGCCGATACCATTGGCTTGAGGACGGTTTACGACGGTATTCTCAAATACCGGGACCAATTCGGGCCCATGCATTGGGAGCCTGCGCCGCTGCTCGCCCAATTGGCGGCGGAGGGGCGATCCTTGAAGGAATGGGACAAGGCACGCAACTGAAGAGGGGACATACGGATGAACACGAATGAACTGATTGCAATCGACGTGCATACGCACGCCGAAGTGTCGTGCCGCCAACCCGCCGACGAAGTCTGGCAGGTCTTCGAAGACGCAGCCTCAAAGTACTTCAAGGCGGGCAAGCGCCCGACCATTGCGGAGACGATCGCCTACTATCGGGAACGCAAGATCGGTCTGGTGATGTTCACCGTCGATTCCGAGCATGAATTGGGATCGAAGCGGATCCCCAACGAAGAGGTCATCGACGCAGCGCGTGAGAACACCGACATCATGGTGGCCTTTGCGAGCATCGATCCTCACAAGGGCAAGATGGGTGTGCGCGAGGCGCGCCGCCTCCTCAAAGAGGGCGGCGTCAAAGGCTTCAAGTTTCATCCGACGGTACAAGGATTTTTTCCCAACGACCGGATGGCCTACGGATTGTACGAAGTAATCGCCGAGCACAAGCTGCCGGCCATTTTCCACAGCGGGCACTCCGGCATCGGCACGGGCATGCCCGGTGGGGGTGGTCTGCGCCTCAAATACTCCAATCCAATCCATGTGGACGATGTCGCGGCAGATTTTCCGGATATGAAAATCATCATCGCGCATCCTTCCTGGCCGTGGCAGGACGAGGCGCTGTCGGTGTGTCTCCACAAGCCCAATGTCTACATCGACCTGTCGGGATGGTCGCCCAAGTATTTTCCGCCGCAGTTGATTCAATACGCGAATACGCAGCTCAAGCGCAAGATGCTGTTCGGGTCGGACTATCCATTGATTGCGCCGGACCGCTGGATCAAGGATTTCAAGGAGGCGGCCTTCAAGCCCGAAGTTCACGATCTCATTCTCAAGGAAAACGCGATTGCCGCGCTGAATCTGGCTTAAGGTCATGATGCGAGTGCCGGCGAGCCGATGGCCCCAATTCTTCGCGATGTCGTGCGTGTTCTCCGCGATGCTGTGGGTGCTGCTCGGGGCATTCACCGGCGCTCGCGCCGACGTCAAACACCTGCAATCCGATGAGTCCACGGAAATCGCCTACCTCATCCGTCGCGGAACCGCCGACAGCCTGGCGACCGCTTCGCTGTTGGCCCATCTGACGCAAGTGTCCGACGATGAGCGCGCGCCCGGGGCGCCCGCGCCTCCCGATCCATCGCAGCTCATCGAGCGGGCAATTTCGCTCGCGCCCGACCGGCCGGAGTTGGTCTGGCTGCAGCTCCGCGATTGCCAGTCGCGGCGCTGTGGGGACGAGGCGCGGATTGCCGCGCGCCTGAAGGCGATCGACGCGGACAACGGGTTGGCGTGGCTCGGCGATCTCAATGCGGCGCAAGGCAAATCCCCCGAGGACGTCACTCACGCGATCGAACAGATGGGCGGTGCGCGAGTCCCGCGCGTGTACTGGAATCAGCTCGCCGTCATGATGTTCGATGCCTTGACGCATCATGAGCGGAAGGAAGCGCCGACCGCGATCACGCAGCACGCGGACGACCGGCTGATGCATGTGACTGGTGTGCTGGCGGCCGTGGACATTCCCGCCTTCAGGCCGCTCGCCTATGCCTGCCGTTCGGAAGAATTCGTGGCGGCGGGCCGGCGCGACGCGTGCGAGAAGGCGATGGCGCGGTTGGAGGCCTCGGACGCCGTGGTCACTCACCTCGTGCGTCTCAGCGTGCTGGAAGGCTGGTGGCCGGCGTCCACCCCGGAGGGTGCGGCGCTGCGGCGGGAACGTCTGCAGCGGCGCTATCTTACCGTGGCATCCAACCGGGTTCGCAATGGGCGGGTCGACAGCGACGCCGAGATGCGAGTCGAGGCGATGCGGCACCTGCAGAGCGAAGAGGACGTCGAGCGCGCCATGCTGACCGCCTTTCACGAACCGCTCGATCGGCCGGCGGACTGGCAAAGTCCCGCTCCCCCCGACCCCTAGCCTGTCTACATCTGCCGCGGTCGCGGCCACGTAGAATACTCAGACAGGCTCCTGGTTTTCGACCGACGCACCTCGCCGCGCTTCCAGCCAGCCTGAGTCCACTTCGAACGAGCGGTCGCAGCGCACCGCGAAATATTCCCGAGCCTCGCCGGGCAATTCATCCAGCACGACCTTGAGCGCGTCGACGCGCGCGGGCGTCGTGCGGATGCGCGCCACCCAACTGTCGAATTCCATTTGAAGCTTCCAACGATGCACGCAAGGCGAGGCAAAGTTCGCGGCTTCGAACATTCCACGCCATTCGGATTCGCGGTAGTCGCGCACATGCGATAAGTCGCGCAGGATCTCGACGGTTTGAAGGACGGTATCCATGAGCGGGTTCTCGGGCGCCAGCACGTCGATGACGATCAGCGTACCGCCCGGCTTCAAAACGCGGGCGGCCTCGTGAACCGCCCCCAACGCATCCATCCAGTGATGCGCGGAATAGCGTGTGACGACCAGGTCGAAGCTCGTGTCGGGAAAAGGCAATCGTTCGGCGGGTCCTGCGCAGGTTTCTATTTGACCGTGGCCGCGCGCCTTGGCCTCGGCTGCGGCCACTTCCAGCATCTGCGCCGAGAGATCGTATGCGACCACCCGGAGCACGCCGCCGCGCGCCAACGCGTAGCTCGCATGGCCCGCCCCGCACCCTAAATCGAGCGCGCTCGAAAACCGCGATTCGCGGGCAAGTCCGGCGAGACGATCCAAATCGGCGCCGCTCGAATGCACCGGGCTTGCGAGGTAGCGGGCGGCCGTCGATCCGAACTGCTGCACCGCCAAGGCGTGTTGGTCCATAATTCACCGTGGAGGATGAGAAGAGCAATCGTAGCGCCGCGGGACCTTGCGATCCAGGCCGCCATCGGACGGATGGGGATCGCCATCGTCGATCCGCGCTTCATCGAGGCGGAACTCGCGGCCGGCCAGCTGATCCTACCCTTTGACCGGCGCCTGCCGCTGAACACCGGCTACTGGCTCGTGTGGCGCCCGGGCCGTGAGCGCAGCCGGCCTCTCGCCGCCTTTCGGCTGTGGTTGGCGCAAGAAATGGCCGCGCCCACGCGGCGAGGTCCGAGCCCCAAGGAAGAGACGCGTGAGCGCCGCGAAAGAAGGCGAGATACGGATGCACGATGACGACAAGTTGACGGATGCCGAGTACATCCTGGTCGAGGGATCCGCGCCTCATCATTACGAAATGGCAGGTGCCCTGTTCCGTGAGTACGCGGCCCAACTCGGCGTGGACCTTTGCTTTCAAGATTTCTCGTCCGAATTGAATCAACTGCCGGTCATGTACGGAGCGCCCACCGGCTGCCTGCTCTTGGTTCTGCGGGGCGACCGGCCGGTGGGCTGCGGTGCCTTGAGAAAGCTGTCCGACGGCGTGTGCGAGATGAAGCGGCTCTATATTCGCAGCGAGGCGCGAAAGCTGAACCTGGGCCGGCGCGTCGCGGAGCGTTTGGTGGAGAGGGCCGCCGCTCTGGGATACGAGGCAATGCGCCTGGACACGCTGGAACAGATGGCTCCCGCGCAGAACCTCTATCGGTCTCTGGGGTTTCGCGAGATTGCGGCGTACTACAGCAGTCCTTGGGCCAATTCGGTTTATATGGAGCTTTCTCTCACACCCGGCGCGCCCGGAGCCTGAGGCGGCCTTCGTGGGATCCTGCCCTC
>WNFR01000169.1_pt1 | contig 63683 bp, 56 predicted proteins | sample 5400221 | NCBI WGS metagenome assembly WNFR01 (sample SAMN13153357, study PRJNA577476) | soil metagenome | isolation source: 40 cm soil under Madrone tree | place: USA:California | collected 2016-06-14
GATGTCGCCGCGGACCAGTGCGGGCTTCAGCATGTTCGCGGCGTCCATCGCGGCGCCCATCGCGGTGCCCTGTCCGATGAGGTTGTGCAGCTCGTCGACGAACAGGATGAGATTGCGGTCGGCTTGCAGCGCCTGCACGAGACGGCGGAGGCGCTCTTCGTACTGGCCGCGGAACGAGGTGCCCGCGAGCATCGAGACGTGATCGAGCCCGAGAATACGGGCGTCTTTGAGCGCGGGGGGGACGTTACCCTCCGCGATGCGCTGGGCGAGGCCTTCCACGACCGCCGTCTTGCCCACGCCGGCCTTGCCGACGAGCGCCGCGTTGTTCTTCCCTTGCCGCAGCAGGATATCCACGACGCGCTCGATCTCGGCGTCGCGGCACTTCACCGGCTCGAGATCGCCGCGGCGCGCCTGTGCCGTGAGGTCGATGCCGACGCGCTCCAGCACGTCGCCTGAATCGAACAGCCCTTCGAAGGGGTTACCCATCTATCAGTCGCCTCTGAGAAAATGCCCGTACCAGCCAATGATCGCGTCACCAAACACGAACGCCACGACCGCACCGACAGCGAGGAATACCCCGAACGGCACGAGTCGCTTTTTCTTGATCGACAGCGGGATGAAGATGAGCGAGCCGAGCGCCGCCCCGGCGAACACCGTGAGCAGCACGCCCTGCCACCCGACGAAGCTGCCCACCATCGCCATCATTTTTACGTCGCCGCCGCCCATCGCTTCTTCCTTGAAGACCCACGTCCCGGCCATGCCGACGAGCCACAGCAGCACGAAGCCGACGGCGGCGCCGAGCAGCGCTTGCAGAAAGGCGTCGACGCCGCCACCCAGCGCGAGCAATAGACCGATGACGAGCCCGCCCCACGTGAACTCGTCGGGGATGATGTAGTGGCGGGCATCGGTAATCGCGATGCCGAGCAGGAGCGTGCCCAACAGCGCGGCCGCGACGGCGTGCAATGTCATGCCATACGCCAGCAACGACGCGCCGAACAAAACGCCCACCAGCGCCTCGATGAGCGGATACTGCTTGGAGATGGGCTGGTGGCACCAGCGGCATTTGCCGCGCAGCCACAACCACGAAACGACGGGGATATTGTCGCGCCAGGCGATGGGCTGCTTGCAATTCGGGCACGTCGAGCGGGGGCGCAGCAGCGACTCGTCGCGCGGCAGCCGCAGGATGCACACGTTGAGGAAGCTGCCGACGCACAGACCGAGCAGCACGGCGCCCGCGACGATGACGATGTCAGTGCCCACGCAGGACCTCGTAGAGCAGGATCCCCGCCGCCACGGCGACGTTGAGCGACTCGGCGCCGCGCGCCAGCGGAATCGCGACGCGCTGGGCCGCGATCGCGTTGAGCTGCGGGCGGATTCCCGCCCCTTCGTTGCCGACGATCACTGCAATGAGCTCCCGGGGTGATGTCATGGAATCGAGCGCGCGCGGGAGCGGCACACCATCCGCCGCGGCCGCCCACAACGTGATGCTGCGGTCGCGCGCCCACGCGATGAAGGGCCCGTCGTCGAGCTGCACGACCGCGTGCCGGAACGTCGCTCCCATCGCCGCTCGCAATGCTTTCGGGTTCATCGGGTCGGCGCTGCCGCGGAGCAACAGGCTCGCCGATGCCCCGAGCGCGTGCGCGGTCCGGATCAGTGTGCCGACGTTGCCGGGGTCCTGGACGCCGTCCACGACGAGCAGCGGTCCCGCGGCGACCTCCTCCAACCCCCACGTGCGTGGCTGCACGATCGCGAGAATCCCCTGCGGCGTGTCGGTCCCCGCGAGATCGCTGAACGCGCGCGATCCGATTTCCTCGACCGCGACCGCGTGACTGGCGAGCTCGGCGGTGAGCGCCTGGCCTCGGGTCGTGCGCGCGAGCTCGGGGGCGACCAGCGCCCCCTTGAACTCGAGGCCGGCGGCGAGCGCTTCCTCCACCAGCCGCACGCCTTCCACGACCGCCAGCCCACGGCGTCCGCGCGCCTTGCGGCGTTGGAGATCGCGCACGGTCGACTGCAGATTACTGCGAATGCGTGTCCTCGTACCGGTCACAGGTGCCCCAAAGATTGCGCCCGTCCTTGCTTTCGCCAAGGCACGGCCTCGGAACTCATGAGAATCGCGCTCACCATCGCGGGGTCGGATTCGGGGGGCGCAGCCGGCATGCAGGCCGATCTCAAGACGTTTCATCAGTTCGGCGTCTACGGAACCAGTGCGATCACGGCCGTCACCGCGCAGAACACGATCGGCGTGTCCGCCTGGCTGGCGCTTCCCGCCGCGCTCGTGGCGAAACAGATCGACGCGCTGGCGGAGGACCTGCGCCCCGCCGCGATCAAGAGCGGGATGTTGGGATCCCGCGAAATCGTCGAAACGGTGGCGGAGCGCATCGCGTATCATCGTCTCACGACCTACGTGCTGGACCCCGTGATGGTGGCGACGTCCGGCGACCGGCTGCTCGATCGCGATGCCGAGCAGCTGATCGCGCGACGGCTCGCGCCGCTCGCGCTCCTCGTGACCCCGAATTTGAACGAGGCGGAGATTCTCGTCGGCGGCCAAGTGCGCACGCCCGATCAGATGGAGCGGGCGGGACGCGCGCTCGTCGCGATGGGAGCGCGCGCCGCGCTCGTGAAGGGCGGGCATCTCGCGGACGGCGCAACGATCGTCGACGTCCTGGTCCATGCCGGGGGCGACTCAGCGCGCCGCTTCACTCACGAGCGCATCGACACGACATCGACGCACGGCACCGGCTGCACGCTGTCGGCGGCGATCACCGCCGGTCTCGCGCTCGGTCGCCCCCTCGAGCAGGCGGTCGCGGACGGGCTCGATTTCGTGCACCGCGCAATTGCGGCGGCGCCCGGACTCGGAAGCGGCAAGGGGCACGGGCCACTCAACCACTTCGTGCCCGTGCCCCCCCGACCACCAACCGAAGGTCTTTAGGCTACGGATTCCACCAGTACGTCGCCTTGATCATGAAGATGTTCTCCGCCGGCGCGCGGAGCATGCTCCCCATCGAAGAGCCGAACCTGAAGTCGCCATTATCGTCGGCGGCGGAGCGGCTCTGCGTCCACACGAAGTACAGCGTCGATCCAGGCAGGTACTCCCAGCGCAGGACGGCGTTGCCACGCAGCGACTTGAAATTGAAGTCCTGGTTCCCAAACGACATCGGTTGGGCCGGGCCGGCGCCGTCCGGATCGACGGTGTACGAGTTCGTCGAATCGACGAACGTGATCGTCGAACCGTTGTCACGACCGTAGCGGATGAAGGACGCGCTGCGCGCCCGCGCGAGCTCGTGGTAGTAGTCGTACCGGCCCGCGGAAATCAGGGGCTGCGCGTACAGCTGGAGCGAGAGCGTCGGACTGTAGGTCCAGTTGAGACGGATGGCTGCCGACAACTCCGTCTGTCTCAGCCCGCCAAAGACATAGTGTGTACCAAAGCTATTCGGCGCGCCGCCAGTCGTGTCGGCGATCGCGGTGATGTACTGATACGGTTGGGTCTGTTTATACAGGTTCGGGCCCACGCTGACCGAGACGTTCGGCGCGGGCCGGTACTGGAGGTTGACGTAGGTCGACCATTCCACGTCGTGCGAGGAGCGGAAGTACGTGAATCCGCCCATGCTCAGCGTCAGCGATTTGCGGCTATCCGATCCCAGGTCGATCCCGAACTGATACCCCGGCGGCAAGAGCATCAGCGGCCCACCCCGCGTGCGCCGATTGTCGACCGTCCACGGGTTGTACGCGACGTTCCAGTTGAGCCAGTAGTAGTTGTGCAACTGGACGTACCCGAAGTTGAAGCCGCCCGACCAGTTGATGTTGCCGTCCCAGTCGTAATTCCGGAACAAGGCGCCACCGGTCTCGGCATAGCGGAACAGCTTGCCGGGCTTGCTCCATGTGCGGCCGCCGCCGAGATGCATGTTGATGACGCCCGTGCGCGACAGGAAGCCGACATCGTTGACATCGAAGCCCGGGGAGATCACGCCAAAGGCAGAGTTCACAAAGACGTTGCCGCGCTGCTTCGCGAGCGTGAATCGTGCAGCCATGCCGTTGAGCGAAGTGGCGTTGGTATCCACGCCCACGCTGGATGCGTCAGGTCTTTGGAAGTAGTGCACGGAATTCTGCTGCACGGAGGTCATCCGGGCCGGTGTCCCGCTGATGCGCGAGCCGGCAACCCACGCGGTCGTGACCCACGTCTTGGACGTATCGAGGAAGATCCAACCATCGGTGCCAAACGTTGTCGAATTGCTGTTGCGGACGTCGCGCAGCGTGACATCGTCGAACGCGCGGCCGGCGAACGTCGTCACGAATCCGAGCCCTTGCCGGCCCTTGTCGAACTCCTTTTGCGCCCGATACACGCCGTACGTCGCGAGCGGCTCGACTTCCTGGCCCCAGCGCACGCCGAGACTGTCCTGCAGCGTCGCGCGCTCGCGGGCCGTGACGGCAGTCAGGCCACCCACGTTCCAACTGCCGCCGAGTTTGCCGGTGAGCTTGAGTGCGCCAAGGATGTGCGCACCGTCAGGTCCGCCCACATACCCCTTGTCCGGCGCGCCTGGTAATCCTAGCGAACGCCCGATACGCCGGCTGTAAAAGAAGCTCGGACCGGACCAGTTGAATCCCCAGAAATTGCTCTGGCCGCCGAAGCCGAACTCGAAAATGGACGAACCCTCGACAAAGAACGGCCGCCTCTCGTTGAGGAATGTCTCGCGGTCGCTCAGGTTCACCACGGCGGGATCGACTTCGACCTGGCCGAAATCGGGGTTGACGGTGGCGTTGAGGGTGAGGTTCGAGCCCAGGCCGATTTTCGCGTCGGCGCCGAAACCCGGGTCGAACGTCGATCCGTCGTTGAACGGATCGCCGAAGGTATGCGGTGTAAACGCCGCGCGGGTCGTCGCGTAGGGCATGATCTCGAGCCGCCGCGGCGGCTCGATGCGCTCGATCCCTACCAGATCCGGAAAGCGCGACACGAAGCCCCTGCCATCCCGCGGCGTGTAGGCGATGTAGTCGAACTCGTTTTTGCGCGCGATGTCGCGCCGGAAATTGATGCCCCACACATACTGGCTGCGCTTGACGAACCGCAATTGGGAGTAGGGGATCCTCAGCTCGGCGGTCCACCCCCCCGCATCCCGCGTCACCTTACCCTCCCAGACGCCATCCCACGTGTCGTCGTCCCAGTCGTCGTTGAAGAGCGTGCCGTCATAGAGCGTGCCGGCCGCATTGATCCCGAAGTAGAAGCCGCTGCGCTTATCGTGATAGGGATCGATGTAGACCTGGAAGCGGTCGGAATTGGTGCCCTGATCGCGCCGTGCCAGGCGCGCGACGATCGAGTCGGGATGTGCGTCGTAGAGACGGGCGCCGATGTAGAGCGCCGCGTCGTCGTACGCGACGTAGACGACGGTGCTCTCGGTCGGCACTGCCCCCTGCGCAGGATCGCGCTGCGTAAACCCGGTGAGCCGCTCGGCGGATTGCCAGAGCGGTTCGTTGAGCAGACCGTCGATCGTGACGGCCTGGCCACCGCCCAGGCGAATGGCGCGGACTTGCTGCGGCGCGGGAGGCGCTGGCGGTGGAGAGTCGACGGCAACGAGCGGCGGATGACTTCCCGCTAGAGCGAGGAGCAACTGGAGCGTCGTCGGCATATGCGTCCGGGAGCTGAAGGTGAATGTGACTCCGGTCGCGAACGCTGACGGCGAGCGCGCGGCAGTTACCGGTTGATATGACAGACGCTGTTCCAAAAGGGTTGCACATGGAACGTCAGGATTGCATCAGGGGCGAGGGTAGGGCGCAGCATGCTGCGCCCCTACAATGCTATTTGATCCGCCGGAGCACTCCCTTCACGACCACCGCGAGCTTCCGGGCCACCTGCTCACTCACCGCCAGCACCTCCTCGTGGGAAAGCGCATCTCCGGTAATCCCGGCGCCGGGGTTCGTAATAATGGAAAAGCCCAGGCAACGCATGCCGCGAGACCGTGCGACCAACACTTCCGGCACGGTCGACATCCCGACGGCGTCGGCGCCGAGCCGCTCCAGCATCCGAACTTCGGTGGGTGTCTCGTAGGAGGGACCCAGGAGGGCGACGTAGACGCCCTCCTCCATGCGGATGCCGGCTTCGCGAGCTACCGTGCGCGCGACGGCGCGGAGCTCCCCATCGTACGGCTCGTGCATGATCGGAAAGCGTTCCTCCCCGGGCTCGGGCTGTCCGATCAGCGGGTTGCGCCACATGAGGTTGATGTGATCGGCGATGAGCATCAGGGTTCCGCCCGGGAAGGTGCGGCGCACGCCGCCGGCGGCGTTCGTGACGATCAGGATCTGGACACCAAGCTCGGCAAAGACGCGGGCGGGCAGGCCGGCGACCGCCGCGGGATGGCCTTCATACAAGTGAAAGCGACCGGCCTGCACGATGACCGGCACGCCCTCGAGCTTCCCGGCGACCAGCTCTCCCTTGTGACCCGCGACCCCTGGCTCGGGGAATCCCGGGATGGTCCGGTAGGGGATGCGAAGAGACTCGGCGACTTCGTCTGCAAGGAAACCGAGCCCTGAGCCGAGGACGATTGCGATACGAGGTTTGAGTTTGCCGAGGCGCTGCTTCACCACCTCTGTTGCCGCTGTTACAGCCTTCCCCGTCACAACAGAATGCCCGCCAGCGTCGCCGAGAGGAAGTTGGCGAGCGTCCCCGCGATCATCGCGCGCACGCCCAGGCGCGCCAGGTCATGTTTGCGCTCAGGAGCGAGGGCGCCGATGCCGCCAATTTGGATCCCGATGGAGCTCAGATTCGCAAAGCCGCACAGCGCAAAGGTCGCGATGGTGAACGAGACGGGATCGAGACTCCCCTTCATCGGGCCAAGATGGGCGAACGCGACAAACTCGTTCACCACCATGCGCTCACCCAGCAGCGATCCGACCGTTCCGCTGTCGTGCCACGGGACACCCATCACCCAGGCGATCGGCCGGAATATCCACCCCAACACCGTCTGCAGAGTGGCTGGGAACCACGGGACAAATCCGTGAATCCAGCCGAACAGTCCGTTGACGAGCGCGATGAGTGCGATGAACGAAATCAGCATCGCGATCACATTGAGCATCAACTGCAGACCTTCGCCTGTGCCGCGGGCTGCCGCATCCAGCACGTTCACGTCGGTGCGCGGGATGTCCACTTTGACGCCGCCGAGGGTCTCCGGGACCTCGGTCTCCGGCTCGAAGATCTTCGCCATCATGATCGTCCCTGGCGCCGTCATGATGACCGCCGTCAGCAGATGGCGTGCTTCGATCCCAAACGCGATATAGGCGGCCATAATCGATCCGGAAACGTGCGCCATACCGGCCGTCATCACGGTCATCAGTTCCGAGCGCGTCATGCGCGGCAAGAATGGACGGATCGTGAGCGGCGCCTCGGTCTGTCCCATGAAAATCGACGCCGCAACGTTGAGGCTCTCGGCGCCGCTCGCACCCATGATCTTGTTCATCGCGATCGCGAACGCCTTCACGACGACCTGCATGATCCCGAGGTAATACATGATCGCAAAGAGCGCCGAGACAAAGATGATCGCCGGCATGATCTGAAACGCGAACACCACCCCGATGCTCGAGTGCTGTTTCCCAATCTCCCCGAAAACGAACTCCGACCCCGCGTAGGAGAAGCTGAGGATCTTCGTGACGGTCGCGCCGAGCCAGCCGAACAAGTCTCGACCCTGCTTCACGCGCAGGACGAAGATCGCGAAAAACAGCTGGAGGCCAACACCCCACGCGACGACGCGCCAGCTGATCGCCCGCCGGTTGCGCGAGAACGCGACGCCGATACCGAGGATCAGGATGAGCCCGAAGATTCCGGTGAGCCGCGAGCCGAGGGAACGCGGCGTGGGTGTCACGGCGGGCTGCTGCTCGACGGGCGCGGGCGGTGCCGCTTGGGGCTTGGTCGTGTCCTGGGCAGGGGTCTGGACGGTCGCCCCGCGCAGCGTATTGAATACAAAGCGCGGCAGCGTGAAGACGACGAGGGCACAGACGAAGGTGACCGTGAACGCGAAGAGAACGCGTCTCGCGGACATTAGAGAGCCCCCAATTCACTTTGGACACGGGACACGAGCGCCACCTTTTCGTACTCCGGGAGAAATGCGCTTTCGCAGGCGTTCAGGACCACGCGCGCCATATCGTCGGGCGAGAGACCGAGCACGGCGTGCGCGAGAAAATACTCGTCCGTCAGCGTGATGCCATCGGTCAACGGGCCATCGGTGTTCAGCGTGACGACGACGCCCTGCTGGAAATAGCGCTTAAAGGGATGCTCCGCCACCGAGGCCACGACGTGGGTATGCACGTTGCTCGTGAGGCACATCTCGAGCGGGATCTTGCGGGCGACGACTTCCTCGAGCAGCGCGGGATCTTCCGCGAGCCTGGTCCCGTGCCCGATGCGCTGCGCGCCGACGTCGTGCAGGGCCTGATGAATCGAATGCGGCCCGTCGCCCTCACCGGCGTGGCACGTACAGGCCATCCCGTGGGCGGCCGCGTACTCGAATGCCGCACGATGATCGCGTGCCGGGTGCCCGCGCTCCGCTCCGGCGAGGTCGAATGCGGTCACGCCGGCGCTGAGATACTCCGCCGCTGCGCGCGCCAGCTCGAGCGATTCGGCAGGCGGCCGCGTGCGCATGGCGCAGACGATCAGCCCGACCTTCATTCCGGTTTCGGCGGTTGCACGCCGGATGCCGGCGAGGGGGGCCTCGATCGCCTGCGCGAGCGTCAGCGCGGGCCGATGCAGCAAGGGCGAATACCGTACCTCTACGTAGCGGACGTTTTCCGCCGCCTTGTCGAGCACGAATTCGTACGCGACGCGCTCTAGCGCCGGTGCCGTCTGGAGCACCGAGAGCGTGATCTCGTACTTCTGGAGGTACTCCTCGAGACTCTTGGCATCGCGGACCAGCATCGCTTTGGCGAGCGCGTCCGGTGTGTCGGCCGGCAGACGGATGCCCTGGGCGCGCGCCAGCTCGATCATCGTCGCGGGCCGCAGCGCCCCATCGAGGTGCACATGCAGCTCGGCCTTGGGCCAGCGCCGCAGCGTGTCCTTCGTCAACTTCGGCTTCCCCGCGCGCCGCGCGGAGACGACGACGCGGTAGACCGCGCCGGCCTCCCCCACCGCGTCTCCGGCATCGATCGGCCGGCCGGCGGCGTCCGTCACATACGCCGCACCGTCGAGCAGCCGAGCCAGGCCGTCGTCCGCCTGCGCGACGGCGTCGCGCACGCGCGCGCCCCGTGGTACATCGACCGCTTTGTCGTTGACGAAAACCCGCATCAGCGGTCGGTCCGATGGAAGCGCACGTCGTCGGGCGCCTCCACGGCACGCAGCACACCCAGATAGCGGGTCAGGGCGTCCACATCGACGACGTCGAGGTCTTCCTTCGGGGAGCCCACCAGCATGCCGAATCCCGAGCCACCCGTCGCCATGAAGTCGCTGACGACCAGGGTGTACGTGCGATCCTTGTCGAGATCCTTGCCGCCGAGGCGAACGCGGCTGACGCGCTTCCGCACTTCCTTCCGCGGGTCGTACCACACTTCCGCCCCCGCGACGTGGCAGTCGGGAAGGTGATCCTGGCTCCCCGCCACGCACTGCTCCAGCGCGTCCTGCAGCACCGAGCCCTTCACCGTGAGCCGCAGCAACCGGTTTTGGAACGGCTGCACTTGGTAGACCTGGCCCCACGTGACCGTGCCCTCGGGCAGATCGGCGCGGATGCCGCCGTTGTTCATGATCGCTACGTCGGCGCGGCCGGCGGCACGCTGCGCGTCCGCGATGAGCCGGCCCAACGCGTACTCGTCACCCTCCCGCTTCAGCGGGACCTTGAGTCGCGCGACGACCCGCTCGCTGATGTTGCGAACCGCCTGTTGCTGGCGGCCCAGCGCCTCGGTCAACGCGACATCCGGTTTTACCTGGTCGGCGTACGGCGTGACGAGCTGCACGCGCACTTCGCGCCGGCCGCCGGTGCGAACGAAGTCGACCACGCCAATCGAGCGGCCGCTCGACTGCGCCTCCACGATGGGGATGCCGTGGACGACGGTGTTGACGCGCAGATGCGTGTGACCGGCGACGATCAAGTCCACGGACCCGGAATCGAGCTGCCGTGCGACGTCGAGAATCTCGCCGTGACAGGCGCTCGAATCGCAGGCCGCCCCCACGTGCGCTACGACGATCACGAAGTCGGCCCCGGCGCGCGCCTCCGGCAGGTAGCGCCTGATCGCCTGGGCGCCGTCACCGAACGCGAGGCCCTGGATGTTGCGCGCCGCGGTGCTCGTCGGCGTCTCCGTCGTCGTCAGGCCGATCACGGCGATCTTCACGCCGTTCTTCGTCACCAGTTTCCATGGTGTCGCCCAGTCCGGCCGCGCCGTGCCTGCGGCATTCGTGATATTTGCCGAGAGGAACGGATATTTCGCGTCGCTCATGCGCGCGCGCAGCGTATCGACCGACCAATCGAACTCGTGATTGCCGATCGCGGCGGCGTCGATGCCCAGCGCGTTCATAGCGTCGATCGTCCCGCGCCCGAAGGTGGCGTTCGACAGCAGCGTCCCCTGCATTTCGTCGCCGGCGTCGAGCCGTACCGAGGTGCAGCCACAGACGCGGGCAAGACTGTCGAGCCACGGCCTCAGCGCCGCCACGCCGCCGACCGGCCGGCCCTGTGACCAGTCCCAGACGCGCGATTCGAGCTGTCCATGGAGGTCGCTCGTCGTGAGCACCCGCAAGAGCGTGCTGTCCCTGGTGCTGACCGCGGCCGGCGCCGGTGCGAATGCGGCCCGCGCGGCGGCGCGGGCGGGATCGGGGATGATCGCCCAGCTCGGCCGGAGATACGCCGTCGCCTGGATCGTGCGGACGCGGCGGATTTCATCCACCAGCAGCTCGCGAATGTCTTCACCCTTGTCGTAGACCACGCGCGCGTTCGCCAGCATCGAGTAGCCGCCGCCGCCCGCCTGCCGGTAACTATTCACCGCCATCGTGAAGCTGTCCGTCGGCTGCACGATGCGCCCTTCGTAGGCGAGCCCGCGGATGCGTTGCCCCGCCGGTCGGGAGAGATCGACGTTGTATACCACACCGCTGACCACGTCGTAGTTGTAGCCCGCGACGCTGTCGTTGATGATCGGCTGGCCCGGCTGGTAGGTGCGGAAGTAGCGGGCGGAATGCTCCAGGTACTCGCGCAGCTGCTGGCCCGAGATCCGTACCGCACGGAGCGTATTCTCGTAGGGGTAGATCCCCGACACGTCACGCTGATGGACGTCGCCCTCTGGCAAGCCCGGCTGTACGTCGAAGGCAGCGGCCGCCGACAACTGCGCCCCCGCCCGGCGGCGCTGCACCTCATTGATGAGGTCGAGCAGTGGCGTGTCCTGCACGCGGGCGTAGCGCGCATCGAATCCCGGTGTCGCGGTGCCGAGCGGGGTGCTCGCCCACTGCCGCGCCGCTTCCTGCGTCGCCATGAGCCTTTGCGTAAAGCGTGGCAGCTCGGGCATCGTCGTGAGCGGGATCAGGTCGGCGTGGACGTTCCTCACGTGCCAGCGGCCTTCTTCACGGTTCAACGACACGTGCACCACCGCCAGGCTCTGCACCCAGTTTTTCGGCTGCACGAAATGCACGCCGTTGATCACGGTGTCGCGGATTTCGCGGTGCGTATGCCCGACGATCACGAGGTCCGGTTTCGGATTCACCGCGGCGAGCGCGGCGGCGTCGTTCTCCGGGCCAACACCCGTCGTGTCGTAGGTCGATAATCCGAATCCGCTGTGGATCAGCACGATCTTGAGATCCGCGCCCTCGCCCTCCAGGCGCGCGAGCGCCGACTGAGCGGCGCCGGCGATCCGTCGCACGCGCACGCGGGCCCCGGCGAGCTGCGCGCGATCCCACAGCATCGTGCCCGGCGTCGTAAAGCCGGTGATGCCGACCTTCACGGCGCCGCGCGGCAGGATCACGGTCTTGGGGAATACCGGCGCGCCGCTCGAGTCCTCGACGTTTGCCGAGACGTAGCGATAGGTGGCCTGTGTGGCGGCACCGCGCAGGAAATCGAGACCGAAGTCGAAGTCGTGGTTGCCCGGGGTGACGACGTCGTACTGCAGGGCGTTCATCGCATCGACGATCGGTTGCGGCTGGCGTTTGTCGTAGCGGCCGTAGAACGTCGCGAACGGATTGCCCTGCAGCAGGTCGCCGGCATCGACCAGCACGAGCTGGCCGGGATAGCGGGCGCGCAGCGTTTCGAGAGCGGTGGCGGCGCGCGACAGCCCGCCCGGGGCCGCGGCATCACGAACGTAGTCCCAGCCGAACACCCGGCCGTGCACGTCGGTCGTGGCGACGATGACGATATGCGCGGTATCTGGGGGATTTTGAAGCGCGAGGAGCAGGGTGCAGAGGAGCCGCATAGTGCGCAGAAAACTACCGCGGCTTCCTTCTTCCCAGAAGCCAGGTGACCTTTCGTCATGCAACTGCTTGTCGTGCGGCACGGGATCGCGGTAGAACAGGACGAATGGGCGCGCGAGCACAGCGACGATACGGAGCGCCCGCTCACGGCAGAGGGCAAAAAAAAGATGAAAGAGTGCGCCAAGGGGCTGCGCGCGATCGTCCCGCGGGTGGATGCGTTGGCCACGAGCCCACTCACCCGCGCGATGCAGACGGCCGCGATCCTGGCCAAGGTCTACGAGAAGGGCGAACCGGTGATCGTGGACGCGTTATCTCCGGGTCAGCATCCTCCGGCCGTTGCGACCTGGCTCCGCGGTCAAGGGACACAGAAGACCGTGGCGATCGTGGGTCATGAACCGGGACTTGGCGCAGTCGTCAGCTGGTTCACAGCGGGAAGCGAGCGCTCGTTTCTCGAGCTGGGCAAGGGCGGCGCCTGTCTGCTCGACCTCGGCGACCGCATCGAGTCCGGCGATGCGATGCTGCTATGGGTGCTGCGCCCCAGTCACCTGCGGGCGCTGAGCTGATGGCTGACTTCACCCGCGCGCTGCTGGATCGCCCGGCCGTATTGGCGGCGAGCACGGTCGCGCTGGCGTATCTCGACGACGCCGTCGCCGCGGCGACGCGACTGAGCGATCGCACCGACACTGACGCGCTGCATGACTTCCGCGTGGCGATTCGGCGCCTGCGTGTCACCGTGCGCACCTATCCCGGTTTGCACGAGAGTGTCACCCGCAAGCAGCGCCGCAGGTTGCGGAGACTCGTGCGGTCGACGAATCCCGCGCGCGACGCCGAGGTTCAGCTCGCCTGGTTCGTCGAGCGCTCGCCGCGCTTTTCGACCTCTGAGCGCGCCGGCCTCGGTGCGCTGCGCGCGCGCTTGCGCGCTCGCCGGCGTCGAGTCATGGCGGCAACGCGCGAGGAGCTACAAGAGCGGTTCGAAAAAGTGGAGCGCAAGCTGCGGCGCCGACTGACGACGTTGCAGCCCGACGCCGGCTCACGTGAGGCACCCTTTCGAGCGGTCGCGGCCGCGACGCTCGTACAACACGCGAGCGATCTTGCCGGGCGGCTCAGCGACGCGTCGCTGTCCGCGGATCCAGCCGAGCTGCACGCCACGCGCATCGCCGCCAAGCGCCTGCGCTACTTGCTGGAGCCGCTGCAATCCGGGCTGCCCGACGGTGCCACGCTCGTGCGACGACTGAAGGATCTGCAGGATCTGTTCGGTGCGCTGACGGACGCGCATGAGCTCGAGGTCGTGCTGCGGGAGGCTGGAGCAGGCGCGGCGCCCGCCGCGAACCTGCTGCAAGCCGAGGTGGCGGCGGTCCTCATCAAGTTGCGGGATGAGTGGTCCACGGCCGGCCCGGATCTCGAGCGACAGATCGCTGTTGCTGCGCGGCAGCTGCGTCCGGCGAGGAGACGCCGCTGGCTACGTGGAGCTGTCGTCGGGGACTTTACGGGCGGATGAGCCCTTGGCGCCGCGGCGCACGCGCGGCGCTGTAGCGCTCCGGCGCGTCTCTCCCTTCCCCTTCTTGCCGTTGCGTCGGAGGACCGGCACGAACAGCCTTCGACCGCCGTGTTCCGTGACGGCCGATCCACGCGCCAGACTATGCAGCACGGTCTGCGACCGGATCGTTGCCTGGCCTTCCTGTGGAACCAGCCGTCGATAGGACCCATCGGGATTCTGCAACCGCGCCTTGACGTTGTCGCCGAGGATCGTGGGCAGGATGCGGTCCACGATGCGCGCCTTGAGGGCGGCAGCCTCCACCGGGAACATCACTTCGATCCGCCGGAAGAAGTTGCGCGGCATCCAGTCAGCGCTGGCGAGGAAGACCTCAGGGTTGCCGCCGTTGCTGAAGTAGAACACCCGGCTGTGCTCGAGGAAGCGGTCGACGGTGCTGACCACGCGGATGCGTTCCGACACGCCCGGCAGGCCGGCCCGCAGGCTGCAGATGCCCCGAATGACGAGATCGATTTCGACACCGGCCTGGGAGGCGCGATACAGCGCGTCGATCACCGACACTTCGACGAGCGCGTTCATCTTCACGATGATGCGGGCCGGGTGTCCCGCTTCCGCGTGACGCCGCTCGCGGTCGATGAGCGCGATGACGCGCTCGCGCAGCTCCACCGGCGCCACGACGAGCTTGCGCCACCGCCGGGTTTGTGAGTACCCGGTCAGCAGGTTGAACATCTCGCTGACGTCCTCACCGAACGCTGGATCCGCCGTGAACAGTCCGATGTCGGTGTAGATGCGAGCCGTGGTCGGGTTGTAGTTCCCCGTCGAGAGATGGACGTAGCGACGCAGTCCCGAGCGCTCGCGCCGCACGACCAGCGCGGCCTTGCAATGGGTCTTCAGGCCGACGATGCCGTACACGACGTGCACCCCGGCCTGCTCCAGCTCCCGTGCCCAGACGATGTTGTTCTCTTCGTCGTAGCGCGCTTTGAGCTCGACGAGTGCGGTGACCTGTTTGCCGTTCTGCGCGGCCCGGGCGAGTGCGGAAATGATCGGGCTGCCGCCGCTCGTGCGGTACAGGGTCTGCTTGATCGCGAGGACCTGCGGGTCGTCGGCCGCTCGATCGATGAAATCGACGACGGCACCGAACGACTCGTACGGATGATGCACCAGGACATCCTCCGCCCGGATCACGTCGAACGGGTTCTCCCCGCTCGCAAACGCCGGCGCGGGCCGGGGCACGAGCGCCTCGTCGCGCAGGGTTCGGAATCCCTCACCGCGGTGCAGCGCCATCAACGCCGTCAGATCGCCCGGCCCATTCACGCGGTACACGTCGCTCTCGCGCAGGTCGAGCGCGCCCATCAACATCTGCGCGAAGCGGGCGTCGCCCGACGCGAGAATCTCGAGCCGCACCGCGTCCCCGAGGATCCGCTGCCGCAGCGTTTCCTCGATCGTCTGGAGCAGGTCCTCGGCATCGTCCTCGTTGATCGCGAGGTCGGTATTTCGGGTCACGCGGAAGACGGTGTGCGCCAGCACCTTGAAGCCGCCGAACAGGTCGCCGAGGTGAGCCGCGATGATCTCCTCGAGCAGGACAAACCGGAGCTTGTCCGGATCTCCACCCGGCAGCGCCACGACGCGATCCAGCAGCGCCGGCACCTGCACCACCCCGTACAGCTGCTGGCCCGATTCCGCGTTTTCCACCAGCAGCACGATGTTCAAGCTCTTGTTGTGCACGTGCGGGAACGGGTGGCCGGGATCGATGGCCAGCGGCGTCAGCACGGGATAGATCTCGTGCGCGAACAGTTTGTCGAGATAGTCGCGCTCCGTCGCGTCGAGCGTATCGAGGGCGACCCGCTGAATTCCCGCCGCCGCGAGCCCCGGCATGATCTCGGTATCGAGCAGCCGGTGCTGCTCCGCGACGAGGGCGTGGACACGGGTCGCGATGAGCGACAGCTGCTCCGCCGGATCCAACCCGTCGGCGCCGTAGTCTTGCGGCTCGATCCCGGCGTAGAGCTGTTGCTGCAGACCGGCGACACGCACCTCGAAGAACTCGTCGAGGTTGGAGCTGAAGATGGCCGCGAACTTCAGACGCTCCAGCAGCGGGTTCGTCTTGTCCGCCGCCTCTTCCAGCACGCGCGCGTTGAACTCGAGCCAGCTCAGCTCGCGATTGAGATAGTGGTCCGGCGGAAACGCCGGCTGGTAGGGCGTCGCCATGGTTACCCGGCGGCGAGGCGCAACCGCGGACGCCGCTCAGCGCCGCGCACCCACACGAAGCGTGGCTCCAAATCGAAGGCACGCTGAAACAGTCCTGACTTGCGCTCGGCGTCCCAGATCTCGACGCGCGGATCGGTTCGCGCTTGCAGCGTCAATTCCACGAAGCCGCGATGCGTTCCGCACGTGACCGCGGTGACTCGCTGTGTGTGCGTGCGATCGAGCCCGTCCGCAACGCGTAGCATGCCCGCGAGCGCGCGCACCAGACGGCGGTCGGCGCGCTCGAGACGCGCGAACGCGGTGTGGCGCTTCTTGGGAAATGCCTTGCGATGATAGCGAGCCACGCAGGCGACGATCTCGAGCTCGCGCTGTGTGAAGCCCTGCAGGTCGCCGTTGAGAATGAGATGATAGGCGTGCTTGTGGTGCTTCGCGTGATTGATCACGTACCCGATGTCGTGCAGCAGCGCCGCGGCCTCGAGCAGCTCGCGCGCATCGGCCGGCACTCCGAACCGCTCCGCCAATCCGTCGAACAGCTGCGTCGCCAGCTGGGCGACGTGCTCACAATGCCGCTCACTCGACCGGCATTGCCGCGCGAATGCTCGCGCGGAATCGAGCCGGCTGATCGGCCCTGCCGACTTGCGCGCCTCGGAGGGGAAACGCTCCTCGATCATCGCGAGCAGCAAACCGTCGCGCAGCCCGCCGCTGTTGACCAGGATTTGCTGGGTGCCGAGGCGCTTGGCGAGCCGCGACACCGCCGCGGCGCCGGCCACGATGATGTCGGCCCGTCGCGGATTGAGCCCCGGCGTCTCGCGCCGTTCCGCGAGCGGCGTCGCGCGCAGGCGATGCAGCAGGTGCACGACTTCGGCGCGCGAAATGGGATAACCCTGTACGCTGCGCGCCGAGCCTTCGCGGTCGAACTGCGCCATGGCCGCCAGGTTCGTGAACGTGCCACCGCTGCCGATCATGATCTCCGGATGAAATGGCGGTTTGCGCAGCTTTTCGTCGAGCGCGCGGTCGATGGCCCGGCGCAATTTGCGCCAGCGCTTGGGCGACAGCGTGCCGTCCGTCCCGTAGCGCTCGGTCAGTCGCACCGCGCCGAGCGGCAGAGTCAGCACCTCGTCCACCACCGATCCAGCCGTGAGGGTGACCTCGACGCTGCCGCCGCCGATGTCTACGACGGCGACCGACCGGCCGGCGAGATCGAAATGGCGCAGCGCGCTGCGCAGCGCGAGCTGGGCTTCCTCTTCAGCGGAGATGACGTCTACGCGCAGACCGCAGCGCCGCCGGACCTCCTGGCAGAATGCGCGGCCATTCGCGGCCTCGCGCACGGCGCTGGTCGCCACGACGCGCAGCTCCGCGACCTCGAACCCCTTGGCGATGGTGTGCATCTTCGCGAGCGCGGCGAGGGACCGCTCCATCGGCTCGTTGAGCAAGCGACCGCGTGCAAACAACCCGTGCCCGAGCCGGGTCATCTCGCGCTCTTCGTCGAGCACCCGGTACCGGCCGTCGGGTTCGACCTCGGCAACCGCGAGGCGAATCGAGTTGGTGCCGATGTCGATGGCGCCCAACCGGGTGGCAGTCGCAGTGCGGGAAGTGGCAGGCATAGCGGATCAAAAAGCTACCCCAGAATTCAGCACCGCGTCGGAACGTCGTTTGTCACGAACCGGCTACATTCATGTAACCACGTGGCGATGAGCAGGGTTAGCCAATTGCGAGGGGTTCGCGCGACGGTAGTTTCCCTCCGTCGCGCGGCGCCCTTCCGCGCGGCTACGCTTCAGACGTCAAAGGAGACGACGTGACGACGCGCCCGGTCGCCGATCTGCTCGTGACGCTCGCCGAGCCGACGCGGTTACGCATTTTGAATTGCCTGTCCACCGCTCCGATGTTCGTGTCCGATCTTTCTGCGATTCTCGATTTACCCGACGCGACGATCGTCGAGCACATGGACACACTCGCGTCGCTGGGAATTGCCCGCACGTATCCCGTCGTGCCCTACTTGATTTATACGCTGGCGCCGCAGCCCGGCACGCGTGAGCGCTTGCTGCGTTCGGTGCTCGACGCGGTGCGGAGTGATCCGGCCGCGCAGGCCGACCGCACCGCCGCACTCGATCGTTCGCGCTCGCGTTTCGAGACGCGGGTCCGGGGCGCCGTCATGAATGCCTCCTGAGACCGCGGAACCACACCGCATTCTCGTCGTCGACGACGAGCCCGACATCACGGCGCTCGTCGCCTACCACCTCGCAAAAGAGGGTTACCGCGTCACGACCGCCGGCACGGGCGCCGACGCGTTGCGCTCGGCGCGCGAAGAACGGCCCGATCTGGTCGTCCTGGACTTGATGCTTCCCGGCCACTCGGGCTTCGAGGTGCTCGCGGAGCTGCGGCGCCGAGACGAGACGCACGACGTCGGTGTGTTGCTCCTGACGGCGCGCAAAGACGAGCCCGATCGCATCAAGGGCCTGTCCCTCGGCGCGGATGACTATCTCGCGAAGCCGTTTTCCCCCAAGGAGCTCGTGTTGCGCGTGGGGGCGATTTTGCGACGCCTGGCAGCGCCTCCCGTGGCAGCCGGCGGTCGCCTCGTCGGCGGTCCGATCGTCCTCGATCGGACAGCCCATCGGGTGACCGCGGAGGGAAAGGAAGTCGAGCTCACCGCCACGGAATTCAAGCTGCTCGAGCGCTTGATCGAGCGCCGCGACCGCGTGCAATCGCGATCCCAACTCCTCGAATCAGTGTGGCAGGCACAGCCGGACATTCAGACACGCACCGTGGACATGCACGTGCAGCGACTGCGCACCAAGCTCGGCGCGGCCGGGGATTGGATCGAGACGGTGCGTGCCGTCGGCTATCGGTTCCGTGAACCGGTTGCCCCTCCAAAGAGACCTACGCCCGCCGCTCGCCGCCGTCGCACATGAAACTCGTCACGCGGCTCTTCGCGAGCATTGGTTTGCTCGTGGCAGCCGCGGTCGCCGGTTCGATCATCGCTGCCGACGTCTTGCTGCGCCGGCACCTCGAGCAGGAAATCGCGACGGAGCTGGAGCGAGAGGCGCGGCTGGTGGCGGCGTTCGCGCCGGTCGACTCGACCAAGTGGCCGGAGTTTGCGGCGCTGGCGGGCGCGCGCCTCGGTCGTCGCGTCACGCTCATCGACCCTAACGGCCACGTCCGGGGCGACACCGAGTTCGATCGCGCCTCGCTCGCTCAACTCCAGAATCACCGCGACCGTCCTGAGGTACGCGCCGCACTCGATTCTGCGCGCGGGGTCGGGATGAACGAGCGCCTCAGCGCCTCCACCAACGAACGCCAGATGTACGTAGCGATCCGGGGCGGGCCGCCCGGGCTCGCCGTCGTCCGCGTCTCCGCCACACTCGCGATCGTGGACGCGCAGGTTCATGCCGTCCAACGCGCCGTCGCCGTAGCGGGATTGGTCATGCTGCTCGCGGCCTGGCTCCTCGCCTGGGTGCTCGCGCGCGCCCTGGCCTGGCCGCTGCTCCGCATCGCCGACGCGGCCACGGATATCGCCGCCGGCCGCCCGGCGGAATTCCCCGACGTGCGCGTCCCCGAGCTCGCCCACCAGGTCGACGCGCTTCGCGCGATGCATCACGAGCTCGAGCGACGCTTCGAAGACCTGCGCCGCCAGCGCGAGGAATCCCGTACGCTGCTCGAGGCGCTGTCGGACGGCGTCCTCGCCGCCGACAAGCGGGGCATCGTCGTCGAGACGAACGCGGCCGCCCGCCGGCTGCTCGGCTACGGAGAAACGGAGCCGTTGCCTCCCCTCGGCGAGCTGTTCCATGACCGCGCCCATCGCGCGTTGATGCGCGAGGTCCTGACCGGCGCGGTGGTCGAGGGACGCGAGCTGGATCTCGGCGACCGCACCGTCGTGTTCTCCGCCCGGCCGCTCGCGGAAGGCGGGACGCTGCTCGTGCTGAGTGATGTTACCGACGTGCGACGACTCGAAACGGTCCGGCGCGATTTCGTGGCGAACGTGTCGCACGAGCTGAAGACTCCGTTGACGGCCATCGCCGGATACGCCGAGACGCTCGCGGCTGAGGCGTCGGACGCACAGGCGACGGGGTTCGCGCAGACAATCGTGGAGAACGCGCGGCGCATGCAGCGCCTGGTCGATGACCTGCTCGACCTCTCGCGCATCGAATCCGGAAGCTGGGAGCCTGAACCGCGAAGCGTCGACGTGGAGATGGCCGCACGAGAAGCGTGGGGTCCCTTCGCCGAGCGCGCCGCGGGCCGCGACGTCGCGTTCGAAAGCGCAACCAACTCGTCGGCCATCAATGCAGACCCCGAAGCATTGCGGCAGATCTTCACCAACCTGTTCGACAACGCGCTGCGGCACACGCACCCGCGTGGTCGGATCCGCGTCGGCGCGCAGCGAGCGAGCGGTGCCACTGTCGTGCGAGTCAGCGACACCGGTTCCGGCATCCCGGCGGATCACCTGCCCCGCATCTTCGAGCGCTTCTACCGCGTAGACCCCGGGCGTTCCCGCCAGGAAGGCGGCACGGGGCTCGGTTTGGCGATAGTCAAACACCTGGTCGAGGCACATGGCGGCCGCGTCGAGGCCGAGAGCGAGCTCGGTCGCGGCACCACAATCCTTTTGTACTTCCCGACTTAGCACTCGTTACACAGCCGTAACGCGTACGTCACCGACTGTTGACCGCCCACGCGCAACGTTGGCTCGTGCGAATTGCGCTCGTAACAGACACGTATACGCCGCAGGTCAACGGCGTCACGACAGTGGTCGTCCGGATCGCGAATGTGCTGCGCGACTTCGGCCACGAGGTCGTCGTCGTCGCGCCACGATATCCCGGCCACTCGCCTGCGGACCCGGGTGAGCTGCGGATTCCGTCGGCGTCGTTTCCGCCGTATCCGGCCATCCGGTTGTCGCTCCCGCGGTTCGGGGCTGTGTCGCGGTTCCTCGACTCGTTTGCGCCTGATGTCGTGCACGTCGCGACGGAGGGACCGCTCGGGTTGACGGGTCGGCGCTACGCCGTGCGGCGCGCCATTCCCCTGGTGACTTCATATCACACGAACTTCCCACAGTACGCGGGCCACTACGGTGCCGGCGTCGTTGAGCCGCTCGTCTGGAAATGGCTGCGCTGGTTCCATCGGCCCGCCGTGTTGACGCAGACGCCCGGCGAGGCAGTCGCGAACGAGCTGGAACGCCGCGGTATCGGGCGCCCGATCGTTTGGGGTCGCGGCGTGGACACCCTGCACTTCAACCCCTCACGACGCAGCGCCGGCTGGCGGCGCTGGCTCGCCGGCGGTGACGATACTGCCATCGTCCTGCATGTCGGCCGGCTGGCTCCCGAGAAAAACATCGATGTGCTCGCCGAGGCGTGGATCGCCGCCCGCGAGCACGTGGGCCAGCGTGCGACGTTCGTGCTGGCCGGGGACGGGCCGGAAGCGCGCCGCCTGCGCGGGCTGCTGCCCTGGGTCCGCGAACTCGGCTTTCTCGACCGTGACAAGCTCGCGGATGTATACGCGAGCGCCGACATCTGCGTGCTCCCGTCGAAGACGGAGACGTGTGGTCTGGTGGCTCTCGAGGCGATGGCCTCGGGGCTCGCCGTCATTGCGGCGGATGCCGGGGGCTTTCGTGAAAGCATCACGCACGGGCAAACGGGACGCCTCGTTGCGCCTGAGGATGCGACCGGGTTTGCCGCCGAAATTCTGTCCCTGGCCATCAGCCCACCGCGTCGCGCCGCGCTTGGGGCGGCAGCGCGTGCCGCGGCTGTCGCGCGCGACGTCGCTCCCGAGAACCTCGCGCTGCTGCAGCAGTACATGAAAGCCGCCGGACTCTCCAACGCCGGAGCCGCCTCATGCGCTGCGTAGTGCTCGTCCTCGCCGATGGCCTGCGCCCATCACGCCGACGGATATGCCGTCGCTCGACGCGCTGGCTCGGACCTACACGATGGCACTACGGGCGCGGACGGTGCGCCCCAGTCGCACGGTCGCGGCGCTCGCCTCGCTTGCGACCGGCGTCGCGCCGGAGACGCACGGCTTGATCGAGCCGGGCCTGGGGTTCCTCGCCCACCTGCCGGCTCTGCGCCCGTTGGCTCGCGAGCTGTCGCGCGGTAGCGTGCCCAGCCAGGTCGTCGCGAGCGAGCTGCTCCCGGCCGAGCGGGCGGTGCTGTGGGCGCTCACGAAAGCGGCGGGGCTCGGGAAGTACCGCTCCGCCGGTCTACGCGCACGCGACGTCGCGCGGGCGGCCCAGGCCGCCGCGCTCGCCCCGTCAGCTGGTTTGGTCTTCGTGTATCTGAACGATTGCGACCAGGCGGGACACGCGCACGGCTGGATGTCGCCGCAATATCGCGCCGCGGCGGTCGAGGTGGACGCCGCGATCGGTGTGCTTGCGGATCTCACCGAACACTCGCTGGTCATCGTGATGGCCGATCACGGCGGTGGAGGCGTGAGCACATACGACCACGCCGAGCCGCACCCCATCAACGATCACATCCCCCTCATTCTCGCCGGTCCCGACGTTACGCGCCGCCACCAGCTCACGCGCCAGGTGTCGTTGCTCGATGTTCCCCCGACGCTGCTGTGGTGGTTCGGCCTGGACGTTCCGGCGGCCTACGAGGGTCGGGTGCTCACGCAGGCGTTTACGCGGACGTCCGACCCCGTCGAGGCGGGCGTCTGATGCGCTGGCTCACGCACCTCGGCGGCGCGCGGGTGACGATCGGCATCGGCCTGTTGCTCGTCGCGGCGGGCGAGCGGCTGCTCGGTGTCGCCGCGCTGTTTGCGCTGACGACGTCGCACCTGGCGGTACAGGTGCTGAAGCGTGCCGTCGCGCGGCCACGGCCGTGCGACGCGAACGGGCGCTTGCTGGCGCTGATCGACCTGCCGGATCCGTACTCCTTCCCTTCCGGTCACGCCGCGGCGGCATCGGCAGTGAGCGGCACCGTGGCGCTCGCTCACCCCTTGCTCGCTCCAATTCTCCTGCCGATTGCGGCGCTGATCGCGATCTCGCGCGTTTCGTTGCGCGTCCATCACGTCGGCGATGTCATCGGGGGCGTGGTGCTTGGGCTGGCCGGCGCGATCGGCGCCGCAGCCCTCATTCTGCACTGACAATCGTCATGTGCCCGGCGGCGGATTGCACGGCCGACTGTCCGGGTGCCCAGGTAGCGGGGGCCAGCACGGCTCCGCTATCTGCGCATCTGCCCGTTACGCAATTGTGACATCGCCGACTCACGCCAGTGATGCCGAGCGACCAGGTTTTCAGCCGTGAACGCAGTCAACAATCACCCCAAGTCTTGAGGAGTACTCGTGCACGCAAGACTGTCGTATCCGCTCGTGGCGCTGGCGATGTTGGGCGGGTTCGCTGTCCCCGCCGCTGCTCAGGCGCCCGCCGCGCAGGCGCCGCAGGTCACCGTCGGCGGTGTTGCCTATCTGCAGTACCTCTACCAACTCAAGGACACCACCAACCACAACAACAACTTCGACGTGACCCGGGCGTACATCAACGTCCTCGGACGGTTCTCGGGTGGCGTCAGCACACGCATCACGGCGGACATCCAGCGCGTCGGTGCCGGCGACAACTCACTGCGCTATCGGCTCAAGTACGCGTTCGTCGCGTATACGCCCCAGGGCAGCTCACTCACCTACAAGCTCGGTCAGATCCACACGCCCTTCATCGATTGGGAAGAGGCACTGTGGGATTACCGCATGCAAGGGCAGATGGCGATGGAGCGTGGCGCCTACCTCTCATCGTCGGACTTCGGTCTGGGCGTGGACGGCAACTGGAACGCCGACAAGGTCAATATGCAGGTCGGGATCTACAACGGAGAGAGCTATAGCGGCGGGACCGGCGACAAGCGCAAGGACTTCATGGGTCGTGTGTCGGTACGCGTCAAGCCGACCGATGACGCCAGCCGCGTCGGTGGCCTTCGTGTCACCGCGTATGGGCAGTACGGTAAGCCGACCAGCGGCGGCCAGCGGAGCCGGCTGCTCGGCATGGTGTCGTACCGGACGAAGCAGATCACGTTGGCGGGCGAATACGCCGTGACGAAGGACAGCACCACGGGACCAGTGCCAGCCCCCGTCGCCCATTCGTCCGGCTCAGTCGCCAGCTTCTTCGGTGTGTACCGCTTCACCAACTCGAAGGCGGCGGTACTCGCCCGCGTGGATCTGACGGATCCGAACACGAATGTCGGTAACAACCGCCTAACGCGGTTCATTGGCGGCGCCTCGTATCAGCTTTCGCCAAACCTCCGCCTGCTCGCAGACCTGGATATGCTCTCGTACCAGGGCGGCGCGCCGACGCCGGCAGCCGAGGCGACACGCTCGCAAGCATTTTTCCAAGCGCAATTCACGTTCTAACGCAGACTCGGAGAGAACTACTCATGAAGCTCACACGATTCCTCGCCACCGCCGCGCTGCTCGGCACCGCCCTCCCGGCGGCCGCGCAGGTCACGCTGAACGGCGCCGGGGCGACGTTCCCGAACATCATCTATTCGAACTGGATGCTGACGTACAATCAGGGGCATCCCGATGTGAAGCTGAACTACCAATCGATCGGGTCGGGCGGCGGCATCCGTCAGTTCTCCGACGGCACCGTCGATTTCGGCGCTACCGACGCCCCGATGACCGACTCGGCCATCGCCGCCATTAAGGGTGACGTCCTGCATATCCCCACGGTGCTCGGCGCCGTCGTTGCCGCGTACACGCTGCCCGATGTCTCCCAGCCGATTCGTATCACCCCGGACGTCCTGGCCGACATCTTTCTCGGTAAAGTCACGAAGTGGAATGACGCACGGTTGGCGAGCATCAACCCCGGCGTCACCCTGCCGAACCAGGACATCATCGTCGTGCACCGCTCGGACGGTTCCGGCACGTCGTTCGTCTGGACCGACTACCTCTCCAAGGTCAGCCCGGAGTGGGCGCAGAAAGTCGGCAAGGGTCCGTCGGTAAACTGGCCGGTGGGGCTCGGCGGCCGGGGCAATGAAGGCGTCGCGGCGACCGTCCGGCAGACGCCCGGCGCAATTGGCTACATCGAGCTCGGGTATGCCTTGATCAACAAGATGCCGTTCGCGGTGCTGAGGAATCAGGCGGGCAACTGGATTACCGCCTCGTTGGAATCGGTGACCGCCGCCGCCGCCGGTGGGATGAAGGACATGGGTCCGAATACCGACTTCCGGGTGTCCATCACCAACTCGCCGGGTGCACAGGCGTATCCCGGCGCGAGCTTCACCTGGCTCTTGGTGCACAAGACGTACAGCGATACCGCCAAGGCCCGGGCGCTGGTGCAGTTCGTCTGGTGGGCGGAAACCGACGGCCAGGCGAAGGCGCCGGAGCTCGGCTATTCGCCGCTGCCTCAGGAGCTGCGCCCTTGGATCCAAGCCCGCTTGAAGAGCGTCACGGCTGGCGGGCGGTCGGTCTGGAAAACGGCAGAGTAACTCGCTGACGTACGCACATAGGCCGCCTCCCGATGCGCTTTCAGAGGCGTCGGGAGGCGGCCACTTTCGTAGTGACAATTCCGTTACATCGTTGTGACGGTGACTCCATGAGGCGCCGGTAGGTTTCCGGCGCGATGACCAGCCTCCCAGTTCCTCCCCCTCCGTCCGAGACCGCACCCTCCCGCTGGCAGTCGCTCCTCGGCAGAGATCGCAGCGATCGCATTTATCGGCGTGTGCTGACCGCGTTTGCACTCGCGCTGCCGCTGCTGATCGTCATCATCCTCGGCGTGCTGTTCGTGGAAGCCTGGCCGGCACTCAAGCGGTTCGGGCCGTCGTTCCTGTGGACGTCGACTTGGGATCCTGTCGCCGAGGTATACGGCGCGGCACCGATGATCTTCGGGACGCTGGCGTCGTCGGTGCTGGCACTGCTGATCGCCGTGCCGCTCGCGCTCAGTGTCGCGATTTTCCTGACGGAGTTTTCCCCGCGGTGGCTGCGCCAGCCGGTGGCTTTTCTGGTCGAGCTGCTGGCCGCGATCCCCAGCGTCGTCTATGGCATGTGGGGCATCTTCGTCCTGATCCCCTTCCTGCGGAGCTACGTGGTGCCGCCCCTGAAGGCGGTGTTCGGATGGACGCCGCTTCTCCAGGGCGTCTTCTACGGCAATTCGCTGCTCGCCGGCGGCGTCATTCTCGCGATCATGATCGTGCCGTACATCGCCGCCGTGTCGCGCGAGGTGCTGCTGGCGGTACCCACGAGCCAGCGCGAAGCGGCGCTCGCGATGGGCGCCACGCGCTGGGAAGCGGTCCGCTCTGCGGTACTGCCGTACGGCCGCGCCGGTCTGATCGGCGCGATCATCCTCGGGCTCGGCCGGGCGCTCGGGGAAACGATGGCGGTCACGATGGTCATCGGGAATCGCCACGACATCGGGGTGTCGGTGCTGCAGCCGGCGTACACGATGGCCGCGGCGATCGCGAACGAGTTCAGTGAAGCGACGACCGCCACGTACCAGTCCGCCCTCATGGAAGTCGGTCTGATTCTCTTTGTGCTCACGGTGGCGGTCAACGCCATCGCGCGCATTCTGATCTGGCGCGTCGCCCGCGGGGCCGCCGTGGGGAGCACGGCGCTGTGACCGCGAGCGCGTTTCGTCGCCACCTCGTGAGCTGCGTGATGACGGTGCTGGTCGTCATCCTGTCGTTCACCGCCGTGCTCGCGCTGGTGCTCATCCTCGGCAACCTCATCGCGAAGGGCGCGTCGTCGATCGACTGGGCGTTCTTCACCAAGAGCCCAGTACCGGCAGGACAGTCGGGTGGCGGCGTCGCCAATGCGATCGCGGGGAGCGGGATCATCGTCGGTGTCGCCGCATTGATCGGCGTCCCGATCGGCGTCGGCGCGGGTTTGTACCTGGCCGAATACGGCTCGGGACGGCTCGGCTTTTTCGTGCGATTCATCGCCGACGTCCTGAACGGCACCCCATCGATCGTCGTCGGCATCGTAGCGTGGACCTTCATCGTGAAGCCGACCAGCCATTTCTCCGCCTTAGCGGGCAGCGTCGCCCTCGCGATCCTGATGATCCCGATGCTGGCGCGGACGACGGAAGAGATGGTACGACTGGTGCCGAACTCGCTCCGCGAGGCGGCGCTGGCGCTCGGGTACCCGCGCTGGCGGACATCGTTGAAGGTCGTGGCGCGCACGGCGATGACCGGCATCGTGACCGGCTGCCTCGTGGGAATCGCCCGGATCGCCGGCGAGACCGCGCCCCTCCTCTTCACGGCGCTGGGCAACCTGAACTTTACGCTGAACGTCAATCAACCGATGCAGACGTTGTCGCTCCAGATCTACGTGTATGCGACAGGCCCGTTCGACGAGTGGCACCGGCTGGCGTGGGCATCCGCGCTCGTGCTGATGGGACTCGTGCTCGTGATTTCTCTGACCGCCCGCTGGGTCACGAGGGCCAGATATGGTCGCATCCGCTAACACCCGGCTGCGGCTCGAGACGGCGCACCTCACCGCACTGTTCGGGCAACATCGCGCGGTGCGGGACGTCTCGCTCCTGTTCCCCGCGAACACCGTTACCGCGATCATCGGCCCCTCAGGGTGCGGCAAAAGCACCCTGCTCCGCTGCCTGAACCGCATGCACGAGTTGACGCCCGGCGCGAGTGTCGATGGCGTAGTCCTGCTCGATGACGTGAACATATACGCCGGCGACGTGAACGCGGTCGAGCTGCGCCGCCGGATCGGCATGGTGTTCCAGCGTCCCACGCCGTTCCCGACGATGTCGATCTACGACAACGTCGCCGCGGGACTCAAGGTCAACGGACGCAAGCCGAGACCGGAAGTGGACGACGCCGTGTCGCGGGCGCTACAGCAAGCGGCGCTGTGGGAAGAAGTGAAGGATCGGCTGCACACCAGCGCGCTCGATCTGTCGGGCGGGCAGCAGCAGCGACTCTGCATCGCACGGGCGGTCGCTCCCCAGCCGGAAATTCTGCTGCTCGACGAGCCGACCGCCTCCCTCGATCCCGCCGGGACGCAGCGCATAGAGGAGCTGTGCCACGCGCTGAAGCGCCTCTACACGATCGTCATCGTGACCCACAACATGCAGCAGGCGGCGCGCGTTTCCGACTACACCGCATTCATGTACCTGGGCAGCCTCATCGAGGTAGGACGCACGGACGAGATCTTCACCAAGCCGAAGGTCGAGCAGACTGAAGCGTACATCACCGGACGGTTCGGATGAAAGCGACTGCGTCGGATCGGCGGATCGACGGATCGCCGGATCGGCGGTTGGACAATCCGCCCATCCGCCCATCCGCCCATCCGCCCGTCCTCGAGTCCAAGTCGTATAGTTTTTGGTACGGCCCCACTCAGGCGCTGCACGAGGTCAACTGCGCGATTGCGGCCAACGCCATCACTGCGCTGATTGGGCCGTCGGGCTGCGGCAAGACGACATTCCTGCGCTCCATCAACCGCCTGCACGATCTCACGCCGGGTGCGCGGCACGAGGGCGATATCCTGCTGGACGGCACCTCGATCTTCGCGCCGGGGACCGACGTCGTCGCGTTGCGACGCCGCGTCGGCATGGTCTTCCAGCGACCCAATCCGTTTCCCAAGGCGGTCTACGACAACGTCGCCTACGGGCCGCGATTGAACGCGCTCGCCCCGGCACGCGAGCTCCCCGACCGGGTCGAGCGCGCGCTGCGGCAAGCGGCATTGTGGGATGAGGTATCCGACCGGCTGCGCGAGCCCGGGACATCGCTCTCGGGGGGACAGCAGCAGCGGCTGTGCATCGCGCGGGCGCTGGCGAACGAGCCGGAGATGCTGTTGATGGACGAGCCCTGCTCGGCACTCGATCCGATTGCGACCCAGCGCATCGAGGAGCTGCTGGTCGAACTGAAAAAGACATACACTATCGTTATCGTGACGCACAACATGCAGCAGGCGGCACGGGTTTCGGATTACACTGGGTTCTTCTACGTGGGCCGTCTGGTGGAGTTCGGCGTGACCCAGCAGGTCTTTACTCGGCCCGCCGATGAACGCACGGAAGCTTATATCACAGGAAGGTTCGGATGAACGCACAAGCCACGAGTCATCGGCATTTTCACGACGAGCTGTCGGAGCTCAAAGTCGCGCTGCTCAACATGTCCGGCGAGGCGCAGGCGGCGCTCGCCGCGGCGGTCGAAGCAGTGCTCCAGCGAGATGGCGAGAAGGCGCAAAGCGTGATCGCCGGCGATCGCGAGGTCGACCATCTCGAGCTGGAGGTCGAGGAGACGGTGATCCGTCTGCTGGCGACCCAGCAGCCGATGGCCCGCGATCTCCGGTTCCTCACGGCCGCGATGAAGATCTCCAACGATCTGGAGCGCGTCGGCGATCACGCCGTCAACATCGCGCAGTCAGCCGAGCGTCTGCTCGCCAGCCGCCCGATCATTCCCGAGCCCGAGCTCCTCGAGATGGCGCGCCAGGCCCGCACGATGCTCGCCGACGCGCTCGACGCGTTTGTGCGCGGCGATGCGCAGGCCGGCCGCGCGATCTGCCGCCGCGACGACAGCGTGGACGCGCTCCACGCGTCGATGTTCCGGATCCTCCTCACGCACATGATGGAGGACCCGCACATCATCGGCACGGCGATGGAGCTGTTCCTGGTGAGCCGGAACCTCGAGCGCGTCGCGGACCTCGCCACCAACATCGCCGAGGATGTGGTGTTCCTCGTGGAAGGCAAGTCGATCAAACACCATGCGGAGGACATCGGAGAGTAGTGCCGACGATTCTGTTTTTGTGCGTGAAGAACTCCGCGCGCAGCCAGATGGCGGAGGGATTGGCTCGATCGATGGCGCCCCCTGGCTACCGTTTCGTGAGCGCGGGCTCCGATCCCGGAACAGTCAATCCGCTCGCCATTCAAGCACTCGCCGAGGAACGGATCGACATCTCGTCGCACCGCGCCAAAGGTCTGGCGAGCGTGCCGCTCGACGATGTCGAGACGATTGTGACGCTGTGCGCTGAGGGAGTTTGTCCGATCGTCCCAGGACACGTCCATCGGCTCCACTGGCCGCTGCCGGATCCGAAGGACCTCACGAGCTTCCGCGCGGTGCGCGACGAGCTGCGTCGCCGGCTTCCGGGGCTGTGGAATCAGTAACTACGATAGCCGATAATACGCTTCCGGCGGCTTCGGCCGCCGCCGCAGGACCTCATCCGAAGCAAATAGTCGTATCAGGACCAGCCCCGCGAGGAACCCGCCCACGTGCGCAAAGAACGCCACGCCGCCCTTGTCGATCTCGCTGAGACTGCCGAGCCCGCTGACCAGCTGAATCAGCGCCCAGTAGCCGAGCATCACCCAGGCGGGAAGTGCGACGGTCGTGATGTAGATCGGTAGAATGATCAGTGTGTGCACGCGGACTCTGGGGTACAGCAACAGGTACGCACCGAGGACGCCGCTGATGGCTCCCGACGCACCGATCATGGGTACGACGGAGTGGGGACTGACAAACGTCTGTGTGGCGGCCGCCGCAACTCCGCAGAGCAGATAGAAGATCACGAACTTCGCGTGCCCCATCGCGTCTTCGATGTTGTTCCCGAAGACCCACAAGAACAGCATGTTGCCAATCAGGTGAAACCAGCCGCCGTGCATGAACATCGAGGTGATCACGGTCCAGTACTTCGGCACCGCGTGGACCATGCAGACCATGCCGGGCGCGAGCTCTACACCGCTTCCGGGTGGCACGGTCCGGAGGATCTCCCCCGGAATGAGACCCAGGTCGCAGACCGACCGGGCCAGGGGTACCTGCGCCCCTGCCCCCTGCACAAGAAGGAAGGCGAGGACGTTGGCGATGATGATGGCGACGGTGATGATGGCGGGGTGTTCGGTGGGATTTTCATCTTTGTACGGAAACATGAGGCGGAATCTAGGGTGCCCCCCCTAGTCGTCTAGCCGTCGTCACAACTGCCTTTTTGGCATTTTAATTGGGCACGATGCTTGCCCTCTGCGACCAGCAACATCAGGTCCGCATCAAATCCCTATCAGGAGCTGAAAGTATGGCTGAGAAGATCATTGGCATTGACCTCGGGACGACGAATTCCGTCGTGTCCGTCATGGAAGGTGGCGATCCCGTCGTCATCCCCAACGCCGAGGGCGGTCGCACAACCCCATCGGTGGTCGCCTTCACCAAAGACGGCGAACGGCTGGTGGGGACGGTAGCCAAACGGCAAGCGGTGACGAACCCGCAGAACACGGTCTTCTCGATCAAACGTTTTATGGGGCGCCGGTACGAGGAAGTGACCGAAGAGATCAAGCGCGTTCCCTACAAAGTCGTGAAGGGTCAAAACGGCCTCGCAGCGGTCGAGATCATGGGCAAGACCTACACGCCACCCGAGATCTCGGCGATGATCCTCCAGAAGATGCGGCAGACGGCGGAAGACTACCTCGGCCACAAGGTCGAGAAGGCCGTCATCACCGTGCCGGCGTATTTCAACGACTCGCAGCGCCAGGCGACGAAGGACGCAGGCAAGATCGCCGGGCTCGACGTCGTCCGGATCATCAACGAGCCGACTGCCTCGGCGCTGGCCTACGGGCTCGATAAGAAGAAGGAAGAGAAGATCGCGGTGTACGACCTGGGCGGCGGTACCTACGACATCTCGATTCTCGAGCTCGCCGAGGGCGTGTTCGAGGTCAAGAGCACCAACGGCGACACCCACCTGGGCGGCGACGACTTCGACGCGCGGGTCATGGAGTGGTTGGTAGGGGAGTTCAAGCGTGACCAGGGGATCGACCTCTCCAAGGATCCGATGGCGCTGCAGCGGCTGAAGGAAGCCGCCGAAAAGGCCAAGATGGAGCTGTCGACCGTGATGCAGACCGAAATCAATCTGCCGTTCATCACGGCGGATCAGTCCGGTCCCAAGCATCTGAATCTCACGCTCACGCGTGCGAAGCTCGAGCAGCTGGTGGACGATCTGGTGAAACGGACGATGCCGCCGATGCAGCAGGCGCTGACCGACGCCGGCCTCAAGCCGGGCGACATCAACGAAGTGATCCTGGTCGGTGGCCAGACGCGGATGCCGAAGGTCCAGGAGATCGTCAAGAACTTCTTCGGCAAGGAGCCCCACAAGGGTGTGAACCCCGACGAGGTGGTGGCGATCGGGGCGGCGATTCAGGGCGGCGTACTCGCGGGCGAGGTGAAGGACGTCCTGTTGCTCGACGTTACGCCGCTGTCGCTGGGCATCGAGACGTTGGGCGGCGTTACCACGGTCCTCATCCCGCGCAACACCACGATTCCGACGAAGAAGTCGGAAGTCTTCTCCACGGCGGAGGACAATCAGACGACGGTGGAGATCCACGTGCTGCAGGGCGAGCGCCAGATGGCGCAGGACAACCGCACCATCGGCAAGTTCCAGCTCACCGGAATTCCACCCGCTCCGCGCGGCATCCCGCAAGTCGAAGTGGGGTTCGATATCGACGCGAACGGCATCCTCCACGTGGCGGCGAAGGACAAGGCCACTGGCAAGGAGCAGAAGATTCGGATCGAGGCGTCTTCGGGCCTCGGCGACAAGGATATCGACAAGATGGTGAAGGACGCCGAGGCGCACGCGGCGGAGGACAAGAAGCGGCGCGATGTGATCGAGCAGCGTAACCGGCTTGATAACATGGTGTACCAGGTGCAAAAGGAGTCCAAAGATTGGGTCGAGAAGCTCGAGCCGGGTCTCAAGTCGCGGCTCGACGCGGCGATCCAGTCGGCGCAGGCGGCCCTGCGGAGCGGAAATGCTGACGAAATCAGCAAAGCACTCGACGAGCTCCAGCAGGCATATTCAGCGGCGGGGGCGTCGCTGTACGCGGCTCGCGGCGCGGAAGCCGGCGCAGGCACCAGCGGAGGGACGTCAGGTGGTGGGGATGGTCCGACCGCCGGCGCCGAAGCGAAGAAGGATGACAAGGTCGTGGATGCCGATTACGAAATCATGGACGACGACAAATCGAAGAAGTCATAAAAGGGGGGACGGATGTCGGGGAAGACGCGAGACTGGTTGAAGTTCGGCACATTGGTGGCACTGGCGTTTGCGCTCGGTCTGGCATTCGCCTCGGCGTTCCGCCTGCCGACGCGTGGTGAGGCGGCGGTGCGGTCGGTGCTTCAGGACACGAGCCGGCCCCTGCCGCAAGCAAAGGCGGCCGTCGATCTGGGCGACGCATTCGCCTCGGTCGCCGAGCACGTGAAGCCGGCCGTAGTGTTCATCAAGTCGGAACGTCGCGAGCGTGTCTCCAGCCGGCGTGTGCCGAGTTTCGACGACTTCTTCAACGCCCCGCGCCGTCCCCAGGTCGAGCAAGGCTCGGGGTCGGGGTTCATTGTTTCGCAGGACGGCTACATCCTCACCAATAACCACGTCGTCCAAGGCGCGGACCGCGTGACGGTGCGGCTGCTCGACAACCGGGAGTTCACCGCCAAGACAATTGGCACCGATCCGAACACGGACATCGCAGTCATCAAGATCCAGACAACCGGGCTGCCTACGGTGCGGCTCGGCGATGCTGACTCCACCAAGATCGGCAACTGGGTACTCGCGATCGGTAATCCGCTCGGTGAGGCCTTCACCTTCACGGTGACGGCAGGAATCGTGAGTGCCAAGGGCCGGGGGTTACAGGGGCTGAATTCAGGCGGGCTTGCGATTCAAGACTTCATTCAGACAGACGCGGCCATCAATCCCGGCAATTCGGGAGGACCGCTGGTCAACGTGCGCGGCGAGGTCATCGGCATCAATGCGGCGATCGCCAGTGAGACCGGGTTCTATTCGGGCTACGGGTTTGCAATCCCCATCAACATCGCGAAGACCGTGATGACACAGCTGATTGCGACCGGCCATGTCGAGCGATCCGTCATAGGCGTGTCGGTACTGCCGGTGCGGCAAGAGGATGCGGAGGACGTCAAGCTGCCTGACATCAAGGGCGCGGTCGTGCAGGGATTCACAACCGACGACGCTCCTGCCAAGCGCGCTGGTCTTCAAGAGGGGGATGTCATCATCGCGATCGACGGTCAGCCGGTCGAAGCGGTCGCCCAGCTACAGCAGCGTATTGGGTTTAAGAAGCCCGGTGAGACCGTCCAGGTTACTGTGGCGAGGAAGGGAGGCGCAAGGAAGACAATTCCGGTCACGCTGACCGCGGCCCCTGGCAGCGAATCCGAAACGGCCGACGCCAATGAAGACCGCCCGAGCCGGGATTCAGCCCCATCTGAGCAGGCGCTTGGCATTTCGGTGGAGCCGCTCTCGCAGGAGGATGCGCGTGATGCCCAACTCAGCTCGGTGATCCGGAGCGGAGGCGGCCTTGTGGTCACGCAGGTCTCTCCGTATGGTCCCGCTTACGAGCGACTCGCCGATGCCAGTATCGGAGGCCCCGATATCATCCTCCGCGTCAATGGCCAGGCCACACGAACCCGGGCAGAGCTTCACAGAGCGGTGGCATCCACGAGATCCGGTGACATCTTGATGCTCACGGTGCTCTCACGGACCGGGGACGGCTGGCAACCGCGGGTCGTGCGGTTACGCAGACAGTAGTTCACGCTCAAGTCGTAGTAGAATAAGGGCCCTCAACCGAGGGCCCTCTATTTCATGTGGGTTAGCGACGATCCGCCAGCATCACGACGGCGGTCGCCGCCAGCCAGACGACGAACAGCGCCTGGCTGTAGTAGAGATTCGGCGAGAACTCGCTGAACACTACGGCCACGGCGCCGTTCGCCGCCGCAACGACCCAGGCCATCCAGGCGAGCCACTTCGGCCACACCCCGCCGTTCCGTATCGCCCAACCGAACATGTACGCCACGAGTCCCAGCATGAACGTCGCGAGCCGCTCAGCCGCGAGGCCCATCGGGTGGAGCATGTCGTAGACGAAGACGGCATGCGTGCCGGTCAGTCCTGTGTCGGACGCCGTGTACGCATGGGCGAGCTGGTAGCCCGCGCCAACCATGAACAGGATGTTCAGCGACCAGACGGAGAACGCGAACGCACCCATCCGAACCGCGGCACGGCCCGGTGTCGCGCCGGGAGTATCGTTGTGGCGCAACGCCACGCCGATCACGCCGGCATACATGAACGCGAGCCCGAACAGCAGCGCCCAGTGAATCAGGCGCCAGTCGGCCGTCTTGGCGATCATCGCGAGCTGCGCGGCACCATCGCCGGCGAGCAACGGATGTTTGAGGCCGGCGATCCCAAACAGCAGAGTTCCGAGGAGCAGGCAGAGGCCGTAGAACAACGGACGGCGGGTCACGATCATGGGGCCCTAATCTAGCACGCACTCCGCCCGGCGATATATTGGGCGGACATGGACTTGAATCGCATTCTGCGCGAGGGCTTCATCGCCGGATGCATCGGGGCGGCGGCCGTCGCGATCTGGTTTCTCATCGTAGACGTCATCAACGGCCAGCCGCTCTTCACGCCCGCGATGCTCGGCAGTGCGGTATTCTGGGGCGCGACGGGATCAGAGCACGTCATCATCGAGCCCGCCCGCATCTTCGGCTACACCATGATTCACGTCAGCGCCTTCGTCGTCGTGGGCTGCATCGCCGCCGCGCTCGCCGCCGAGGTCGAGTACGCGCCTTCTACGCTGTTTCTCGTGATCGTGGGATTCTGTTTCTTCGAGGTCGGGTTCTACATCCTCGTCGCCCTGCTCGCCAAGCCACTGCTCGGCTATCTCGCGTGGTGGAACGTGGCTATCGGCAACGGATTGGCCGCGTTTGCGATGGGGTACTACCTGTGGCGGGAGCATCCACGAATCGGCGAAGAGCTGCGCCGTCACCCTCTGGGAGAGACAGAGGACGGAGAATAACGTGCGGCGTGGGGCATGCGGCATATGCACGAAACCATCATTGCCGTGCCGCACGCCGCACGTTTAACGCCGCACGTCGTAGGCCTCCTCCGGCACCTTCGTTTCAGCATCCCCTCTTTGGTCCCAAACTGAGTATCGGAACCAGACGACCGTCATCACAATCCAGAGCATCAGCCCGCCCAACACCCACATCAGTAGTCCGCCGATTTGCTGATCATCCAACGGAGATAGTCCGCCCACCCTGGGCGCAGTCGCATAGAACGGATAGAGCACCGAATCCGATAACGTGATCAGGGCGCCCGTGACGGACATCGGAATGCCCAGTAAGAACAGATAGAGCATCTGCACGAGATGCTGCGCGCGCGGCAACTCCGGCACCGGCGACAGCACCGGCCACCACATGATCACGGCCGTCGTGAGAAAGACGAGATGCTGGGCGATATGCAGGTTGTGATGACGCAGCGCCGCTTCGTACAACGCGGGGACGTGCCAGATCACGATTGGCGCAGTAAAGATGGTGGCCGCGGCGAGCGGCCGGGTGACGACGCGAGCGATCGCCATCACCCAGCGGGGCCGCAGCAACGGCCGAATGACATGCGCCGGCGTGCCGTAGAGCAGCAGCGGCGGGAATACGAGCGTCAGTAACAGGTGCTGCGCCATGTGGGCACTGAACAGGTAGGTATCGGAGAGATTGTGCAGCGGTCCATTCAAGGCCACAAACAGTACGACGAGGGCCCCGAAGAAACTTGCGACGTGCCGGCGTGCCGACCTGTGACCCCCCAAAAAGACGTAAAGCCCGCCCAGGAGGACGAGCCCGATCAGCACGCTGGGATGGAGATCCCACCTATTCCAGGGGCTCACATTCCAGTACGAAGGCGGACTGCCCCATAAAAAATGAGCAGCAGGCTGACGATCACGACCAGCGCCAGCAGCAGCGGTCCACCGAACAGGAACGCGAAGAACCGATTATCGAACTTGAGATGCATGTAGAACATCACGACCAGCGTGAACTTCACGGCCGACAGAAACAGCAACAGCGGTACGAGGACGGTTTGAAAGGCGGGGACGTAGAACACCCCTACCTCGATCAGGGTGATCATCACGAGAATCGCCGCGATGCGCAGGTATGTGCCCGTCGTCGCGTGGGCTGCCCCCGCCCCGTGCTCGCTCATGCCATTGCCCTCATTGAATCAGGTAAACCACGGTAAAGATCACGATCCACACGACGTCCACGAAGTGCCAGTACAACCCCGTGATCTCGACCGTGAGGGCCTGCTTTGGCCCCAACTTCCCGCGTAAGGCCTGGATCCAGAGCGTCAGCAGCCAGATCACACCCACGGTCACGTGCGCACCGTGCGTCCCAGTCAACACGTAGAACGTCGAGCCGAACAGGTTCGTGGTGAGGCCGAGTCCCTCATGCAAGAAGTGGCTGAATTCCCAGAACTGGCCTCCCAAAAAGACGAGGCCCAGCAGCGCGGTGACCAGCAGCCACAGCTTGCCCTGCTTCATGTCGCCGCGCTGGACCGCCGCGAGCGCGAGCACCATCGCGAGACTCGACATAAGCAAGTCGAACGTGCTGAACGACGTGAACGGGATATTGAGAATCTCGTGCGGATACGGCCCGACGAGGCTTCTTCCCTTGTAGACCAGATAGGTCGCGATCAGCGAGCCGAAGAGCAGGCATTCCGAGCCGATGAAAGCCCAGAACGCCATCTTGCGGCTGTCCACCCCCATGCTCGTACGGTGCGCTTCGTGCGCGTGTGCAGATCCGTGTGTCATCTACATCTCGAAGGGCTCATAGGCCCAGCGGTAGATGCCGACGATGACGACCGCCGCGCCGGCGAGGACGATGGGGATCAGGTGCGCAAGCGCACCGATCGCGATGATCGGCAAGCCGAGGGCCGTGATCATGGGCCACCAGGACCCGCCCGGCACGTGAATCGGCGCCGGCGGCTCGGCGGGGAGCGCCGCCATCGGCGCGTGGCGCTCGGTCTGCCATAGCGGGAGCCGGCTCGCCACGGTGGGAATCACCGTGAAGTTGTAGACCGGCGGGGGCGAAGACATCGCCCATTCCAGGGTGGCGCCTCCCCACGGATTGGCAGGCGCATTCGCCGGCCGCCAGCGGGTGCGCAGCAGATTCCAGAAGAAGATCAGGGTGGCGATGCCGATGAGAAACGCGCCAATGGTCGAGAGTTGATTGAACCGGGCGACGCCCAGCTCGGCGGGATAGGTGTAAATCCGCCGCGGCATACCGAGCAAGCCGGAGACGTGCATCGGGAAGAACGCCAGGTTCATCCCGATCATCGTGAGCCAGAAGTGTACTTTCCCCAGACCCTCCGATAGAAACCGACCTGTCATCTTCGGCCACCAGTAATACATCCCCGCGAACAACCCAAGGACCGTCCCGCCGAACAGGACGTAATGGATATGGGCGACCACATAGTAAGTATCGGTCTGCTGCAGATCCGACGGCGCCGACGCGTGGGTCACGCCCGACAGCCCACCGATGATGAACATGGCGATGAAACCGACCGCGAACAGCAACGACGTGGTGAACCGGATCTGACCACCCCAAAGTGTGCCGATCCAGTTGAAGATCTTCACCCCGGTGGGGATCGCGATGAGCATCGTCGTGCCGGCAAACACCGAATCGGCGATCGGGCCCAGCCCGGTCGAGAACATGTGGTGGCTCCACACGCTCCAGCCGAGGAACGCGATCACCACGCCCGAGTACACGACGACGGTGTAGCCGAACAGCGGCTTCTTGGAAAATGTCGGCAAGACCTCCGACACGATGCCCATCGCCGGCAGGATGAGGATGTAGACCTCGGGATGGCCGAACATCCAGAACAGATGCTGCCACAGGATCGGATCACCGCCGCCCGCCGGCAGGAAGAAATGCGTGCCGAAGAAGCGGTCGAACATCAGCAGTACGAGCGCGACCGTGATCACCGGGAACGCCGTGATGACGAGGAACTGCGTGACGAGCGTCATCCATGTGAATACCGGCAGGCGCAGCATGCGCATGCCCGGCGCCCGCATGTTGAGAATCGTCACGACGAAGTTGAAACCGGCGGCGAGCGAAGCGATCCCGAGGATCTGCAAGCCGAGCAGCCAGAAATCGACGTTCGGGCCCGGCGAAAACTGCCGGGAGGTGAGGTTGGCGTACCCGAACCAACCGGCATCGGGCGCGACCGACAGCCGATCGGCGCCGAACAGCGGCCCGGCGATGAAACTCGCGTTCAAGAACAGGCCGCCCAGCAGGAAGACCCAATAGCTGAATGCATTCAGCCTCGGGAATGCGACGTCGCGCGCGCCGATCTGGAGGGGAATGATGAAGTTGAAGAACGCGGCCGAGAGCGGCATCAGCGCGAGAAACACCATCGTCGTGCCGTGCATCGTAAAGAGCTGATTGAACGTCTCGGCGCTCACGCCGAGGCCACCATCCGGCCGAATCAGCTGCGCGCGGATGATGAGCGCCTCCAGCCCGCCGATCATGAAAAAGCCGAACGACGTCCAGAAATAGAGCAGCCCGATGCGTTTATGATCGGTGGTGGTCAGCCAGCTCTTCATTTCAAGCTCTGGAGATAGGCTACAACCGCATCGAGGTCCTGGGGCGACAGATTCTGCGGCGGCATCAGCGCGCCGGGCTTGAGCGACGGCGCATTCATGATCCAGCGGTGCAGCATTTCACTGGTATTGGGGAACAACGCGCCCGCGATGGTCGCGCGGCCCCCGACGTGGCTCAAATCAGGACCAACTTTGCCTTGCGCGATGCCGGCAATCGTATGGCAGCCGATGCACGCGCTGCGCCGGAAGACCTGCTGCCCGGCTTCGGCGGGTGAGCCCTTCGCCGGCGTCGCCGGCGCCGCACGCTGCTGATCCACCCACCGCTGGAACATGGAGTCCGACTGCACGAACACGCGGAGTCGCATGTTGGCGTGCGAGGCGCCGCAGAACTCCGCGCATTGGCCCCAGTACTCGCCGGTCGAGTCGGCGCGGAAGGCGATGCGATTGGTGCGTCCCTGGATGAGATCCCGTTTGCCGCCCAGCCGCGGCACCCAGAAGCTGTGGATCACGTCTGCCGACGTCATTTCGAGCTGAATCGGCGTCCCTATCGGTAGGTGCAGCTCATTGTACGCGCTGATGTTCAAGGTCGGGTACCGGTATTCCCACCACCACTGGTGACCGATGACCTCCACCCGCAGCGCGCCTTCGGGAGCGTGCCCCGCCGTCGCGAAAATCGCGCGCATCGTGGGAACGGCGATGAAGACGAGGATCAGCGCGGGCGCGAGTGTCCACCCGATCTCGAGCGCGGTGTGGCCGTGCACGGGCTTGGCCTCGGCTGCACCGCGGCGCGCGCGATAGCGCGCGAGCGCGATCAACAGCAACGACTCGACGATGACAAAGACGGCGACCGCCCACCAGAAAATGCCTTGGAAGAGCCCCGCCAGCTGGGTGCTGAAATCGGAGCGGGGAGCGAACACCGATTGCGGAAATTGCCCGCTGCACGCGGTGAGAAAGAGCAGGAGGAGAGCTAGTACAAACCGCACGGCGTCAAAGTAGATGGCGCCCCACAGCGCGTCAACGCGACTAGTTCGGCGGCGTGCCGCCCGGTAATCCCGGCATCGCGACCGGGGTCTCGGTAATGGATGATTTGGCGTCTGTTCCCTGCCCCGTCAGTTGTATCACCGCACCGTCCTTCAGGACCGCTTTCACCATCGAGAATTGGATGTCTGGCTGCAGCCAGACCTCGGACACCATCTGCGACGCTGCATTCCGCATGTGCAGGGCGCGGAACTCACCTCCGGGAACCGTGACAAGCTCCCATCCCACGACCTCCATCGCCTGACACTGGCGGGCGAGATCGGCTGCGATGTTCATCCCGGGTGAGGAGTTCACCATCTGGATCATCTGTGCGGGCATTTTCATCGCAGGTTGGTCCCCGCTCTTCATCACGATGCTGCGCACGCTTCCCACCCCGATCCCCGACACCAACATCTGCATGATCATTTTGTCCCTGGGCCGTTTGGGATCGGCGAACGAGACTTCGTACCAGTAGTAGGTCGTACCCTCCTGAGGCTCCTTACCGACGACCGCCATCCGCATCGTGCTGCCGTTGCTCGAGCCACCGGTCCAGGTGTAGGTCGACCACGTTCCTACGGCGAGCGTGCGGTTCTGCACCTGGCTGCAGACTTTGTCCTTGTCTTGTGATGCCTGTCCGGCCGCGGGACGGGTGAAGACGGCGGCACCGAGGGCGACCGCGAGGACGATGGAAGAGCGGGTGCGAACCATGATGTGGCTCCAGAAGCTGGACAGGGACGACAACAGGACCCGGGAAAGATACATTTCGCACACGGTTCGCGACCGTGGCGGAATTGGCAGACGCGCCAGCCTTAGGAGCTGGTGGGGCAACCCGTGGGGGTTCGAGTCCCTCCGGTCGCATCCTAACTCCCGTGCGTCGTGCGTGGTACGTCGTGCGTCGGGACCTTCGCGACCCGCCACGTACGACGCACGACGCACGACGCACGATTAGATTTCGCGCAACATGCCCGACACCATTCTCGTCAAGAAAACCCGCGCCGAGCCTGGCGAAGCGTCGCTAGAAGTAACGATCCCGCCCGACAACGTGAAGGCGGCCGAGGAGCGCGCGACGAAGGCCTATCAGCAGCGCGCCCGTCTCCCCGGGTTCCGTCAGGGCAAGGTGCCTGCTGCCGTCGTGCGGAAGAAATTCGCCGATGACATCCGGCAGGAAACGCTGCGCGAGCTGGTGCAGGAGAGCTGGCGCGTCGCGCAGAAGCAGGAAGAGCTGAAACCGATCGCCGACCCCCACATTCACAACCTGAAGTGGGAAGAAGGCGCCCCCGTCACGTTCGAGTTTCATGTCGAACTGAAGCCCGACTTGAAGCTGCAGCGCCTGGGCGGCTTCCGGCTCACGCGGACCGTACCCGCGGTCAGCGCCGCGCAGGTCGACGCCCAGCTCACCGCGATGCGCGAGCAGCGCGCGCCCTGGACGCCGGTCACGGGCGAGAAGCCGAAGCCCAAGGATCTCGTGGACGTGATCATCGCGACGCGGGAGAACGGTGCGGTCAAAGATCCGCAGCCCTACCAGTTCGTGCTGGGCGAGGGCCGGGCCATTCCAGACGTCGAAGAGCGCGTCATGAACCTGACGCCGGGCGAATCGCTCGATGCCACGGTGCGCTTTCCCGATGACTTCGCGGAAGAAGCCAAGCGAGGCCAGACGCGCGACATCCAGCTCACACTCCGGGAAGTGAAGCGTCAGGAGGTCGCGACGCTGGACGATGCCTTCGCGCGGGAGATGGGAGATTTCGAGTCGCTCGACGCGCTCCGCACGGCGATCGCCACGGACCTCGGTAAGGAAGCCGAGCGGGACGCCGACGCCAAGGTCCGCTCGGAGCTGGTCGAGCAGATCGTGCAGGCGAACAACGTCATTGCGCCGCGCCCGCTGGTCGAGCGCGTGCTGGGGATGTACGCGCAGGCGTACGAGATCCCCGAGGAGCGCTGGCCGAAGTTCGCCGAGGAGTTCCGCTCGATCGCCGAGGCGCAGGTCCGGCGCGACCTCGTGCTCGACTACGTCGTCGAGTCGCAGAATCTGCGCGCCACCGAAGGCGAGCTGGATGAGCGCATTCAGCAGCTCGCCGAGCGGCGTGGGACGCCGGCGGCGCAGCTGTATGCGTCGCTGGAGAAGGCCAAACGGCTCCGCGATGTCGCGCGGAGCATCACCGAGGAGAAGGTGTTCGCCTATCTCCTGTCGCAGTCCACCGTGGAGCAAGCGTGACGAAGAGCGAAAGCCACATCTATCCCCCGTACATCATCGAGCGCTCGAGCCGTGGCGAGCGCACCTACGACATCTTCAGCCGCCTGCTGATGGATCGGATCGTGTTCCTCGGCACGTCCATCACCGACGATGTCGCCAACATCATCATCGCCCAGCTGCTGTTTCTCGATGCCGACAACCCGGAACGAGACATTTACCTGTACGTGAATTCCCCAGGTGGGCTCGTTTCCTCCGGCATGGCGATCTACGACACGATGCAGTTCCTGCGGGCCCCCGTGAACACGATCTGCATGGGCATGGCGGCCTCGATGGGCTCCTTCCTGCTCACCGCCGGACGCAAGGGGAAGCGCTCGGCGCTGCCGCACGCCCGGATCATGATGCACCAGCCCTCCGGCGGCACGCAGGGCACGGCGTCGGACATCGAGATCCAGGCGCGGGAGATCCTGTTCCTGCGCCGCAAGCTCAACGAGCTGTATGCCAAGCATACCGGCAAAACCGTCGAATCGATCGAAAAGGACATGGACCGCGACCGCTTCATGTCGGCGGAAGAGGCCAAAGAGTACGGTTTGATCGATCACGTGATCTCGAACTTCGAGGAAATCAAGGAAGACGGGAAGGCAAAGAAGTGATCCCTTGCGCCGCTAGAAGCGCCTTCCCATACTAGGATACGATGTCCCACGACAAGCATCTCCGCTGCTCGTTTTGCGGTAAATCGAAGGATTCAGTCCGGAAGTTCATCTCCGGGCCGTCCGTCTATATCTGCAATGAGTGCATCGCGCTTTGCAATGAGATTCTGGCGGAGGACGAAGAGCGCGAAGTCGCCGAAGCCATCACGCAGGTCCCCACGCCTGCCGAAATCAAGGATGTGCTGGACCAGTACGTGATCGGGCAGGACCGCGCCAAGAAGACCCTCGCCGTCGCCGTCTACAATCACTACAAGCGGATCAATTCGCACTCGGGCCGCGATAACGAGGTCGAGCTCGACAAGAGCAACATCCTGTTGATTGGCCCGACGGGGGTCGGCAAGACGCTCCTGGCGCAAACGTTGGCCCGAATTCTGGACGTGCCGTTCACGATTGCCGACGCCACCACCCTCACCGAGGCTGGCTACGTCGGTGAGGACGTCGAAAACATCCTCGTGCGCCTGCTGCAAGCCGCCGATTTCAACGTTTCCGAGGCCGAGCGGGGCATCGTCTATATCGACGAGATCGACAAGATCGCGCGCAAGTCAGAAAACCCCAGCATCACGCGCGACGTCTCGGGCGAAGGTGTGCAGCAGGCGCTGCTCAAGATTCTGGAAGGCACAGTCGCGAGCGTGCCGCCGCAGGGCGGCCGCAAGCATCCGCAGCAGGAATACATCCAGGTCAACACCAAGGACATCCTGTTCATCTGCGGCGGCGCGTTCGACGGGCTCGAGAAGATCATCGAATCCCGCACAGGCCGGCGCCAGATCGGCTTCACCAAGGAAGAGGTGGCTGAAGGTGTCGCCGAGAAGCTGAAGAAGAATCCGTTCCAAGACGTCGAGCCGGACGACTTGCTGCGCTACGGCCTCATCCCCGAGCTGGTCGGCCGCCTCCCGGTCACCGTGCCGCTCGACGCGCTCGACGAGGAGGCATTGGTCAAGATCCTCACCGAGCCCAAGAACGCGCTCGCCAAGCAGTACCAGAAACTGTTCGATCTCGAGGACGTGCGGCTGACGCTCGAGAAGGACGCGCTCAAGGCGATCGCGGCGAAGGCGATGAAGCGCGGCACCGGCGCGAGAGGGTTGCGCGCCATCCTCGAAGAGATGATGACCGAGATCATGTTCGAGCTGCCGAGCCGCGATGACGTGCGCGAGGTGGCCATTACCGCCGAATGCGTCACGTCCGGCCGCGCGCCGCTCCTCGTCACCGAGCGCCCCCGCCAGAAGAAAGAAGCCTGAGCGACCCTCGCTACATCGGCTCGTTTCCACGCGCTGATGTGTTGCTCGATCCTCCACTTCCCGAAGTCGCGTTCGTCGGCCGCTCCAATGTCGGCAAGTCTTCGCTGCTCAATGCTCTTGTAGGGCGACGGATCGCAAAGATCTCCGGCACGCCGGGGAAGACCCGGGCGTTGAATGTCTTCCTAATTCCAAACCTGGGGAGTGAGGAGTGGGGAGTGGGAGCTTCCGGGGCGCACCGTCGCGAACCACTCCCCACTCCCCACTCCCTGTATTTTTTGGACCTGCCCGGGTATGGATACGCACGGGCGGGCAAAGCACAGCGAGCCGCGTTCCGGGGATTGGTGAAGCACGCCTTGCGACGCGAGCGGTTGCGTGGCGTGGTCTGGCTGCTCGACATCCGGCACGCGCTGTCCACGGACGACGAGGCGATGCAGGACGCCCTCGCGGAAGAAGCAACGCAAGTGCTCGCAGCCCTCACGAAAGGGGATAAGCTTTCTTCAGGCAAACGCAGCACGAGAGAGCGCGAGCTGCGCGAAGAGCTGGGGCTGCTGGAGGATCAGGTGACGGTGACGAGCGCGAAAACCGGCGAGGGCATCGCCGATTTGCAGGAAGCGATTGCGGGACTGGTTTCAGGAGTGGTGCAGTGATCATCGCATTGCTGGTGTGTCTCATTGCACAGGATACGGTGCCTGCCGGTTACGGCACGCTCCACCGCGACGATATCGCCGTCCGCCTCGCGACGGGCACCATCGAGGTCCAGGTGCTGCCGCTCGACGAGCAGGTGATCCGCCTGTTGGCTCCCGACACCTACCACTCGCTCACAGAGCTCGTCCGCAGTCGCGCCGCGGATCTCACCGATGCTGCCGCCCGCGGATCGACGCAGAATCCGACTCTGGTGATGGTGACATTTCTTGGAGTGGTGCCACAGGCGCGATTCAATCCGGAGGAGCTGACCATCACGAGCCGCGGCCGCCTGTTTCGCCCCATCGGGATCGTGCCGCTCTCGCCCACCTGGAGCTCATTTCAGCTCGATGCACGGCAGCAGGCGGCCGCGATCTACCTCTTCGATCCCGGCATCAGCTTCGCCGAACAGCTGACCGTCAGCTACCAGGGCCTGTCCAGCGATGTCTGGAGCCACTCGCTGCGCCTGCTCGATCAGGAACGCGCGCGGGTCAGGGCCCGCGCGCAGGTGGGAGCGAAACACGATTCTGGAGACCTGTAGCCCACCGCACGCCCGTCGAGTCCGCACATATCACATGCATCCCCTGCGCCACCGCGAGGGCGCGGTCGCACCCCAGCGCGAGCAGCGCCGCCGCCCAGGCGCTTGCCGTCAGACCGTCCCCCGCCAGCACCGTCACCGAGCGTGCCGCGCCGCGCGGCGCATTGCGCTGCGACGCGGTCCGCACTGAGCCGCCTTGTAGATCGACAACCGCCAGCGTGCGCAGCGTGTTGTCGGGATCGGGAATGCCGACCGCCCGGTGTGTCGGACGCGCGGGCGGCGCGTGCGGCCCTACCCAGAGGTACTGGCCGCCCAGGTCCAGCAGCGCGCTGTCCACCACATTGGCGAGCGCCAACGCCGCGCGATCGAGCGCATATCCAGGAGCGATGCTGTCGGCCACGAGTGCGATACCGGTGCGCCGAAGAATCTCGCGCCGCACGGCATCGAGTGCGGCGATCGATACGTGCCGTTGGAGCAGTGAGTCGATGTGATCGACGGAATCGCGCGCCGCATCCAGGGTGCGCGCAACGCGCGTGCTATCCGTTCCCCACGCGGCGGCGGACATCATCGTCCCCAACTCGGGCCATACGCGCGAGACACCGGGGCGCGCTTCGGCGTCGCACGCCGCGAGGCTCAAGCACAGCAGAAGATTGATTCTCAAGATGTATAGTTGAATATAGATGCCCATGGACCTGCTGCGACAACACGCACTGGAGTTCGCGACGATTGTGATCGCCCTGATTTTCGCGGGCGCTGGGCTCGTGTTGTGGCGTTTGCGGCAGCGGTTGCTGCGCTCCGAGCAGGAGCGGCGCCGCGCCGCCGAAGAGCTCAATCGTCGCCTGTCCGAGCTCTTTTCTCTGCAGGAGCTGTCGTACGTCCTGTCCGACTCGCTCGAGCTGGACCGCATCGTCGAGCAGGTGGTGCGCTACGCCGTTCGCTTTCTCGACGCGCAGGGCGCGCTGCTGGCGCTGCTGGCGGATGCACCCAGCGATCCCCTGCAGATCGCCGCTGCCGAAGGCACACTCGCGCCGCTGCGCGGCCAGAAGATCCAGGGAGATGATCCAGGCCTCGTCGCGCGCTCCACGGGCCGGGAGCACCTGGAGCTGATCCGGAATTCGGGGGCCGCGCCCACGGTCATCGTGAAGGGCTTCGACGCCGCCGCTGCCGCCGCCGTTCCGCTCCGGTCGCACGGGATCGTCATCGGTACGCTCATCATCACCGACCCCAAGGAAGGCGTGTTCGTCCCGGAGGACATCCGGCTGCTGTCCACCCTGGCGACCCACGCTGCCGTCGTCATCGCGAACGCGCGCTTTTTCGAGATGGTCCGGCGCGCCAAGGAGCAGTGGGAGACGGCCTTTGACGCGTTGAGCGAGGGCATCGCGGTCGTGGACGACGAGGGACGGGTGCGACGCTCGAATCGCGCGCTCGCCAGCCTGCTCAACATGCCGCTGCAGAACGTCGTCGGCACGCCGCTCGGCGAGGCCCTACTCGGCAAGCCGAGCGCGCTGCAGGAGCTGCTCGCGGCGACGCGGCGCGGCGACCGTCCGGCGCCGCTGGTCGCGCGCTCCGAGCGACTGGGGCGCGCCGTCCGCGTCAACGCCGCCCGCATTCCGGGCGCGGCGACCGAACAGAGCATCGTCGTGATGGTCGAGGACGTCACGGAGCAGCAGGCCCTCGAAACGCAGCTGGTTCAGAGCGAGAAGCTGGCGGCCGTCGGCCAGCTCGTCTCCGGCGTCGCCCATGAGCTCAACAATCCGCTGACATCGATCGCGGGGCTGTCGGAGTTCCTGCTCGAACAGAAAGAGCTCGGCAAGAAGGACCGCGGTCATTTGCAGGTGATTCAGGAACAGGCGGAGCGCGCCAGCCGCATCGTGCGCAATCTCCTCACGTTCGCGCGCAAAGGCGCGGCCGAGCGCGTGCCGGTCGACTTGAACGACGTGATTCGCCGAACGCTGTCGCTGACGTCGTACGACTTGAAGCTCAAGGACATCGTGGTCGAGCGGGAGTTGAGCGGCGCGCTGCCCGACGTGTTCGGGGACCGGCATGGCCTGCAGCAGGTCGTGCTGAATCTCGTGACCAACGCGGCCCACGCCGTCGCGGAGAACCCACGGGAGCGTCCCCGCGAAATCACCGTGTCGACCTGGTTCGACGGGCAGGTGCACCTGCGCGTCGCGGACACGGGGCCCGGCATTGCCGACGAGATTGCTCAGAGCGTCTTCACGCCGTTCTTCACGACCAAGGAACCCGGCAAAGGCACGGGCCTCGGCCTCTCGATCACGTATTCGATCGTCGAGAGTCATGGCGGACAGATCACGCTCGAACCCCGCGGCCCGCGTGGCGGCGCGGCGTTTCGCGTGGACCTGCCTCCCGCGCCGGCCGACGCCGTGCGGCCGGCGCTCACGCCCGTCCACGGCACGCCGGCCGTCAACGCCGCATCGATGGTGAAGCGCACCATTCTGCTCGTCGACGCGGATCCCGCGGTGCAGCGGACGATCAAGGCGCTGTTCGCGCGCGACGGCCACGACGTCGAAGTGGCGGGCGATCCGCAGCACGCGCTCGATCTGGCACAGCGCGGCGGCTTTGACCTCGTGATCACCGACGCGCGCGCGATGGCGCCGGGGAAACGCGGGACGCTGTTGGCGGAGGAATTGGTGACGCGGATGCCGGCGCTGCGGGATCGGATCATCGTCGCCACGGGCGACGTGCGCCCGACGACGGAAGAGACGCTCGCGCGTCTCGGCGTGCGTTACGTGCGCAAGCCTTTCAACCTGCGCGATCTCCGCGTCGAGGCGGCGCGCTTGTGGGAGGCGACGGCGCTGTCGTAGGCCTCCGACGGCCAGCCATACGTCGCAAGGTTGACCGCTCCACCCGGTGCGAACCGCACGCCTTCACGCAACAACAACGCCCGCTGCAGCACCGCGCTGTGATCCTGCCCGGAAAACGAAATGCGGCCCGCGGCGTTGATGACGCGCCACCACGGCACATCGTTGTCTTCGGGGAGTGCGGAAAGGGCCCAGCCGACCGTGCGGGCGGCGCCGGGGCGACCCGCGAGCCGCGCGATGATCCCGTACGTCGCCACCCGTCCCTTGGGGATGTGACGGACCACGCGGTAGATCCGATGATAGAATGGATTCACAAGGGAGCCTGAGTACTAGCTTACTCGCAGGACGTCTTCCAGCAAGCCCGCGTCCCCACCCCCCACTATTGACAAAATGTCCTCCATTGCTCTCCGCTCTCGCGGCCAGGCGAACCGCCCCGCCGCGTCCCGGGCCTCGAGCCACTCCGCGCGATCGTGCTCCGCCGAGAGTTTTACGCTCGCGCCGGACGCGACGAACGCGGCGAACACCGGAATCAGCGCCACCTCGTCGCGCGTGTGTTGATAAAACGCTTCCGTGCGGCTGAGATTGTAGAATTTGTCCGGCACGAGACCGGTTTCTTCGCGCAGCTCACGCAATGACGCCTGCACCGGCGTCTCGCCGGGCTCGATCGTGCCGTGCACCGTCTCCCACGATCCGACGTTGCGGCCGTGCGGACCGCGCCGCAGCGCCAGCACCTCGAGCGTCGGCCCCGCTCCGCGCAGGGCGTACGTGTCCACGAAGGACACTCGAACGGAAGTCAGCGGCGGCGGCCGAGCACGGCTTCGAGACGCGCGGAGAGCGCGCGCGCGCGGAATGGCTTGGTGAGAAAGTCGTCGGCGCCCAGCTCGAAGACGCGCACTTCGTTGTCTTCGTCGCCTTTCGCAGTCAGTACGATCACGGGAATGTTCGCGGTGGCCGGGCGCGAGCGCAGGTGCGACAGCACGCCGTAGCCGTCCAGGCCCGGCAGGTTCAAATCGAGCACGATGATGTCGGGCCCTACGCGATCGACCTGATCGAGCGCCTGCACGCCGTCGCGGGCCTCGGTCACGGCGTAGCCGTCGCGCTCCAGCAGGTCGCGCATCACTTTGCGCAGGCTATCCTCGTCGTCGACGAGCAGCACCTTCGATGCGGGCTGGCCGTGCGCGCCAGAGCGCCGCGCGGGCGGCGCGGACTCCTCGAGCAGATCGAAGACCGTAGAGACCGGTGCGGCGGGCTCTGGCGGAGCGCCAACCGTCCCGGCGGCCGGGCTGCCTCGTACGGCGGCGCTGCCGCGTGAGACGCGCGGCTCTTGCGGCGAAGCTTCCGGTTCGTCGGGAATATCCACCACGCGCGTGAGCTCATCGAGGGTGGACTCGCCGCGTGCCACATGCGCCAACCCCGAATCCCACAGGGACTTCATCCCGCCGCGTTGCGCGGCCTCCGCGATCCGGTTCGCCGCCTCGCCGGCGGCGATCAGCCGCTCGAGCTCCGGCGTCATCGTGAGGATTTCGAGAATGGAGAACCGGCCGCGGTACCCCGTCATCGCGCAATCGGGACAGCCCGCGGCGCGATAGAGCGGCGTCCCCTTGGGAATCCAGCGCCGCAGCCGCTCGGGCGGCGCTTCAATCCAGACTTCCTTGCACGTGGCGCACAACTTCCGCATCAGGCGCTGCGCCACGACGCCACGCAGCGACGCCGCGATCTTGTACGACTCGACGCCGATGTCGACGAGCCGCGTGACGGCGTTGGCCGCGTCGTTCGTGTGGAGCGTGGACAGGACCAGGTGTCCGGTGAGCGACGCCTGCACGGCGATCTGTGCCGTTTCCTTGTCGCGAATCTCTCCGACCAACACGACGTTCGGGTCCTGCCGCAGGATCGAGCGCAGCGCCGCGGCAAAGGTGAGGCCGGCTTTCTCCTGCACTTGCACCTGCACGATCCCCTGCATCCGGTACTCCACCGGGTCTTCGACCGTCACGATGTTGACGCCTTCGCTCTTGATCTGATTGATCGCCGAGTAGAGCGTGGTCGTTTTGCCCGAGCCGGTCGGCCCCGTGACGAGCAGGATACCCTCGTGGTTCTCGAGCAGCCGCTTGATCGCTTCGGCTTCGCCCGGATTGAGGCCGAGGGTGTCGAGCGACTTGACCGTCGCGCGGGAGTCGAGAATGCGGATGACGACTTTTTCGCCGAGCTGCGCGGGCAGCGTCGAGACGCGCAGGTCGATCGGCTGGCCGTTCACCGCAACCCGCGCGCGCCCGTCCTGCGGGCGGAGGCGGTCGGCGATGTCGAGCGAAGACATGATCTTGATCCGCGAGATGAGCGGCAGCCCCGCTTGGCGCGGGATCTTCATGACCTGCCGCAGCACGCCGTCGATCCGGTAGCGCACCGCCACGCCGCCCTCTTCGGGCTCGACGTGGATATCGCTCGCCCGGGAAAGGATCCCCTCGGAAATGATCATGTCGACGAGGCGAACGACGGGCTTCTGGCTGGCGTCTGCTTCGGAGATGTTGAGCTCTTCGGGCGCCGGCGCATCCGCCAGGGTCGTGACCTCTTGATCGCCCATCCCCTCGAGCAGCTTGTCGATCGCCCTGTCCGACCGGTACATCTCATCCAGCTTCTCTCTGATTTTCGATGGCGCCAGCAGGAACAGCCGGATCTCGCGCGCCGTGGCGAATGCCATCGCCTTTTCGGCGTCGAGATCGAAGGGGTTCGCCGTTCCCAGCTCGAGGAAGGAATCGGTCAGGCGCAGCGGCAGCACGTGGTAGCGGCGCGCGAGCTGTTCGGGCACGCCATCCCGCGCCGTGATATCGATCTTGGAAGCGTCGCCGATCTTCAGCCGGAAGCGGTGCGACAACTTGTCGATGATCTCAGCGTCGGTATGGATCTTCTCGGCCACGAGGCATTCCCACAGCGTCCGGCCGGACTCCGACTTTGCCCGGAGCTCCTGGAGGCGCTCGGGCGTCAGGCCCTCGAGGGACTGGGCCAACCACTCGTCTGGGAAGGCGTTTACGGGCATGAGGCTGCCTCCAAGCTATTACCGAAGGCGCCCGAGTCCAGTATTCCGTATCACAGAATGTCCCAAAAATCGCGCGTGATGTCGAAGGCGACACGTATCTGGCGTGTCTGGACCCCGTATCCCGCTTCGAGCCGCAACAGTCCGAGCCATTCCGCACCGAGTCCCAAGGTCACGCGGCTTCCGGGCGTCGCCTGCCACGGTGTGAGCCCGATCGGCTCCGCGGTCCACCCCCACGCGGCGTAGGGCGCGAGCGTGATCGTGGCCGGCGTCCGCGCCGGCCCCGCGCTCAGACGAATGAATGGCACGGGAGTGCGCCATTCGATGTGCAAGAGTGCAGCCCGGCGGCCGCCCCAATCCCGGAACCCATCGCCCAACAGCGTCCCACGGCCGCCGAGGACAAACGCGCGGTGTGGCGGCAGGTTGCGCGTCGCCAGACCAAACTGCACCCGCGCCAACAACCGGCTTGGCCCTGCCCCGACCGGCACGAGCAAGTGCGCCGTCCCACTGAGGCGCGTATAACGCTCGCCGAATTCCAACGTCACCTCGCCGGCGACATCGCGGCGCACGGCGAAGCCCTCGCTGCGGCGCCGCAGGGTCAACGCGGCCGTGGAGTAGTCGCCGTCGTTCACGGCGGGATTGGGACGATAGTGTCCCGTCGCCGGCGTCGCGTGAACCGCGAGTGATGCGACGTGCTCGTGTGCGGTTGCGAAGCGCCACTCGCCGCGCGCGCCGAGCCCCGAGCGCACGCTGAGCCGCACGCCCGCCGCACGATAGTAGTCGCCGTAGTCGTCGCCGAATTCCTGCGACGCGATCGAGTTGAGCAGCGGTGCGATCACGGGCGCTTCCCCGATGTCTCGGACTTGGGCGTACGCCGTCAGCTCGAGCCCGTCGGCGGACGTGAATGCGATGCTGCCCTTCCCCGTCCGGTCGGCAAACCCGTAAGTCCCCAGGCCGCGGAGCTCGAAGCCATCGTCGGGCGTGCGCCACACGAAACCGGCTCCCACGGCGAGACCCTCCACGCGATTGACGTGGACCAGCTCGCTCAGCGAGCGCGCCCCGAGGCGTTGGCGTTTGAGCCCCGTGAGCGCGCGGCGGCCCGCGATGCGACTGACTTCGGCACGCACGTGTTGCAGATCGTTCTCGCGCACCGGCTCGGCGACGTCCTGGATGGCGGCGCTGAGGGTGCTCGGCCACGGAAAGGAATCGCGCTGGGCCTTGGGCAGCGCCGTGATCTCTTCGCCGCGGAAAAAGCTCGTCTCGAGGCCGAGGTTGAAGACGTAGCTGTCGATCTCCCAGCGTCCGCGGATGATGCCGCGCGCCGGGATGTCGAGCCACGTGGCGCGGCGGCGAATCTCCACCTCCTGACGGTACGGCAGCCAGAATTGTCCTTCCCAGAGAGCGTTGTCCAGGATGATGCTGACGTCCTCGAGCTGTGGATCCAGATACGCCTTGGGCGTGAAATTGAACGTCATGCGTACCAGCTCGGCGGATTCGACGTCGACGAAGAGCGTGCCGACGATGGCGGCGGTGCCGAAGTCCTTGGGCCGCACCCGCAGCGCGACGACGCGCACCGCACGTTGCGAAAGCACGATCGCCGTCGTGTCGCCCAGGGCAAAGTCGTACCGGTCTGTGCCACCGGGGGCGAGCGGGTGCGGCACGTCGCGCACTTCGTCGCCCTCACCGAGTCGGATGGCGATGCCGAAGTTGTTCTGCACGATGCCGAGGTGATCGCGGTGGTAGTTGATATCGGTGGGGAGCTCGGCGCGATCGCGCCAGCCGATGATGCGCTGCTTGCTGAGCTGCGGCGCCTTCCAGTACACTTCCAGCTCCAGCTGATCCGCTTTGACGAGCCGCGGCGGCTCGGTGAGCCCTTCGCCGAACTGCCCCAGGAAGAAGAGAAAACCGTGAGCTTTGGCCTTGTAGTCGCGCAGCGCTGTGTCGACCGCGGTCTGTGCCCGGCGGTCTATAGCGCGCCGCGCCAGCGCCAGGGCGGAATCGCTGTTCCAGTCCTGTGCCGCGGCAGCTGGGGGGGTTGCAAGCAGGAGCAAGAGCACAGCAGACCAGCGCATTGCCGCCAAATTTAGGGCATGGACCCCCGCGACGCATTCCTGGAGCGCGCCAAGCGTGGCGGAATCGTGCCGGTGATCCGCGAAGTGGTCACCGATGCCGATACGCCGGTGGCCGCCTTCGCGAAGATCGCGCGGCCGCCGTTCGCGTTTCTGCTCGAATCACTGGTCGGCGGCGAACGCTGGGCCCGGTACACCTTCCTCGGCACGGAACCTCGGGAAGCGTGGCGGTATCGCGGGCAACGGGTCGACCGCTGGACGCCAGCGTCTGGCTGGGAACAGACGGGCCAGACGACCGACCCCGTGGCCCACCTCGCCGACCGCCTGCGCGCGCTCCCGAGCGTCGCGCTGCCCGGGTTGCCACGCTTCATGGGCGGCGCGGTCGGATACCTCGGGTACGACGTCGTGCGCAGCATCGAACGTCTCCCCGCGGGCCCCACCGACACGCTCGGCGTGCCCGACGCGGTCGTGATGATCGCGGACTCGCTCGTGATTCTCGACAACGTGTTCGGTCGCGCCATCGTCGTGGCGAACGTCGAGGTGCCCGCGAAGGCGTCGGCCGCGCAGCGGCTGCGGCTGTACGACGTCGCGCAGGAGCGGCTCGACACCTTGATCGGGCGCCTGAGCGGGACGCATCAGCTCGCGCCGCTGGCGTTGGACGACGATGGACTCGCGCTGCGGCCGCCCCCGCAATCGCAGTACGGGCGAGCGGCATTCGAGCGCGATGTCGCCAAGATCCGCGAGTACATCGCCGCAGGCGACGTCTTCCAGGCCGTCCTGTCGCGCCGGCAGGTCGTGCCGGGTGCGGTCGACCCGCTGCGACTGTACCGGTACCTGCGCGCCCTGAACCCCGCTCCCTATCTCTTCTATCTCACGCTCGACGATCTGACGCTCGTCGGGAGCTCGCCTGAGGTGCTGGTCCGGGTCGAAGGCGATGAAGTCACGGTGCGACCCATCGCCGGCACCCGCCCCCGTGGCGCCAGCCCCGAGGAGGATGAAGCGCTGGCGATGTCGCTGCGCGAGGACGCCAAGGAGCTGGCCGAGCACCGCATGCTCGTCGACCTGGGACGCAACGATGTCGGGCGGGTGGCGCAGTACGGCACGGTGCGCGTGACAGAATCGCTGCAGATCGAGCGCTACTCGCATGTGCAGCATCTCGTGAGCGAGGTCCGCGGCCGGTTGAGGGACGGCTATGACGCGCTCGACGTGTTTCGCGCGTGTTTCCCCGCCGGGACGGTCAGCGGCGCGCCCAAGGTGCGCGCGATGGAGATCATCGACGAGCTGGAGCCAGAGCGGCGCGGTCCCTATGCGGGGGCGGTCGGCTACGTCGGGTGGGGCGCGACGAGCATGGATACGGCGATCGTGATTCGTTCGGCGCTCGTGCTCAAGGACCGGGTCGTCGTGCAGGCAGGCGCCGGCATCGTCGCGGACTCAGACCCCTCACGCGAGTTCGCGGAAACCGAGGCCAAGGCACAAGCTGTGCTTCGGGCGCTCGCGCTGACCAAAGCGGGTGATTAGTTTCGGGCCTGTGTTCAAACTGCTGAGCACATCCGGCGAACAATCGATCGACCTCCAGCTCGGGCGCAAGCTCGTGGTGGGGCGGGCGGTCACGAGCGACGTCCCCATCTACGACCCCACGATCTCCCGCCGGCACGCCGAAGTCGTGCTCACCGAAAGCGGCGTCCTAGTCACCGACCTCGGCTCCTCGAACGGCACATTCCTGAACGGCGCCAAGATCACCGAGGCCGAGGCGGGAGCCAACGACGTCGTGACCTTCGGGAAGGTGGCATTTCGTGTCAAAGAGGTGACGGCTCCCCTCCCGCGACCGCACGTCGTGCCCCCCGCCGAATTCGCGAGCCCGAAGCCAGGCGTCAAAGGCGGAGCGGCCGGCACGATCGTCCGGCAACTGCCGGTCAGCGGCGGCGTCCCGGCGATCGTCATCGATCAGCCGCAAGGCTCCTCGCACCTCAAGGTCCAGGGGCAGAGTCAGGAGGAGCGGCGCGAGAAGAAGCTCTCCCTGTTGCTCGAAGTGTCGAAGGAGCTGTCGAAGCAGCAGGAGCTCGACCGCCTGCTCGACAAAGTCGTCGACTTCACGTTCCAGATCATGAACGTGGACCGCGTCTCGATTCTGCTGCTCGACGGCAAGTCGGATGAGCTGATTCCGCGCATCTCCAAGAGCCGGACGGGCGACGCCAGCGCCGCCAAGCACGTGCCCCAGTCGATCGCCCGGAAAGCGGTCGAAGAGCGGGTCGCGATTCTGTCGGATAATGCCGCCGCCGACGAGCGCTTCAAGGGGAAATCGATTCTCATCCAGAGCGTCCGCAGCGCGATGTGCACGCCGCTCATGGGCTCCGACCAGAAGGTCCTGGGCATCCTCTACGTCGACAACCTCACCGCGACGCACTCGTTCGCCGACGAGGATCTCGAGTTTCTCATAGCGTTCGGCGGTCTCACGGCGATCGCCATCGAGAACTCGCAGCTCTCGGAACGCATCCGCCGCGAGGCGCTCGTGCGCTCGAACTTCGAGCGCTACTTCTCGCCCAACATCGCGTCGGTGATCGCCGAGCAGCAGGATGCCGGGAAGCTGCCGAGCCAGAAGCAGCCGGTGGTCGTGTTCTTTTCGGACATTCGCGGCTTCACCCCGATGTCGGAAACGATGAACCCCGACGAGATCGCCGGCCTGCTCACCGATTACTTCACCGAAATGGTGGACATCGTGTTCGAGCACTCCGGCACGCTCGACAAGTTCATGGGCGACGCCATCATGGCGCTGTGGGGCGCGCCGATCGGCCACGCCGACGACGCCGACCGCGCCATGCAATGCGCCCTCGACCAGCTCGACACGCTGGAGAAGATGAACGCCAAGTGGAAGGAATCGGGGCGCCAGCCGCTCGCGATCGGCATCGGCATCAACTACGGCGAGGTCTTTGCCGGCAACGTCGGCTCGAACCGGCGGCTCGAGTACACCGTCATCGGCGACGCGGTGAACACCGCCAGCCGGCTCTGCTCATCGGCCGGCGGCAACGAGATTCTGATTTCGGAGCCGTTCTACAAGGCGCTCAAGAAGCCCCCCAAGGTGGAGGCGCTCGAGCCGATTCAGGTCAAGGGAAAGACGAAGAAGGTGCCGGTCTATCGCGTGAAGCGGTAAGGCCGGCCGAATTTCGCCAGCAGGTCCAGCGCCAGCCGCAGCGGCAGTCCCATCACGCCAAAGAAGTCGCCTTCCACCCGTTCGATGAGCGGCGCGCCGAGTCCCTGGATCGCGTACGCCCCTGCCTTATCGAGTGGCTCGCCGGTCGCGACGTACTCCTCCAGTGTGCGGCGGTCGTTCGGCCGGAAGGTGACGCGCGAGACGTCCAGCGCCTGCTCGAGCCTGCCGTTCTCCGCCACCGCGACGGCGGTGAGCACCTCGTGCGTCTTCCCCTGGAGCTGCTCGAGCATCTCCACGGCGTGCTGTGGTGACGTCGGCTTCTCGAAGATCTTCCCGCCCAGGACGACCGTGGTGTCGGCCGCTAGAATCACCTCACCCGGCGCGCGCGCCAACACGGCCTCGGCTTTCGCGCGCGACAAGCGCGTGACATAGGCGTCAGGCTTTTCCCCCGGAAGGACGTGCTCGTCCACGTCGGGGGCGATCACGCGGAAGGGGATGCGCAACATTTCGAGCAGCTGCTTCCGGCGCGGCGAGCCCGACGCGAGCACGATCGGTTTGGTGGACACGCGGAAAAAGATAGCTCGGGCTAAGTTTGGGCGTGCTCTGGATCGCGCTGTTCACTCTGCAAGCCGCGCCTGCCGCTCCGGCTGGGTCGCCTGCGACTGACATCTATCTGGCCGACCTGCGCGTCGTCCAGGGTCGCATCAGCGTCGGCGTGCCCGTCAACGTCACCGCCAGGCCGGGCTACGACAACCAGCCGTTTTTCCTGCCGGACGGTCGTGCGTTCCTCTATACGTCGATCCGCGAGGACAGTCAGGCGGACATCTACCGGTACGACATCGACCAGAGGACGAGCGTCCGGCTCACCGCGACGCGCGAGAGCGAGTATTCGCCCACGCCGCTGCCGGACGGCAGCGGCTTCTCTGTGGTGCGCGTCGAAGCCGATTCGACTCAGCGCCTGTGGGCGTTCGACCTCGCCGGGTCGCGGCCACGCGTGGTGCTCGACTCGATCAAACCGGTGGGCTACCACGCCTGGGGCGACGACCACACGCTGGTCCTCTTCGTCCTCGGCTCGCCTTCCACATTGCAGATCGCGGATGCCGGTTTTCCGACGACCCGCGGCGAGGTGTTCGCCAAAAACATCGGTCGATCATTGCAGCGGATCCCCGGGCGCATGTCGGTCAGCTTCGTGCAGCGCGACTCCTTGGCCGGTCCCGCGCTCGAGGAGCTCGACATCGGGAGGCGTCGTGTGACGATGCTCGCGAAGGTCCCACGGGGCGCCGAATTCTTCGCCTGGACACCTGACGGCATCGTGTTGACCGCGAGCGGAACGACCTTGTATCAGTGGGATTCGCGACGCGGAGGAGCCTGGGAGCAGGTGGCGGACCTTGCCGCCGCTGGTCTCAGCAACGTGACGCGCCTCGCGGTGAGCCCACAAGGGGACCGCCTCGCGATCGTGGCCGTTCCCGTCGCCCGCTAGCGCTCGAGAATCAACGTCACCGGTCCGTCGTTGACCAGCTCGACGTCCATCATCGCGCCGAACTCCCCGGTCTCGACGGGAATCTTTCCGACAGCCTTCTCCCGCAATAGCGCGACGAATTTTTCGTAGAGAGGGATCGCAAGATTCGGCGGAGCGGCATCGATAAAGCTGGGCCGCCGGCCCTTGCTCGCATCCCCGTAGAGCGTGAACTGCGACACCACAAGCAGCGAACCACCTGTTTCTGACAGATCCCGATTCATTTTCGCTTGGTCATCGGCGAACACTCGAAGCCCGAGGATTTTGTCGGCCATCCAGGAGAGCTGCACGTCGGTGTCAGTCGGGGCAAAACCGGCGAGCACGAGAAAGCCGGGCCCGATCTTCCCGGCAACCCGGCTATCTACCCGAACCTCCGCGCGTTTGACCCGCTGGAGGACGACCCTCACTCGACCGTCACGCTCTTGGCCAGATTGCGCGGTTGATCGACGTTACAGCCGCGCCGGACCGCGATGTAGTAGGCAAGCAATTGCAGCGGCACCACGCTCAAGACCGGCGTCAGCAGATCGAGAGTCTCGGGAATCTCGATGCGGTGGTCGGCCAGTTTGTCGAGCGCCGTGTCGCCCTCGGTCACGATCGCAATCACGCGGCCGCCGCGCGCCTTCACCTCTTCGATGTTGCTCACGACCTTTTGATGCACGCCGTCCTTGGGCGCGATGAAGACGACCGGCATCAGGTCGTCGATCAGGGCGATGGGGCCGTGCTTCATCTCGGCCGCCGGATAGCCCTCGGCGTGGATATAGGAGATTTCCTTGAGCTTGAGCGCGCCCTCGAGCGCGACCGGGAAATTGTAGCCGCGCCCCAGATACAGCACGTTTTGCGCCCGCACCAGCCGCTCGGCGATCTGCTCGACCTGGGGCGCCTTGGCGAGCACGCGACTCACCAGCTCCGGCAGCTTGGCCAGCGCCCGCACTACCTCGCGTCCCTGCAGGATCGAGAGCGCGCGCAGCCGGCCCATTTTCAGCGTCAATAGCGCCAGCGCGACGATCTGACTGGTGAACGCCTTGGTGCTCGCCACGCCGATCTCGGGCCCGGCGTGGAGATAGATGCCGCCGTCCACCTCTCGGGCGATCGTGCTGCCCACGACGTTGACGAGTCCCAGCGTCCGGGCGCCGCGCCGCTTGGCTTCGCGCAGGGCGGCCAGTGTGTCGGCGGTCTCGCCCGACTGAGAAATCCCGATCACCAGGGTACGCTCGTCGACGATCGGGTTCCGGTAACGAAACTCCGATGCGTACTCCACTTCTGTCGGGATCCGCGCCAGCTCCTCCATCATATATTCGCCGATCAGCGCCGAATGCCACGACGTGCCGCACGCGGTGATCACGATGCGCTGCACCTTGAGCAGCTCTTCGTCGCTGATGTTCAGGCCGCCGAAGCGGACCGTGCCTTCTTCCTCGAGCAGCCGCCCGCGCAGCGTGTTTCGTACGCTCTCGGGCTGCTCCATGATCTCCTTGAGCATGAAGTGCGCGTAGCCACCGCGCTCGATGGTCGCGAGATCCCACTCCACGTGCGTGACCGTCTTCTCCTTCTCGGCGGAAGCGAGATCCATGATGCGGTAATCGTTCGGCTTCACCTCGGCGATGTCGCCGTCGTCCAGGTAGACGACCGACCGCGTGTACGCGAGGACGGCCGACGCATCGGAGGCGACGAAATTCTCCCCATCGCCAATCGCCACGAGCAGCGGCGATCCGCGCCGCGCCGCGACCAGGGTGTCGGGCTCTCGGCTCGAGATCACCGCGATGCCGTAGGTCCCTTCGACCTGGCGCAGTGCCTCAGCGGTCGCGTCCACCAGCGACGCTCCCGTGGTATGCGTTTCCTCGATCAGGTGAGAGAGGGCTTCGGTGTCCGTCTGAGAACGGAATACGTGGCCGCGCTTGGTGAGGGCCTGTCGCAGCGCTCCGGAGTTTTCAATGATGCCGTTGTGCACCACGGCGAGGGTGCCGCCGCAGTCCGCATGCGGATGCGCATTGACGGTGTTCGGTGCGCCGTGCGTCGCCCAGCGCGTGTGCGCGATCGCGGTTGTGCCTGGGGGCAGCTTGCTGCCGATCTCGCGCTCGAGCGCGGCGATCCTTCCAGGTGCGCGGAATATCTCGAGCCCGCCGTTGACGACGGCCAGACCCGCCGAGTCGTACCCGCGATACTCGAGACGCTTCAGCCCCTCGAGCACGACGGGCGCTGCCGTCCGTTTGCCGACGTACCCTACGATGCCGCACATAACCGCCGCCCCTCTTCTATCAGACGTTCAGCGTCAGCGCTCGACGGCGCTTCCGCGATCAGTCGAATGATCGGCTCGGTGCCGGAGGGCCGCACATGCAGCCAGCGATCCGGCCAGGCGAGTCGGAGCCCATCCTGGACATCGACCGTTGCATCACTAAAACGTTGTCGCAAACCGTCGTAGACTTGCTCCAGCCGCGCCCCCCGAGGAGCCTTCGCTTTCACGATCGTGTAACGTGGCGCGCGCGCAACCAGTGCACTCACCGTGATGCGCTCGCGCGCGAGCAGCGACAGCGCCAACGCCCCAGCCACCGGCGCATCGCGACCGACATGCAGCGCCGGATACATCACTCCACCATTCCCTTCGCCGCCGATCACCGCTTTCAGCTCGATGATCTTTCGCGCGACGTACGCTTCGCCGACCGGTGCGCGAACCAAGCGTGCGCCGTACTCCCGAGCCGCATCTTCCACGACAAGCGACGTGGAGAGATTGCACACAACAGACCGTCCGACCGTCCGAGCGTCCGAGCGCCCCAAGACGGCCCGGATGGCAAACGCGAGAGTGTAATCCTCGCCGATGGGTCGTCCCTTTTCATCTACAATCGCCAACCGATCCACGTCCGGATCGACCGCGATGCCGATGTCCGCCTTCTTTCGTCGCACCAGCGCGCCGAGGGCCTTCAAGTTTTCAGGCACCGGCTCCGGCGGTCGCGGAAACAGACCATCAGTTTCGAGATTGATCGCAGCGACCCGACACCCCAGTCGCTCGAGCAGCTCCGGCATCAGCGCGCCGCCGGCGCCGCGCACCGTATCGAGCGCGACCCGGAAGCGCCGCCGCCGGATCGCGCGAACATCGACCCCGCGAAGCGCGAGCACGGCAGCGAGGTGGCGGGAAATCGCGTCCGGATCCGCCTCCACCCCGCCGATCGCATTGTATTTGGCTCGTGGCAGGGAATCCCCCGCCGCCAGTTCGCGTACCCGCGTGCCCGCTACACTATCAAGAAAGATGCCATCGGGACCGACGAACTTGAGCGCGTTCCATTCGATGGGATTGTGGCTGGCGGTGAGGATGATCCCGCCGGTGGCGCGATGATGCTCGACGGCGAGTTGGACCGTGGGTGTTGCGACCAAGCCCACATCGATTACATGGCACCCCACTGAGTTAAGACCAGCGGTGGCTGCGTCGGCGAACATGGGGCCCGAGGTGCGGGCATCGCGCCCGATGACGATTTTGACGGGCCGACGGCCCGACGGGCCGATGGGCCGTCCGTCTTTCGCCCACGTGCCAAACGCAGCAGCCCAGCGAGCCACCATTTCGGGAGTGAGGTCCGTTCCAACCAGACCCCGAACTCCCGACACACTCACCATTAGAGTGTCGGACATCGGACCATCAATTTAATGAGTGAATCAGGCTCGACGCGCTTCCATCGCCCGCGTCGGCAGGCGTAAGGGCTGGAGCTGCGGCGTCGGGATGGGCAGCGACGTTCCCTCGGCAAACGCGCGCAGGAACGCCTTGACGATCTCGGCATCGAACTGGACGCCCTGCCCCTCCTCGAGCTCCCGCATCGCGTGTTTCACCGGGAGCGACGGGCGATACGGCCGCACGCTCGTCATCGCGTCGAAGGCGTCAGCGACGCTGACGAGCCGAGCCTCGAACGGGATCTGATCGCCTTTCAGGCTGTCGGGGGAGCCGGTGCCGTCGAGCCGCTCGTGATGCGAGCGCACGATCGACAGTGCGCCGGGGGCATCGCGCATCAGCGGCCCCAGAATGCGCGCGCCGATCACCGTATGCTCCATGATGTGGCGGTACTCGGCGTCGGTCAGCTTGCCTGCCTTGTGCAGCACGCTCTCACTGACGCCGATCTTGCCCACGTCATGCAGCTCGGCGCCGAGCGCGATCGTATCGATGAGGTCCTTATCGAGGCCGAGTGCGCGGGCGATCCCGACAGAGTAGTTGGCAACGCGCATCGAGTGACCGCGCGTGTACGCATCCTTCGCTTCGAGCGCGAAGACGAGCGCGTGCACACCCTCGAGAAACAGCTCTTCGATGCGCCGCGCCTGCGCCTCGACGCGCTCTTCGAGACCCTGCTGGTAGTTGCGGTTTTCGATGATGAGCCGGCGCTTGTCGAGCGCCTGCGAAACGCGCGCGCGCACTTCGTCGAGATGAAACGGCTTCGCGACGTAATCGAGCGCGCCCATTTGCAGGCAGGCCACCGCGCTCTCGACTTCGGCAACGGCGGTCACCACGATGACGGCCGTCTCGGGCCAGCGCGTGGTGATCTCGCGCAGCAGCGTGACGCCGTCCATTTCCGGCATCCGCAAGTCGGAGATGACCAGCGGCACCGCTCCCTTCTCGAGCTCCCGCAACGCCTCAACTCCGGAGCCGGCCTCGGCGCACGCGAACCCTTCGCCCTCGAGCAACCGGACGAGCACGCGCCGCAAACGCGGCTCGTCGTCGACGACGAGGCAGCGCATTCCGGAGAAGGGTGGCATGGCCCCGCCAAAGTAAAGGTCGCTTGCCCCCAAGGAAAGCCGCCCTTACGTTCCGGCCATGACGCGAGTCGTCGAACGTGACCTAACACACCGGATTGCGACCCGCGCCGTGCACGCCGGCTACCTAGGGGATCCCCTGAGCGGCGCGGTTATGGGGCCCATCTATCAGACGTCTACCTACATCCAGGAAGGGCTGGGGCGTAACAAAGGCTACGAGTACGCGCGCACGCGCAACCCCACGCGCGAGGCGCTCGAGCGCAATGTCGCCGCGCTCGAAGGCGCTGTGCATGGGTTCGCGTTTGGGTCGGGGTTAGCGGCGCTCGATGCCGTGATGAAGTTGCTGTCGGCCGGCGATCACGTCGTGAGCGGCGAGAACGTGTACGGCGGCTCCCACCGACAGATGACACACATCTGGTCGCGCCTCGGCCTCACCTTCACGTTCGTGGACGGCGGCGATACGCGGGCAGTCGCAGCCGCCGTCACGCCGAACACCAAGATCGTGTACGCCGAGACGCCGACCAATCCGATGATGCGACTGTGCGATCTCGCGGCGACCGGCGAGATTGCACGCAACGTCAAAGCGTTGTTCGTCGTCGACAACACCTTCGCGACCCCCTATTTCCAGCAGCCGCTGCAGTTCGGCGCCGATATCGTCCTCCACTCGACGACCAAGTACTTGAACGGCCATTCCGACATGGTAGGCGGCATGCTCGTC
>WNFR01000471.1_pt1 | contig 63349 bp, 55 predicted proteins | sample 5400221 | NCBI WGS metagenome assembly WNFR01 (sample SAMN13153357, study PRJNA577476) | soil metagenome | isolation source: 40 cm soil under Madrone tree | place: USA:California | collected 2016-06-14
GAAATCCGACGAGTAGGGGCTTCCCGAACGACGACGGTGAATGCTCGAGTTGTTGCAGCAACAAACAGGGATCTGGAAAAAGAGGTAAAGGAAGGTCGATTCCGCGAGGATCTTTTCTACAGACTGAGTGTCGTGACGCTTTTGGTCCCACCGCTACGGGAACGCCGAAGCGACATACCATTGCTTGCGGAAAAATTCGCCGGAGAGGCAGCAAGAAGAGTCGGCCGCAGCCTGAGATTTTCCGATAAGGCAATGCGATTGGTTACCGCGTTTGATTGGCCAGGAAACGTACGAGAGCTTGAAAACGCTGTCGAACGCGCAGCTCTGCGGGCGCGGGGCACCGAGATTGTCGAGGAGGACTTGCCTCTTAAGCTTCAAAGCAAAGAGTTGTTGACAAGGGCCTCCTCAATCCGAACCTCGCTTAACGCTCTTTATAGTGACCTTCCTACTTTGGATGAGCTGGAACGGCGATACCTGACGTTCGTGCTTGAATCCGTCGGTAGTAATAGAACACGAGCAGCTGAAGTAATGGATATCGATCGAAGAACTCTCTACAGAATGGCGGAGAGATTTGGCGTAAAGCTTGATGGCGACTAAGGAGGAAGGGGAATGGCGAAAGGGGAAGGGGGAAGGGAGGAAATTTCGAACGGGCGGAATTATGGGCAGAAGTCTGGGATGCGGGTGTCGGAATTTTTCGAGAATGCGGGAATTTGAATGCGGGTATCGTGATTTGTTGGGATTATTTACTTTCCGTGTCTTTGCCTCGGCCGGGCGTTAGTTCTAAATTGTCCAGACGTTTGCTTAGTTCAGCAAGATGCCTCGAAGCATCAGGAGCATTGTGGGAAACAGCACGCATAGAGGTGTCAAGCTCCTTTAGAAGTCCCTCAATCTTTGCAAGGTCTGCGTCTTCCCATAAACCTTCACGCCGAATTTTAATTAGTGAAATCTGAGCGTCATTGAGTGCGCGCTCGGCAGCATCCCATTTATCGCGCCTACGAGAATCCAGATAGGTTATGGCTTCGCCGATACGATCGCCTGCTTCTTCCAAATCGGGATCACGGTCGGGCAGGTTTGGTTCTTTTGTAACGGGTTCTCCGCCGGGAGGTATTGCCGACACACGACTGGCATCGGTGGTCACAATTTCCTCAACCGGGCGAGTAGAACAGCCGCTTGCAGCAATGCTCAGGATTGCAAACAGAAACGGAATCGCCAATCGCTTTGGTCGGAGGGAAGTTTTGGCTGTTCTTACCGCGAGCATTGTTTTAAGAAAAATCGAATCTACAAACGAAGGGTGTGGTTACCTCCTCAAAATAACCCCACCCTCCCTTTGAATACGAAAACGGAACTCGAGAGAGAACCGCCTTCGCATTTTCGTGGAACGCAGTCGATAGTTCAATTGAAAAGACCGCGTTTGATATATCTTCGACTGAAAAATGTTTTGTCGCGAGATACTGTCGAGTCATAAATCCATGCAATCTGGATAGATCTACTGCGCATAACTCTGCCCGGACAGAAACAAGAGGTAGCAACGTCTGTGCCACATGACTGTGCGGATTCATGAGGATTTTTCACTGGATTGGTCGCAGATCCGAGGCGCAGCACTCGGGAATGTGGCATTCATGTGCCCCAGGAACAAGGTTGCCACGGCAAAATTCATGTGTGTTTGCCACACATTGAAATACTCGGCGCGCCGGAATTTGCAGTTTTAGGTTCACGGCGCGGATTGAACTAGGGTAGAATAGCGCGGCCTACTTTGCCCCAGTGGCAAATCAGACGGCTTAAGCTTTCTTTGCCGTCTTTCTCATTTCGATAGTTTATAGGTTTCTTCTTTTTTCGTTTTGTGACTTTGATACGAGTAATGTACTGGCGCACTCTTACGCAAATTTGTCTGACGATATCCCTGGTAATCTGTGGGTGCATCAGCGGTCAATCCTACACATTGCAATTTACCGATCAATCAGCTGTTGATCCCATTCGGTGGCCCGCGTCGATCGTTTACGTCTCGCTTTCGACTTCGTTGAATGATCCGCCGTCGAACATCAAGAAAGGCAGCGATGTTCTCGGGGCAGTCCGAAAGGCGATGAAGCATTGGTCGAGCGCAGCCAGAGTTGACTTTGTGGAACTTAGCTCGCCTGCACAAGCCATTAGTTCTATTGCAGGCGGAGGAGACGGAATCAATTTGATTTCTGTTGCCTCGACACGTGAAAACGCCGCATTGTTCCGGGGCCAGAACGCCGTGCAACCGGCGAGAACTCGTATATTCTTTGACACCAGCGGCAATATCACAGAGGCCGACATTGTTTTGAATCCCACGCAGAAGTTCTCAACCGACGGCACGTTCAATACGTACGACCTTGAGTCGACTTTTACGCACGAGATCGGACACATGCTGGGACTTGATCACTCTGCCGTGCTCGGGTCTGCGATGCAGCCACGACAAGCCTGGAACGGGACCTTTTACGCGCCGCAGTTTTCGGGACGAGTGCTTTCCAGCGATGATATTCTGGGTGTTCAAGCCCTGTATGGAGCAAGGAACTCTCAAACGAAATCAGGCAGCATCTCCGGCTCGCTGACCTATCCCGGCGGTACTCCGGCGGCAGGCGTAAATGTTTGGGTGGAAGATGCCGCTGATGGCAGGGTCGTTGAAAGCGTCTTGACCCGTGAATCGGGAGCATACAGATTGGGCAGTCTCGCACCGGGAGCCTACAATTTGTATTTTTCGTCACTCGATGGACCGTTGGGACACCCGGACATGGATTCCTCGAAGGGGACTACTCAAACCTCAAACCCTAAATCGGCCGCGATAAGGACAAAAGAGGTGGGCCGTATCGAGGTGGCAGAAGGAAGCACTCGAACTGTAAATGCGGAAGTCGCAATCGAACCGTTTGACTTTCGGTTGTCTATACTCGGAATAAACAATCAGGCCTCTTCTGTCGCAGTTCCTCTCATAGCTGGGAATACTTATACGATCTTCGCTGGTGGACAGGGTGTGGTGGCCGAAGAATTACTCGCTGAGAAAATCATGGTCTCGTCGCCTTTCATTCACGTTGACCGAACGACCATTTCTCAGGAAACCTTCGGGAAGGGAATCGACGTTGTGAGCTTTCAAGTTAGTGTCGATCCGAAAACGCCACCGGGCACATATTCGCTTTGGATGGGCTTGCGAAATGGCGCGTTGGGTTGTCTTGTCGGCGCTCTTGTGATCTCAGAGGGATCTGCAGATGCTGTGGCCGATGAATTGCTGCCTCAAACCGGGCTGCCAAGTGCCGAAGATCCATTTCGTTTGTTGTTGTTGCACCTGGGGAATTCCAGCGACGGAGAAACGGATTCCTCATACTCTGAAATTGGAACTTTCGACCAACTTTTAACCGTCCGGACCGTCTCTTAAAATCGTATTGCCCCCAGCCTTTTTGGCTTTCCCTCCCAACTTTCCGAGTGCATCCAGCGTCAATTCGAACGGTTAAATTCCAGGGCGCTGACATGCGAATTCAGAACAAATCGCGTCTGAAAGGCCCAGTGTAGTTGATTGAAAGTTGCCAAACTCTGATGCATAATTCTGTTTCGCCCGCCTCCCTGGTGGGCGCACTGGTCGCGCGGGGTGAGGACGCGTGGCCTCAGGGTGAGAGCAGTGGGAGGCTCTCACCCGCTTTGATTTATTCCAGATGAAATCCATACGATTTTCAAGTTAAGAACCACACTTGTAGTCAAGTTCACCCGTGATAAACTCGTGCGATGTTTGGGTTGACGGATAAAGATGAAAGCCCCAGTTTTCGCGCTCGGGTCCGACATGGCAGACGTAGGCTGAAGAGGATTTCAAAGACCACCAGTCTCGGCGGCATTTTTCTTTCCTTTTTAAAGCTTGGAATAGTTGGATTTGGCGGCGGCCTTGCGGTCATCGGTCAGATGCGTACGATGACAGTGAGGGATCGACGCTGGCTTACCGAGCACGAATTTGCCGAAGCCTTTGCCCTCGCACAAAGCTTACCTGGCACCTCGGCTGGAAACGCAGCGACGTATATTGGGTTTCGACTACGTGGTTGGCGCGGCGCGATTTGCGCGATATGCGCGTTCATCTTCCCATCCATGGCAATGATGATCGTGCTTTCGATTCTCTATCATCATCTGCGTTCCATTCCCAATACAGAGTTGTTGTTTCATGGTATGAACGCCGCAGTCGTTGCGTTTGTGCTTGTAACGGCCTTGCGAGTGGGAAGAAATACACTGTCGCGCAAATGGCAATGGTGGGTCGCGATTGCTTCGTGCCTTGCGGCGATCGTATTCCGCGCAACTACGATCGAGATAGTTCTTGCGGCGGGACTGATCGGCATATATATCGATTCATTTGCTGAGCGGCGGTGGCAACGGTGGCGGAGAATCCGTCGTCTGGCGGCAAAGAGAAAAGAGCGGATACAGGCGCTGGAACGCAGATCGTTCGTGGGAGGGCATCTAACACGCGCAATTGCCGAGGAACGCATCCGGCGCCGGCAGAAAGCGACTGAGACAACGAAGAATGAGACGCCCGGTGGTGGCGAGGAACTTTCAAATCAAGGTGAGGTCGATACCCCGATTATCGAGGGTACCGAAAAATTTCGATCATTTGTTCCGTTCCTCGCCGCAGGCATGCCGATTCTAACCAAACTGTCACTGTTGATTGCGTTGTCCTCAGTATTTTTCAGAGTTGGAGCAGTAACGTTTGGCGGAGGGTTCGTGATGATTCCCTTGATCGAGACTGAAGTCGTCGAAACAAAGCAGTGGCTGACGCATCAGGAGTTTGCTGATGCAACGGCGCTGGGACAGTTGACGCCGGGCCCGGTCCTGATTACGGCGACGTTTATTGGGTATCGTGTTGCCGGTACGATTGGGGCCCTACTGGCGACGGTGGCCGTATTTCTTCCAGCATTTTTGTTGACGCTCGCGGCCGGGTCTTCACTCCGACGTTTTCGCGCAAATCGCCAGGTTCAGGCATTTTTAAGAGGGGTAACCCCAGCTGTTGTGGGGTTACTGGTAGCAGCAGCGTGGGGACTGGGACATGCAGGCATCCATTCCTGGATCGGGATCATGATAATGGCATCGTGCATTGGGGTAATGTTGCGCTTTCGACCAAATCCGTTTTGGGTAATTGTCGGCGCCGGTACAGCACGGTTGCTTATCGGATTCCTGGTTTTCTGATAGAGGCTGCCCTTCTATATCGTGGAGATCCGGATATTTAAGAAACCCTACGCATCCTCTGGGATCAGAGGTTTGGGCAAATAGAGTCGAACGGGATTTGAAACGAGAGCAGTTCGAACCAGCGAAGACGGCAAATATTTATGTTGAACGATTGAACCAGATGGACGAGTTGCAAAACCGGGGGCAACAAAACACAACGCTTCCCTGCGGGGAAACCGTTGTCAAATGAATTGCGTTCCTGCGTTCGAACTAAAGCGGGTTGGACCTGCTGGACTCAGGCGCCTTCGGGTACCTTTCCGGCCAGAAAACAAGTGCGGCAATACACCGGCCGGCCTTGCGACGGATAAAAAGGTACTGTTGTTTGCTGTCCACATTGGGCGCACTGGACTGATACTTCAATTCGCTGTCGAACGCCTGACGCCTGGGCTGCGGCAATTGCCGCCAATCTTTCGTTTTTTGCCTGTTTACAAGGTTTGCAACGCTTTGGTTCGTTCTTCAAACCTTTGTCGTGGAAAAATACCTGCTCGCCAACCGTCCAGGTAAAATCGTCACCGCAATCAACACATTTTATTGTCTGATCCTGGTATTCCACCTCAGGTTGACTCCAATTGCCGCTCGATCCAACTACAACCTCTGTCTGTGACATGATCAAGATCTCCCACCGTTGTGCGTCGATGCCAACGAGAAACCGAAAACTTAAGTTCCAAGTTGGCGAAATTCGTAAAAGCTGTGCGAGGCGTCCGCGAAATATAGAACCCGAAACTCTTGCTAGAATTCAAATGACATATAAAGAATAATTCCGTCGAGAAACAGAATTACAGGTCCGTGAAACTGTCTTAGTCGCGGATTCTCGGAGTCTGATCAAACACTAGACACAGAACGAATCCTATGAACAAATGCGGGAAATTCGACTGAAGGAGGTCTCAGTCACCCCCATAGTATACAACTCGTCGGGGAGTTGATACCAATAACTGTTACAAAAAGTATAACTATCACGAAAATGTGTCAAGGCTTCGGGCGTTATATTATTGAATCAGATGAAATAATATTCAGGGGCGTTTTCTTGACACTGCTGACGGACCGTGTAAGCATCGGCAGCATTTCTAACTCCTATTATTGGTCGAAAGCATAACTATAATGCGGATTTTTCTTATTGGGTCAGGCGGGCGAGAACATGCGATCGCATGGTCACTGAGGTCGACATCAAGTCGCCCGGTCGAAATCTTTTGCGCTCCTGGGAATGCCGGTATAGCTCAGATTGCACAGTGTGTTCCGATCCAGGCGACAAATGTTGAGCAACTGGTGGTGTTTGCGGAAAGAGAGCTGATAGATCTGTCAATTGTCGGTGGTGAAGCACCGCTTGCTGCCGGGATTGTGGACGCTTTTGAATCGCGGGGGCTGTTAATTGCCGGTCCGAGCGCTGCCGCCGCAAAGCTCGAGTCCAGCAAAGTGTTTGCTAAGCGATTCATGAGCCGGCATGGAATTCCCACTGCCCGTTATGAAGTCGCAACCGCTTTGGAGGACGCCATTGCCATTTTACGTTCCGGAGTGATCGGGGGTCAGGGCGAGCAAGTGGTTGTAAAGGCTGACGGCCTGGCCGGTGGAAAGGGAGTGGTTGTCGCCAGTTCGATAGAAGAGGCCGAAACCGCGGTACGGGATATGATGATTGGCGGATCAGTCGGAAAAACAGCCGCTGAGTCGGTTGTCATTGAGGAGGCACTGGTTGGACGCGAGGCATCGCTTCTTTTGTTCTCGGACGGTACGAATTTCTCACTGATGCCCGCGGCCAGGGATCATAAACGAATTGGTGAAAACGACACCGGACCCAATACGGGAGGAATGGGAGCGGTAACCTCGCCGGACGTAATGGACGAGAAAACGATCAAACTCGTCGTCCGAGAGATCGTAGAACCTTCGCTTGAGGGCGCCAGGAAAGACGGTATTCCATTTCGGGGAATATTATTCATCGGGTTGATGCTGACGGCGGATGGGCCAAAGGTGCTGGAATACAACGTCAGATTTGGGGATCCGGAGACTCAGGCAATTCTCGTTCGGTTGCGGAGCGATCTTGCGGCCATCTTTGAGGCAGTCGCACATGGAACTCTGGCCCAAACAACGGTCGAATGGTCTGATGAATCGTCTGCGTGTGTCGTTCTTGCAGCTGGTGGGTATCCAGCGAACCCGAGGACGGGTGATCGTATCGTGGGGCTCGGAACCAATTTGGCCCGCAAGGATGTTCATATTTTCCATGCAGGTACCGCGGTTTCAGCGGCGGGCGAGCTGGTGACCGCCGGGGGGCGAGTCCTGGGTGTAACGTCGAGCGCGCGATCACTGGATGAGGCGCTCGCAAACTGTTACGCCGCGATAAAAGCGATTTCCTGGGATGAAATGCAATTTAGACGTGATATTGGCCGATTTAAGGGTGATTGAAGCATTTGGTCGACAGGTAGAGAAATAAAGAGAAACGGGCACGTGGTTAATCGGCGAAATGATATTCCAGCTCATTTGTCATGGGGGAGCACAAATGTCATGTGGGAGCAGGAGAATGGACCTCGTAAGAACCGGTATCCTCAAATTCACTGCGAAAAGCATTTTTGCTGAATTAGTTATAGCTCCCTTCGTTAGGGGCTTTCGCTCAACGGCGCCCCGCCAACTCTAGCGGGTGGCGCAACAGTCCTGTTATACTCTAATGTGAACGACAGAGCTTTATTGCAACCGTGCAGCTCCAGTTGTCGTACAATCCGTGGTGCTGCCCATTTAGGCAACGCGACGAGACGGTTTGGGAGTCAGAAGTCTGTAGATGCTGGTTGGAGGATGAGATATAGATGGGAGTTTGGAACCGATTCAAACGCTCGGTACGCGCCATTTTCGGCGGAATTGTCGAAAAAACTGAGGACCCCGAACTCATACTTCAGCAGACGATTCGCGATATGCGTGACCGCGTGCCTGAGCTGAACAATTCCGTTTCGCAAGTTATGGCGACGGAGAAGCTTTTGGCGAGGAGCAAGGATCGACTGGAAGGACAGGTCGTCGACCTTGATTCCAAGATCAAAGCCTCGGTCAAAATGGGCCGGGATGACATTGCCACGGCATATATCGGCCAGCTGCAACAGGCACAAATGGACCTTCAGAAAACTTCGCAGCAACTTGACCTCGCCACCGTCGCATCCAAACAGGCGTTGAAAGCAAGGGATAACTACGTGCTTCAGATGCAGCGCCGCACTGCAGAGGCGATGCAGTTGATAAACCAGTCGAAGCAGGCACGCCTGCAGGAACAGCTGGCGCAAACTATGGAGTCGTTTCAGATCGGCGATGATGCGTCGACCTTTAACGAGATGAGGGACAAGATCGATCGGCGGGCAGCGGCGGCCGAAGCAAAGATGCAATTGGGTTCTGCTTCCGTCGATTCACAGATGCAGGATATTGAAAATGAAGCGATGAATATGCAGCTTCAGGATAAACTTCTCGAGTATAAGCAACAGATGGGACTGTTGCCGTCGTCGACGAGCCAGTCGAAGCCAGCACAGTTGCTGTCTTCAAATGACGATGAGAATACCGAGGTTCGCCCTGCATTGAGAGGGCTGGCTGGAAACAAAGAGTAGCTGGAACGCGTTCGACTGTTAAGAGTCGAGGCACTGATTCCAAGCTTGGTAGAGGCACGGTCATGGCAGGTTTGCCGAAGATAGATCTACAATACTTCAAAGAAGCTCTTCGAGAGCCGGTGAATTTCTGGGGGATGGCGGGCTTCGCAGTGGCGGCCGCATACACGCAGTCAATCATCCCGCTTGGCGCAGCTCTGGCTGCCGAAGGAGTGTACCTGGCATCAGTGCCGGCAAGCACTTTTTATCGACGTCTGGTGGACAGGCGCAATAAGGAGCGGACGCGCAAACTTAGAGAAAGCCAGCGTGAAGAATTGATCAAGGGCTTTGACCCGAGGGAACGTGAGGCCGTTGAGTATCTGCGCTGGATGAAAAACCAGATCTACTCCAACTACAAGAAATTCACCGCAACCCGCGAACTCCCTGCGAATATTCAAAGTCTGGATCACCGATGGGAGGATTTTGTAGATCTGCTTGATGTTTACAGGCGACGCAAGAACCACTTAAGGTCAATAAACCGTCAGGCCGTTCAAAATCAACTTGTACAAGCCGAGAGGGCAGTAGAAAGCTCGACCGACGAACGTGCGAAGCGCGTGCAGCAGGCTAATTCAGAGATTCTGAAGCGAAGAGTTGCGGCATTTGACGACATTGAACGGTCCGTCAAACTTGTTGAAGGTCAGTTGCAATCGATTGAAAACTTTTTTGGTCTGGTAAACGACCAGGTGGTTACGTTGCCGACGCCAGAACGTGTTTCATCGCTGGATTTTGAACAACTGAGTGATTCAATCGCGATGACAAAGCAGATGCTCGAAGATACTTCGGACATGGTTGGGGCGCTCGATACGCACAATCGTGAGATTGGGAATTACGACCTGCTCATTTCGAATTCGTCGTCCACGAAATAGAGATTGGTTCAATTCGACGGCTGTGGTGCCGGGCGCTTCACAGTCCGCAACAATCTAGCGTATATCGCATTCCTGCTGACGCCTTTTCAACAACTCACGAATTCATCCTTAAAACCCACACTGCGACGATTCCCTCTCAAACTCGAGAACTAAGAAAGAAGACCATTGGGTTTGCGTGACGTACCGTCGCCATTCATGATAGATGACGAAGGTGGCGACTTATGATCAATATCCCGGAAACAGATGAAGAATTGTTGAAAGAGTGCGAGGTTGAAACCTTTCGCTCAAGCGGACCTGGCGGCCAGCACGTGAATAAAACTGAAAGCGCGGTTCGCTTACGACATCTGCCGTCCGGAGTCGTTGTGTCATGTCAAGAGATGCGCAGCCAGCATCAGAATAAAGCGACTTGTCTGACGAAGCTGCGTTTACGGCTGACAAAGCTTAATTACCGAAAGCCCAAACGCGTAAAGACCAAAGTTCCAAAGGCCGTCAAAGCACGTACGCTTGAGGAAAAGTCGCGGCGTTCAATGATTAAGCGGTTACGTGGAAAACCATTGAACGAGGAATAAAGCCAGTTTATAACTAAATGCACTTATGGGTTAAGAATTGTTCAATACAGCCTGGAGAGCGTTCTCATCGACTGTGTAGGCCTCGTTACAGAAATGACAAATCATAACCGCACCTTTGTCCTCTCGTAACATCGACTCGACCTCTGCACGTTCGAGGGATGAAATCAGTGAAACGGCGCGGTCATATGAGCACGTACACGCAAAGCTCACCGGCTTCTCTTCGAGTACCTGAAGTTCCAGTGGCCCAAGCGCTGCGCGAAGAAGATCCGCAGGAGTTGCGCCTTCGCGAATCATCGCTGTCGTGTGTGGCGTGCTTTTTACAGAACGCTCAATCGTTGCGATTGTTTCATCGCTTGCACCGGGCATAATTTGAATCATGATGCCGCCCGCTGCAGAAACGAAGTGCTCCAGCGGTTCTTTTGCCTGTATCAGCACCCCGAGGAGTACCGCCGATGGAATCTGTTCGGACTTCGTTAAATAGTAAGCGAAATCCTCGGCGATCTCTCCAGAAATCAGGGGGACGGATCCCTTGTATGGATCGAGATAAAGTCCTTCCTCATAACCCGATTCGCGAATAACGTATAGAGTGCCTTCGCCAACAATGCCACTTACATCCAGTTTGCCATTCGCATTGAGCGGTGGGTCCGGCTCCGGGTTGCGGACATAGCCACGAATCTCTCCTTTAGCGTTCACTTCCGCTGTAATACTGCCAATGGGGCCACGTGAAACAATCTGAGTGGTCAGCCGATCAAACTCCTTAAGGCTTGCGCCCAGTAGCAAGGTGCCGGTCATAGTCCTGCCAAGGGCAGCGGAAACCGTTGGCGAAGTTTTGTGTCTGCGGGCAGCCTCGGCCACGCAGTGCGAAGTGATGGCGGCCATACATCGAACGGTCCCGTCCGCGGCGAGCCCGTGAATCAATTTGTCAGATTGGCTATTAACTATAGTCAAGATTCGTCACCTTATGATTACTTTCGTAACTGGTTTATCTATGAGTAAAACAGTGTGCGCGGAAATACCCTCGCCTGGCAAACGATCAGATTTTGATTAGAGGTCGATTCATGTCTGGAAGTTCGAGTTAGCTCTGATGACGAACGGTCGAACTTCGTTGTGCAACAGCTTTAGTTTTAGAGACCAGAAACGCCGCGGAAAGGAGCGCCTTCAAGTGGGTATTTTTACACGTTAAACAAACAATTTCAGGTGCTTAACATGCTTGTGATTTTTAACGCAACTTCTTAACATACGCGCTCTATAGCTATGAAAAAGCAGGGGAACACTATATATTGGGTTTTAGTGTTGACAAGGACGGCTTCTGGGTCTATAAATTCGAATAGGGAATATATGAGATCGAATCAGGGTGGCGGGAGCGGGGGGCGATTGACCCTGCGGGGATTTCTGTCCTTAAAACTTGACCCGTACTCCGGGTTTGTCAGCTAAAAGTTTCTCGAAACTGGTCCTCCTCGGGCCGAAACGCCAACGATATAGAGGTATTCGCGCCAACGCGGGAAAGGGAATTAAGAATGGGTACAGTCGTGAAGCCAGTTGATCCGAGCGCGTCAAATCCGGCAGCTCAGGATTCAAGAATCAGGAGACGCCCCCTTGGACTAAATGCCCGCCGTGTAATCAGCAAAAGGTACTCACTTAGAGACGCTCAAGGTAGAGCGTTGGAGGAATGGCCGGATATCGTTCGACGTGTGGTAGGGCATGTTTCGCTGGCTGAGACGGATCCGAACACCCGCGATGAGTTTTTCACTGCCATGTCGGAGGTAATGCTTGATCGCGAGTTCGTTCCAAATACGCCGTGCCTTGTAAACGCAGGAAAGCCAAATGGACAGCTTGCAGCTTGTTTTGTTCTGGATGTGCCGGATTCGATTGCCGGAATCATGAAAACGGCGACTGATGCCGCGATTATCCATCAAACCGGCGGAGGCACGGGATTTACGTTCGAGAAACTGAGACCCACGGGAGCAATGGTGCGGTCGACTTATGGCGTTGCGTCCGGGCCTGTGTCATTCATGAACATTTTCAATACCACGACGGACACAGTAAAGCAGGGCGGAGTACGTCGCGGGGCGAATATGGGGATGATGAGGGTCACGCATCCGGACATTCTCCAGTTTATTCATGCGAAAAACGACCAACATTCGCTGACAAATTTCAATATTTCGGTCAACGTAACAGACAAGTTTCTTGAGGCGGTCGACAGAAACGAATGGTTCCAGTGCGAGTTTGCCAATGCACCCTGGACAAATCCCGTTGCCGATCCCGTAACAGGCGCCGACTATGTCGTTTACCGAAACCCGAAGGGCGAGACGATAACCTTCAGGGACAAGGCGACTTTTCTAACAACGGATCTGTCGAGTTGCACAATTGAAGCTCCGCCGCGTCCAGGTATGATTTTCGCTCGGGATATCTGGAATCGCATCATCGCGAGTGCTCACAAATATGCAGAACCGGGAATCGCCTTCATTGACGAGGTTAACCGCCATAACCACATGATGAATTCGATGGGGCCGATCATGTCCTGCAATCCGTGTGGCGAACAGTTTCTACACTTTTCAAATTCATGCAATCTTGGGTCTATCGATGTTGCAAAGTTTTATGATCCAAGGGAGCGACTGGACTGGGATCGTCTTAAAGAGGTTACGAGGCTCAGCACTCGTTTTCTCGATAACGTAATTGATACCTGCGCCTGGCCTTTGCCTGAAATCGACGGCACTGTTAAGCGCACCCGGCCGCTTGGGTTGGGGATAATGGGCTTTGCAGACCTTTGTTTGAATCTCAATATCACTTATGGCTCGGCACAATCGATCGATCTGATGGATGAGGTAATGGGCTTTGTTCGGCGTGAAGCATGGCTGGAGAGTCTTCGGCTGGGAGCCATTCGTGGGGTATTCCCGGAACTGGAAGCGAACCGCGAGGCGTACAGCGAATTTTTATACGGTCAGCTTGGATTCTCACGTGATATCCCTTTGACGCCGCGCAACTACGAAGTGACAACGATTGCTCCGACCGGGACAATTTCATTGGTAGCGGAAACGTCTTCAGGCGTCGAGCCGAATTTCTCATGGGCCTACGTCCGGACCGACACACTTGGCACGCGGACCTATGTTCACACGCTTGCCGCAAACGCGCTGGGGATCGACGTTGATCAGACCGATCAGGAATCGATAGATCGTGCAGCGGCATATGTCGTCGAGCATGAAGCCGAATTGCCGGCGCATTTTATCTCTGCGATGTCGATCAGTTCACACCAGCACGTTCACGTTTTGGCGGCTGCACAGCGGAACGTTGACAACAGCGTCTCAAAGACATGCAACGGCGCGTTTGATGACACAGTTGAATCCGTGGACGAGCTTTACCGTTTGGCGCGACAACTGGGATGTAAGGCTGTCAGCTATTATCGCGACGGTTCGCGTGAGGGTCAGGTGCTGACCTCTATGAAGCAGTCCGATAAGGTGGTAATCGAGGAGAAAGGCGAGACGGCCTGCAATCCGGATGCGGCCGATGTATCGATTGGGGGGTTAAAGTCAATCGTGCAGAAAGCCGAGGCGGCGCCGACACCCGCAAAAGTGTCCGCGGCAACAGCGCGAGTGGAAAGGCCGCGTGAATTGCAAGGCGCGACCTGGCAGATTCCATTCGACGGCCAAAACCTTTACGTTACGGTGAACCACAATAACGAAAAGATCCTGGAAGTTTTTGCCACTGGCCCGATCTCCAGCGGTGTGGGATTGCTTGCTTCAAAAATGCTTCGTGGGGGATTTGACGTTGCCGAGGTTTCGCACAGCCTGAACAAGGTTACAGGGACACACGCTGTCTGGTTTAACGAGAGGCTGTTGACCTCGCCCGAACAGGCGGTTGCGGAATGCCTAATGCTTACGAACAGGCGACTTGCAAACCAGCCTGATTCGGCTCGCGCTGTTAACAAGGGGCATGATTCGCCCGTGACCGGGCCGGTCTCGAAGATGGGGTCGATGATCGGCACCTGCCCGGAATGTCACGGTCAGTTGGAGCATGCCAGCGGGTGCGATTCCTGCAGAGATTGTGGCTATTCGAAGTGTAAGTGATTTGGTTTGGACTCCCGCTTGTATCCGTTGGGACGTAAGGATCCCAACAGGATTTTCCTTTTGGCGGCCCTGGGCTGCAAGCTGCGCTGCGAACTCAGATTGTAGATGGCTGAGTGATGTCGTGTTAAATGTCAACGAGTTCGGGTTATCAGATGTAGCAGAGCCAACGGTTAACTCAAAAGGGAACGAAAGTCGGAAGTTATTTTCCACAAAGCTCTCACATATGTACGGTTTCGTGCATACAGCTGATATCTTTGTATGCTACTAATACAACGTCAACCATTAGTTAGAATCGTGTTTCCTCGATTCCGAGACTTGGAACTTCTTCCTCGAAAGTAAAGTTCATCAGGTGCTCCTTCCCATTCAGACGAAGTCCAGTTGTGGATTTTTTCCACAGTTGTCAATCAGATCCGTAATTTTTCAAGGATTATTTTATACAGTGAGCTCACCCACCAAAATCAAAGTCATCAAGCGTGTTGAACGAGAGCGGCGAAAGCAGGGACTCAATGCTAGTGAACCCGCGACTCCAATTCTTAGCGAAGAAGAAAAGACTGAGGATGCTGCCAGGACTATTGCCGGCTGGATCGGCCGCATGCGGGAACAAAAACAGGAGAGCAGCATTTTAGCACGCAGACTACAAAAGCTGGAATTCCCCGAACTGAAAACCAAGTGATCTCGGGTTTTCTGAAAGCGAGGTGAGTTCCTGGCCCCAATACGCACCCTGGCAGAGCACAGGGCAAGTATAAGCGTGTCCGGACAGGTCCTGATCGGACGTTTGGCTATTAAACTCAACGGCTAAACTCAACGGCGAAACAGCGAAAATCTCTGCGCGTCAAATACTCGTGATCGAAAGGGAAGTCCCGCACGAGGTCACTTCCCTCGAAGAGAGCGCTTTCCTGATCTCGATTTCCGGTGTTCGCGAGAATACACGATAGTCGTTGACGATTTTGAGGTGCGCAATATCCGTATGCGCAGGGTCGTCGGAAGGCGGTAAACAGAATTCGTTGGAACACACCTCCGCCACATCTGACAAAGGTTCTTTGAAACAATTAAAGAATAACGGACGTGGCAATCATCCCAGTTGAATGAATTAAACTTGACTCGATTCCCGATTCGCCTGACACTTTGTATCAGCTTTAGCGCAAACGCTGATTCGGTTTCTGTAGTATCGGCGCGCAATGCGAACAAGGGCGGTACGGTGACAACAATGGAGTCATGATGGACACGGCAGGGGCTGGAGACTGTGAACAGAGAGACGAATCGGGCAACATCACCTATGACCTGGCTATCAAGCCCGCCTTTGCGGCAGTCGACGATCCAGAGCGCCTGATACCCGCAATCGAGTTTCGCAATGTGCATTTTTCCTTTGAGGATCAGGAAGTTCTCGACGGGATAAGCTTCCGCGTCATGAGGGGTGAAATGAAGATCATCCTGGGCGGATCGGGAAGCGGGAAATCCACAACCCTGACCCTGGCCCTGGGATTAAGAAAGCCGGATGAAGGACAGATCCTGATCAACGGTGAAGATATAACCGACCTTAATGAAGATGAACTGAACCGGGTGCGTGCGCAGATGGGGATTGACTTTCAGGAAGGGGCTCTGTTCGATTCCTTATCAGTTTACGACAATGTGGCGTTTCGTCTGCATGAACGTGGCGTTCCTGAAGACGAAGTAGAGCGTGAAGTGCGCCGTTTGCTGTGCTTCGTCGACCTCGAAGATGCGATAGAAAAAATGCCCGCCGAGCTTTCAGGTGGAATGCGTACACGGGTGGGCATCGCACGGGCACTGGCGGGCGATCCCAGTATATTGTTGTTTGACGAGCCGACGGCGGGTCTGGACCCGCCGACTGCCCGTGACATCCTTGAACTCGCGATTAAGTTGCGTGATCTGAAGGACGTTGCGTCGATCTTTATTACACACGAAATCGAAAATGTCGATTTCCTGTCTTCGACTTATGCGGCAACAACCAAATCCGGAAAGCTCGTTTTTGTTCAGACCAAAGACGATCTATGCCTTGTTAACACCAACATCCTCATGATCCGCAAGGGCCGGTTCATTTTTAGCGGCAGGATCAAAGACCTCTACGAATCGGAAGACCCATATATAAAGAACTTCGTTGGTGGGGTCTAGATTTCCTCGCTCTGTTCCGACTGCGTTCGTAACTGATACAACGGTGGCAAGCATCAGCGAAATCAGCAGGTCGACACACCACAAACCTCTTTGTCTGTTGTTCAGGCACCGTGGACAACATTAGCGAATGAATAATTGCCGGCATGTGCCCTTCAGAAGGCCAGATCGAAGCAGGTAACATTGTGCGAATGGCGCCCGGCTACAAAAAGGAATGAACTTATCAACCGGAAAATACGTATCGCAACCCCAGGGGGAGACCATCTATGTATTGCCAGGCATGTGGAAACGAGCAGCCAGCGGAGTTGAGCTATTGTAATCGGTGCGGCGCAAGATTTGGGTCGGGTAGGGAGTTGCAGCTAAGACCTTCGGCAAAGCTCACTACGAGCATTGTGGCGCTTTCTGCCTCGATGACCGTTATTACTCTGGCCGGTTTCATCGCTGTCCTTAGTAGTGCGATGAATCTGCTTGAAAGGAATATACCGATGCCGTATCGGTTTGTTATCCTTTTGTTCTTTATTCTGGTCATAGTTTTAGGTGTCGACGTTTTGCTGGCGCGTCAGATAAGCCGATTGCTGAGTTCGGGCTCGAGGCTCGCAGAATCTATCCCTCCTGCGCAGGCTTCGGTATTGTCCGAGCGCATTGCGCCGCAGCTTGGCGAAATGAAGCGGCCAGTGGGAAGCGTAATCGAAAATACGACTCGATTTTTCGAGCCCTCGTGGGAGGGCCGGGATACTCAATCGAAGTTGTAAGGTTTTTTGAACTGCGCATGGTGATTAAGCCACCAATTTCAACCAAGTACAGGTGACAGATTAGATTCCGGTATCAGGATGGGGCTGGCGTAAGGCTTTTTTCGTCCTTTCGGAATTCGCAATTTTTCTTTCCCTTAATTTAACCGCCAACGCCTCGCTCCCAGGGTGTTCGAGAACTCGCTCTCGCGACATCTGCACTTTTCTGACTTCCGTTCCCCACTTTGTGTATGCTTTACTTATACAAAACAATAGGGAAATGGAGTTGATTTGCCGCCTAATCGCGGTAAGAAAACATCATGCAAGCAAATGACTTCGAATTAACCAGTCAGAAGGATCAGGCCCGAGTATTAAAGGAACATCTGAATCCCTTGCCGCGCTCGGTCACACGATCCGGTGTTTTTGAGCTTCTGGACGGCGAATGGCGGTTTGATTTGGATTTGGAAGATAAAGGGTTGTCCGAGCAGTGGTACCTGAATCACAAATTTAACCATACGGCATCCTGGCCGGGCTCTGTCGAAGCCCATATGGCGGCGGCCAAGGACATCCAACAAACGACACCAGTATGGCAGGACAAGGTAGTGGCCTGGTATGAGCGTGAATTCCAGTTACCTGAGAAATGGTGTTACCAGGTAGATTGCATAACGCAGATCACATTTGGCGCGTGCGGTTACGAAACAAGTGTCTGGTTAAACGGATTCAGGCTGACGACCATTGAGGGCGAAGAGACCCATTATGGCGAGTACACTTCGTTCAGCTATGAGTTGCCCAACGAGCGTCTATTGCCGGTCAACCGCTTGACGGTTCGTATCGCTGCTTCTTTGGACGCCGAAGTACCAAGAGGGAAACAGAATTCAACCGTCTTTAAGCGTGGAGGTATCTGGTATCAGACCTATACGGGCGCGGTTCGAAGCGTCTGGCTGGAACCAGTCGAAGCAAATCGTCTGCGAACGAGAGTTACAGTCATCAGCAATTACCGTGACAACTTTGTCGCGTTCGACTTTACCACTCTCGTGCATAATCCTGATGTCTATACACTTAGAGTAGTGGTTTCGGAACGTGGGAGCAATACCCCGTTGGCGGTACACGAGTATAGTCTTGCTTTGGAGGCGGGACAGAAGAGGCAGCGTGTTACCTTGGAATTGGAGGGCGCGTCGTTTTGGTCGCTGGAAGATCCAAAGCTATATGGATTGGTTGCTCAACTGATCGGACGTGATTGCATTTCGCAGATCGAAGTCGCGTTTGGGTTGAGACATATCGAAGCACGCGGTCGCAGTGTTTTCCTAAACAACGAGCCCGTATATCTGGACGGTATACTCTATCAGCCAGGGACCGCTACGTTCGAGCAGATGCGGGCTCACCTGCTGGCGATGAAACAACTGGGATGTAATCTCGTCAGAGTTCACATCAGCGGAATAGATCCTCGCATCTATGACCTTGCTGATGAAATCGGCATGCTTCTATGGGTAGAAATTCCAAGCCCGCACAGCTCCAGTCCGCGAAGCCGTGAAAATCATTGGTTGGAACTCCACCGAATGTTGGTATTCGCGGGTTCGCACCCGAGTGTCGTGATCTGGAGCATGTACAACGAGGATTGGGGCGTGCAGGACATCGCAACAAATCTGGAAACGCGAATGTACATCGCCAAAACTTATGGGTATATGCGATTGACGCACCCGCACATACTGGTGGTGGACAATGACGGGTGGCAACATGTTTCAGTTGAGGGTCGACTGAAGTCCGACCTGCTTACGGCGCATATTTACACGCCGGACCTTCACGCATGGGATGAATTGCTTGACAGATTTACGTCCGGTGAAAACGAAGGTGTAGCTGTAAAACCCCTCGTCGTCGGCGACCCATTCTTCAATGTGGGCCAGATTCCGATGGTTGTGAGCGAATGGGGTGGCTTTGGGTTTTCAGAATATGGAGGACCTTTTGAACGTGCCGAGAAAGTGAATGACATCCGGGCGTTCAAGGAGGAATTGAGAAAGCGACCGATCGCAGGTGACGTCTATACACAGGCGGTTAGTATCGAAGACGAGAATAATGGGTTGATTGATCCATCGACGGGGGAGCTGCAGGTTCCTGCGGGGCTTTTGGCGTCTTCGATCGCTACCGTATCTGCAAGCGAGGACCCAGCGCGGCAGAGCCGCAAGCTGGGGAATTTTGAATTATGAATTATGAATTTTGAATTGCTGAAGTCACAGTATTTCACAATCGTGTGAGTTTATCGTTCATACGTAGCGGTAAGGTCTTGCCAGGAAAAAAAAGAAGTTACAGATTGGCATTGCAGTGGAGAGCGAGGGAATCGCACCATCGAAGATTGATGCCACCTGAGACGATTAGCCGCTGAAGCGTGCAGGTGATATTCGATCGATAATGAATGGACGTTGGTGTGAGTCGATCGGGGTAGTAGCCCGACCGTGATCCTGCTTACGTTATTCCCATTGACCGTGAGCAAGGGCTCAAGCTGATCATACTATGAGTATGCGTGAGGCTGGCTCGTCTGCGGTCTTAATTGTTGGAGGACCCTTACAATGATCTCTCACTGGAAATTGACGACCTTCACTTTGATAACCGTTTGTTTTGCGATTGGCGCATTCTGTTTTTGTTTTTGGAATGCCGAGGGTGCAAGCACCGGCCAAAAGGAAAACGAGGCGAGACAAGCGAACCCGATTTCTCAGATCGATGAGAAAGCTGCGCGCGCCGTGGGGAATGATGAAAACTCGATCAGGGAACTCTCCAATTCGGTGGTGGATTGGGCGGTCATGGGTCAACTGCCTTCGTTTTTGACGGAGCCTTACAAAGAACGGCTTGCGCGTGCAGAGGTCAATTATCGTTCGGGAGTTACCCCAGGTATCACCGGGCACAATATCGTGTTGCTGATTGACGATCTTGTTCAGAAACTCGAGGCGCCGGAATATGCTCGCACAGACGACGACGAAGTTTTTAATCTGCGAGCGAATCTCGCAGCAGGGGCGCCACATCTGGTGGGAAACTTTTCCCAGGCAAACTCGAAAAACGCTGCAGCAATCGGACCGGAAGACAAATTGTCGCCAATCGAAGCGGTATTTGTCACCCGGCAGCTAATAATGCAAAAGGAAATCAACGAGGCGTTTCAGACGACCCCGGCCGAAAGGCTTGAAGTAAAGAAAAGCATCGAAGCGGTTGAAGGTGGAGGTGTTGTTTTGACGCCGGAGGAACGTGGGATGCTTAGATACGCGTTGCTTCAGCAAAAGGGGGCAGAAAAAACGCCGGTCGAGTCCGCGGAGGAAATTGCCGCCCAAATTGTTAAGAGCCGCTCAGAACGAGAAAAGGGCACATTGCGAGGTGCTTACCTCATTGCACGGGTGGTATCGCCTCGGACGACAGAGATCGGAAAGGCTTTTAGGCGGGCGTATACCATGAAGATCAGTGACGGGCTGACCCTAACTGATTCTTCTTTAGAGTTGCTTGGAATCGGAAAATAAACTGTCAAGGAATCTATGACCTTGGCCGAGCCAGTTGAGTCTTGCGTGGCTTATCTGTAACTTAGGATCAATGGAGAAACAGAAGCCCGGAGTTACAGTTGAAGATGGTTCAGACCAAGCAGGAAGTAGTTCAATCGCCGCGTTGCGGCACCATGATTTCAGAGTCTTATGGATTGGTCAGTTTGTCTCGATGGTCGGTTCGCAAATGCAGTTGGTCGCGATCAACTGGCACGTATATGTTTTGACACGATCGGCACTGGCGCTTGGGTTGTTGGGTCTGGTAAGGGTGGTGCCAATAATTCTTTGTTCGTTGGCGGGTGGGGTGGTTGCAGATGCGATCGACCGCAAGAAGATGATTTTGGGGACGCAGGTTGTATTGTTGTCGAGTGCGGGATGCCTGGCCCTGGTTACAGCAGGTGGATTAAAGGTTGTCTGGCCGATTTACCTTCTGACAGCGATTGCATCCGCCGCCACAGCGTTTGAAAATCCAGCTCGCCAGTCATTGCTTCCGTCATTGGTCCCGATCAGGGATTTTACAAACGCAGTTAGCCTGACAATGATCTCGTTTCAAGTGGCGACCATTTGTGGTCCGGTTGCCGCGGGTGTCTTATTGGCGAGTTATGGCCCGTCAATCGTTTATTTGATAAATGCTGCGTCGTTCCTTTCAGTTATTGTCGCGGTGTTGTTGATTCGGACCAGCGGCCGTGTGGCAGTTGCAGAAAATGCAACGGCAAATCGGATCAGTTTTGCGGCATTGAGCGACGGCCTGAAATTCGTTTGGCAAACGCCCATTATCGTCCAAACGATGACAATTGATTTTATTGCGACGTTTTTTGCTTCCGCGACTGCATTGCTACCGATCTTCGCAGCAGAAATTTTGCATGTGGGTGCCCATGGTTTTGGAATACTGGCGTCAGGCCAGGCCATGGGCTCTGTCGTGACGGCGTTGGTGATGGCAAAGCTGGGTACCCTGAGGAATCAGGGCCGTAAGGTGGTGATGGCAGTTGCGACATATGGGGCGGCAACAATCGGGTTCGGATTATCGAGGAACTTCGCTCTGTCGCTGGTAATGTTGGCGATTGTTGGGGCGTCGGATACGGTCAGCACAGTATTGAGGCAGACGATTCGGCAACTGGTTACACCCGACAATCTGCGCGGTAGAATGACATCCGTTAACATGATGTTTTTTATGGGCGGACCTCAGTTAGGCGAGCTCGAGGCGGGTGCGCTGGCAAAATATGTTGGTGCGCCGATTTCGGTGGTTCTGGGCGGCGTAGGTTGTCTGGTTGCGGTTGCAATTGCGGTAACAAAAGCGAAATCGTTACTGACGTATGACGCATCGGTACCAGACCGGACGTTGTAAGTTGGACCCGTGCAGGACAGAACATGAATACTTCGTTCAAACCGAGGGTGGATAACAATGAATACTATTAGAACTGCTTCAGAGAATGACGTTCGTCACCCATTTGTATTTGCGAAGGTACTGTGGCGTGCCGGCCAGGATTCCGCATCGAACGATCGAGAGGATGTTGAGGAGCCTGAGCCCGATTTGGACGGGGTCGTCAGGGAAGAGCAGGAATATCTTCGGGAGAGACTGCGGACGGAGCTTGGACGGGAACCTTCGGAAGATGAACTAAACGAATGGTTAAGAGAGCACACAGAATCGTATTGATTCATATTGTCTGGATGCGAGCCTAGCCAATTCCTAAATCGATCAGCTGGATTTACGAGGCTCCGTAAAGCGGGTGCCTCGCAATCCTAACTGACCGATGTTTCTCACGAACTGGAAACAGTTATTTGGTTATCAACGTACTTGACACCTTTTACTTTGCGAGCAACTTGCTCTGCTCTCGTCTTCTGATCGTTGGATATAACTGTTCCCGTTAACAAGACCTTGCCATTCAGGACGTCTGCATTCAGCGCCAAGCCTGACAATACTGCATCTTCTTCGAACTTCTTATTTAATGCCGTCAGAACTGTGGCATCGTTGCCGGAATTTGGGGCCTGCGATGAGGGCTCTGCGCTGGCCAAACGTGCGTTTGCACTGGCTTCATCGGTAGTTTGCCGGTCATACACGACCAGAAAAGCGATTGTAACCAAAGCAACAATGCCGACTACGATCGCAGCAACGGTCCCGCCCGAAAAACCGGAACGGTCCGGTACGCGAGAAGACTCGCTACTTACATATTCACGTCTTGAGTTTGGTGTATCAACCACGACTCGACTTCGTTTTTGTTCCTGATCTTCGTATGCCATCTCTTCTCCTCAGGGCTCAATGTTAATATTGAAGCGAATTGTGAGAACAACGAGATTCTCCCTATGTATCTCGTGCAACCCTATCCAGAAGCGGCGCGCTAAGCGCAGTTGCTTTCGCCGCAAAAAACCCAGTCGCCCAGCGATCCGGTAGTGATACCGCTGACCTGATGGTGCTCACTCATTATCCGATTTACTCTGACAGCAATCTGCATTCCCTGAAAATACCGAGGAACGTGATCGTCTCCTGGAAACTCAAGGATTTGAGTAAGTTAGCGATGAATTTTGAGTGCTGAAGAAGACTAACGATACGTTTTGAAGTCGCAAAGTATGGTATGCATACGCGCTACGAAAGTGATCGGTCGGCTTAAAGTGATACAGGGGAGCTATATTCCAGGACCATTTGCAGTGGATTGTTAGCGACCGCATAATATCGTCATGACTACGGCGTTGATCCATCATCCGACATATCAGCTGCATGATACCGGCGAAAATCATCCTGAGCGCCCCGAACGGTATTCAGTGATAATGGACGCTTTGCGCCGCGATGCGGAGCTGTGGACTAGTCTCAAGGAAGTACTGCCAAACCCCGCGCCCAAAGGAATGGTGCAGGCATGTCACACAACTCAACACTATAAAGCCGTGGAACGCGCAGTAAGTGAAGGCAAGGGGTATTTGGATGCCGATACTGTTGTATCGCTTCGTTCGATGGATGCGGCATTACTCGGTGCAGGCGGAGCGGCGCGTGCGGTAGATGCGGTCGTAACGCGCGAGGTTCGAAATGCATTTGTTGCCGTGCGTCCGCCCGGCCATCATGCAACGGCCGAACACGCAATGGGTTTTTGTCTTTTCAATAACGTCGCAATCGCAGCAAAGCATGCACAGTCGCGTTACGCTTCAATTGAAAAAGTTGCGATAGTTGATTGGGACGTTCATCACGGCAATGGAACTCAGGGGATCTTTTATGACGACCCAAGCGTGTTCTTCTTTTCGATGCATCAATATCCGTGGTATCCGGGTTCGGGTTCGCGCGGAGAGACTGGAACGGGTCGGGGCCTTGGGACTACTATAAATGTACCTGTTCGAGCGGCAACCAAAGCATCGGAACAGCGTAGGATGTTCGAGTCTGCGATTGAAGAGATTTCTTCGCGCTTTAGGCCCGACTTGATCCTTATCTCGGCTGGTTTTGACTCGCACGAATCAGATCCGTTGGGACAACTTCGTTTACAAGACGAAGACTTTCGCGAGATGACCAAAGTTGTTTTAAAGTGGGCCGACGAAGTTTGTGATGGAAGAGTCGTGTCGTGTCTTGAAGGTGGTTATAATCTCGAGACTCTTGGCGATACCGTGCGCGCACACGTAAAGACGATGTCGAATCACGTTGCAAGCAAAACGCTAAAGTCTTCTCAATAGAAAAGCCAAATCTGGTTACATTACTCAAACGTGACAGGTGACAAGTGACAGGTGACAAGAAGTTGTGTGCTTACGGCCGTTTTGTTGCTAATTCTGCGCATTAAGTAAGCGAACCGAAGCGGAAGACAAGCTCACCATAGTTTCCAGGATTTCGTACAAGAATCGACCTGGAACGGGCTTTTTCCTGTCACCTGTCACCTGTCACCGTTTACCTGTCACCTTTGTGTACATTAGGGCTAGGTGTTATTTGCAGCGGACTTCAATTTGAGAAACCCTGTTTCTAGTCCCTCAGACGATACGCTTACAATAGCCGCACCGCTTTTAAGTTGAACCTTAATTAATGCGTAACCGTTGTATAGCTCGAGTCGCCTGGAACCCGTCGAGGTGCCGAGGTTGTCGAGCAGCCGTCCATCGCCGGTTAAACCAAAACGAACGACCTTGCGTGAATCCAGGCAAGGCACACCATCACTGTCAAGCAGCATTGCACGCACAGTTATCTTCTCTCTATCTTTTTCATGTTCTTCCAGTACCAGTTTCGATGGCGTCCCCCACGACTTCGTTTGATAGTTTAAGCTGGCTGTATCCGTGACCGTTGCACCGTCTTTTATTCCAACTGCTTTTATAACGTTCTCACCGTCTTTAAACTTAACGAGCCAGCGCAGACCGGCAGCAGGGAAGTTTTGGCTGTTGCGCTGTCGCACTCTGGCTGAACTTCCGTTCACGAACAGTTCAACCTTTGGACAATTGGAGTAGACTTTGACAAGCTTGCTCTCGTTCGGCTTACCCCAACGGACCGGCCATGAGTGTCCGTAGATGCGCACCATGGCCCGTTCAGCCCAATACGATTGGAAGACAAAGTAGCCCTCCTTCAGGGTCATGTCACGCTCAACTACTCCCTTCTGATTCACGCGAGGTAATGGATTTTCAGGTCGCTGCGGTGCGGAGAAGTCCTTAAAGACCCACTGGGCTGTACCGGCTAACCAATCCATTGTTTCCTGTTCTTTCAGGTGCCAATCGAAGAGATTGCAGATATAAGTCTCAGACCAGTCACCGTTCTTCGAAGCCGTCTCCTGGCCTCCGGTCAACATGTAATCGAGTCCCTTTTCATTCGGACTTTCTCCGGCAACGTAACTTGCCAAAAGTTGGTCGACACTTTCGGAGTGCCTTAGTGCATGACTGTCGCCACCCCATTCAGCATGCAGGAAATGCTCGACCTTTTTCATCTCACCTTCCGACATTTTTTTATAATCGGTGTATCGGCCGCGATACCACCCAGCCCAGATCGAAGGCGAATAGACGTCAACAACATCTTTGCAAAAGTCGCAACGCCGAATTACAGTTTTCCGTGAAGGATCCAGAGTGTGGGCAAGGTTGTTGAGCTCGCTCATGAAAGCGCGAATCTTTTCCTTGTCAAACTCTTCGAAATCGCCCGGCCAGTCGTTTTCATTTCCCAAGCCCCACAGGATGACGGAAGGATGATTTCTATGCTGATCGATCATCGACTTCAGCATATTGCGCGCCTGTTCCTTGTAAAGTTCTCCGCCGAGTCCGCCGCGGCACCAGGGTATCTCTTCCCAGACGAGTAGTCCCAGTTCGTCGCACAAATCGAGCACGATTGACGATTGCTGATAATGAGCAAGCCGGATGAAGTTCGCACCCATGGCTTTGATCAGCTCCATCTCCGTACGGATTAAATCCTCGGTCATTGCTGAACCAAGACCTGCATGATCCTCATGACGTTGCGTTCCGCGCAACAACAATCGTGCTACGTTTAGCTTGAATGGCCCGTGCGACATAAACTCGAAATTGCGCAGGCCGAACCGCTCGACGACCTGCATTTCCCCACCGTCGCTGTAAAGGGTAACTTCGCAGCGATACAGTGAAGGCGTGACTGGAGACCAAAGTGCCGGCGCATCCAGCCTAAAAGTATCAAGGTCCTGAGCTCCTTTCGCTTCCGGCAAATTGCGCGAGACTTCGTGAACTACCTTTCCTTTCGGATCGAGAATCCTGGCGCTTAAGCGTACTTCGCCTTTTAATTGACCGGGGTTATAAAATCTGACGCGGATGGAGACCGATGCCTTTCCGGGTGATATTAGTGAGCTATCGATATGTACCCGTTCGAGTGAAATCGCCGGGACATAGACAAGGTTAACGTAGCGGTACAGTCCACCATAGTGGGAAAAGTCGCTTTGATCCGACGGAATCATTTCGAGATCCCGCGAGTTATCACACATTACTGCGACAGGAACTCTGCCCTTGTTAATCGGATTCGCCAAAGCTCGGACCGCCGGTTCGGTAATATCAACTGTAAATTCATCGTAGCCGCCGACGTGAGCTCCGGCCTTATTCGTGCCGACATAAACGTCCGTTTTCTGGCCCGCCCCCTCAAAGTGCAAAAGAGTGCGTCCGTCCGTATATGGATTGGCAATAGCGATTTGTGCGCGGTACCATCCAGGTCCCTGGTAATACGGAGTGTCAGGATCAACGGCGTCGAATGCGTTAAAGCAGTGCGGAAGGGCAACACTTTGCCATGCGACATTGTCAGTGATATTGCGCCAAGCCTCCCAGACCCCACCCAGACCTCCACGGCGGAAGGACCAGCCCGTCAGCAATCTCTGACGGTGCTGATCTGCCTGTCGAGACGCTGACGCGGTTTCGTTCTGCAACAAGGTTAGTGGAGCGTTAGGGTCTTCGAGTGGGACAACTTCCGATGCCCTCGCTTCCGGATCTGTACTCAAAAGTACCGGACCGCTAAGAATCGCAGCCGAAGTAATGTTCAAAAAGTCACGGCGTGTTATCCGCGCTTTTGTAGGTGCCTGGTCTCGTTCGTTCATAAGAGTGTTGACGTTCTTGAATGGCTCGTCTTTGGTTCCAAAATTAACTGTTGACGTTCAACTTCGCCCTTGACGAAGTCGAGACAAGTATCTGGTCACGCGCGGAATTTGACTGCTTTATCTGTTGCCCCGCGACTATATGCAACCAGTGTCGTTGCTTTGGAGATGTTGCCTCCATCGACTGTGATGCCGTCATTTGCCTGACCTTCCAGTTGGAGGAAAACGGCCGCAGGCGTCAATACTCTGGATGCGGTCAGCGCAACGTCCTGCGTGTCTATGAATCGCAGCAGAGACTCAGCCCGCGGATTTCCCTGAGCGCTGAGACCGTTTCGAGGTATTTTGTAGCCATCTGCGTCTGGACAAAGACGTAAATTTGCTCTTTATACGAGCCGTTTCAAACTTCATTCTTTCGACCTTTCGATGCATGCTCCCCGTAATTTTTGCTGAATTGTCCGTTGTTGAGACTAATTGCCGAAATGAATCACCAACCTTAACGATTAATATTTCGGCGTTTATTGCTTGCTTTGCGGACAGCGAGAGAACATTTGCCGGATCGACTCGACCCGTCGCATTCAACACTAATTGATTCGGACTTTGATTACGAGCATCGCAGAATTCTCAGCTCGCTTTCTTCAAGACGGAAGACTCGACTGTGCTGCAGTTTACCGATTCGCAGGTCAGCCCTGCAATTATTTATACAGCGATCGCACAAACATTTCTTAATCGTTCTCAGTACAGCGGGCGTGGAAAACCATACACAGACATTTCCGTCAGCCATTTTTGGCATGATTTGTGAGCAATTCATTGAGCCGGTGTGGCGGAACGGTTTCAAAAATCTGTACAGTTAATCCTTCCTTAATGTAGACTAGTGGCCAGCCTGAATTTGTTTTGTGTCTTTGCCTGTTGAGCGCAGCCAGGCCCGCACGCAGCCCTCGGCCACTACCTTTGGAAGGGAAGAGGTGTTTAAATGAGGGATTTGTTTGTTCATAGGCTGAGCACCGTCGCTCTTTGCCGCTTTTCTCACGGAGGCGTTTACATGCCGGATAGAGAGATCACATGTGCCGATTGTGGAACCAGCTTCCCGTTTACAGAGAGGGAACAGGAATACTACACTGAACGTAACTTAAGTCAGCCGAAGCGCTGCAAGGCGTGCCGTGATGCCCGCAAAACTTCGTTTAATGGACCAGGCAGGTCCGACGGTGGGCAAAAACCGAAGTTCGAAATTACGTGCGACAAGTGCGGGAAGACGGACAGTGTGCCCTTCAAACCGTCAGCGGGGCGGCCCGTTTTATGCGGAGAGTGTTTTGCGGCGGCAAGGACCCAGCGGGGAATGAATGCGTAGATCGGATCCAGGAATCAAACGGTTATAAACAAGACCGCTGAAATATGGATTGGTCGCGGACACAAGTCGACAAGCTCACTTCAGAACCTGTTGACGGAAATTTAGTGTGATAGAAGGACTGAGTGACTTTGCCAGACGTCCATTGAGAGTCCAAAAATTGCGAATTTTGATCACGTTCTGAATCGTGCTTATAGCGATAACCGTAGATATGAATTTCGAAACCATACAGTTGGAGATGCAGGGGGCTGTGGCAGTTCTCACCTTGAATCGGCCACAGGCTTTGAATGCGCTTACCGTTGAGATGGGAAATGAAATTCAGGCGGCCTTCGCTAATGTAACGGAAGGCGGCGCTCGGGCGATGGTTCTAACCGGCGCGGGACGGGCATTTTGCGCGGGTGGAGACCTTCGGGAGATGCAGAAACTCGCTCAGGAAGACGGACGGGTTGAGGCATTTTTTGACGAGCCTCTGCGGATGTTGAACGATTGCATACTTATGTTTCGGAATGCACCATTTCCAATTATCGCGGCTGTCAATGGACTGGCGTTTGGTGCCGGCTGTAATTTCGCGCTTGCCTGTGACGTTGTGATTGCAGCGGAGAGTGCGAAGTTCAACCAGTCTTTTGTGAACATTGGTTTGACGCCTGATTGCGGCGGGACGTTTATTTTGCCGCGACTGGTTGGTATGAAGCGCGCGGCATATTTATTAATGACGGGCGATAGCATTGATGCGCGACAGGCCGAATCGTTTGGGATGATTAATTTCGTAACCCCGGACGAATCAGTCTTGCCGGAGGCAATGAAGCTCGCCGAAAGGCTCGCTAACGGCCCGACCGGCGCGCTGGGCAGAATTAAACATCTCCTGGAGTCATCAGCGGCGAACCATTGCGGCGCCCAACTCGAGGAAGAGCGCAAGGCTCAAATGCAGTCTGCACAGTCACAGGATTTCAACGAGGGCGTCTCGGCATTTTTACAAAAGCGGCCTCCCAGGTTTCTGGGAACTTGAATAGACAATTAATTGTCGTTTCCGAGCCGCCGAGACAAACTCTGGCGGCTTTTCTTTTTTATGCGGGGCGTTTCTCCAACGGGTTCAGGAGGGTGGATTGAGTTATGGCGTCGTTAACCTACAAACAGTTGATGGTGAATAATAGGTCGTTCAGGTATTTATGGGGTGGCCAGGTAGTTTCTGAACTGGGTAACTGGTTCAACTTCATTGCCGCCCTTGGTCTTATTCGCACGGTGACATCAGCTGCACCGCTCGCAACAGCCATCATGCTTGTTTGTCGCCTTGTGCCATTCTCTGCTTTTGCACCTTTTGCCGGTGTGTTTGTAGATAGGTGGTCGAGGCGCCACGTAATGATAGTTGCAGATTTGGCGCGTGCGATCGTTGCACTGGGATTTCTGCTTGTAACGAGACCCGAACAACTGTGGATTGCGTACGCATGCACCGCGTTGCTGGCACTGCTCACCGCTTTTTTCGAGGCGGCAAAGAATGCTTCGATACCGAACATCACCGGCGATGACGGCCTGCTGGCCGGTAACGCGTTGATGTTTTCGTCTCGCTTTCTGCTGATGACAGTTGGCGCTGCACTCGGCGGTGCGGCATCAGCGAGTTTTGGTTATCGTGTTGCATTTCTGGTGAATGCGATATCCTTTCTGGTTTCGGCCTGGTCAATATGGCTGATCCCGGAGAAGGACGTGACGTCCCGGCAACTGAAGCATCAGTTCGTTGCTGCACATCCCGGGCAAAGTTCGGTTAGGAGGTATTGGACCGACATAAGAGAGGGCTGGGCTTTCATACGGCGGAGTAACATAGTTGCGGCGATAATGGCCGTCAACGTCCTGTGGGCAATGGGTGGAGGTGCGATTTACCTGATATTCGACAGGTTCGGAGGCGTACTTTTTGCAGGTTCGTCAGGATACTCTGCTGACGCCGGTGTGGCCATATTATATACAGCCGCGGGTATCGGTCTTTTTATCGGTATGATGCTGGCACGCAGGGTTGGGTCGCAAGTTGAAATCAACGGCCTTACTGCAAGATTCATCGGCTGGACGCTGATCCTTCATGGAACCTTATTTGCGGTTTGTGGCATTGCGCCAAACCTTTTTTGCGCTGCGCTGTTGATTCTGGTTTCCAGGGCGATAATAGGAGTTGAATTCGGCGTACAGGATACGCTCCTGATGCGCTCAATTCCCGATCGGCTGCGGGGACGGGTTGCGATCACGGACCGCGCGGCGGAGATCCTGATTATGAGCCTTTCCACCGGGGTTGCCGGATGGGCTCTAAAGCTTGTTTCCGTTCGAACAATTGCGGTCTTGTCAGGCGTTTTGTCGGGGGTGCCTGGTATTCTGTGGCTTTGGCTTAATCGAAATGGCAAACTCGGTCTTGGCAACGAGAGTAATTCGTTTAAAACCAGCGAGGAGAAATTCGCCATCGGCTCTCCATGAAACAACTGAGATGAAAAAGACGTAGGAAAATCGGAGAAATGGAGTTGCGACGAAGCTGGGACGCGGTGTGTAAAACACTTCGGGTCAACCAGAACAACGTTGCCTGATTTCGTTGATTCGCTATTAAATCGGGGCACCGTTTATGGTCTTGAAGCAGAGCAGGATTGGCCAGAGGATTCGCAATGTGTCTGCGATGGCGTGGACGAGATTGCGTCGTGTGATGCCGACTATCGCCATGATCGCCATGGCTATGTTTGTCGTATGGCTTGGCGTACGAAAGACAGCGGTCTACCGGGAATTTCCAATTTTCGGAATCTATGGCTTTGCAACTGCATGCCTTTGCAGCTTCACCGCAATTTACTTCAGTGCCAGGGGGATCCGGTGGCTTAAGCGCCGCCTCCTGTGGCGGGTTAGAAGACGACTTCTGATAACTTATTTATTCGTCGGCGTTACGCCGATCGTTTTGTTAATGCTACTCGGGGCCCTGGCATGGATTGCTGTTTCCAACGAGGCAATGTCCCGCATCCTGACGGCACAGATTTCCGGCACGGAACGCGATGTTACTTCAATGGCGAAGGCCGTGGCTGAATCGTATTCACACCAGCCGAGAATGGATGACCGTGCCGCCCAGCAGTGGCTTGACGAGCAGGTGCGTTTTGTAAATAACCAGATACCAGGTGTTCGAATAGTGCTCTGGCGACCAGCGGCCACGGGACCTAAGGAGGATGCGGAGCATGGCCCCAGGCTGTTCAGTCAGGCGGCTGATACGACAGAGACGCAGCCATTCCAACCGGACGAGGGCCTCGAAAGTTATAAAATACCACATTGGCTTTCCCCTGAGCAGGAATGGAGTGGAATCGCCTTTATACCCCCACCAGAAGATTCATCCTCGGATTTCGGCTCGCCCTCGTTTCGATCGTTTGTTGCGGGGTGGGCAAATGGCGCGCCTTTCCGTGTCATGCTTGTCGCGCCTATGAACCCCGCTTATTTGTCCAGACTGGAAGAGAACACCGGACTGACTGTGCGGCCTTTCTTTGTTGTTGCCGGCCATCATGGGTTCAAATTCGGTACACGGAACCGGGAATCGTCCGGCAAGCCGGGCGACGAAGCCGGGGACAGTGATGCCGAAGTCGACCACTTGACGGATCAAACCGGTAAGCCGATTCGGGGGACAGTTGCTCCAGTATTTGTATCCAGCACAAACTGGCTTACTGGCGATAAAATGGACACCATGAGCCTGATCTTTGAGTGGTCCTGGGCAGCAGCTCAGAAGCACATATTGGAGGGCGGTATTATCAGCGATGTCTTCAAGAAGCTGTTGCTGATCACGGGAGTTGCATTTCTACTTTTGGAGCTTTTTGCGTTGTTATCGGCAGCCTGGATGACGAGGGCCGTTACCGGAACAGTACACAAGCTGTACAATGCCACAAAATTTATAAATCGAGGCGATTTTTCTCATCGGGTTACTGTTCGTTCACACGATCAGCTTGGCGAGCTTGCGTCTGCGTTTAATGAGATGTCGTCCAACATTGAACTCCTGCTTAAGGAGCGAGTTGAACGCGAGCGATTGCAGCGCGAAGTCGAGATTGCGGCCGAAGTACAAGCGCAGCTATTTCCTGCTTTCGTTCCTCCACTTACGTCAGTGGAATTATCCGCTGAGTGCCGGGCGGCTCGCGGCGTGGCAGGTGATTATTACGACTATGTCGAAATACGTCCCGGCCTGGTGGCAATCGCCCTCGGCGACGTATCCGGAAAAGGAATTTCGGCTTCTCTCGTGATGTCCAATCTGCAGGCATCACTGCGAGCACAGTCGTCGATGATGGCCGAACGTTTAAAAGAATCAATGCAGGTGGCGACGACGACAATTGGTGTTCGACAATCTGAATCCCTGCCGGTACCTGGGGGACGGTCAGCTAATTCGTACTGCTGTGCTGAACGAATCGTTGGCAACATCAATAATCAGCTCTGTGGCAGTACCGGAACAAATCGGTTTGCCACCCTGGTCGTAGGGCTCTATGACGATCAGACCAGAAGCATGCAATATACTAACGCGGGGCATAACCCTCCGATCCTGGTTCGTTCCGGAGGGACGGTCGAACGTCTGACCGAAGGCGGAATGATGGTCGGAGCATTTGATTGGGCAGAATACGATCAGGACACTGTGCGTATCGGTCCGGGCGACACGTTGTTGATATTTTCGGATGGACTTTCAGAAGCGGCAAGTGTTACTGGAGAAGAGTATGGCGAGGAGAGGCTCGCGCAATTGGTGATCGCAAATCGCCACCTGCCGGCGGACGAACTGCGGCGCACGATTTTCGCTGAGATCGAGCGTTGGTCGGGCGCACTGGAACCGGATGACGATCAGACACTGGTGATCGTAAAGAGCAAGGGCTCTTTAGCAATATAAGGGAAATGGGGAAGGGAAGAAATATCTGCTTTTCATGACACTATGACAGTTGCGCGGGCACCGGTCAGTTCGGAGAAATCCTTTGTGTAAACGGCTTCGATTCTGCGAAGTCTACCCACGCACTCGGTCAGTTCAGCCGTGGAAACAAAACCATCTTCAACCATCGCGATTGCCCAGGTTTCGACATGTGTCGCTGCCTGAAGAAACTCCTCAATCAACCGAAGATACTGCTGCCGTGTTTCAACAAAGTCACCCAGCCTGCCACTTCGCTGGTGCTCGAGATCGCTCCAGAAATCATCTGACCCTCTGACCCATTCCTCTTTCCACGTCGTCAACGCGCTTCGTTTCTGATTTCTGGTTCTGGCCCGAGGTATCCTGACGAACATCAAATCCGTGTGTTGTTCAGCGATGAAGTCTCTGGCTTCGCGATTAAAGCAGGAATTGCGTTGCGTGTTGGGGGCAATCGACAGTTGAGTCTTCCACAAAGTCCTAAAAACATCGGAAAGCGCAAGCGGAGATCTAAGGCCCCTGGTTTCGTCATCGAACGACAAAACATAGTCGCCGGTCATCATTCCCAACGTCAGGGCCTGGGCTCTGAAAACAGGCGAGGGTAGCTTCTCGATATTGTCCCGCACGTTGTCGAACCAGAATGCATCAATCTCGTTGAACCAATTCACGAGCGCCGGGTTGTAAAGCGAGTCGCGAGGAACATAGGCTCCGTCGAGGACGATCTCGAGGTCTTCTTCACTGAGCTTTTCGCCGTTGCTTTCGATCAAAGCCTTTGATTTGAGATTCGACCAGCAGGCGAGATCGTTTGTCACAACCCTCGTTCCAAGGCCTTTTAAATAAGCTCCCAGCGCTGGTTCCCCGGTGAAAGGAATAGCGACGGAATTAAACTCCAGCCGTCGTAGCACACTGACCTCAAAGGCAAGCCAGCCATCAGGAAGTATTCCGTTGTTTCGATGCATGTTATTTAGTGGCGCTCGCCAGAGTTGACGGCTCTTCCGAAGTTTCGACTGTAGTTATGGGCTGTGCGTAAGAGACTTGAATGGACTGGGATTCGATGGAAAAAAATGCAAGTACGACATGTGGATCGAACTCAAGCCCGGCCCACTCTCTAAGATGCTTCCGAGTTTGCTCCAACGTAAAAGCCTTTCGATATGGCCGGTCATCGGTAAGCGAAACAAATGCGTCAGCCACACGCATGATCCGAGCCGTCAGAGGAATCTGTTCCCTGGACAAGGCGTCGGGATATCCCATACCGTTCCACCATTCGTGATGCCACCGAACGATCAACTGGGCTCCGCGGTCAGCGCCGGCACGCGCCACTTCCTGTTCACCAAAAATCGGGTGACGATGAAGGTCGACCAATTCATCATCGCTCAAGGGGCCAGGGCGTTTAATATATTCGCGGGCCATCGCCAATTCACCAAAGTCGTGGGCGAGCGAGGCCTGTTTCAATGAGATACTGTCTTCAGAGCCAAGGTTGAAGCGTCGCGCCAGCTCGTCGGCTACTGCTGCAAGGCGTGACGCGTGCCCATGTTTATAACCCTCGAACTCGTCACATTCGGCCACTTTTTCGCTGAGAAGCTCGATCACTGAGGAGTCCTTTTGAAACTGTTCCTGCCGCATATCAGTTTTAAAATCCCGAATAGAGCGCAAACCTTACAATTTAGAAACAGGCCGGGTTGAAAGTTCCGTCAACCGGTTTACCAAAGCCCGGGCATCCTGGTTCCGTGGATCGATTGAAATTGCCTGTTCTGCCGCGGACAGCGCCCGCCGATACAGACTTATACTTTGGTACAATTCCGCAAGCATAATGTAAAAGAGCGGGTTCTGCTTGTCCATCGCGATTGCCGATTGAATTTCCGCTTCTGCCTGGCGCCTTGTTTGCTGTCTGGCCCCCAGCGCCTGACCATAATACGCGCGGAATTTAGCTTCCTTTGGCACAAGCTTAACCGCTTCGGAGAACGCCGCAGCGGCAAACGCGTAGTTCTCAAGTTTCATGGCCTCAAGCCCCCGATTAAAGCTTTCTTCAGCCTTTGTGTCTCCGGAAATAGTAGCAGTCCCCTGCGCAGATCCTTTAACGCTCGATGATGGTTCCCGTGCTGTTTGCGCCGGTCTGAAAGCACGTTCGGTGGATTGAGAAGGATTTCGCTGGTTCTGCATCGGCTGGAAACCAATCTTTGCGTCGTAAGCCGAACGTAAGTTCGGAGTTCGCAGCGTTTCGTAAGCCTGGGCTATCCTGGCAAATGCAGCCTCAACTTTGCCGTGGAGATTGCTGTCAGCGTGGTGCCGGAAAAGATCCGGATGAAACCTGCGTGCGAGTGAATAATAGACTCGCTTGATTTCCTGGATGTCGGCGGCCCTCCCGACGTCCATCACCTCATAGAACGTTTTGGCCTCTGCGAGACGCGCAAAAAGAGTATCAAAGTCCTTTAAGGAAGTGTCAGGTTCATGCTGCGGCAGGGGCTCTACCGGTGGCGCCGCGGCTGGAGCGGGCTTTCGAGGAACCGAGGCGGATGCAATAGAAATGAGCCGGGTTTTTTCCGAGTCGGAGGTCTTCGAAGCGGCCACCACTTCTTTTGGGAAAACTGGCGCAACGCCAGACCGCTCGATATATCCCGAAATCGTGAGGCAAAACGCCAGATGGAGCGTTTCTGTTTCGGGCAGCCCGCTGATGGCCACCAGTTCATGAACACGCATTGGAGCACTGAGGCGAGTCAGAAGAAAAGCCTCCTTCGTTTGCAAGCCACTATGCTGCCACTCTTTAGCGACCGGTGTCAGAAACTCGTTGCTGTTCGCAAATCGCGAAGCAGCAAAGTCGGGTGGAAGATACCTGGCTGCTTCGGTAATCAGGCTAACCGCATTAAAATGAACACCGGCGATGTTGGAAAGTCGCACCTTAGGGTCATAGAACCACTCGCCTTCGGCCCAAAGTAGGGCGGGTTTAAGAACTTCCTCGAGTTGCCGCGCAAGGGCTCGTTCGAGAGTGGGTACATCCAGCAGTTTCAGTTCCAGCAATCGATTCGAAAAATCTGAATCGCTTAGTCCCGCGTCAATCGGGGCTAATTGGGCAGCCGAAGCCAGATTCCATTTCAGAAGACATTCCCGCAGACGGTGAGCCTTGACATTGGAAGTGGCAAACAGTATGTCGCCTTCCGAAAAGTAAATGACACACTTGTACTTTTCACAGGTTAGCCGTAAAGCGCCACCCATAAACGATGATTTTATCTCCCAGATTAGTTCGACGAGTGAATTCTTACTAAGAAGGCCGTTCATTAAGGCTGATCACCGCACAATGCTTTGCCTGTTAAAGCCCGGATATCATATCGCACGAGAAAACAATAGTGAATAGGAGAAAGCGCCCAGAGTACAGTGACTTGGCTAAGAGAAAGGGCGCTGAGGGTGAAAGTCACGAGCAGCGAATCAGGCGCTGGTGGTTCAATCCGGGTGATTGGGTACAGGTGCAGTTTCGCGCCAGCTACGGACTGTATGGCAAGCGTATTATCGTTTTATGTGCCAGTTCGTCTGACAAACGGATGATCCGACAGAACTTTTGATTCTGGACTTTTTGAGTCGGTCGAGGCGTCTCTGCGCAAACTTCTTTGACACTTATAACAACGCTTAATAACATGAAAAGCGCTACACTTCGGTTTAGCTCCATACACTCTCCCTGCGCTGGTCGGCAGATTCGAGCAGGCTGAACTATGCATAAACCAAATTTCATAATTCCGGACGACGGTCGGGATTCAGAATCCAGACTTGCCGAACTAACCAGGCTTAGTTCCGACGTCATCGACCTCTTCTACACCCAGACGATTCAGCCTGAAACAATCAGAACACCTGCTGACGTGTGTTCCGCCTTTTCCGAAATACTCGGCCGCCATTGGCAGTTGTGTTCAATTTCGATTTTTTTGCGATCTTCCGAAGGAACATTGCAAGAAAGCGCGAGCCACCACAGCAAAGGATTTGATCAGCATAAGATTTCTGAGATTTCAAAGCTGGTTGCCCAGGCGGTTGAATCAACGAATTCCGAAGTTCAGTTCTGGGCGACCGGCAACTCGGTCGCTGACGAGTTCCATAAAGCGCGTGTCGCCAGTAAGCTGGCGGGCGTGGGAGTCGTGGGCTGTGTAGGAGTACCGATTCACGCGAAGGGGATTTTAGCCGGCACCCTGATCGTATTTAGCAAGAACGCAGACAGGTTGAAGGCAGCGATCGAGGGCATTCGGTTTATCGCTGCCCCCGTGGTGATCGCAGTTGGAAATGTAAAGCGTTCCAGCGATATGCTGGAACAGCACAGCAGAATCGAACACCTGGTGGACGAGTTGAAACAACATAGCCAGGCGCTTGAGGAAGCGAATCGCGAATTGCGTAGGGTCGCCCTCTACAGGTCGATGTTTCTGGCACGGATGACGCACGAGCTGCGGACACCGCTGACATCGATACTTGGGTTTGCGGAAATTCTGCTGGATCACGAAAACCTGTCTGAAACCCAAAGGCGTTTTTGCGGAAAGATTCAATCATCAGGGCTTCAATTGCAGGCAAGCCTTAATCACCTGGTAGATTTGTCGAGACTCGAGGCTGGACAGTCAGAGCTTTTTCTGCATGAATTCTCCGTACGCGAGGCTATGAAAGAATGCTGTGCCGCAGTGGCTCGGCCAGCCACCAAGCGGGGCATCACCGTTAATTTCGAATTGCCGGACCTGCCTTCGGTTGTATCGGATGAGGGCAAGCTTCGGCAAGTCTTCTACAATTTTCTGATGCACGCCATAAGCAGGTCACCCGAGGGAGCCGAGATAACGTTCAGAGGGGGCGCATCGGGTCCGGAACATTTTTTTGCGGAAATCACAGACACCGGCGAAGCGGTGACAGAAGTTGCCCGGTTGTTTGAATCGGTCGACATTAGCCTACCAACCGAGAAATCTGCCAACATGAATGAGCTTGGACTTGTCATAGCCCGCCGGTTAATTGATGTCCTGCATGGATCGGTGATCTTGCGATACCTCGAACCCCGTGGTCTGGCTGTTCGACTAGAATTTCCCATGCGTCCTCAGGGGTAACCTGCCGTGCAAACTGGCAAAATTTGCCTGGTGATTCCAAAAGTTCAAGACGACATAGTGCCTGTTTTGGGGTTGCCTTAACTGCTGGAGCGCTTTCCCCCCGGAAGGATTCAAACGGGTTTCGCCATTCGCATTTATTTATTTCCGGCGATCACCGGAGAGTTACGACTTTTTGTTCGAAAATCTCCTGTCTGAGTAGAAGCCCAAATGCAAAGGTTTATTCGCTGATTTTTGTGCTCTCAGGATCCGCGGAATCCTTGTGGTATGATGAAATTGCTCTGAATAAATCAACCCTGGTCGGTATTTGACCAGAACCCGGTCAATTCCATTATTTGCATCCGAAATACGCTTTCACTTTGCATGCGGTTCGACGATTGAATCTCGATGTGCGAAACCGCAGAAAATCATTTCTCCAGAAGGCATGGCAGAGTCCGATATGACAGATACCTCTTCACACCCAACTGACGTCGAATCTTCCAAATCCCGGAATACGGGCAAACACACCTCGCAGAGCGCAGCCGAAACGATAGATTCACGTGAAGGAGATGCAGGTGGTCTGATTGCGGCAATTGCTTCTTCAATTGCTAATGGCGATCTTGGGGCCGACTTGCGATTACAGGGCGATCGTGGCGAACTGAACGAGTACCAGCGCAAGGCACTTCAGGAGTTGAGCGTGATGGCGAGAAACATGCGCCGCACGGTTTCGCGTCTGAGTCTCGCGGCCGATTCGATCGAGGCGATTGCCAATCGAGTTCTGGACGGAGGCCGCGTCCTGGCTGTATCCGTGGGTGACGAAGCAGCGTCTGTCGATGCGACCGTCAATTCGATTTCAGAGATCGGCGCGTCGGCTCGGGCAGTGGCCGAAGCAGTGAATACACTTTCGACCCTTGCCCAGACGACGTCGACCTCTTCGCTGGAAATGGCGGCCTCGATCGACGAGGTTTCGGCAAATACCGACACATTGACGGCTTTCGTTGCAGAGACCGCATCGTCAATTGAAGAGATGGCTGCCTCTTTTCGAAACGTTGCAGTTGCGACTGAATCGCTCGCATCGGCGACCGATGAAGCGGAACGGTCAATGCGAGCGATCGAGGAGTCCGCGCAAAGAGTCGGCCTTGCAGTGACTGAAACTGCTGTGCTGGCCGATGAAGTGCAGTTCTCGGCAGAAGAAGGCCTGAAGGTTGTTCTTGAGACCGCTGATTCAATGCGGGCGACGCGTCTGAGTATCGAAGAAAATGAAAGAATCATTACAAACCTTGGGGAGCGGTCTGAACGAATCGGCGAGATTACCCGGGTGATCGACGAAATCGCTGAAAGGACCAGCCTGTTGGCCCTGAACGCGCGTATCCTTGCAGCCCAGGCAGGGCAGCAAGGCAGAGGTTTTGGCGTAGTTGCCGACGAAATAAAGGAGCTCTCTGAAAGAACTGCCAGATCAACGGAGGAAATTGACACGCTGATAAAAGGGGTCAAAGCGTCAGTAAAATCGGCAATCAAGCAGGTAACTCTGAATAGTGAACTTGCCGACGAAGGAGCGCGTCTGGCCGACAGGGCCGCACTCTCATTAAACGAAATCAGTCGCAAGACGGCGCTTTCTGCAACATCGATTCGAAATATAGCCGAGGCTTCGTCAGCGCAATCAGAAGAGTCTCATCAGGTTGCAGAGTTAGTTGGCAGGGTTCGCGATCGCGCTCAGGAGATTGAACGCGCGACGTCTGAACAGGCCAGGACCTCGAGACAAGTTGGCGAACAGGCGGTACACATGGCCGAACTTACCGAACAGGTAAGACGTGCGATGGAAGAGCAGGCCGAGGCCTCAAAGCACATTGCCACGGCGGTCGAACAACTAACTGAGTTGGTACAGCAGATTGGGAGCGCCACCGTCGAGCAACATCAGGGAGTTGATGATGTCTTGAATGCGATGGAAGTGATTCGCGACTCTGTGAAGCGAAACCAGGCCTCAGTTGTGCAGATAAACTATACCGTGGGACTGCTGGACCATGAGGCTGCTTCGCTGCACGATTCAGTTAATTATTTCCATCTGCCTGAAGCCTCGCGTGGCGGACACCTGCGCTATGGAGTTCCTTCGAGTATACCAGGTCTGAATGCACTGGAATCGACGACCCTTGCTGGAAACGATCTTTTGAGTCTGGTTTACGAATGTCTTGTGAGCCCGGGCAACGGTGCGGATGTTCGACCTTCTTTGGCCGAAAGCTGGGAGGTCTCCGCTGATGGACGGGTGTACACATTCCGCCTTAGAGAAAATGCCAGATTTCATAACGGGCGCAAGGTGACAGCGGAGGACGTAGTCTATTCTCTGAAACGTACCTTAAGGGAATCCAAAGCGGGCGCGTGGGTGTACATGAGCCTGGAGGGAGCAGGGGAGTTTGCGGCCCACGAGACCAATGAGCTCGCCGGGGTCCGAGCCATAGACCATTTGACCGTGGAACTGGAACTGGTGGAGCCGCTTGCATTTTTCCTTCCAATGCTCTGTTTGCGATATGGATCAATCGTCCCAAGCGAGGAAATAGAATTTGATCATGGCGACAGCTTTCGCTTGCAACCCATCGGCACCGGCCCGTTTAAGTTAACGGGCTATGATCGCAAGAAGGGCCGCGTCGAACTGGACAGATTCGCTGACTATTGGAAACCGGACGAACCTCGGGTCGATACTCTAACCGTGGAATACAGTGACAACGGTGACGAACTTTTTCAGAAACTTAACAAAGGGGAATTGGATCTGATACGCGAGGATTCAGCTCAGCGAATCTCGAGTCTTATGGCGGACCATGACTGGCGGTCATGTGTAGTGTCAGCGACGCAACTTCATACGCAGTGCATAGTATTTGATGCCGAGCAGTCTCCGTTTGACGACCTCTCTGTCAGGCAGGCATTCGCACATGCCATTGACAAAGAAGAATTGGTACGCGTTGCATATGCCGGCATGGCAATACCGGCGGCCGGGCCGATTCCTCCAGGGCTAATTGGGCATGACCCCGCATATCGCGGTTTGGAATATGATCCACCGCGCGCAAAAAGGTTGCTCGCCAGGGCGGGCTATAGTCGGGGGTTACGCCTCGAGTTATGGCGTTCGTTCCAGGAGCAAACAGCCAGCGAGAAATCAGGAACGCTGATATGCGAACAATTGTCGGCCGTCGGAATTGATTGCGAGGTTAAGGTAACTGACACTGCCGATCTACTGGCTGCAGCACACGACGGCCGAGCGCGACTGGCTGAGTTCAGTTGGTATGCAGACTATGCAGATCCTGACAACTACACCTTCACTTTGTTCCACTCGGCAAATCGAAAGAGCAGTATTGGCAGAACTGCTGTCGTCCCGGATATTGACCGGTTGTCGCTTTTTGCCAGAGCGATAATAAATCGTGCCCAGCGCGCATCAATCTATCGTGATTTACAAAGATTGATTGCGGAGAATGCATTGTGTGTATTCACAGCGCACCGTCGTGCAGCAGTCGTCCACCGGCCAAATGTCGAGGGTATACAGGTTCATCTTGTCTCGCCCGTGGTGCGGCCACAGGAACTGTGGCTGACGAACAAGCGTGAGCCGAATTAATTCGAGAAGTCATTTCAAGAGGTCATGAGTAAAGGGTCAGACAATTTTGGGGAGAACATTGTAAAGGGATGAGTTCAGAAATCAAGGTTCGAGAGTGTTCGACGATTGACGATTTTGAAACCTGCATTGCAGTGCAGCGAGAGGCATTTGGTCTTCCGGATATCGAGCTTTCGCCGCGACGGCACTTTATTGTGTCGCAAAATGCCGGAGGTTGGACATTGGGGGCGTTTGTGGACGATCGCCTGGTCGGTTTTGTCCATCACCTGGTGGCACTGCGGGGAAACAACGAAATCATCGGTTATTCACACATGATGGCTGTCGCGCGCGAATTTCAGAATCACGGCGTAGGAGCGATTCTGAAATGGGCCCAGCGGAATCGCGCCCTGAACGAAGGCAGGTCTTTTATACGATGGACGTGGGACCCAATGCAGGCGCGGAATGCGCATTTTAATCTTAATCGACTGGGCGTCGTGGTAAGCAAGTACGCGATAAATTTCTATGGAACTGACTATTCCAGTTCGGCTGCCAAACCGGCCTCTGCGCCAGGCATAGATAGTGATCGATTGATCGCAGAGTGGGAGCTTAATAGCGAACATGTAGTGCAACTATCAAACGGGATTTCGGTGAGTTTGCCGAGCCCCGAAGTGGAAATTGCTATTCCCGCCGACTGGCTTGGCCTGATTAATACTGACCCGTTCAAAGCACGAAGTGAACAACTCCGGGTCCGAGACGAATTTGCCAGGGCTCTGGCTGATGGATTGGTTGCCAAATCATTTGTCCGTGACGAGACTCGTCCGCGATATCGGCTATATCGCGCAGCGTGAATGTTCAATATTAAATAGTCAATAACAATAAATGGTTGGCGCCGGTAGGATGAGTTAACGAATTATCCAACGCGAGGCCGCAACATCCGGCAATCACGCCTCGTATCGCGACCCGCCGCTTTTCATTTAACGGATACTCGTGCGATATCATTCGTAAGAATGTCATTCGAACGCTTTGACCGATATGTTACCCGTAATTCCCGCGCCTTTGCGGAGCGGCTGCAATCTGTTTGCCGGCTGCCTTCTGTTGCAGTGCGAGGGAGCGGTATGCGGCCTGCAATGGAAGCTATTGAACGACTCATGCAGCGAGTTGGCGCCGGCACCAGGCCGTTCAAGATCGGCAGTGGCTATCCCATTCTCTATGGCGAGTGCGGTTCTTCTTCGAAGTCGGTTCTGGTGTACGGCCATTATGATGTAGCCCCTGTTGGACAGTTAAATCAATGGTCTTATGGACCTTTTTCATCAACTTTGGTTGACGGAAAATTGTTTGCACGCGGTGCAGCAAATGGTAAAGGAGATCTGGTCGCCCGTTTATCGGCGGTCGAGGCCTATCAAAAGTCGTTTGGCAAGCTTCCCGTATGTCTGAAATTCATCGTCGAGGGGGAAGCTGGTATTGGGAGTCCAAGCCTGCGAAGATTTGCCAAAGAAAACTCCGGACTTTTGCGTGCCGAGGGGAGCATATGGAGTGAGGGGTTTAAGGACACGAATGAGAGGTTTGTAATTAGCCTTGGATTCAAGGGAATTGTGTTTGTCGAACTCCGAGTTAAAGGGGCGAAGACTGATCTTCATTCAAAGTGGGGCGCAATCGTGCCTAATCCTGCGTGGCGGATGGTGCAAGCGCTATCAACGTTGACTTCGCCAAAGGGAGTCATAACGATCGATGGTTTCACTTCAAACATTGTGCCGATTTCACGTGAGGATGATGAAATCCTGAAGTCCATTGATTTTGATGAGGCCGGCCTAAAACGCGAATTCCAGGTTTCGGGCTGGATTCGAGGAATGAAGGGCCACACGGTCGTCAAAGAGCTTATTTTCGGACCGACCTGTACGATTTGCGGTATCCAGACGGGACATACTGAGGCGGGTCCGAAAACTGTGCTTCCTGGTTCCGCGGTCGCGCGACTGGATTTTCGACTTGTGCCGGATTTGACACCCAGACTTGTGATAAACCTGCTTCGCGCGCATCTGGATGCACGCGGGTTCAAGGATATCGAGATTGTCGATCTGGGGTCGATTCCGACGGCGAAATCGAATGGTGATTCTCTGGTTGCGCGAGCCGCGATTGCCGCGGCGGAAGAAGTTTACGAAAAGAATCCGGTGGTCTACCCGCTGCATCCTTCAAGTGGGCCCGCCGGAATAATGTGCGGGGTGAACGATCCGCCCGTACCGGTGATCTCGTTTGGAACCGCCTACTCAGGCTCAAATCCGCCTGGGCCAGACGAAAATATTCGAATGGATGATTTCATTGAAAACGTCAGGTTCTTTGGCCGGTTGATTCACAATCTTGCGGCCAAACAGGTTGCGCAGTCTGAAGAACCAGAGACCAGAGAACTGATTTTGCCTGTTTGAATCAACCTTATGGAAGGGCACCATGGCACGAGAACTTGCTTCGTTATCCGATAAAGCAGTTGACCTGTTAACGCCGGAAGAGGCGGCCGCCGAACTCGAGGAGCTTGCAAGGTCGATAGCCCATCACGACCGGCTCTATTACCAAAACGACGAGCCAGAGATCTCGGACGCGGACTATGACAAGCTTCGACAGCGTAACAACGAACTCGAAGCGCACTTTCCGGAACTTATTCGTCCTGACAGTCCGTCTCAAAAGGTTGGCGTCACTCCGGCGGCCGGTTTCAAGAAAGTCCGTCATTCGGTTCCGATGCTGTCACTTGATAACGCCTTTGGTCTGGAAGACATTGTCGACTGGCTGGCAGGAATCCGCAGTTTTCTTCGTGAGCTGAAGGATTCGAGTCAGCCAATCGATATTGATTGCGAGGTCAAAGTTGACGGGCTTTCCTGTTCCCTTCGATATGAACGTGGCCAATTGGTCTCCGGTGCGACCAGGGGTGACGGCGCAGTCGGCGAGGACATCACTGCAAATGTCAAGACTATAAAAGAGATTCCGCATCGGTTACATGGAGGGGACTGGCCCGAAATCCTCGATGTCCGGGGCGAGGTCTTCATGGGCGATGATGACTTTTTGAAGTTGAACGAACAACAGGCTCAAACGGGCGGAAAAGTATTCGCTAACCCAAGGAATGGCGCCGCGGGCAGCCTTCGTCAGCTGGACCCGAGCATCACTGCAACTCGCCCACTCCGTTTTTTTGCATATGCCTGGGGCCAAACATCGGAATCAATTGCCGAAACGCAATGGGATGCGCGGAAGAGACTGAAGAAGTGGGGATTCCACCTTAACGAGCCGTCTGAACTCATCACAGTTAGTAACGGAAATCTCGATGAGGTCTTTGCTTATTATAACGGCATCGAAACTCGACGTGCCAAACTCGGGTTTTCAATCGACGGAATTGTACTGAAGATAAACCGTTTAGATTGGCAAAACCGGCTTGGCTTTGTAAGCCGTTCACCGCGTTGGGCGATTGCATGGAAGTTCCCACCGGAAAAAGCAAGCACCGTTTTGGAATCGATCCAGTGTCAGGTGGGGAGGACAGGGAAGATAACGCCGGTCGCATATCTGACCCCTATCAGCGTTGGTGGAGTTCTGGTTTCAAGGGCCACTCTGCACAACGAAGATGAAATCAACCGCAAGGATATCCGAGTTGGGGACACAGTTGTAATTCAGCGAGCAGGTGATGTGATTCCTCAGGTTGTATCGGTCGTTATGGATCGTCGACCAAAGGGAAGCGTTGCTTTTGAATTCCCAACACACTGTCCGGTTTGTAACAGCCTGCTGGTGCGAGAAGTGGGCGAGGCCGATACATTTTGCACCGGCGGGTTGATCTGCGCTTCACAGGTTGTCGAGCGTCTGCGGCATTTCGCGTCAAGAGATGCATTTGATATCGAGGGGTTGGGCGAGAAGAACATCGAATTGTTTTATGGCAAAGGGCTGATCAAAACACCGGTTGATATTTTTACTCTGGAACGGCGCGACGGCGAGTCGTTGCCGTTGCTCAAGGAATGGGAGGGCTGGGGCGAAACTTCTGCTCGTAAGCTTTTTGCTGCAATCGAACGTGCAAGAGTTATATCGCTGGACCGTTTCATCTACGCGCTGGGTATTCATCAGGTGGGGCAGGCAACCGCGCGTCTGCTGGCGAAGCATTACCTTACATTACTCAACTGGCGTGAACATATGGAGGCTGCAGCGGATTCCAATTCATCCGCGTATGCGGAGCTGTTGTCGATTAACGGAATCGGCGAAAGCATGGTGGATGATCTTATGGGCTTTTTTGTCGAGCCGCACAATCTGGAAATACTAAATGCTCTGACAACGGATAAGGGACCTGGTGGTAATCCGATTTTGACTGTTACGGATTTTGAGCGACCTTTAAATGATTCTCCGATTGCGGGCAAGACGGTTGTTTTTACAGGGACGCTGGAAACAATGAGTCGCAGCGAGGCAAAGGTTCAGGCAGAGTCGCTTGGCGCCAATGTCTCAGGCTCGGTTTCGGCGAAAACAGATTATGTTGTTGCCGGCCCGGGTGCTGGTTCGAAGGAAAAAAAGGCTAAGGAGTTGGGAGTTACAGTACTAACCGAGGATGCGTGGCTGGAACTTGTGCGTCGCTGACTCAGGACGTTAGCGAATCGCATATTCCGGAAAGATATCCGTCGCTGCGATTGAACTAAATCAAAAGAGTCGGGTGAAAAAACGCAACCCGACAATTCGCATTTTCCCATCCTCGTTTATGACACGGTAACTTTCGATCTCGTAATAGGGATCGCCTTTCTCCATCTGTCCATGTCCAAAATATTCGTTTTGTGTTTTAACTATGTGATCAGTTGGAGGATAGAATTTCGCTGACATAGCTTCTGCTTTGAAGGAGCGTACACGCTCAGCCACCGATGGGTATTCGTTGGCCAAACGATCAAGGTGAGCACGAAACTTTGTGGCATCCTGTTCAAGTTGCTGGACGTAGATCTGAAATTCCTCTTTGCCGACAGCAGGCTCGCGCTTTAGGATAGCCTTAATCTCGGTTGGGAAAAACAAACTTTCTTCCGTGTCATCGGGGCCGGCCAACGGCAAGGTAAGGTAGAAAAGCTGCATTCGAAGTTTATATGCTTTGATTAACAGGTCGCTATCGAGCTCTTCAAACTTCTGATTGCCTAATTCACCGTCTGAAATCGCAATAGCTCGGCGGCGGGAGACATTCTTAACAAACGTCGCTTCGTAGGCGCGGTCAAAGTCGAGATTCTCTGCCAACAGGTGCTGGAATTCCCTGCAAACGGCATATGCTTCTACAACCTCGGCGGGCTGTTCCAATTGAGATGTCTGTGCGGGATTCTGTGAAACAGTTGTCTGTGAAACAGTTGTTCGGGCGGAAATAAAAAGGACAGACAGCAGGATACCTATACAGAGTGTTTTCAAAGCGTGTTTGCTCACCATTTGGTTGTTTCTAAACTCTCCGGCCCGAAACGAGGCCGGAGAACCGAATCGACTTTCGCAATCCCCATCGCTTAAGACGAGATATCATGGAAGCTTTGCCGCGAGAACATCGATATTTTCTATAACGGGCGCATGGCTGAACAAGTCCGGCGCCTGCGCCAGCAAAGCCGCCGCAACTTTGCCTGATAAGTGAGCTTGTCTTCCTTTGTCATCGGGAAAGACATCGAAAATACCAAAGGTCAAAGGCCCGAGTTTGATTGCAAACCAGGCGATTGTATCAGGTTCCTCATCGACAAGTGCCAGGCCTCCGCGAAGAAACCTTTCAACATCGTCTTCTTTACCCGGCTTTGCTTCAAGCCGGACCAACAATCCCACAGTTACCATGTTTTTACTCCTAACGTGAATTTGTCGAAAGCGTAATCAAGTGTGTTTGAGTTTTTCTTCCGAATGTCGCACTTCTATATGTCGTATACATAAAAGACGGTACTTTGGTCGTCGAGATACTTTTCAATTAACGGCTGTACGTCGAGTTCCCAATTCAGCCTGTCCGGGCCTGATTCCAGTCTGGGTAGAGAAACACTCTTGATCTTGTTCTTGACACAGTACCGTTCCAGCTTTCTCAGGCCCCGGTTTAGGAAAGAAGTGGATAGGTCATTCGTTTCCGGCTTTGTTGCGATGTAAATAAACCCTGGCCGATTGCGGGCAGGGGCAACAATAAACAGATCGCCGCCCTGAAACTTGTTCCCACGAGTGAATTGCCGGAAATGTTTTTGAACCTCGGGGAATCTTTTCGAGATTTGAGCAGCAAGAACAGTGTCCGCTCCCTGCTGCGAGCCCGTGGCGACACCATGTGCAATGTATTCTGTGTTGGCACGAAGGATATCGCCGGAGACGTATTTAATCATTTGAACCTCAAATTGTTGATTTCGTTTGACGCCGCTGAAAAACGCGAAACACTTTTAATTGTTCTCGACAGTTCAGGAATCAGTCGCTGTTAAGCCTACTACGAGCTTAAATCTGTTTCGGTCGCGTAATCTGCCTCGAATTAGTATACCGCCGGAATCTTCAAATCAATTTACAATTGGGACTGACTGGAACCTTTTCCTTTGCTTACGTGACTAAACCCAAATCCGCAGGCGCGGTTATTGCTGCCAGTCACAAATTCGCTATTGGGAACGGAATCTGTTAAAACGGGCTTCAACTTTTCAGGAAAGAATGGGAAAAATGGCACAGGAAGAAAAGAAACTAGAACTTGCTTATACCTTGTTTTGTGATGATGTCAGACTCGAAGTGGGCAACAAGCTTTCCTTTATGGGTGTTTTCCAGAATATCGTTGTCGAACGGCTTCCGGTGTCACTCTTTAAATTTGCCGTGGTCAATCACTGGCGGGGCGAGGGGACCTATCTTTCGGAAGTCCGCATTCTCGCGCCCGACAGACAGCAAGCGGTAGTGGTCTCGCAGCCGACGCCGTTTGAGCTCGCGCAAAACGGCTTTGCCGACAATATTAGTTTTTTCGTAAACGTTACATTTCCCGTCGTGGGTCAATATTGGGTCCAGACATTGATTGACTCGACACTCTTTGACGAAGTGCCGCTGCTGGTTGCGGATGCGGAAGGGATACAAACTTCAGAAGACGTTTCTGAACGCGTTAACTAAATCGTGTTTCGGATCGGAATTAGTGGCCGTTAATGCATATTCGTAAAAAAAGGCGGCCGAATTGGCCGCCTTTTTAATGACTGGTGCGGATGAGAGGACTTGAACCTCCACGATGTCACCATCACAGGCTTCTGAGACCTGCGCGTCTGCCAGTTCCGCCACATCCGCAAATTGGCAAGGACGAATAATAAGGACGATGCGCTAAGCTGTCAAGAAAGCGAGGCTTAGCAAAGCGACGAAAGTTGGTCGTTTGAAGTCGAAGTTCCAATTCGCCGATATTGCGAACAATTTCTGCAGATGTTCGTACAATTTTCCTGGGGTTCATCAAAATCACATTAAGTTCATGTGGCTCATCGTTGAGTTATGGTTGTGGGAACTTTGCTGATTCAACCTGTTTCAACTAAAACGTAAAGGAAATTGAAGCGGATATTCGACGTAGTCGAATGCGTATGGCGAGCAGGCAGGGATGCCTGCGCACCGAATTTCGGAGGTGAATTGATATGTTCTGTCCACAGTGCGGAAAGGAATCCGACAACGACCCGCGGTATTGCCGGTCCTGTGGAGCAAATCTGAAGGTCATAGCCAAGGCGGCCTCTTTAGGTGAGGCGATCGCCCGAAGTGACCGCGGACCTCTGCCGAAAATCAAGGAAATGCTGAGCTCGATCAAGATCGATGCGGTGACCGACGAGGTTTCCCGCGCCTTGGAACGTGTGAATCAGGAGATTGTCCGAAGTAGTGGCAGAATAAAACCTCGCAAGTCATGGCATAATTTTATCCACAGAGAGTCGCCGTCTGAACGGCGAGAGCGTTACATCCTCAAGGGCACGGCATCGATGTTTAGTGGCGTAGGTCTGATGGTGTTCCTTTATTATTTCGCGGGCTCGCTGGTATTGAAAATTTCGCCCGCGGATTTGGCGAAAATTCCGTTTGAATTGGAGCCGGCGTTGAAGATGTTCTGGCTTGTTGGCCTTATTCCGACGCTTTCGGGCGCCGGCCGGATTTTGGGCGGTCTTATGATTTCGACCAAACCGGCGAAAACCCTTTCAAGCGGAACCGAGATGCCAGCGTTACCAGCAGTTGATAGGTCCGAATTAAATACTTCGACTCAAACTGAATGGGCTACAGCGCCGAGCGTTACGGAAAACACAACCTCACTACTTAATAACAAGGTTCCAACGCACGGGAGTTCGAGTGCTCAGAACTAGTTTGAACGCGCAAGTTGTTTGAGAACATACGACGAATCAGGTTAATGATTGTTTTTAAGGTTCATGCTTTCCTTTGGCGGCCACTTAGATAGTCCCCCTCCTTTCACTGCCAGCCCAGTCGCGCCGGCAGCCTGACTTTGGCCGATTCGGGAATCCTGTTCCGCCGAAATCAATTGCACACGCGAACGCAGAACTAATGTTTTTCATGTTTTCCAGGGAGTTTTCGGCGAACATGTGGCCGGTTGCGGCTTTGCCAACTCGGTTGATATAGTCAAATCGGGATCCCAGACAGAAACAACATGGCAATGACATCCACTGGAAGCGAATTAAAGACAAGGCTCGGCCTGGTCCGAAATTCAATTGCCGTCGCCGCTGCACGGGCAGGCAGGAATCCATCGGACGTTACCCTGATTGCGGTTAGCAAAACACATCCAGTACCAATGCTGCGGGAAGGTATACAACTGGGAGTTGGTGATTTCGGCGAAAACCGCGTGCAGGAGGCTGAATCGAAGATAAATGAACTCGGAAGGAATGCGGCTCGGTGGCATTTGATCGGGCATTTACAGGCGAATAAAGCGCGCAAGGCGGTTCAGCTTTTTGATGTAATCCATTCGATCGATTCGTCAGCCCTCGTCACGAGGTTGGATACAATAGCTAACGAGTTGGGCCGGGAGCGCCTTGAAGTGTTAATTCAGCTGGATCTGGCGGGAGAAACGTCAAAGACTGGCGCAGTCATGGACGAGTTGCCCGAAATTGTCGATACAATTCGGTCCAGCGCTTGTTTGCAACTGGCAGGACTGATGACGCTGCCGCCCTTTTTTGAGGATGCCGAACAAACCAGACCGTATTTCCGGCGTCTAAGGGAAATCAGAGATCGCTTGTCTGAACAGGGCGCTTTCGGTACTGGTACCGGACATCTTTCAATGGGAATGAGTCACGATTTCGAGACGGCAATTGAGGAAGGTGCGACAATGGTCCGAGTGGGCACGGCTTTATTTGGTTCGAGGGGATAAGATGTATATAACCGTTGGTTATATAATGCCTCGACGTTATTCTTATTGCGGTGATCAAGAATGTATTCGCTAGCCATCATTGACTTTGTAATTGCTTCGATCGTCAAGATTCTAATCCTCCTGACCGTTCTTCTGATGATCGTGCGTCTCATCATCAACTTTGTGGATGTCAATCCATTCAGTGCATTGGCGCTGAATACTCGACGACTCTCGGATCCTTTAGTGAATCCGATCAGACGACAACTCCTGGGATTCGGAGCCGACCCGAAATACGCTCCTTTGATCGTAATTTTGATTGTGATCCTCGCGGGATTTTTCTGTATTTCGCTGATTAATGCTGTTCTGAATATGATTTATGGAGTGATGTTGGCTTTACAGATGGCAGCCCCGGCAGCTCTGGTAGGGTACATACTTTATGGATTGCTCCTGATCTATTCATTGTTAATCTTTTTTAGAATCGTTTTTTCGTGGGGCAACGTAGACTATCGAAATCCCGTGATGCGATTGCTGGTGAGAACAACGGAGCCGCTGATGGGACCGTTGCGGCGAGTGATTCCCCCAATTGGGATCTTCGATATATCGCCGATCGTGGCATTCATTCTGCTGATGTTGTTCCAGACAGCAATAGCGGGTACTTTGCTACGCGGATTTAATGTGACATTTTTCTAGTCTCAAAGGCAGGTCGCTTGATTCCATTTGTGCTATCAGACAAGTGCCTGCGGTTTGCTGTAAGAGTTGTTCCACGCGCATCGAAAAGCGAGATTGCAGGTGAGTATGACGGCGCGCTTCGAATCAGGATTGCCGCACCCCCAGTAGACGGCGCCGCCAACACTGAATTGACGAAAACAATCGCGAATGCTTTTGGTGTTCCTGTTCGCGCGGTCGAGATCGTCAGCGGTCATTCCGGGAAATCCAAGCACGTCAGAGTCCGAGGGGGAGACCCGACGATACTGGCAGGTTTTTCCGACGGCCAATGAACGCGGGTTGCAGCTAAAAAAAACGCCGTGATATAGTCCTTTTCCGCTTGAAATCAAACGTTTAATCCAAGGAAACAAAATGTCCGGACACTCTAAATGGCATACTATTAAGCACAAAAAAGGCGCGCTCGATGCCAAGCGCGGTAAGCTTTTTACAAAGCTGATTAAAGAAATCACGGTTGCTGCGCGAACAGGAGGCGGCGATGTCGAAGCAAACGCGCGGTTGCGTAAAGCCGTTTCGGACGCTAAAGCCGGTAACATGCCGAATGACACCATCGATCGAGCGATTAAGCGTGGAACCGGGGAACTGGAAGGCGTTAGCTACGACGAGATCACATACGAAGGCTATGGTCCTGGCGGTGTTGCGGTCATGGTTGAATCGATGACCGACAACCGGAATCGCACAGTTGCGGAGATCAGGCACATGTTTTCCAAGAACGGTGGAAACATGGGAGAGTCCGGTTCGGTCGGATGGATGTTCGACAAAAAGGGCTATATCGTTATCGATAAGAGCGCCAGGACCGAAGACGAACTTTTCGAGATCGTGACGGAGGCCGGAGCAGATGATCTGCGAGATGACGGGGATAATTTCGAAGTTATTACGTCGCCTGAGAACTTCGATGTTGTCCTGGCAGCGGTGAAAGCTGCAGGAGTTGAACCGGAACTTGCCGAAGTGGAATGGATGCCTCAGACCTACGTCAAATTGGAAGGTCAGGAGGCTCGGCAAATGTTGAAGCTAATGGAAGCGCTTGAAGATCACGACGATGTTCAGAGGGTTTCGGCAAATTTCGATATCGACGAAGCTGAAATGGCTGGGGCTTGATTCGGACGTTGGACGAAAGATTTGCGGCCGTGGGGAAAATACTCTCGCGGCCATTATTTTTTTGGAGTCATATAATTTGGAGAAGTACATGACCACGAAAGGTGTGCTGAGATTCACGTGGATGTTTGCTGTACAATGGGACGACGAGCGACCGGCAGTCCTGTGCCGAAAGAGTTTCTTCCGTAAAATCAGAGACGTAAATTGGGAATAGCGAAAATGCGTATCTTAGGCATCGACCCTGGAAGCGAGACGACGGGCTGGGCCGTGCTGGAAACCGAGGGCAGACGGCACGTGTTGGTGGAGTATGGCACGTTGAAGGCTTCGACGCGTGAACGCTTTTCGGCGCGACTGCTGAAAATCAGCAACGGGATAGAGCAACTTATCACGAAGTTTCATCCCGACGTGATGTCAATTGAAGAAACGTTCTTCGCCGTGAACGTAAAGAGTGCCTTGAAACTAGGGCAGGCTCGCGGCGTGGCACTTGTGGCCGCTGAACGTGCCGGTCTTGAGATTCACGAATATTCTGCCCGTCTTGTGAAACAAACAGTGGTCGGCTATGGAAATGCGGAAAAGCATCAGGTGCAGGAAATGGTTCGCATCCTTTTATCCCTGCCTTCGACTCCCCAGCCTCACGATGCGGCTGACGCAATCGCGATAGCGCTGTGTCATTTCCACCATGCCGGGACCGCTCAGCGGTTGCTGGCGGCGGAGGCAAAGATAAACCTTGCCTTAGCTGCGCGACCAAATAGTCGTCGCCGTGCAACAAAATAAACAGTCGGATTTGAAATTATATTGAAGAGGGAAGTGACCAGCGAGAATCCTATTTGCGTCTAATTTATTGCGTGTCGCTTGGTCGGAGGTGCGGATTTCTTTAAGAGCTGCACAATGTCGGCATGGCCGCGGCGCAGCGCAATCGATAGCGCCGACTCGTGAGCAAGATTTCGTATCTCTTTATTCACGCCGTTTTCCAACAATATCTTTATGCTCGCGGCGTTTCCTTCGTCAGCTGCCTGCATCAAAATTGACCAACCTTTGTCATCCAGCGAGTCGACATCTGCTCCATTTTCAATCAACAGCTTGATAATATCCAGATCAGATACTGAACAGGCAAACCTTAAAGCCGTCCAACCGGAACCATTCGCTGCTTCCAGGGCGGCCCCTTTGGCAACCAGTATTCTGGCAATTTCCAGGTGTCCTTTTAGCGCCGCAATCATCAGAGGTGTCCATCCCTCGTGATTCGTTACATTGACTTCCGCTCCAGCTTCAACAAGCGCCTTAAGCCGAACAGTATTTCCCTCGCGGCACGCATTTACAAGAGCAAGCGACACCTGCTGTGCCGTACGCTGTGAACTGCCAACATCACCGTCAGTGGTGCCTCCGACAAGGAGATTTATGGTGCGTGAATTCGAACTACTCCCGGCGATCCGAAGCATGCTTTGGGCGCTTGCTCTCTGAATTTCCGGGGTCATTTCGTCGATTTGTCCAGGTGCATCTGTCAGTATCTGAAGGGTGTGGTGCCTTAATAGATCATCCCTGATTTCAGGCCAACAACGTTCGAAATCGACTTCAGTTGCAGCAGGGTGGCTCATAAACGCTGCGCGAGCTATGGCACGCATTCGGGCGGTCGCCTGGGCTTTTGCACGTTCCTGTTCACGCCTTTCGTCAAGTAAAGATTTACGACCCATGACCAGTTCCTGCTTACGTTGGGCGGCGACAAGTGCGTATTGTTCGACGAACTCTCGATCTCGCTCGATATGCTGCACAGTACGCTGTTTTGTCGCATCCTCGACATTTCGAAAGACAACAGGCTCTTCCTGTTGTTTAACTCCTGCTTTGCTCGCCAGGCTACCACCGACCGCCGCAGGCATTGGCAGGAGAACAAACGCGAACCATGCCCAAATCGGGAAACTCACGGGTGCGAGAGCTGCCACAATTATGAGGGACAGCATGAAAGTAACACCGACAACGATCGAATTCCTGGTTTGCTGTTGATCAAAAAATCGCGTGGAGATGAATGATGCAAGTGATGTGATAATCAGACCAAGAGCAATCAACGGCAGAAGGAACAGGGTTGAGGATGCAAGTGCAGTTACTGCCACAAATACTTCCTGGTGATTGGCGCCGTGCATGGTGATGTCAAAAGCTTTATGCCCGGCCGCCAGCACTGCGATAATCACGATCAGGAGCGTCCCAAGAATTGAAATTGATGATCCGACAACTATTGCTTTAAAGCCGGTCTTGCCCTTCTCCATTTAACAGCAGACCCCCAACTCGTAAATAGAACGACTCACACGGAACGCAAGTTGAGATACACGCATATTCGATGTGGACTTGAACAAGGTTTGTAAAACCTCTTTCTCAAAACAGAAGATTTGAGTTCTTCTTTGCGATTGTAGAAGAATTTGATCTAAAAACGAGCCGGCGTCATATTAGAGTTTTACCGCTCGGCTGTTCATTATGTGATCCAGTGACCAAGCTGGTTCGCTCGTAAGGGTTAAAATACCCACACCGAAGCAGGGAAATCCGCCCGACGTCAGCGGCCCACTAATGTTTGAACCGCAAGGTACAACATAATCCCCGTCCGCGGCAAGGTTAGCGCACGTTTCCAGGCGATGGCCGGGTGAGTGATTTGCCTCACATAAGTGTTTTGTTCGACCGATTTTTCGTTCATTTCTCCACTCCTAAAGACATAACGGAGTTGAAATAGTGGGCTTTCCAGGACTCAGAGCCCAAAGTTCGGGGAATTGACAATTCAGGATACCCAGTCTAACATCCGCCTGCCTTAGTTTTCTCGGCCGGTCAGGCAATTCAGCTACTGTCTGGATAGATCACTTTCGATTTTGGGACGATTTGCGGATTTCCGGTTCCGTCGCGGGTGGTTTTCATCACGGCTTTGGTCGAACCAATGAATATTTCAATCGATGCTCCGGTTTTCTGCTCGTTGCTCGTTTTCTGAGGTTACGCCGTGAGAAAGAATTTCTGCTACACGCCGGTTTCGCTCTTCCTCTTATTATCTTTGAACCTGTTGATCCCCTCCCGATTGGGATTCGGGACCACACCGGTAAGAACTGGTGCCGGAGCTGGGGAACTATCAGCTTATGGCGAGGTAAACATCAACGGCGACCCTTCGGCTTCAGGAACGGCGTTGTTCTCAGGAAGTGTTGTCGCGACTGGAAGTAACTCGACCGCGGTAATCAGTCTGGGGGCGTTGGGCCGAATCGAGCTTCTTCCGGTTACCAAATTAAAACTCGAATTTGGGGAGAACGTCATAACCTGTGAGTTGACTGCCGGTACCGCGCGGATGTCTGCCGCGAAAGGCGTTACGGTCACGCTATCGACGAAAGATGGTTTACTTACCTCGGATTCACGCGAGCTATCGATGTTTGCGGTTACTGTTGCCGATTCTACGTCCTTTTCTCGCTTTGCAGGGATTCTGACGCAAAAAGACGGTAGTCGTTTCGACGAGCGAAGCCCGGGCAATTTCTTCCGGCCTGCAGTTGTCGATTCTATGCCCGTTCACAGGAAAGATCAGGGCGCCAGGGTTTCAACACCTCCCTCAGCGTTTGCGGAGAAAATGGCGGTCTTACTTATTGGCATTGGAGCGTTTTTTGCCGCAGTGACGGGGCTGAATTCCACCGGGGATGCGAGTTTTTTCCGCATCGGAGGTTCGTCTGCTGTTCGTCCGGACGGTTCATGACACCTGGAATAGGCTTAGCCTCAGATTATGTTGGTTCGAGTTTCAGCTTCCTCGCAATTTCAAGAAGAAAATTACAAAGAATCCGCAGGGATGGAACCCTCGTTTCGCGTGTCTGTGTCGCACGTAAGCGTCGCCCAAAAGTGGCGCAAGAGGCGAATTAGTGTTATCCACTAAAAAGAGTGTTGCAAAATCTATCGTACGCGGTTAGATTGTCCGCGTTTCAATCAAATACAAGGTGGAGGTGCCCCGGCTTCGAAAGGATGCGCCACTGCCATAACTGGAATGTTGGAGGTGTTGAAAAGTGCCGACCGGAACATGCCCGGAATGTGATGCAGAAGTCCATGTCGATACGGACGCTGATAAGGGCGACATCATGTCATGCGAAGAATGCGGGACCGATCTGGAAATCGTCGGACTCGATCCTGTCGAACTAGACATAGTAGAAGATGAGGACCTGGGGGACGAAGAAGAAGAAGAGTATTGATAACTGAAGCTGCGGCAAATGAGGGGACCAGAATACCGGTTCGCTCATTTGCCGTCGTTCTTATATTCCTGCCTGCTCTGCCGCAAAGTTAAGCCGTTTGGCCCCTGAACGCGCAGAGTATGGACCTTGCCATCCCTCTTGCTCTCAGCAGACGGATAAAAAGCAAGGACATAAGTTGAGGCAACCTCCTCAGCAATCGACTTAAATAGCGGGTCGAAATTTCGTTCCGTGGCATAAACGTTGGTCCCGCCAGTCTTTTCGACAAGTCCGCTGACATCAAGTGGGGTCGGTAAAGGTGCGTTGTCTGCAGTCGTTAAAAGTCGTGAGTAAGACGGCATCGTAACCGTAAATACCGTTACGTCCGCGGCGTTGGCTCTTTCGATCACGGTTGCGGGTGCAACCGTATCACCCACCGGAAAACCATCAGTTACGACCACTACAGCCCTTCGAATCAAACGATGTTCCTTTGTTTTTGGCGCGTGTCTGACAAGCATACGGACAGCATCATCGACGGCATCGTATGTGTGCGTGGAGAGGCCGTTTGGCTCGCGGGCCAATCGATCGCAGGCTCGTTCGAGTTTTTGACGGTCGTTCGTGAAATTCTGGATTGTTTTGGCGCTCATTCCAAATGCTATCACTGAAAATAACGAAGTACGATCGCCAAGGTGCTGGACGAATACCTGCATCGCGGATCTAAGACCTTCGAGTTCCTTAGGCGACATGCTGCCCGAAACATCCAGCGCAAAGACAACAGCGATCGGGCGATTGTCTCCACCGCGGCGCTCCAAATTGAAAAAGGCAATCGGGCGTTCAGTTCCGTCCTCGAAGATCCTGAAGTCACCGGCTGTCAGGTTCTTTACAGGCCTTCCCTGATCGTCTGTGACAGCCACATCGATGGGCACAAGATCGGTTTCGATTCGTACAATATCCCCACTCTCCTCAGCCCGCCCCGGTTCCTCGACCCGGCGCGGGCGCTGTTGCCGCGCTGGATCCTGGGGTGGTATTTCCTGGGATTTTGCAGAACGAGTTGCAACCGCATGAATGGCGATCACAGACAGGATTGCAAAAAACCGTACGGCTTGAAAAGTTGATTTCATTTTCTGTCAAAAGATCGTGAATCAGAGGGGGGCGAAAAACTGTTTTCCAATTCGTTTCGTTGGAATCGAATATTTGCAGGAAAGCCCCTTTGATGCATTGGTCAACTAATAGGCTGCAAGAAATTCCTCATGTTCCCACTATTCAAAGCGGTTACGGGTCCTGCCCGGATTCGAGGGCGACTTCGACTTCGTGGTAGTATGAACCCTCTCTTCCAATCGGTAAATCTTAGAATCGAGAACGGAATATGAAGCATTCGAATTTAACAGCCCTAGTCTTAATCATACTCGGGGTTGGCGGCATCCTGTTCGCACAGCAGCCCGGCACGGGGACGATTAAGGGAAAAGTGCGAGTAGACTCCGGATCGGCGTCAGGCGTTACAGTAACGGCTGGTCAGGGCGACAAGAATGTTAGTCAAGTTGAAACCAACAGGAAAGGGGACTTCAGTCTTAACAATCTGAAGCCGGGAATTTATAGTCTGACTTTTCGCAAGCCGGGATTGGCGCTTGGGAAACTCGAAAATGTAGAAGTTAAGGCAGGAAAAGTTAACGAACTGGGCGGCGGCCTGAAAATGCATGTCGACGAGGGGTCGATCGCGTTTGTTGAAGGCAGCGTTTTCTCGCCCGAGGGGCGGATCGTTCCGGGTGCGCGTGTCGATATTGTAAAGCTGGGTGCTGACGGTTCGGTAAAAAAGGTCAACTCTGACATATCAAATAGCGACGGAATGTTTTCCTTTAGACTCTCCCCAGCGTTAGCCACATACAGAGTGACGGCGAAAGTAGGAGGCGCGGAGCCTGTGTCAAAAGAGGTAAAGGTTGACGGGGCGTCCGTTTACCGAATTGCTCTGAATATAGTACCGACCCATAAGTAGCAGTATCCGGAGGTAGTGCGGAAATTTTCAGGTTCGACACAGATAATGAACGCCTCAACAGTGCTTCTTACGGCTCACTTCGACCTTGCCTTAGGGCCGAGACGTCAATCCAACGTCCGTCGCGGTTGATTAACACCCTGGACGGACGAACAGGGAATTTTTTGGCGAACTCCGGATTTTGAGCCAGAAAACGCCGGACGAGAGTGCGATCACCAGTGGCCACTTTCCAGGAACCGCCCTCTTTGATCAGGTATTGCTGGGCAACAATCTTGCCTTCGCTGTCTATGGGTTTAAGAATGTGCCCAAACATCGTTGTGTCCGCGACCGCGATATCACCGCTTACTCGAACTGCAGCGATTTCAAGGCGTTCCAGCTTGTAAAAGTCTTCGGCTCTCTTGAGCGAAGATGCAAAACTTTCGCGGGTAATACGCCCGCGCGACGATTCGGGCAGGGAATTATAGAGGTCATCATATCGCCGGGCTTTCAGGTCCTCGAAAACCTTCTGGGCGGCCTTTCGAACATCCTGTTCAGTGCTGGTCCTGGCGATAGCGGTTGAGCCGCAAATTCCGACAATAACGACCACAAAAACCAGAATCGACTTATTTAGAATCTTCACTTTCATCCTCTGTTTCCGAATCACGAGGAGCATTCTCCAAAACTCTCTTTTGCATCGCCGACCGCAAGTCCAGAAACCAGGAGACAGCTCCCGCCGCTCCTGCGACAAAGGCTAAGTCAGTGTGATGAATGAGTAGCGACACTGCCGCAACACACAGACAAACAGCTGAAAAAATCAGCCATGGACGTTTCATCCTAACGACTCCTGCATCCCTCGTACGAAACCTCTGCGGCCAAAGAATTGAACGCAATTCGGAAAGGAAAGGTTCAATCGATGACAACGGGAATTGTTACCTCGATTAAAATACGACAGGCAGGGATGCCTGCGGTCCCAGGGTTCAATCGATGACAACTGGGATTGTTACTTCGATATTCCTTGGCGGGTAACACACTTCTTCGTCGCAAGGTTGTGCCCGAACGGTTGCCTTTAATGACAGCTCACCCTTTGGAAGGCTCGATGCCGCCTTAATCGGAACTTTGAACAAAACGGTTCCTTCATAAACCTTAAGGGGCGTTTCGGAAAACTGAAACTTCCTCGTGCCAGAAGGTGCCGGATATACAGGCTTTCCAGGGACGATGCCGGTAACCGCATCGAGGGTTATTTGCGTCGGTATCAGATTCGGAGCCGAGGCGGGATTGGCATTGGTATGAAAGCCGCTCTGGACAGTGACCTTGACAGCGGCTTCTCCGGAAGAACCGGCCTTTAGATGCGCTACAGAGTCCGGTGCGGCCGACACTGCGTTGTTGGAAGAGCGCTGTGCTGTACCGGTCGAGGATTCGATACTTGTCAAACCGGTCGTTGCCGAATTTGAATTCTCGTTACTGGAATTCGGCGCTGGGGCGGCATGATTGCACGCCCCACAAATTGCACCCAAAATACAAACCAAAATCGCTAAAGAAATTTGTTTCATTCTCCTCCTGTTAGAGGCTCGACAACAGGCACGGCATGACTGTTTTTATGTGAACGCCTCAAAAGAAATCTAATAACGAGCCCGAACGGTAGAATCACAAAAACTGCAACCGGCAGAAGTGTAAGAAATGTTCTTATCAGGAACAAAAGAATCGCCGCGGCGGCATCAATCCCATCTTGCAGCGCTGCCTTTAGATCATGTGCAAACCCGCTCGGGCTGGTACCAATCAACGGGGCCGGCGGTTCGATTGAAAGGGTGATTGTGGAAAGGCTGGATTGATTCTCCAAAAAACGGCGGCGTCCCTCGATCTTTTCAATCTCTGTCCGAACATCGGCCAGTTGACTTTGAACGGAAAGGGCATCCTGGATGCTGCGGGCCTGCTTCATGATCTCCATGAATTGCGCCTCAAGCGCCTTCTTGGACTTGATTCGGGCCTCGAGATCGATGTACTCCTCGGAAACGTCTTGTCCGGTGATCCTTTCCTGTTTTATGCGTCCGTCCAGAGCATGGATTGCATCTATTACGGCCTGGAATTGTAATGCTGGAACTCGGGCGACAAGCTTTACAGTCACGTTCGGACTTGCAGCGTCTGTTCCCTGGCTTTGAGTAGCTTCAGACGTAACGACGAAACCCCCATGTGATTCTACGATCGAGGCGAGACGCCTTTGCGCGTCGGTCGTTGATTTTGTTTCGAGTTGAAAGTCGGCGTTTCTTATAATCTTTCGATCAAACGCCTGCTGAGAGCTTTCGGCGCCTTCAGCATTTGTCAGCGAAACTTTCTCGGTTGTTAAAGGACCGCTTTGTGAGCCTGGCGCAGAATAAGTTGAGACGGCGTCGGCGCCTCCGCCTCCGCCGGCAATCGTTGATTGCTGTTTCGCCACCTCGGGCGCTTTGGTGCTTTGGGCGGAACGTTCAGAACTGCTGCACGCACCGCAAACGCAGAGAGCCAGGAAGCCGACACCTGCCAGGAGAGTGAGAAATTTTCGCATTTTAACCTCCGACAAAAATTTGTATAGCTTTCTGTTCCTTGAACGTCCGGATAATCGCCCGCTTGCATCGTAAAGGTCGGAAACTGCAGCGTATTATTGGAAATCGAAAAGATGGAGGCGCAGCTTCAAAGCGGTTAACTGCTTAACGGAAAGAGGGAACCTTTCCGCACATCGGGCGGGGCAGCCGCAAAAACAAGGGAGGTTCCAGGGAAGTTGGCACTTGATTCTCCCTTCAGCCTTCACATTTCCCAGATCTCTTCAAGACGAGACGCTCGGAATGTTAGTCGTCTCCTTCTTCCCCTTTCTCACCTTTCTTGATTCCGAATTTCTCAAGCCGATATTGCAACGTTCGAAATGTCAGTCCAAGCAGCTTTGCAGCTTTTGTGATGTTGTAATCGGTCTTCTCCATTGCCTGCATGATTAGATCCTGCTCGACGTCTTCGAAAGAGATACCTTCGGGAGGCAGTTTAAAGGCACCCTCTGTAACCGTCCGTGTTTCCTGTCTGACTTCAAGCGGCAGGTCCTCGACCGTTATTTCATCACCTTCACACAACAGAATCGCGCGTTCGATTGCAGATTCCAACTGGCGAACATTGCCCGGCCAACTATAGTTAAGCATCAATTTTCGCGTCTCGGGTGTAAGTCCTCGGACCAGGCGCGATGTATTTCGGGTGTGCTTTTTCAAAAAGAAATTGATCAGGACTGGTATGTCATCCCTTCGCTCGCGCAGGGGTGGAACGTCCACGGAAAGGACATTCAGTCTGTAGTAGAGATCGTCACGAAAGCGCCCATCCGCCACCATTGCGCGCAGGTCCCTATTTGTTGCTGCGACCACCCTGACATCGATCTTCACCGCCTTTGTTCCACCAACGCGGCGAATCTCGCGCTCCTGCAACGCTCGCAACAGCTTGGCCTGCATGCTGATGTCAAGTTCAGCGATTTCGTCCAGAAAGAGTGTGCCGCGGTCAGCAACTTCAAACAGACCCTTTTTTTCAGCATGAGCTCCGGTAAAAGATCCTCTTTCATGACCGAACAGTTCAGACTCCAACAGGTTTTCGTTGATCGCCGCGCAGTTCACAGCCTGAAACATCTCTGTAGATCTTGGACTTTGATTATGAATGGCGCGCGCAATCAGCTCTTTGCCGGTACCGGATTCCCCTCGAATTAACACAGTAGAATTCGACCTGGCGACTTTTAGGATCATCTTCTTGACGGCCTCCATTTCGGCCGACGCAGAAATTATTTCAGCGTCAAGAGCGTCAAGCTTGGTTAAGGCCCGCTTTATCGTGTCCAGCAGCGTGTCCCGATCATAGGGCTTTTGAAGGTAATCAAAAGCACCGCGGCGCAAAGCATCCTTTGCAGATTCGATCGACCCGTGTGCGGTCAATAAAATGACGATAATCGATGAATCCTGACCCAGGAGATGCTGAAGTAGTTCAATCCCGTCCATCCCTGTCATCTTCAGATCCGTCAGCGCCAGATCAAATCGTTTCTCTCTGGCGATCTTTAACGCAGCTTCGCCAGACGCAGCGGTGGTTACATCGTACCCCTCGCCGGAGAGAATCATTTCCAGGATTTCGCGTTGTGATTTTTCGTCGTCAACTACAAGGATGCTTTTTCTTGCCATATCTCATGCACGATAAGTCAGGAC
>WNFR01000173.1_pt1 | contig 63301 bp, 52 predicted proteins | sample 5400221 | NCBI WGS metagenome assembly WNFR01 (sample SAMN13153357, study PRJNA577476) | soil metagenome | isolation source: 40 cm soil under Madrone tree | place: USA:California | collected 2016-06-14
GGGCATCGGTCAACAGCCGACCGTATCGCGCCATCGGCCCTCCCTCGGCGCTGCTGACCTTGCTTATCACTCATATTGAGTGGAACAACCACTGTAAAATCACAACCTTGTACCCAGTTTTGAAATAGGCTCTAGTCTTAAGCTGCGCCACAAAATCAAAAACGGGCAGAACGGCGAAACCGTCCTGCCCGTTTTTCTTGATATCTTGTGCTGTCAGTTTGGCTGTTTGATGGGCGCGAACCGAACGATGCCCGTGCGATCCATCGTCCTGTCGAATACGGTGTAGTAGTTGTTCATAAGCGGCAAGCCCAGAATGGATTGCCGTTCATTGTTTCCAATGATCTGAAAGACGGCCTGTCCCTCTCGCGGAGTGTCCACCTGCCAATAGGTTGCCGGCACGCAAGTGAGTTTCACTTCCTGATTGTTGTCGCCGGTCAGGATGAAGCTGATTCCCGGCCACTTGTCGAGCGCGAGCCCTGACGATGCAATTCCATCGCGCGACTGCGCTGCTGCCTGAATGGTTTTCATAAAATCAGGGTTGAGTTTATTCAATCCGTCTCCGATTGCATTCAAAACATCCGGCGCCAGGAAAAGAGCATTGGTTCCGGTATCGACGATGGAATTGGAAAGCATGCGCCGCCTGTCGGTGGAGGAGAGCGGCGCGATGCGGACTGGCGGTGTTCCTTCGACCTGTACCGCCTTCAGATTGGTGTTGTACCAGGCGTCGGCGAAGACCTTCACGTTGACGAAGTCTCCGGTGTAAAGATCCGGTTCCGCCGTTCCTCCGCCGAGGACGAACACGCCTTTGTTCAGGGGATTCTGCACTGGATCTTTTCCCGCAGCGCTCGGGAACGACCGCAACGTGTAAAACGAGAATCGGTCGGCGGTAATTCCGTTTTGCTCGACTTCGTCGAAGTAAGGGGGAATGTCCACTTGCTGCAGGCTTTCAAAAGACTGGCCGAGTTGATTCAGAAGCGCGCTCGAATTTCTGATGGGGAATGGCCAGGGATAGCTCAAAGCCGGGTTGATGTTGCGTTGTTGCAGGATCGGCGTCAGGTCGTACGCGTTGTTCAGCGCATTGTAGGCCAGGCCGAGGATTCCGTCGGCGTGGCCGAAATTGTGCGGCTGCTGATCGTCCGCAATGGCCATGGGCGAACTTTGCAGAGTCACATTGTTCCCTGCGATTCCCATGCTGACGCTCGTAACCACCACTGGGCCCGCCCAGCCGCCCGTGCCGTAGGCCACGTCTTGGGCATACTTGGTTCCTTTCAGATTCTTGTCTGCCGTTGGCTTGTAAACGCTGTGCTTGATCGCCAGCGTGCTGCTGCCGGTGTCCAGAATCACGTTCGCGGGAACGTTCTGGCTGCCCACAAGAATCTGGGCCGTGTAATCCCCGCCGCCGGGGATATTGCTGATGGGAATGCGAACCGTCTTTGGTGCCATGCCGGGTTTGGATGCCATCTTTTCCTCCAATCGCAATCAAGTTTCCTCGACCTTTGTTTGGGACAGGTCTTCGATAGGCTGAGGGCATAACGCCATCCCGTCCGTCACCGGGAAGGAAGGTACAGGCATGGGCTTTTCGAGAGCGATTCTCTAAGGGAGCAATCTTCGAGTCCTGCATGGCACTTCCCAGGCGCCCTAGCGGGTCACCTGTCCTTGGTTAAATAGTGCCTCTAGCATGCAAATCGTTTCACGGGACGAGCGTGCCCCACCTCCGAACTTTTAAAACTTTCCCGATTGCCCTCAAATCGCTAAGATGCCGCTCATGCAATATCCACCGAATCGCCGCACCTTTATCATCGCCACGGGCATGACTGCTCTGGCGTCCACGCAAGTTCTCGGCGCTAACGACACCCTTCGCATCGGCGTCATCGGAGCCGGCGGCCGCATGAACGCTCTGTTGGACGCAGCAGACAAGGTCGGAAACTACCAGATTGTTGCCGTGAGCGACGTCTATGGCCCACGCCGCGACGCCATTAAGGAACGTTCGAAAGGCATTGCAACCACGCACGCCGACTATCGCGAAGCTTTAGGGCAGCAACTCGACGCCGTGCTCATCTCCTCGCCCGATCACTGGCATGTTCCCATGGCAGTCGCTGCGTTGAATGCCGGGAAGGACGTTTACCTCGAAAAGCCGGTCACTCACACCATCGAAGAGGGCGCAGCGCTCGTCGCCGCAGTTCGTTCCAGCAAACGCATTCTGCAGTGCGGCATGCAGCAGCGCAGTTGGAGCCATTTTCGCGACGCCGTCGAACTCATCCAGGGCGGAAGCATCGGACGCGTGCCGCAAGTGCGCACCTACTGGTGGCAAAACTATCAGGCTTCGTCGTCGCTCAAGCCTGTCGACGCGCAAGCCCTCGATTGGAAAGAGTGGCTTGGCAACGCGCCGGCGCAACCCTTCACTGAAGAAAAATTTTATCGTTGGCGCTGGTTTTGGAATTTCGGCGGCGGCGCCATGACCGATCTCTGCACTCATTGGATTGACGTCGTGCACTGGGCCATGAAAGCGGACACTCCGCGCCAGGTTCACATGCTGGGAGACAAATATGTTTTCGAAAAATGGGATTGTCCGGACACGGTTCAGGCAATCTTTCGCTATCCCGGGTTCGATGTCGTTTACGAAGGCATGATGGCTTCTTCCATTGACGACGGCGGCCTCGAATTCCGCGGCACGGAAGGGACCTTAAAAATAAATCGCAGCGGATTCGCGATTTACCGCGAGGGCGTTTCCAGCAAGGAAAACCCCGTGCTCAAGGCGGACAGTTTCCGCGACGGCACGATTTCCCACATGCAAAATTTCTTCGATTGCGTCAAAAGCCGCAAAGAGCCCAACGCTCCCGTGGAAACGGGCGTCGCGGCTGCCCGCGCGGGCCAAATTGCGAATCTGGCTTACCAACGAAACGGCCAAGTCTCCTGGCCGCCGAAGTCCTGAGTCCGGACGAGGAAAAGGCGCCGAATCTGTTTTTCAGGGGTTCAGACGCGGCGCCTGGGGGTTCTGGCCAGAAGTTTTGCCTGCATCGAAAGTGATGTCTCACCAATTTCATCCAGAAAAACCGTGCCGCCGTTCGCGTATTCAAAAAGCCCCGGCCGCGTGTCCGTCGCTCCGGTAAACGAACCGCGCACATGCCCGAACAGCTGGCCCTCGACCAGCGTGTCCACGAGCGCCGAACAGTTGCACACCGCGAGCTTCTGCTGGCTTACGGGGCTGATCTGGTGAATTGCGCGCGCGACGAGTTCTTTTCCCGCGCCGGTCGATCCCGTTAGGAGCACGTTCGTATAGTGCCGCGCCACCTTTCGCGCGAAATCAAAAACCTCCTGCATGGCAGGGCTCTTGCCGACGATTCCGTGAAATTCCAAATCCTTCAAGAGTTGCTCTTCCAGCGCTTTTACGCGCCGACGCTGGTCGTACAACGCCGCGGCTTCGTCCAAGGTTCGCTTCATGCGCACGCGATCGATGGGCTTCGGCAGGAAATCCGTCGCGCCACGGCGGATTGCATCCAGCGCCGAATCCAGTGTGTAGCTGCCCGTCATCACGATGACGTGCACTCCCGGATCGCTTCGCAGCGCCTGGTCCAGAAATTCGTATCCGTTCATTCCCGGCATATGCACATCGGCAAATACCATCCGGCAGCGCCCCGGTGCGAATCAGGCGCAGCGCCTCTTCCGGATTCGATGTGGGGATTGCCTCGTATCCAAGAATCGCGACCTGCTCGGTCATGAGGTCCAATTGTGCGGGGTCATCGTCCAAAATGCAGGGCGTGAGTGTCGTCTTTGGTAACGCCAACTCGATCGTCTTCGTCGTCGCGTGTGCCATACGCGGGCACTACGGACGATTTCTTCCACTCTTCGATGCTCAAATGGATCCTTACTCCTCTTGAGCATACGAAAACGATAGGGCTGCAATCGATTGAAATACAGCAACATGCGAATTGAGGTTTGCAGAGGGACGTCTTAACGCGTTAGAGCTGTGCACTGCGCTCAGCTCTTGAACGAAACCGCGCTTCGCTCTGTTCCAAAATGGAGCGCCCCGCGGCTCCGTTTTCCCCGAACGGCAGCGCACTCCGGCACCTTTTAAAACCAAGGCGAGCCCAGCAGCGCCTGCGTTACGAAGTCCCGGATGTGCGGGTATACGCGCTGAAATATCAGTACCGCCACCAACAATCCGATCAGCCCATAATTTCCGCTTCGCAGTCGATCCAGATACCTTCTCGCCGTTGCATCGCTCATGAAAAACATGATCGCAGAGCTCCCATCGAGCGGAGGCGCAGGAACCAAGTTAAAGAGTCCGAGCAGCAGGTTCAGCTCGAACAGGACAAGCAACACGCGCCCGAGAAACTCGCCCCATTCCGCGTTTCTGAAGAGGTGGAAGTGAGAACCGACTTGGATCGCGATTACGGCGAGAAACATCAACGTGAAGTTCGCCGCCGGCCCGGCCATGGCCATCAGCGCAGAGCGCCGCGGATAACGGCGCTCCCATTCCGGATCGAACGGCGCACTGGCCCACCCGATCAGCGAAGTTCCTTCCGAAAGGATTGCCGTCGCGATGGGCGCAAGCACCATCCCAAATGGCTCGCGGCGAATGTGCGGCATGGGATTCAGCGTGACTTGCCCGCCGCGCGCCGCTGTTTCGTCACCCTGCAATTTCGCGGCAAGCGCGTGCGACGCCTCATGACAAGTAGTGGAGAAGAGAAAAACGACGTACCAGATAAACGCGAGAACGATAACGTCAGGCGTGAGATTGGGCATGCGGCTCCGTGTGTTTTTGCGAACCAACAGCGTAGAAGCACCGGCAATAGTTTGCAAGCCAAAGGGGACAACTCCAGTCTCCGCGCCGGCGGCGCATGAAGAATCGCGAATTCTGCTTGACGCCCGGCCCTTTCAGATATATATGTTCAGTCGTCTATACAACTCGAAACTCTATGTGGCCAGCTTTTCTTGACCGGTACAGCGGCGTGCCGCTCTATTACCAGATTCAGCAGCATCTGCTCGAGCAGATTCGCTCCGGGACCTGGAAGGCGGGGCAGCCTGTTCCTTCCGAACAGGAGATCGCGCAACTGACCGGCGTAAGCAGAATGACGGCGCGCCAGGCGCTAAAGTCGCTCTGCCACTTGGGCGTTGCCTACAGCCAGCGCGGGAAGGGAACCTTCGTCTCCCGCATCAAACTCGAGAAAAACTTTCGCCAGGTTCTCTCCTTCAGCGAAGAGATGCATTCGCGCGGCGCCAGCCCGCAATCGAAAGTTTTGAATTTTCGACTAATTAAACCTGACGATGAAATCGCCGAAGCGCTCCATCTGACTCCAGAAGACGAAGTCACACAGCTCCGCCGCGTTCGCCTCGCCGATTCTGTTCCTCTGTGCATTGAGTGCACGCACATTCCCGTTCGGGAATGCCCTCAGTTGCTGAAACGATTCAGGCCGAAAACGTCCCTCTATCAGTGCCTTCACGAGCACTACGGACTGCAGATTGATTTTGCGGACGAAGTCGCGGAGGCTTCGCTCGCCTCGCCGGAAGAAGCGCGCCTTCTTCGCATCAAGAAAAAAGCGCCGGTGTTCCGCTTTACGCGCACCGCTTATTTGCGCAGCGGCAAGCCAGTTGAATTTGTGCGGTCTGTTTACAGGGGAGACCGCTGCAAAGTAGTGAACCGGCTCTCGCGCCGGGTGGAGTTCGCGGGAGAAAAAGCCAACTGAGTTCGGCTTTTTATATAGGTTCGATGCGTTCTTTAGCGCATTGGGCCAGGGACGGACGCGATATAAGTGCAGCGCTATCGCATCCGTGGGGTTCTCGAAGCAAGACTTGGGGGAGGGGAAAATGAACAAACGAGTGGTGGGTTGGGGTTTCGTTCTTGCAGTTTTGTTTTGCCTCTGTGCGACCTGTAGTTCCGCGCAGAACGTAACGGGATCAATTCAGGGAACGATTGTCGATTCGGCAGGAGGCGCAGTCCCGAATGCATCGGTCACCATTTCCAACGCGGACCAGAACATCGTAGTGCGCACGGTCACCACCGATGAGCACGGAGAGTACGTCGTCCCGCAGTTGCCCGTCGGCCGCTACAGCGTCACCGTCGAGACGAAGGGATTCAAGAAGGTCGTGCATTCCGGCATCGTGCTCAACGTCGGCGACAAAGTGGCTGTCAATTTCACACTCGTGGTCGGCACGGTCAGCGAGATCGTCTCCGTGCAAAGTGACGCGGTGCGCGTGGATACCGAAAGTGCGACCGCATCCGGCGTCATCTCCGGCACGCAGCTCAAGGAGCTTTCTCTCAACAGCCGCAACTACGCCCAACTCGTGCTTCTCGTTCCCGGCGCATCCGACTCCGGTAATGCCGACCAGATTTTTCCCGGAGCCACTGCGCCAATCGGAACCAACCTCGTCTCTTTCCAAATCAATGGCAATCGCCGCGAAGAAAACAACTGGCAGGTGGATGGCGCGGACAATGTGGACCGCGGCTCAAACCTGACTCTGCTTTCTTTTCCGAGCATTGACGCCATCAGCGAATTTCGCGTCGTTCGCGGCGCTTACGATGCAGAGTCCGGGCGCTCCGCTGGCGCGCAAGTCAACGTCATCACCCGCTCCGGTACCGCGGACATACACGGCGGCCTTTATGAGTTCTTCCGAAACAACTATCTCAATGCGAACAGCTTTTTCAACAAGGCGGGGTCAACCCTGGTGCAGCGTCCCGTCCTTCGCTACAACGATTTCGGCGGCACTGTGGGCGGGCCGGTCTACATTCCCAAGCTCTATCCGCAGCGCAACAAGACCTTCTTCTTTGTCTCGGAAGAAGCTCGCCGCATCGTCACAGCCACCAATCCGACCGCGACGGTTCCTTTGCCCGGCATGACCAGCGGCACGTTTCAGCACCCCGTTTGTACACAATGGAACTACAACAATGGTACGCCGAGCACGTGCGGCGCCTACGGCACGTCGATTCCCGCGGGAAACATGAATCCCGTCGCGCAAGCCTATGTTCAGGATCTTTTTTCAAAGTTCCCCGCGCCGAACGCACCTGCTGCGGGCGCGTTTGCCAGCACGGCCACTCTTTCCAACATCTTCAATTTCCGCGAGGACATGATCAAGATTGATCATGTGTTCAGCCCCAAACTTACCGTAAACGGGAAATTCCTGCACGATACCAACCCCACCATAGAAGCAGGCGGCTTATTTACCTCTCTTCCGGTAAACGGGATTGCGACGACTTCGACTCATTCCCCAGGCCATCAATACAACATCGCTGCAACCTACATTCCTACCCCGAAATGGATCTTTGATGGGGGCTACCGGTATTCGTACGGAGCCATCCTTAGCCAGGTAATCGGTGCGGAAAACTTCGGTCAATCGCCGGACGTCCAGTCGGCCCTCGGCAATAGCTTGCCCTTCCAGAATCTTCTTGGCCGCGTTCCTACCATCGCCTTCGCCGGTGCCGTGGGAACGGGCATTTCAACCTTCGGCCCGTACAGCGACTACAACACCAACCACACTGTCTACGGCAACGTCACCAGAGTGATGGGCTCGCACACGCTGAAATTCGGCGCCATCTTTTATCACTACAACAAGCATGAAAATCAGCTTTCCGGCAGCAACAATGCGTCCTTCACTTTCGACGCGACCAATGCTCCAACACCCACGGCCAACCCCACCGTTTGCCGGGCGGCGTCAAACACTGGCAGCGCGTTACCGGTTTGCCCCAACGCATTCGAACAAAGCTTTGCCAACTTCCTGCTCGGCAACGTCAGCACTTTCGCGCAAGCTTCGCTCGACGTCACCGCAAACATTTTCGACAATCAGTTCGAATACTATGGCCAGGACACGTGGAAGCTCCGCCGCAATTTGACCGTTACTTACGGAATCCGCCATTCGTTCTTCCGCCAGCCGACGGACGCCAGCGGTCCCGGAGGCACCAGCCGCTTGGTCAATTTCGACCCTGCTTTCTATGATCCTGCCAAGACCCCTTGCCTCACTTCGAACGGCAACCTCGATATAACTTTAGTCAACGGAGTTCCTTCTTCCAGCGTCTGTAACGCGAATTTCAACCCACTGAATGGTTTGATCTTCGCCAATCCGCCAACGTTTAACGGCTTCCCAGGCACGAAATCGCCATTCGGCAGCAAGGTCGGCAGCGAATTTAACAAAGCCATCGCGCCTCGCCTCGGCATTGCTTGGGATCCGAAAGGCGACGGCCGCACTTCCGTCCGCGCCGGCTACGGCATGTATTTTGACAACGGCCTCGAGTTCGGCAACTCCGAGCTCAACGTCGGCCTCAGCCAGGGCTTTTTGACGAACCTCAGCATCAGCGGCACGTCCATGTCGAGCCCGACTGGGAATACGACCACAACCGCTCCGGGCAACGCTGCTCCCTTCACGATCCAGTCGCGCATGCCCATCAACTATGTGTCGCCCTATTCGCAGCAGTGGAGCCTCGACGTTCAGCGCCAGATCGCCACCACCTGGCTTGTCGACATCGGCTACTACGGCAGCAATGGCATCCATCTTCCAGGCTTCGAAGATCTGAATCAGGCGCCGGTCGCATCCTACGTGAATTGCACAGCGGCAACTCCATGCTTTGCTGGTCCCGGTTCCACGAACCCAGTCTCATTCGCGACCACCACTCAATGCCCCGCCGCTTGCATCAACAGCACCGCCAACTCCAATAAACTGGCCGTTCTTCGGCCCTACACCGGCTATGGTCCGGGTCTCTTCTTCGTGGACCTCTTTACATCCAACTACAACGCACTCCAGGCCGAAGTGCAGAAGCGCTTCTCCGGTAATTCGCAGTTCACTGTCGCCTACACGTGGTCGCACGGTTTGACCACCGACCCTACCGACCGCAGCACAGGCGGAGCCAATTTGCCGCAAGTCACCGGCGACTTTAGGAATAACTATGGCCCGACGATCGCCGACCGCCGTCACGTCGTTACCGCAAACTTCGTTTACGAATTGCCCTGGATGAAAACGCAACAGGGAGTCGTGGGCCACATTGTTGGCGGCTGGCAAATCTCTGGTATCCAAACATTCCAGACCGGTTTGCCGCTCACCGCAGTTCTTGGGAACGGTACCTGCACCGGCCTGGGTAGCTCTTCCGCTTGTATCGATCCCACAGGCTCGGGCTGCCTGCTCGGCGCTTCGCCGCTCGGCTGCCGTCCCAATCAGATCGGCGATCCCAATTCCAACGCGCCGCATCTTTTCACGGGTTGGTTCAACGCAACTGCTTTTGCTAACCCGGATCCTACGCAAACAACCGTCAGTACGGAACGTCCAGGGGCTATTCGCGGTCCCGGCTTCTGGCGTACCGATCTTTCCCTGTTCAAGAACCTCAAATTCAGCGAACGCTTCACCGGCCAGCTTCGCTGGGAGACCTTCAACACATTCAACCACACGAATCCCATCTGTTGCGGTTCGCTTACCGCGACCAACAGCTTGTTCAACAAAGTCACAACCACGCGCGACCCGCGCATAATGCAGCTCGGCATGAAACTGAACTTCTGATTTTTCACCCCCAGGGCGGTGGTTGAGTTTGGAGTTTTGTTCTTAAGGAAGGGAGCAGCCAAATTCAATCACCGCTCACCCTTTTTCCTGGCTCGCATTGCGTTGAGAGTGAGGCCGGCCTCACCAGAGAAGCTTCAGTCCGAATTGCACCTGCCGCGACGTTGTCGTCGTGCTCGTAATCACGCCCGCCGTCGGCGAAATCCCGGACGGCGTGAACACCACCTCGTTCGGCATATTGAAATTCGCGCGGTTCAGTAAATTGAAAATCTCCGCGCGGAACTGCAAATTCAACCGCTCGTTGATCTTCGTATCTTTCATCGTGGAAAAATCCCACGTTGCAAGCCCCGGTCCGCGTAAAGTGTTGCGCCCCAGGTTCCCGTAGAATCCGGCATTCGCCGCGTTGTTCGGCGGCGCAAGAAACGCATGCGGATCGAACCAATTGCCCGGCGCACCCAAAATTACCGGCCCCGAGAAATTCGGATTCGCAAAAGGCCGCACAGGATTGCGCGTATCGCCATTGTTCGAAGGGTTGTAGCTCAACTGCGGCGAAAACGGAAACCCGCCCTGCGCTGTGACGATCGAGTTCACCCACCATCCGCTCACGAGTCCATTCGCGAATCCAGAAAGTCCGCTCGCGAATCGCTGCCCGCGCCCAAACGGCAGAGCATACGTCGCGTTCGCGGAAAGCATATGCTGCACGTCGTAAGTCGCCAGTCCCTTGTCAGCCGCCAAGTTAAAAGGATTCGACGCCAGCGCCGGTCCTCCTCCGGATGTTGTCGCGTTCAACGAATCGCCGTCATCCAGTGCTTTTGAAAACGTGTAAACGCCGCGCAACGAAAATCCGCTGCTGAAGCGATGATTCAAATCCACCTCGAGCGCGTGGTAGGAACTGTCGCCTTCCGAAAACCACGTCCATGTATTCGCAATCGCCGGATTCGCTTTCAGGTTCGTCGGCACGTAATAACTTCCCGCCGGCACCGGCGTTCCCGCCAAAGCTCCGAATCCGGACGGATATGTCGCGGGGCATGGTGATGCAGGGCAAATCACGGGGAACGGCTCATTCCCATCAATTCCAATCAACTCGTGGTAGCCGTGTGAACCGATATAACCCACCGTCAGCGAAGTTCTGAGCGACAATTCCCGCTCGACCCGCAGCGACCACGAAATCAGCGTCGGCGTTTTCATGTCCGGCTGCACGCCGCCCGGAACAAGCTTGGCCGTCGCAGGTACCGGCGGCGTTGGATCAATCGGGAAATTCGAAACCGCAAAATTCGGAATCGTGTACACAGGATTGAACGGAGCATTTTGATCCGCTCGATAACCAAGCGCGTCTTGCAAATCGTTGTACATTCCAAATCCCGCGCGGAACACGGTTTTGCGGCCCAGCGGACTCCACGCAACGGCAATTCTCGGTTGGGGCAAGAATGTCGCGTTGTTCTTCGTAAAGAGCGAGCCGCCCACGTGCGGGTTGGTGTCGATCACGCCATTTGTGTAGGTGTAGTTCGCCGCGTGGCCGTTTGCTTCATTCCATCCGGTGCTGAATTCGTCGCGGAATCCGAGCGAAACCGCCAGGCTCGGTTTCAACCGGATAACGTCTTCCACATACCACGCGCCGAGCAGCGACCGCCAATTCATCCTCGTTGGCGACGGGTTGAACAAAAAGCTCGAAGCCGTTCCCTGCAAGAATGTCTGCAAACTCGTGAATGTCGCCTGCCCGAACTGGCTCAGCGCAATATTTTCGTTCGACTGGAACCTCTGCAACCACAATCCAAAATTGAATTGATGCCGCCCGCGCGTCCAGCTCAAACGATCGTCGAAAGTGAACAGATTTCGCGCAATCGTAAGATTGCTTCCATTGTTGCTGCCGGCCAGTCCCAGCGTAGCCGCGGGATTCGAAGCCGCGCTGCCTCCTACCACAACCGCACCGACCTGGTGCCCCAAAAGGAAACCAGGTACGCTCGCCGCCGGTGTTCCCGGCGTCGGTTCGCCCGTAAAGAAATATCCAGCGCGTGAAAATCCGAATCGCGCGGTATTCAGCAGGGATGAAGAAAAGACGCGGGTCTCTTCCAGGCTCAGAACCTGCTCGCGCAGCGTCTCAATGTCCGCGCTAAACGGATCCAGCGGCGTTGCCGTAAAGTCGTCACCGTCGTCGGCCGTGTAAATCGCCCCGAACGTATCCTTGCTCGAAAAAATATGGTCCACCCGCGCCGTCCCAAAATCTTCGCGAATCGTTTGTAACGGGCTGCTGAACACCGTTGCGATCCCGCAAACCAGCGGCGCCGTGCACGCTCCCGTCGCATCGGGGGCGCCAGCCGGAGCAACGGGCCAAAGATTCAGCAGCGGTTGCACGCTGGGCGCGGCCGCAGCGCGCGCTGCAGCGTCCGGCACGAACGCTACCGACGTCTGGTGCAAATGCTGCCGGAATCCTTCGTAATTCCCGAACGCGAATGTTTTGTCTTTCTGGATTGGCCCGCCCAGCGAAGCCCCAAACTGATTTCGCTGAAACGGCGGCGCATCTCCCTGATCGAAAAAGTTCGGCGCATCCAGCGCATTGTTCCGCAAAAATTCGAAAAGTGCTCCGTGCAGTTGATTGGTCCCGGACTGCGTCACGATGATCACTTGTCCGCCCGGTTTCTTCCCGAACTCCGCTCCATAGGAATCGCGTTGCACGTTGAATTCGCGAACCGCGTCCACACCGAGCAGCATGCCGCTCGTCCCGCCGGGCGTCATGTTGTTTTCCGCGGCGCCTGTAAACTCCACTCCATTCAGCAAAAACAGGTTCTGTTGCGGTCGGTTTCCGCTCACCGAAAAATTGTTCGCCGTCGTCGAATTCGAGATCCCGTTTCCGCCCGTCTTCTGCGATGTGAAATTCACGATCCCAGGATTCAGCGGGAGCAGCAGGTCGTAGCTCCTGCCATTCAACGGCAAGTCCTTCACTTGCTGCTCGCCGACCAGCCCGGAAATGTCCGCCGTGGTCGTGTTCACGACGGAAACGTCGCCCTTAACTTCAATTGTTGACTCAGGCCCGCTAATCGTTAGCCCGAAGTCCACCTTTGCTTCCTGTCCGACGGTAAGCTGAATCTCGCTTCGCGACATCGGTCCTCGAAATCCTTGCGCCTTGACTGTGACTGCGTATCTGCCTACTGGCAGCCCTAGAACAAGATAACGTCCGGCCACATCCGTGACCGTCTGGCGAATCCAGCCAGTTTCGGCATTCTTTATCGACACCTGCGCGCCAGCCACGACGCCCCCGGAGGGGTCGGTCACCAATCCCGATATACTGGCTGATACCTGCGCCTCCGCCTTCGGCGTCAGCGCGCCGATTGCCAGGACCGCTACGCAAACGCCCCGAAGAAATCCCCGTAGAGACCCTGGATAGAATGCAAACAAACGGCGAGCGAATCCCATATGGTCACCCCGGTGCTCAGAATAAGAGTAGGTAGTTCAATACGGTTAGGGTCGTTATGTCAAACCGACTTAATTCGACTAGCGGTTAGACGGGATTGTATGGATTGCTCGCGGGAAATCCGTCTATGCGTCCCCGCGATGATTGCGCTTAGACAGGGGAACTACTTCCGGCGAAACACTTTGTGCCAAATGTCCGAGTAGAACTCAGCGCCGATATTGTATCCGCTGTTGAAGAGCAGACTGAGTCCCCAGCTTTGAAACACGTGGCCTGGATCGCGATCTCTTTGCGGGTAGTACGCAGTCGAGATTCCTGCCTGAAATAGCTGTCCAACCACTTGTGGTGCGTTAAACGTTAAACCGCCGGAGTCCTTCTTGGTGACAAGTGTCCGCGATGCAGCGTAGTTCATCCGAGACCAGATCGATCCATGCTTCTTTCGGAAATACCTTGGATCGGTCTTAAAAATGTGCGGAAAGAATCCGTAAATGAAGAAGCACGATGTCACCTGGTCCGCTTCCGCCGCTCCATATCGTTGCGCATACGGTCCCCATCCCTGCCCATAATGCGGCTGCGAATCTAATCCTTGCGATATCGCCGCCTGCAGCACGTTCCCCAGGTGAGCTTTGAAATCCTCCGCCTGTTCAAACGCGTATGAGTATTTTTGGCCAACTCCGAGTGGCGGCGCATTATCTGGATGCTCAAGCGGCGCAAGATTCGGCTTAAACCCCAAGAAGACTTCGATCGGCTTTTTCTTAAATATTTCGTTTGCTACGGACGTTTTCTGCTCTTGCCGGACGGTCGCGTCGGGTTGTGGCTTAGGAGCATCCGGCTTCTCCTGCGATTGCGCGACGGCAGCCCCGAGCAGCAGCCACGCCGTTGCGTGCCAGCCCGCCCTCAAAACGCCTCGCCCAATCTTGATTTTCATGAATAGATAGCTCTACCCGCTATCGGATGCCCGTATTTCTTTGTTCGGAAATAACCTGGCTAACCTTGGATGCACCTGACCACGCAAATCGCCCGCACAATGTAGCGGATATGCGCCTGGAAACAAAGGTTTTTTGACCTACACGGCGTTCCGCACCCCTTTCGTCAGCGCTTTACACAAAAAGAAATGTTGTGTTACTCTGAATAGGTCGAAGATAAGAGGACAAATTCAGGGAACGACGGAGAGGGAACTTGAGCGCACCGAAAGCTGTGTTGATCGAACAGTTCCGGACTCATGTGAAGGATACGGGCTCGCCCGAAGTGCAAATCGCCCTTCTCAGCGAGCGGATCAACTACTTGACGACGCATCTCAAGTCTCACGTTAAGGACCATGCGTCTCGCCGTGGCTTGATCATGATGGTGAACAAGCGCCGGCGGCTGCTGGACTATCTCAACCGGCGTGACCCAGATCGGTACCGCGAGATTGTTGATCGCCTTAGCCTGCGCAAGTAACTGCCTGATTTCAATCGGACAGTTTTTGAAGCAAATCAGCCAAACGATAGAAAGCACGGGGCTTGTGTCCTTGTGTGCGACCCGGTAGCGTTAACTCCGGGCTGTCTCTTGGTCTATGCAGGACTGGCAAATTCCCGCTGAACCTCCCTTCTTATCTTTCACAACCTATTAACACTACGCGTCGCTGTTCTCCGGGGCCTTTGCCTTCGGACAGCGCATCGGGCTAGAGCACTTAGTTTGGGAACGTCCCGCAAGGCGGGAACAGGGGAAACAATTTATGGCAGATAATTCGCACATCCCGGCGCCCTATCAGGTGTCGGTGGAAGTCGGCGGCCGGGCGCTCATCCTGGAAACCGGAAAAATTGCAAAGCAAGCCAACGGCGCAATCGTCGCCAAGTACGGCGACACCGTCGTCCTTAACACCGCCGTCATGGCGACGAAACCGAATGACAAGGACTTTTTGCCTCTAACCGTTGATTATCGCGAGTACACCTACTCCGCCGGAAAAATCCCCGGCGGCTTTTTCAAACGCGAAGGCCGTCCAACCGAGCGCGAAATCCTCGTTTCCCGCCTGATTGATCGTCCTATGCGCCCGCTCTTCCCGGAATCCTGGCGCAACGAAACGCAAGTCAACGCAATGGTGTTGTCCGCCGACAGCGAAAATGACCCGGACGTCATCGCAGTTACCGGCGCCGCCGCTGCCGCCTATTGCTCCGATTTGCCTTTTGCTACTCCGATCGCGGCTGTCCGCGTCGGTCTTCTCAACGGACAGCTCGTCGCAAATCCAACCGTCGCCGAGCAAAAGACTAGCGCTCTCAACATCGTCATTGCCGCTTCCGAAGAAGCCATCATGATGGTCGAAGCCGGTTCGCTCGAAGTCAGCGAAGACACCGTCGTCGAAGCCCTCGAATTTGGCCACGCGCAAATCAAGAAAATCATTGCCGCCATCAAGGAACTGAAATCGCAACTAAAGGTCAAGAAAGTCGAAGTCCCGCCGTTCCCCTTCGACGACGCCATTTACGCCAATCTCAAGAAAACCATTTCCGCCGACCTCAAGGACGCTCTCAACACCGAGAAGCATCCCAAGAAAGAGAGCTACGCCCTTGTTGATGCGCTGAAGGCCAAGCTCGTCGAAGCAATTCCCGAAGAGGAAGAAGAGAAAATCACGCTCACCAAGCGTGCCTTCGACCGCCTCAAGGAAGAAATCTTCCGCGACGAAATTCTGAACGCGCGCCGCCGTCCCGATGGCCGCAAGTTCGACCAGATCCGCAAAATCACGTGCGAAACAACTCTGCTCCCTCGCGTGCACGGCTCCGCGCTCTTCACCCGCGGCGAAACGCAGGCTCTTGCCACTCTCACCCTCGGCACCAAGGAAGATCAGCAGCGCCTCGATCTTCTCTTTGCGCAGGACACTTTCAAGCGCTTCATGCTCCACTACAACTTCCCGCCGTTCAGCGTCGGCGAAGTGAAGCCCGTCCGCGGCCCTGGCCGCCGCGAAATCGGCCACGGTGCGCTCGCAGAGCGCGCTTTGATGAACCTGCTCCCCGTCGAGACCGATTTTCCGTACGCGATGCGCCTTGTCAGCGACATTCTCGAATCCAACGGCTCTTCTTCGATGGCCACCGTTTGCGGCGGCTCTCTCGCCATGATGGACGCGGGCGTTCCGCTCAAGTCCGCGTGCGCGGGCATCGCCATGGGCCTCGTTGTCGGCGATGGCGGAAAATATTCCATCCTTACCGACATCGCCGGCGCGGAAGATCATTACGGCGACATGGACTTCAAAGTTGCCGGCACACGTTCCGGCGTCACCGCGCTTCAGATGGACATCAAGGTCACCGGCATCAGTATTCCGATGATGCGCGAAGCTCTCGCGCAAGCGAAAAAAGCCCGCCTCGAGATTTTGGACATCATGGACGCCACGCTCAGCGAGCCGCGCGCCGCAATTTCTTCCTACGCACCGCGCCTCTTCAAGCTCAGCATTCCGACCGACAAAATTCGCGACCTCATCGGTCCGGGCGGCAAGAAAATAAAATCCATCATCGAGCAGACCGGCGTCAAGATTGACGTCCACGAAGACGGCACGGTCCACATCTTCGCCACAAGCGGAGCCGGCGGCGACGCGGCTTTGCAAATGGTCCGCGACGTCACGGCCAGCGCCGAAATCGGCAAAACCTATCTCGGCAAAGTTGTTCGTCTCGCGGAATTTGGCGCCTTCGTCGAACTTTTTCCGGGCACCGACGGTTTGCTGCACATCAGCGAAATCGCCGAACACCGCGTCCGCGACGTTCGCGACGAGCTGAAACTTGGCGATCAGGTCATGGTCAAAGTTCTGGCCATCGAGGGCAACAAGATCCGTCTGTCACGCAAGGCGTTGATCAAGGAAGCCCGCGAAAAGCAGGCACTGAAGAAGGAAGCCGCAGCCGGTGCTTCCACCCATGTCGAAGCTCCCCCCGTCGAATAACTTTCACCAATAAAAACAAAAAGCCCCTCGACGCAGTCGAGGGGCTTTTTGTTTTGTAGAGCTCCTAATGTAGCGCCGTGGTTTAGCCCGGCATTCTTGTGTTGCGTTAACGTTAGTTTGCGCGGCTCGCGTGCACTGCCGACAGCGCACCCCAAAGCGCATCCAGCGCTTCATTCGTCGACTTCAAAATCGCCGCCTCGTTGCCGTTCGCATTTGCTTCGAGCCAACCGCGCCACGCCGCGCGATGCTGTTTATCCGCTTCCTCGTGCACTTCGAAATAAGCAAACCCCTTCGGTTCGGTAATCCCGTAAAATTTCTTGAGTCCTTCAATCTTCGTCGTCGCGATCTCCGGAACCTGCGCTTCATAGGCGTACAGTGCCGCAACCGCCTCGGCCACGCTCCGGTTCGCGCAAATCTCGCGGAATTTCTGCACTACATGCTGTGTCCCGGGCAGGGAAGGGCTCGACGTCACCACATCCTCGCTCACGCCCAGCGCTCCCGCAAAATCGCGCCACAGCTTCGGATGCGGCCGCGCCGGATTTTCCTCTTCCGCCAGATTCTCCATCACCACAGGCTTCAGCGATTCATCCGCCCGCGTCGCCAGCACGCGCAAGTGCTGCGGAAACGCCTCCACGTGCCGGTAGTATTGCGCCGCATAAAGCTGTAGCGACTCCCGCGAAAGTTTTCCCGCCTGCCAGTCCTGGTAAAACGGATGCTTCAGCAGGCTTTTCTCAGCGATGGCGGCGTCAATTTTTTCAAGCAGCTGTGTGTCGGACATTCCTTGCGTCCTCCGGAGAGATTCGCGCGCACGCGCGTCATAAAATTGTGCATTTGAGTCTAGCAGAAACCGCAAAAATCGCAGAATCGCGTTCACTTACGCTATATCGCGATTTTCGTTTATCCAGATGAATTTCTAGTTTGCCAGCTTCTTGGCTTCTGCCGCCCCGCTCTTGCACGTTTCCTGCAAGTTTCCCGGCAGAGCCGCGCACTTCTCAAACGCCGCCGCGGCCTCCGCAAAATGGTCCGAATTCTGGCTCGCCACGCCCAGCAAATAAAAATTCGTCTGGTCGTTCGTATTCAGCGTCGTCGCTTTCTGCAGATCCGGAATCGCATCCGCGTATTTCTTCTGTTGCAGCAGCACCAGCCCCACTCCGCCGCGCGCCATCGCTTCAATATCTGCCTTCGCCTGCGCAAAAACCTCGTCCGTCACTCCTTCGGGCTTCACCAGCGTCGGTACTCCCTCCAGCGCCTTCTTCCCGTAGTCGTTCGCCTTTGCGAGCTGCTCGTCCGCATTCGCCGCCGTCGCGTTGTACGTCCGCGCCAGCGTCTGCGACAGCACGGCCATAGTCCGGAAATCTTTCGGATTAACTTCAAAATCCTTCTGCGCCGTGGTCATCCCTTTGTCGATCTGCCCGGACTGTATGTAGCAAACCACCAGCACCGGATAGACGTAGCGCGTCAGTTCGCTCTTGGGGTACGCCTTCAAAAAACTCTCGCCCGCCTGAATCTTCTTTGCGTAATCCGTCGCCGGCACCGCCTTAAACGCGTCGTACGCCTTCGCTTCCTTCTTTTCCGGCGGCCGGATAATCTCCAGCGCTACTTCCGGGTTCGATGTTGATATGTCTCGACCGACGGTCGTGTTGTTCTTCGCCGCTGCACCTGCCGCCGCGCCGCTCGCGTCCGCACTCGCATTACCGCCGCCTTGCGCGTTGGCTGTAACCGCGAGCGCCAAGCAGGCCAGTCCGGCGAGACCCACTCTGCAAACTCTTGAATCGTCTTTTCTTGACACGAAATGCTCCCAAATCCAGGCGTTGTTCAACAGCTCTTCCTCTCAAAGTGTACCGGTAGGTTTCATTTCTGAGTAGAGGCACTACTGACTTTGTCCATGCACGCGCGCAATCGCCGCGCCCAACGCGCGCAACTTCTCCACAATTCGCTCATACCCGCGATCAATGTGATACACGCGCTCAACAATCGTCTCCCCGCTTGCAACGAGCCCTGCCAGCACCAGCCCCGCGCTCGCCCGCAAATCGGACGCCTGCACCGTCGTTCCCGAAAGCGGCGAAGGCCCATGCACGGCCGCGCAATGTCCCTCAATCGAAATCTGCGCGCCCATCCGCATCATTTCGCTCGCATGCAGAAACCGGTTCTCAAAAATCGTCTCATTGATATTCGATGTACCCTCGGCCTGTGTCGCCAGTGCCATGTATTGCGCCTGCATATCCGTCGCAAATCCCGGGTACTCTTCCGTCGTTACATCCGCCGCGTGCAACCTCCTCGGCGCGCGCACGCGAACCCGGTGCGGTCCCGTCATTTCCACTATCGCGCCCGCCTTCTGCAGCAGCGCCATCGTCGCTCCAAGATGTTCCGGGTCGCAGTTAATCAGCGTTAAATCCCCGCCCGTGATCGCTCCGGCCACCAGAAACGTTCCCGCTTCAATTCGGTCAGGTATCACGGAATGGTCCGCTCCTCGCAGCGTCTGTACGCCCTGCACGCGCAGCGTCGCGGCCCCGTCTCCGGAAATCTTCGCGCCCATCTTTCGCAACAGCGCGATTAAGTCCCCAATCTCCGGCTCGCGCGCCGCGTTTTCAATCAGAGTCTCTCCATCCGCCAGCGCCGCCGCCATCAAAATATTTTCCGTCCCCGTCACCGTAACCTTTTCAAATTTGACGCGCCCGCCCTGCAATCTCCCGCGCGGCGCCCGCGCTTCAATGAATCCATGTGTCGTCGCAATCTCCGCGCCCATTCTTTCCAGCGCGCTCAAATGCAAATCCACTGGACGCGCTCCAATCGCGCATCCGCCCGGCAGCGACACACGCGCAGTCCCAATCCGGGCCAGCGTCGGCCCCAGGGTCAAAATCGAAGCCCGCATCGTCTTGACCAATTCGTACGGCGCCTCCGCATGCGTGATCGTCTTCGCTTCCATCTTGTAATCCGCCGCCGGAAACGAATCCACGGACACGCGCGCTCCCATGAACGCCAGCAGTTTCGCCATCGTGATGATGTCGCGCACGCGCGGTATGTTGTGCAGCGCCACAGGCTCCGCCGTCAGCAGCGAAGCCGCCATCGCCGGCAGCGCCGAGTTTTTCGCGCCGCTGATCGCCACGGTTCCGTGCAGCGGCTTTCCGCCCTTGATCACAAATTTATCCATCGCGCCGCGTTTTTCCCGTTTCTCCCAAGGCCATTCTCAAATTTCCCCCGGCTTTCGAAAGCAGTTTCTTCGCTTCCGCTGCGCTGACCCCGCGCTTCAGCATAATCAGTCCAAGCCGCATATTGTGTCTCGACGCCCGCAAAGCGTGTTCCGCCGACGACACACTCTTCCCCGATGCCGCCTGCAAAATTCTCACCGCGCGCCCTTCCAGCTTCCTGTTCGTCAACACCGCGTCAATCATCAAGTTTTCATATGCATGCCCCAGCTTCACCATCGAAGCCGTACTCAGCATGTTCAGGACCATCTTCTGCGCCGTCCCGGCCTTCAGCCGCGTCGATCCCGTCAACACTTCCGGCCCAACCTCCGGCGCAACGAAAATCTTCGCCAGCTTCATCAGCGGGCCCACGCGGTTCGCAGCCACCCCAATCGTTGTCGCTCCCAATTTCTTCGCGTACCGCAGTGCTCCAAGGACGTACGGTGTCGTCGCGCTCGCTGCTACTCCCGCCACGACATCCTTTCGCGAAAGTTTTGCGCGCCGCAAATCCTTTTCCGCGTTTCTCACCGAATCTTCTGCACCTTCCACCGCATCCGTAATCGCCCGCCGCCCGCCTGCAATCAGCGCCTGCACCGTTTTACGCGAAACTCCAAACGTCGGTGGACACTCCGCCGCATCCAAAATGGCCAGCCGCCCGCTCGACCCCGCGCCCACGTAAATCAGCCGCCCGCCGTTGCGCAAACTCCGCACGATTTCATCCACCGCCCGCGCGATTGCCGGAACTTCCCGCGCCACAGCCGGTGCAATTTTTTTATCTTCACGATTCATCAGCCGGATCAGCTCCAGCGATGACATTCGGTCCAGATTTTTGGAAGCTGGATTCCGCCGTTCCGTCTGGCGGAATTCCTTCGAGGGCAGGATCATCCTTTTATTATACCGCCCGTGCGTTTGGAGTGCGGAGGCCCGGTGCCGCCTTTTCGATGTAAGCCACTCCCCAATCTACCCGCTCGCAATGACCGCGAGAGGCACCATATTTCTGGACACACCTGCTCGCAACCCGGAAGTTTCCGCGCTAAGAATCGTCTATCCTAATAAAAGTCGATGGCGTCCCCAGCGCTGCCGCGAGTTTCCGGATGACATGACATGGAAGTTCTAAAACGCCTTTTCGAGGAATATTTTCACCAGCCCCCGGAGCGCGTCGTGCCGCTGCAGGGCGAACTCGGCGGTTCCGGCCGCAAAATCATCCGCTTGAGCGGCTCGCGCGGCTCGGCCATCGGAATTCTCTATGGCGTGCGCGAAGAAAACGCCGCATTCCTCGAATTTTCCCGCCACTTCCGCCGCCACGGCTTGCCCGTCCCGGAAATCTATGCGGAAAGCCTGAACGAAGGCGCTTATCTCGAGCAAGACCTCGGCGACACGACTCTCTTCGAATTTCTTTCCAAGCATCGCGCGGGCACGCTCATCGCGCCGGAAGTCGCCGTCGCCTATCGTAACGTCGTTGAGATTCTTCCAAAATTTCAAATCGAAGCTGGCCGCGATCTCGATTACGGCGTCTGCTACCCGCGCGGCAGCTTCGACCGCCAGTCCATCGTCTGGGATTTGAACTATTTCAAATACTATTTCCTGCGTCTCGCCGGAATTTCCTTCAACGAACAGTTGCTTGAAGACGATTTTGAACGCCTCACCGAATTTCTTCTCAGCGCCGATCGAAACTATTTCCTCTATCGCGACTTTCAGTCCCGCAACATCATGCTTCCCGGCGGCAAGCCTTATTTCCTCGACTATCAGGGCGGCCGCAAGGGCGCGTTGCAATACGATTTGGCTTCTCTCCTCTTCGACGCGAAAGCCGATCTAACTCCCGATCTCCGCCAGCAACTCCTCGATCACTATCTCGATTCCGTCACCGATTACGCCGATATAGACCGCGAATCCTTTTTGAAGTATTACTACGCCTACGTCTACGTCCGTATCCTGCAAGCGCTCGGCGCTTACGGTTTCCGTGGCTTTTACGAACGCAGGCCGCACTTTCTGCAAAGCGTTCCCTACGCGCTCAAGAATCTTCGCTGGCTGCTCCACCACGTCGAGCTGCCTATCCAGATTCCCACTCTAACCGGCGCTTTCGAAAGCATGCTCGGCTCTGAAAAATTACTGAGCATCGCCAACGAAGCCGACAATCTCATCGTCCACATCCGCAGTTTTTCCTTCCACCGTGAATTACCCAAAGACGAAAGCGGCAACGGCGGCGGTTTTATTTTCGACGGCCGCAGCCTTCCCAATCCAGGCCGCGAAGAAAAGTTCAAGGAACTCACGGGAAAAGACGCACCCGTCATTGATTATTTATGTCAGCAGGAAAGCGTTCACCAGTTTCTCGCCTCTGTTTATACGCTCGTTGACGCCAGCGTCGCCAACTACCAATCCCGCGGCTTCAAAAGCTTGATGGTCTCCTTCGGCTGCACCGGTGGCCAGCACCGTTCCGTCTTCCTCGCTGAACAACTTGCAAAACGTTTGCGCGAACGCAACGGCCTCGACATCGACCTTCGCCACATCGAACTCGAAAAGATGGGAAAATGAACCTGGCATTTTCAATACCGCGGCCATTCCGAACAGAGCAAACGGAAGCTGTTCCTTTTTCCGTTCATTCTGATCAATCGATCGGTTCGCGGGGTGCGAACTCTTTTCTTCCTCTGCGTACTCTGCGTCTCTTCGTTAGATTTTCTTCCGGTCTTTCTCGTTCCTTGGTCCGCCCATGAAAGCCATGATCCTCGCCGCTGGCTTGGGTACCCGGTTGCGCCCTCTCACCAACGACCGCCCCAAGGCCCTCGTCGAAATCAACGGCCGCACGCTTCTCGAAATCACCGTCGAGCGCCTCAAGAAACTCGGCGTCAAAGAAATCATCGTCAATGTCCACCATCACGCCGAACAAATCGTCGCCTTCCTCAAATCCAAAAACGATTTCGGCATTCGAATGGAAATCTCCCGCGAAGACGACCTCTTACTCGACACCGGCGGCGGCCTGAAAAGAGCCTCTTGGTTTTTCTTGGAAGGGAACTCAATAGAACCTTTTCTTCTCCACAACGTCGACGTGCTCAGTTCAATTGATCTTCGCAAAATGCTCGCCGCACACCAAAAAAATGCCGCCCTCGCCACTCTCGCCGTCCAGGAGCGCCAATCCTCCCGCCAACTCCTCTTCGACGATCAAGGGTTCCTTGCAGGCCGTCGAAAGGGAATTCCTGACTCCGATGAAATCGTCCGCCCCTCAACAAACCTGCACCCGCTCGCCTTCTCCGGCATTCACGTCATCTCTCCCCGTCTGCTAAACCTCATCACTGAATCCGGGGTCTTCTCCAGCATCGACACCTATCTCCGCCTCGCTGCGTCCGGCGAAAAAATCTCCGCCTTCCGCGCCGACCAATTCTACTGGCGCGACCTCGGCCGCCCTGAAGACCTTGCCGAAGCTACTCTCGATTTCCACGACAAAACTATTCCCCGATAAAGGTGTCCTATGACGGAGAAGATGACCGGGCGCACCTTACCTCTCCTCATTTATTTCTTAATTGGAATCCCCTCGAATTTCTCGGCACATTCCTGAACATTCATCAATTGAAGTATGCGCATTGGCTCCTACTATTGAACCTCGGAACTCTTGTCCAGGCGTTCGTCGTCATCGCGTTTCTGCTGGGCTTGCGCTCGGTCCTAGCGCGAGAGATGGAAAGTTCCACGGGAGCCACCCCAGTTGCGCGCCGGAGTCTTCTCATCATTCTGGGCATTGTCGTTGGGTTGCTTACAGCCTGGGCCTGGTGGCAATTGTTTCGCTACGCTACGCACCTTTCCGGTGAGCAAGACTACATTTTTGGCCGACGCCCTTTCAGTCTCGGCTACTACCCAGGAACTCTCAGCGGTGGAATTGATTTCGCTCTAGCCCGCTCTGTATTCGTTGCTCTTTGTCTTGGAATCACGGGTGGCGAGCTCGCCGCGCGGTGGTCGCCAAAGCGCCGGCTCTTTGGTTGGGCCATGGCTCGATCAAACCGCTCCGAGTTGACCTGGGAGCTGTGGGTCACATGGTTCGTTGTGTATCGGCTTTCGTCGATGATCGTCTACTCTCTCGCATTCTGGGGCTCGGCAGGAACTGGATCTGCGGAAGCAGCTTTGATATATGCTGCCCCCCTCTTTAGCAACGGCACTGCTATGCATTCCGGTGTCCAGCTGGATCGCTGGCCACCCGCCCGCGACTAAAAAATCGGCGATTCGTGGTTCCCTGGGGGCTGGCCTTTTGATCAATCTACTCGCTGCGATGCTTCTATTGCCGCTTGGGTTTCTGGCCATTGCAATGATCCTTTCCCCTTTGTCCTACATTCCGGTCCTGGTATGGGGTTGGCTCGCAGGGGAACTGCGCTGGCGCTCGTTTCAACCTCAGCCGCTCGCGTCCGCAGCCAAGTAGCGTCGTCAATTGGCAGGAGCAGCAGAAGTGGCCCGGCCCAGCGCCTGCATCACCGCATCATCCAGCCCAGGGCCGCACCAAACATCGATCGCGTCCACGTGCCGGGGGCGATGCGAACTTCATGCCTTACTTGGGCTCCTTGTTGACCACGACTTGCGGTTCCAGCAGCGGCTTGCTCGCAATTTTCTGCAGTTGCGCCGTCCAGTCCTTCACATGCGTTCCTGTCGCCCACTGAACCGCGGCAATAGGATGTCCGGGCAAAGTAAGAAGTAATTTTCCTGGCGTGGATTGCTTCAGCTCATAAACTCTGATTTCTGTTTTCGTAATCACGATCACCAAGTCGCCTGACGGCGAAACATACGCGTCCCAGAACTCCTTGTCCGCCAGCTGAAACGTCTTCCAATCCGGAATCACGGCCGTCTCGCCGGAAAGCGCACTGGGCAGCCGAAAACGGATTTGTGCATCCGCGGAACATCCAAAATTTCCCAGGCTTTGCCTCACAAGTAGAGTCGTTCGCCCGTGAAAATGTCCGATTTCCCATTCTTCGTCTGTTGAGCTGTAGGGCTCACCGCACTCCTCCCCGTTCTGGTCCTTTCCCTTCTTTGGAAGTGCTCTGGCATACGCTTGGCCCGCCTCAGGTCCAAGGAGTTTGCCGAAACTGGCCGGCGTGTCCTCGTCGAAACGTCGCACATGAAACGTTGTCGCGTAGTGCCCGCCTCGCGCTTCGCAACTTTCGGATTGGGATTGATAGTTCCTCACCGAAATCAGTTCCGGCGAAACAAACTCGATGTCCGAGAGTGTGAATCCACATTGCGTTATGGGATGCGCATTTTCCGCGGCGGCATCGGTGGAACCTTCTGGCTCTTTGGCAGGTGCGTCCGGTGCGCACTCGCGGACCTGCGCCACCTTCGCGGCTTGGCCCGCTGACGCTGCCCAAACTGCCTGGCGAATCTCCTCATTCCCCCCGCCCTGGCCATCGGTATCGGCGGTAAATTCGCAAACCTGTTTTACTCCCAAATGCCAAAACCCATCGCGCCGGGGAATGATCAGTTCCGGTATCGTTGCCAACACCGCGAGTTTGCCGTTGGGATCCGCCGCGATCCACAGCGTCTGGTATTTTGGCGGTTTAATGTCACCGAATTCCTGTGCTTCTTCCGCGCGGCCGATTTCCATTCCGATCAACGCCCCGGAATTCTGTGCCTTCAATTCACAGGGAAGCGCCAGCAACGCGGCAAAGCAAAGAATCGAAAATCCAAGGGGGAAAGGTTTGATTCTGAACCGGAAGATTCGGCATCGCGGGAAATCTTGCACTGCGCCTCATTTTCGCACGGTTAATGTGCTGGGGCCTGCGCCACAGTAAATCCTAGCGATTGCATGACCGCGTCGTGGAGCGCCACGCGGACTTTGGCGATTTTCATGTTTTCGCGCGTCGGGTGGACGCGGTTCGTCAGCAGCACAACGAAAAGCTGCCGGTCGGGATCGATATGAATCGAAGTTCCCGTAAATCCCGTATGCCCAAAAGAATGTGGCCCGTAGAAATGACCCATAAAACCGCCTTCGCTCGGTACAACCCATCCGAGCGTACGCGTGTGGTTTGAAAGTTCTTGCGGCACGGTAAATTGCGCTATCGTCGCGCGCCGCACAATGCGTTGATGCGCGTACACGCCACCATTCAAGAGCATCTGGCAAAACGCCGCCAAATCCGGGGCCGTACTAAAGAGTCCCGCATGGCCGGAAACGCCGCCGATCGCAAATGCATTTTCGTCATGCACTTCGCCTTGAATCAGGCGATGCCGCAACTGGTTGTCAATTTCCGTCGGCGCAATGGTCGGCCAGATTTTCTTCGGTGGCAAATACATCGAATGGTTCATTCCCAGCGGCGAAAAAATATTGTCGTGAGTCAGCACGTCCAAAGCCTTGCCCGTCAACCGGTGAATAATCTCCGCCAGCAAAATAATTCCCAGGTCCGAATAGATCATCTTCGTACCCGGCTCATATTCGAGCGGCTCGACAAAAATTCTGTTCAGCGTGTCCTGCTTGCCCTTCGATGTACGCCAATATTCCTTGAACGCCGGCAGCCCCGAAGTGTGTGTCAGTAAATGCCGCACGGTCACGCGATGCCGCCATTCCGGTTGCGAGCCGGAAATCCACTCCGGTAAATAGCGTTCGACCTTCGCATCCAGATCGAGCGGCACGGGAAAATCGCCTTCGACCAGTTTCTCCGTAATCGTGGTCGTGCCCACGACTTTCGTCAGCGAAGCGATGTCATACATCGTGTCCGTATTGACCGAAGCCGAGTTCGCGTCATACGAGAACTTTCCAAACGCGTGAAGTGAAACTCTTCCGCGATAGCCAATAGCGAGCGTCGCGCCGGGAAACGCTTTATCTTTCACTGCGGCTTCAATCACGTCGAACGCCGGCTGCAATTGCGCTTCCGCGCGCACATCCATCGGCTGAAGTTTCATCGGATTCGCGGGCACTTCGATTCCGAATCCGGCTTTCAAATTATTTCCTGGAATCGTCACCGGCAAATGGCCGCGAGTCGGAATTTCTCCAAACAACGCCTTCGCTGCGGAAATCTGCGCGACGTCGCTGATCCCGAACGCGCCAAGCCACGTCTCCGCTTGCGGAAATCCTTCAATCAAATAGGGACTTCCGAACGCAATCGTAATCACCGGCTTCCCGGCTTTATAAACTTGTTCCGCGAGCGCCGCTTGCTCCGCCGGCACATCTACGTTTCCCTTGCGATCGCTCACGCGCACAAACAACGCCAGCAGCGCAACATCATAGGAATCCGGCGAAGGAAGTTTCAGATTCGCCGCGCTGACAAAACGCGTATCCGCGCGCAACGTCGTCACCGAATCGAACCGCTTGCGCAACTCGCGCTCCAGATCCTCGCCCGGATAAGGTTCTGGATCTGCGTAAAACGCGAGCAGCAGCGCGCGGCTCGGCTTCGTTCCATCCAGTGGCAAACGATGCGGCGTGTCGCGCAGAAGCGTGATGCCGCGATCGGAAATGTCCTGCGCCTCGCGCTGCCAATTCACCGATCCAAATTTCTCATTCAGCGCAGCTAGATCCGCAAAGCGCTCTTTCTCCAATCCAAGCCGCGCCTTCGCTTCCAAAATTCGCCGCACCGACGCATCCAAATGCTCTTCGGAAATTCGTCCCGATTTCACGGCCTCTTGCAACGCTTCAAACGCCGCGTCCGGTACCGGCGGCATCAGCAAGGCATCCGCGCCCGCAAGCACCGCGCGTACCGCCGCTTCGCCCGGCGCAAAACGCACCGTGATTCCGCCCATATCCATCGCGTCCGTAATCACAAGCCCTTCAAATCCCAGTTGCTCGCGCAAAACGCCGGTCAAAATATTGTGCGAAAGTGTGGCGGGAGTATTCGGGTCCGGCTCGAGCGATGGCACATTCAAATGTCCGGTCATGATGCTGCCGACGCCCGCTTCAATCGCCGCACGAAAGGGCACTAGCTCCAATTCATCGAGCCGCGCGCGATCCGCTTTAATCACGGGAAGATCAATGTGCGAATCCGCTGCCGTATCGCCGTGTCCCGGAAAATGTTTTGCAGTAGCAAGCCCGCCGTTCTCGTTCACACCGCGAACGTACGCGCTCACAAATTCCGCAACGCGCGCGGGATCTTCTCCAAACGAGCGCGTGTTGATAATCGGATTTTCCGGATTGTTGTTTACGTCCGCGACCGGCGCATAAATCCAGTGCACGCCCACGTCGCGCGCTTCAATCGCCGTGATTTTCCCCATCGTACACGCATCTTTTGGATCGCTCGCGGCCGCTAGCGCCATCTGCGTGGGGAATGAAGTTCCTTCATCGAGCCGCATCGCAGAGCCACGCTCGAAATCCGCGCCAATCAACAATGGAATTTTCGCCTGCTTTTGCAGCTCATTGTTCAGCGCCGCGGTTGGATAGGCCTGGCTCTTTTCAATTCCGAGCGGCCCGATGCGCGTCACGATGATGAATCCGCCTGCATGCAAATCATTCACAAAGTGCAGCATCTGCTGATATGCCGGTGAATCCGTCGAAGTAAATGTTCCGTGATACGTCGTGAAAAGCAGTTGCCCGATTTTTTCATCGTCGGACATTTTCTTCAGCGTCGCATCCACCCATTGCTGCGCCGCCGGCGTGAGTTTTTTCAGCGCGGATTTTCCCGAAGAAGTTTGCGCGGCACCTTGTGACGATTTTTTCGACGAGCTTTGGCTCTGCGAGCGAAGATTTTTGGCCATAAAAAATGTAAGTGGAAGCACGAGCAGGCACAGCACCGAGCGGCGTTTGCTCAAAGGTTTCTCCCGAAGCGACGCCCTGCTCTGACTTGTTGATAACACACGCAACTTGCGCGCACAACGCAGTTCGCTGCAGGGCGTTCCAGAATATCATTGCTTTCTGAAACGAAGACGCAGAAGTTTAGGAGGCCTGCTTGCGGCACAGAAAGTTTTCCACGGTTTTCTTTTTTATTTTTCCAGTCCTCCTTCTGCTTTCCTCACCCATCGAAATCTCAGCCGCGAAAAATCCTGTTAGAAAAGGGCGGCCCGGCCGCGTGCAAACCGGACTCGACGTTCTCGAAACGCAAAAATTCGCGCCCCTCAAGGGCAAGCACGTCGGACTCATCACGAATCACACCGGCCTCGACGCGCAGGAAAAAACGACGATCGACCGTCTGGCGCATGCCCCCGGCGTGCAGCTTGTGGCCCTCTTCTCTCCCGAGCACGGCCTCGCCGGAAAGATGGATGACAAGGTCACGTCGACCAAAGAACCGAGCACGGGATTGCCGGTTTACAGCTTGTACGGCGAAACGCGGCGGCCGACCGATGAAATGCTGAACGGAATTGACGCGCTCGTTTTCGATATTCAGGATGCCGGCGTCCGTTTTTACACCTACACGACCACCATGGGCTACTGCATAGAAGCGGCGGCGAAAAAGGGAATCGCGTTTTACGTGCTCGACCGGCCGAATCCCATCGGCGGTGAAATTGTCGAAGGGCCGATGCTGGACGACGACAAGCGTGAATTTGTCGCGTACTTTCCGCTGCCGGTGCGTTATGGACTGACGATCGGCGAACTCGCGCAACTTTACAACGTGGAGAATCATATCGGCGCCGACCTGCACGTGATTCAAATGAGGAATTGGCACCGGAACTATTTTTTTGAGAGCACAGGAATCCGCTGGGTGCCTCCTTCTCCGAATCTGCGGACGACCAAAGGCGCAATTTTGTATCCGGGATTGGAAATTCTGCAGAACGCGGGAGTTTCCGTGGGACGCGGGACGGAGACACCGTTTGAAGTTTTCGGTGCGCCGTGGATGAACGGGGAGGATGTTGCGTCGGCGCTGAACGCGAAACATTTGCCCGGATTGCGATTTGTTTCGCAGCCGCTGATTCCCGTGACTGGGCTATATGTAGGGCAGCGTTGCGGCGGCGTGGGCATAAAAATCGGAGAAAAATCCGCGGTGCGTTCGATGCGCATGGGTCTGGAGATTGCCGCGACGCTGAAGAAGATGTATCCAGACAAGATGGACTTGGCGAAAACGATGACGCTGCTCGGGAATGCCACGACTGTGCAGCTGTTGCAGGACGGCGTCGCGCCGGAAAAGATTGTTGCGGACTGGAAGGACGACCTCGCCGCGTACGAGGCCAAGCGCCGCAAGTATTTCTTGTACAAGTAGGCTTCCCAAATATTTTCATTTCCCATGAAAAATTCTTGAGCCCTTGGGTTCGCAGTGCTAGTTTGATTTTTGATGTTGGAAAAATCTGAACATTGGTATCTAAGTCCATCCTCTGGGGCGATTCTGTGTGCTGGCGTCACCGCGTTTTTATATGCGTTCGTTGCCCACAAGTTTCTGATGCTGTTTGTCCCAGCGGGTGCATTGTGGCTATTGGTCGTCATGGCTTTGCGGGATCGGTGGCGTCCCGCTGATTCCTTGATCCCAGGGCAGAGAAGGATGTTTCGCGGAATCATCACTGCCCTTGGGCTCACAATCTTTGTCTCAGCCTGGTATCTCATCGTTGCTCTCGATCCGTCGCTACGATAGTTCGATCGATTCGCAAGAGCACAGCCAGGAATGGCTGCGCTACCGGCCGTAGTACTACTAGACCGGCGGCTTTGTAGCCCCCGGCATTGCTTTGTGGTAGATTTCGCGCATGAGAGTTGTATCCCTCCTGCCGTCGGCCACGGAAATCCTGTTCGCGCTGGGATTCGACCGCGAAATTGTGGGCGTGAGCCACGAGTGCGACTTCCCGCCGCGCGCAAGGACCAAGACCATCGTGATTCATTCGCGCATTGATAAGGATGCCGGGCCGCTCGAAATTGACCGGCAGGTGCGGGAGTACGTCGCGCGCGGGGAGAGCGTGTACGCCGTGGACGCGGAAGCGCTGCAGGCGCTGGCGCCGGATTTGATTGTAACGCAGGATTTGTGCCACGTCTGCGCGGCGTCGCCGGACGATTTGGCGAGCGCGCTGGCGAAATTCGATTCGCGGCCGGAAGTGTTGTGCCTGAATCCGCAGGATTTTGGCGACGTGTGGCGCGACATTTTGTGGGTCGGCGAAGAGACGGGACGCGGCTGGCAAGCGGAGAAGCTGCTGCAGGATATTGGCAAGCGGCTCGGCGCGCTGCAGCAGGAGATTGCAGCTGCCGCCCAAGAAAAACGGGAGCACCCGCGCGTGGCGTTTTTGGAATGGTTGCAGCCGGTGTATGTGGGCGGGCATTGGGTCCCGGAGATGATTGCGTTTGCGGGCGGGCATGACGTGTTCGGCACGGCACGGACGCCGTCGTTCCGCGTGACGATGGATGAAGTGATTGCTGCTGCGCCGGACGTGGTGCTGATTGCGCCGTGCGGCTATACGGCGGCGCAAGCGAGCGAAGAGTTTCGCGGGATGAAGCTGCCCGAAGGCTGGTACGACATTCCCGCCGTGCGCAATGGCCAGGCGTATGCGCTGGAAGCGAACAGCTATTTTTCGCGTCCCGGGCCGCGGCTGGTGACCGGCCTCGAGATTCTGGCGAAGGTGCTGTATCCGAAAGTGAAAGTAAGCCGCGAAGCGGAAACGGCGATCCGGCCGCTGAGCGAAAAAGCGCAAACGGCAAGAGTTTAGTCGCCGTCTGTCCATTCGAGAGTTTGCAGTTGTAGGGTCGGCTTTCCGAAGCCGGCCTTTTTTCATCTTCGTAGCAACCTGATGCCGCGAATTCTCCGCTCGAGGTACCAGAACCCGATACCCCCTATATACCCTTTTTTTTCGTATCTGCTGATTCTGAAGGACTTTAAGTGGTTAAGTAACTAACAGGGAATGGGCGGAATTGCGCTTCGGATGGTTGTTGGTGCGGGTGAATGGTTGCGCGGAACGCCCGTCGGTTCGGATAACGTTCCGTCTGTCACCGAGTTTCCTTCAAACGACTTGAACTCCAAATGAAACGAAATCGATGCGGACTGCACCATTGAAGTAGACAGATCGACCGGGATGGACAACTAGGTTAAATGGGCCAATCAGTAGTTCAGCAAGTTTTTCATGGAGGTTCCCATGTCGAAGAAGTCCCCGCCATTGCCCCGCAGCCTATCTCTTGAGCCTCTTGCTCCTGAAGAGTTGCGTCGCAAATTTAAACTCCCTCCCGGAAAACGGCTGAGCGCGAAGTTCCCGAAGCGCTCGCTAGAGAGTGCCGCAGAAGCACGCGCAGCGCTGAGAAAATGGCAAGATGCCCAGCCGCTCCCCGCTCCGGTGCGCAACCCTGAAGTCCCCATAAAGTCTGTGCGCCTAAATCGACAAGTTCTCAAAAAACTGCATGCAGTTGCCCAGAGCGAAGTCGCGCCCGCAGAGATACTACGTCAGAAATTAACTGCGGACTCGCTCTTTGGAACGTTGCATTCAGCCCTAACGGGTTACGAGTTCATGAAGATGCAGGCGGAATACAAGCGGAGAAAGTCCGGACGAGGGCCTCTTGAAAAAACTGAGCAAGAATGGCGGCAGGTCGTGCAGGCAGCCCAAACGGCATACGCGGCGGCGGGCCTCTCGGGCATCACGGAAAAGGACCTCAGCTCCTTTGTAAAGGAACTCTCGGCGGACAAAGCCAGTCTGAACACCGTGATTCACCTTTCCGACACCGCAGTCCCTTCCGGTAAGGGAGCCGCATTGACACCGCGTTCTCGGGCCGTCGCTTCATTCGTTTCAGTGAACGACAAATTCATAGATGATTCAGGGCTATTGATCTCGATCAGAAATTTGTGTTCCAAACCCTTTTTTCAGGGACAATTCACGAAGCATTTTTCCTACTCGCTTTCATTGTCGGTGAATATTACATACTGGTGTCCCACGTGGACGAATCCATTTCGCACATGTACGAAGACCGTGACCCTCGCTGGTATATCGTTCAGTCTGGGAGTAGATGTTGGCTATGAAATCTCTTGCTGTGGAGCTACGGTCTGGGGGCAAGCGGGCGGTCAAGTCTGCGCAACCATCATCGGGATCTCAGTCTGCGCGAGCTGCACGGCTACAATCATAGGTGTCGCTGGCGTCAGCAGGACACCTGTAAGCTCCGGATGTCTCTACGGTCTCGGAATAAACGCTACTCTCAAGTGCAGTCTCTTTGGACAAACCATCCTCAACATCTCATACCCATTCGGATGGACGGTAGCAGGACCCTGTCCCCCCTTCGGTCTATGTCCCGGGGTGGTTGTGGCAAACCCAGGCTGAAGCAGGACATGCTAAAGAGACGTTTTGGAAGGAGAGATTCACGTTGCAACTCCCGCCCGGAGAATCGCTTGTCTGGGTAGCAGTATGCTGGCTCAGCGTGTGGCGGCTTACGGCGCTACTGGTCTATGACAACGGGCCCTTTGACCTACTAACGCATGTGCGCGTTGCTCTATCGAAGGCGAGACTACATCGCGTCATCACCTGCTTTCACTGCGCCGCAGTTTGGGTGAGCTTCGTGGTTGTGGGAATCATATACAAGCTGCATTGGAATTCGTTCCTCTTGGCAATAGGTGTTGCAGGGGCGGCCTCCATCACGGAGCGATTTCTTGGCGGCGGACCGCCGCCGGAGGATACAAATCATGGCTCCCACGTTTAGCGGATGCTGTGGACAGCCGGTCAGGCGCAAACATCGCATTGTATCCAAGGCTGTAGAGCTGCCTGCAAACCCCAGAGTGCCTCAAGGCGTCAAGTTGCTCTATTTGGGGAGCGGACTGCAGAGCTTGCGGGGGCAACAAAGTGGTTTGGTTTACCATGTTTCGGAGCGACGGCGATGGTTCATGGTATCCCCAGACGACGTGAATTTATTCCTACGACGGCGCGACGTAATCATCGCGCCTTGATTCAGAGCTACCTGAGGATTTGCCAGAGAAGCCAGATCAGGAGCGCCACGAGCACAAGAGTTCCGAGGCTCATGCCAAGGCATCGAAACTGGATTGGTTCGCTCTTCAGCCGTTCCACCTCACGCAAAATCTCGTCGCCGCCCGTGGGCAACTTGAGTCCTGGCTCTGCGTCTTCGGGCTTCTTATCGTCACTCATCATTGCCCCTCATCCTCTATTCACAGATTAGAGCAATAGAAACCCGAGTGCTGTCGTGATTTCCTAAGCTGCTGTATATCCCCACCACAGTAGGCTAGGCCCCGCTATTCCAATTTACCAGCGCCCATCGCCGTTGCAGGTTGATGATTAGCAAGGAGGAGTGGGCGAGTTGGTCGGGGAGTGGGGGCAGACGGGAAGTTTCCCCGCTCTGGTTCCCGGTCCATCGAAGGATGTTGCTGGTACTAGTTTTTGGGGACTAAGCATGGCGGGAAAGAATTGTTATCTCCGCAGCGCGGACGTAGTGATGCTAATCCGAATCAAGAGTCTAGAACCAGTCAAAACAATGATAACGGCCTACAACGTCTATGGAATCGGAGGAGAATTGAGCCGGATCAAAATGACTGCCAACACTCCGGTTCAAATAATGAAGCACGGGACAATTTCGCCGGATTTTGCGGGAACAATGAGATTGCAAGTACCAACGGGAAGCGGGAACGCTAACGCAGGATTGGTTAGCTTCAAATTTGAAGAGACAGATTTTTCAGTCGCAGTTCCGGTGCAAGGAGACATCTTGGACAAGGAAATCGCTGACCATTATCTAAAACCAGGTGACACCATCAGAGGATGGGCATTTTTTGAATATCCGTCATCGGCTTCGATGCCAGTAAGACTCACTCTAAAAATTAGAGACGATTTGGGCCATGCCTACTCTTTTGAAATACCGGACGAAGCTGGTAGTCCAGGCGGAGATTCGCTCCGCCGCGAGTTTGTTTTGAGTGGCCCCACAATGAATCTATCGTCGTGCACTCGTCTTGCTCATCCTGGGCCAGTGCAGTAAGGACTTTCCAATCGAGGTCGGCCCAGTGAGGTGGAAAGATTATTTCGAGTTCAGTTTTTCTTGGGCGAGTTTTTGGGCGCTGGTTAGGCCGCCGGCGGTGGGGACTCTGACGTCGGAGATGAAGTCTAAGCCGGTTTAGGCTTTGCCGTTTTTCTGGTGCGTTGGCGCACGTAGTGGAAGCGAATCAAGTAGATATTCTCGCCGTGACCGTGTTTTGCGATTTTGAGCAGGTCTAGTACACCAAGGAATCCGGATTCGCGGGCCAATTCTGGAGTGATATCCGGAAGTCCGATCGGTTCGATGGAGTCGACTTCAATCGCTCCTTCTTCCATTCTGTAGCGCTTGCCGACGGTGACGCGAGGGCTAAACCAGAAACGAACCGTACACGTGATTGCGCCGCGGCGGATGCCTTCCCTAAGGCGCTTGGTGAAGACCATGAGGGTTACAGTACCACGCGAAGAAGGGCGAGTAGAGAACGTCACTGCCCGCGAAACTCGCTGGCTTCTCGGCACGTCCAAATCAACACGGCGGAAAGCCGGCAGCACGATCGAATTTCCTACGGAGCGTCCATGTTGCCCTTCAAAAGAAAGTTGAACCTTGCAATCTTCGTTGCGGCTGCTTTGTTTCTAGTCCCATTCGCTCGCGGGCAAAAATCGGCGGAGGTTCTTCCTGCTCCGCTGCCCCCACAAATTTATACCGGCAAGAGAGTGTTCATTTCCAACGCCGGAGGTGACAGTAATTCCTTGTACAGCGGAGGACCTGACCGCCTCTACAATCAGTTCTACGCGGCTCTTCAGGGCTGGCGACGCTACCAGCTCGTCACCAACCCGGCGGAATCCGACTTAGTCCTTACCGTAAGTTTCAGCAATCCATTCACAGGCGAAAACTCTCCGACGGGAAATCAGCGTGTGGTAGGTGGCTCGGTGAGCGATCCGCAATTCCGGTTGACGATTATCGACCCCACAACGCGCGTCACCCTGTGGACCTTCACTGAACATGTGCAATCCGCCCTGTTGTCGGGCAATCGCGACAAAAACTTCGACCAAGCCCTCGACGCTTTGGTGAACGACCTCAAAAACGTAGCTGGCCAGCCAGCCGCCAAGGCCGGCTCCAACTGATTCATCAGGATTTATGGAGCGAGTGACTGGGAAGTTGCGCGGTTCAACGCTTCTGGTACGGGTGGAAGATGTAATCCTTCGCCTTCACGATCGTATGGCACGCGTGTCCGCAGTCTGAGGGGCTGGCGGGATCGGCCGTAAACTTATCCGATGCGGCTTCGTAGTTGAACAGCGCGTATCCCCATCCGCCGCTTTTCGGAAATCTCTTGCTGTCCTTTTCAATGACGAAAGCCTGCGTAAAGACGTCTGGCACATCCACCGCGAAGGGAGCCTCCTTGCTCTTCTTCGGCTTCCACTGGAGCTTCACGATCTTGGAACCATCCGGAAAAGGCTGGCCGTTGCCCGGAACGCCGGCCTTGTACGCATTGATCATGATCGGATTGGCCGCGATCACCTTGAGCACTTCCTCGGTCCGGGCGGAAGAGACCACCGACCAGTCCTCATATCCCTTGAAGTCGGAGAACTCGATTCCGCTCGGCGATTTCACCGAATATTTGTCCTGCGCGTAAACGCTCGTGGCAACGAGGACGGCGACCACTGCCATGGCTATCGCAATTGTGACCTTGTTCTTGCGCTCCATAACTGATCCTTCCATTTTGTCTGGCCATTTTGTCTGCTTGGCGGGGCACAGCATACCACACCCCACCTGACCCTAACTTCCGGCAGTCCGTTACTCAGGACGTATGCAAGCATATTCGCGCTTGAACTCTGCGTTCTGCCGATCAAAAGTTGGGGCCCAGTCTGCGGCACCCGGCATCTAATTCTTGAATCGGGGCGGCGATGTGAGAAGAGGTAGATAAACATGAAAGCGAAACCGCAGCTAGAGCAGTCCATGCTAGAGGAACAAATCCGTGCGGCCCTGAGCGCGCACTGGTACGCGTCCGCGGCTGGCGATGCAAACGCGGAACACGATATTTACGATGACGATGCCACTTGTGATTATCCCCAGTCGGGCGAGCGAATCCTCGGGAGGAGCAATTTGCAGGCCTTGCGGAGTCATCATCCCGGCAAGCCGGCAGGCTTCGAGGTCAAGCGGATTATCGGCAAAGGGGACCTCTGGATCACGGAATACACAATCACCTACCAGGGAAAAGTGGCATACACGGTGAGTATTATGGAGTTCCGCAACGGCAAGGTCGTCCACGAAACACAGTATTTCGCGGATCCCTTCGAGGCGCCAGCTTGGCGGAGGCAATGGGTTCAGCAGATGGCGTGACCATCGATATCAAAGAAGGGTGATCCCGAAAGCAGAAAGGCGAGCGACGATGGGCTCATCGGTCTTAGCAAGTTATGAGAAGTAGTTTTGAAATGACTCGGTCGAAAGTGGAGGGATAATTATGAAAATCGCAGTGATTGGCGGCAGCGGACTTATCGGATCAAGGCTCGTCACCAAGCTTCGTGAGCAGGGACACGAAGCGGTAGCGGCGTCGCCCAAATCGGGTGTCAACACCATCACCGGCGACGGACTGGCCGAAGCGCTGAAGGGCGCCTCGGTGGTCGTTGACGTAACGAACTCCCCTTCCTGGGAAGACGCGGCGGTGCTGGAGTTCTTCGAAACATCAACCCGGAACCAACTCGCCTATGAAGCGGCCGCAGGTGTCGCACATCATGTTGCGTTGTCCGTCGTGGGAACGGAACGTATGCTCGCAAGCGGTTTCTTCCGCGCAAAAATGGCTCAGGAGAACCTGATCAAAGCTTCCTCGATTCCTTACACAATTATCCGCGCGACGCAGTTCTTCGAATTCGTCAAGAGCATCATCGATTTTTCGACCGAGGGCAACAAAGTACGCCTGGCGGCTGGGCTCATACAGCCTATGGCGGCTGACGATGTCGCCAGTTTGGTAGGCCGGATCGCGACGGGCGCACCAGTGAATGGCACCGTTGAAATAGGCGGGCCAGAAAAGTTTCGTCTTGATGAACTCGGGCGGCAATTCCTGGCCGCACGAAAGGATCCGCGCGAAGTTGTCGCAGACACGAACGCGGGCTACTACGGCGTGAGGGTTAGCGAGAGGACACTGATTCCTGAAGATGACGCGCAACTCGGCGAGACGCGCTTCGAAACCTGGCTCAATCAGTCCGCAGAGCAAGCCCCTCGCTTGGCGTCAAAGGCTAGCCACTCTGCCGCTTGAAGCTGGCCGAAAGAGTGGCACGATATATCGTGCCCCTACATGAAAAAGAGAGGCGCTTGGGAAATCACAAGCGCCTCTTCACACCGCATCAAGATAAACCGTACCTCACTGGATCACCTCCTTCTCGGCAAATGCGCCGATATCGACAAGGTGTCGAATGGAGCGAGTATAACTCCGGATAGAAAAGAGGGCACGGCAATGTCGTGCCCCTACTTCGGATTCGTTATTTGGGATTGAGTTTTTCGTGGGCGAGTTTTTGGGCCGTCGTCAGCGCGTCCGCAGCGGGGACTTTGACGTCAGGTTCGACGCCGGTTCCTTCCCAGTTCGTTTTGGAGATGGGGTTGATGGCGCGAGCGAACGGAACGCCGATCATGAAGTGATCGTCGATTCGGTGGCCCGAGACCGGATGGGCGCCTCCGCCGGTCTTTTCACCGATGAGCGTGGCGCGCTTCAAATTCTTCAGGTTGTAGCAGAACTCTTCGCCGCCGGAGAACGTGTCGCTTGACGTGAGGACGTAGACCGGCTTGCCGCCCAAAAGTTTTCCCGGCACGTACGGTAGCGTCCAATATTGATGCGTGACGTCGCCTTTGCGCTCCCAGAGATCGTTCAGGTGAGTAGGCTCGTCGAATAAATAGGTAGAGATAAACGCGACCATCTTCGGATCGCCACCGCCGTTTTCGCGCAGGTCAAAAATAATCGCGTCCACATTGGCGAGGAAATTCATGGCGGCGACAGCGGTGGGCCCGCAAACGTCCGGGTCGGCGAAGAAATTAAATTTGACATAGCCGACGTTTCCTTCCATGTGCTCGACTTTCGAAAAGCCGCAATTCATGCGCTCCATGTCTTTGTGATAGCGCGCGACTTCCTCGGGGCTGGGCTTGGCGTCGGCGGGGCGTTCGGGCATTTTTACGGCGCTGTAATTTACGTGCAGGTGCTTGTCGTGGCTGACTGCCTGAAAATCGTCGGTCAGGCGCGTGGCGAAAACCTTGCCGTCAGTGATGGAGTCGTAGTCGCCGTGCTTCTGTTTGGCGCGAACGGAGTCTTCCATCTTTTTGGCGACGTCGGGAAAAACGTAGAACTCGTTGAGATTCTTGATGGCGCCGTCAATGACGCTGGTGCGCGTGGCGGCGTCGATTTTGAAGGTGAGTTCGGAGAGGTTGGCGTCCGGGGGAAGCGCTTGCAGGCCGAACTCGACGACTTCGGCCGGATCGGCGTCCTTGACGTCGAGATTGCCGATGGCTTTGGTGTCGCTGTTGCGTTCCTTGACGAGGAATTCGATGTGGAGGCGATCGCTTTTGAGGATTTGCAATAGTTCGAAGCCGCCGGTCATGCCGCGGAAGGACATCATGCGGTCGGCGGAGTTTTTAGGCTCGTATTTGTGGCAGTAGGCTTCCATCTGCGCCTTGTCGCCGCTGTTAAAGGCGGTGAGCCAGGCCTGGAGCGTTTGTCCCGCGGGTCCGGTAGGGATAGACGCCTGCGGCGATGCGGTTGCGAGGCTCAGAATCAGAACGAAACCCAGAATCGGGACGAACAAGGTTCGGTAGGACACAAGCGCCTCCTGGATTGTCTTACTTATGAGGACGTACCCGAGACATCTGGCATTAGACACCACGGGTATGGAATTTGTCGCCTTTGAAACGATGAATCGAGTCCTGATGTCGGGGACTGAATCCGTTTAGACGGCAAGAACGGCTAGTTGCCGCCGCCGATGATATGAGGATCGAACAACTTGCCGTCCACTACGATTCCGTAGTCATAAATCGTCGTATTAGTAGTGGAGATGATTGGGCCTGCCGTAGGTTTCTGATTGTCAATCTCTTTGCAGCCGCTCTGAAACGGGCAGCCGTTTTTGAAAAACACCGTAAAGACGTGATTGTTAGCGTTCCAGGTGACTTTGTTGCCGGGGCAGACATAAGCGTCCGGAGTATCCACGCCCGTATCCGTTACGTTTATCGTAGTCCTGCAGGCAAATTTAACCTGAATATACTGAACCTTTTCTTCACTGCAACTGGTCGGAAATGTTAGAGACACGAACAGAACGCACAGGCCCGCAATACTAAGAACGATTCGATAAAAAGACATGCAGCCTCCTATTTTTCTAGTGAGTTTGCCCCGGGGTGGTCACCATGGATAAGAACGAGAAAGCGCGGATTGCCGCTGAGGGCGGCAAAGTTCGGAGTGTCGCGAATCGTTGCCGGCGCGATCCCCAAAGAAGCGGCCTTTTCTAATGCATTTAGCGTGCGCGTGCTGTCTCCGAGTTGCTGATATGCAATCGCCGAGGCCAGCAGAACATCCGGGCTCTTGGGCTGAAGGCGCAGCGCAGCGTTGATTTTGTCGAGAGCCGGCTTTTTTTCGCCGCGCATGGCGTGGTATTGGCCGAGATATGCCAGGAGCTGCGCGTCGCGAGGATTGTGCCGCAAATTTTCTTCTCCCAAAGTTATGGCCGAGCCATACGCGCTTGCCGCCTCGGGACGCCGCCCAGGTGTCCAGTAGTAGGCATCGCCAAGATTGCCCCATAGCTCATAGTTCTTGGAATCAAGCTTCACAGCTTGTTCAAAATCCGTCGCAGACTCTGCGAACCGCCGCATCTGAAAGTGAGCTGTGCCGAGATTGGAGTGTGCGAGGGCTGTGGGCCGAATACTCAAGGAGCGCTCAAAGAACGGAATGGCCTCGGCGTACTTGCCTTGAAAGACGCGCACACCGCCAAGGTTAGAAAAGCCGATGAAACTGTCCGGCGCGAGCGAAGTTACTTGACTGAACATCGTGGCGGCTTCGTCGTAGCGCGCGTGAGACATGTAAAAGTTTCCGAGCCAGTTGTAGGTGGCCCAATAAGCTGGCCGCACGGCGATGGCTTGTTTGTAGAGCCTCTCAGCCTCTTCAAGACGGCCTAGCTTTTCATAAGCCGTCGCGAGTCCGAAATAAGCATCGTCGCTGCCGGGATCGAGATCGAGAGCCCGGCGATACTGCTCGGCGGCCTTCTCGTAACTGCCTTGAGACGTAAGAGCGCGGCCGAGACAAGAATGGGCCGCGGCAAGATTTGGGTTTAGTTGAGAAGCCTTCTGACAGTTGGACAGCGTCGCGTCGAACCATTGATGATCGTGCGTCAACTGGAATTTCCGCCAATAGGCTTCACCGAGCCCGGCGGTGGCGGCGGCGTAATTCGGATCTTTTTCGAGCGCTCTCGCAAAAAGGGTGATGGCGCTTTCTACTTTCTCGGGCACGACGTAATCCTGGAGATAGCCGCGCCCCTGAGTATAAAAATCGAGCGCCGCGGGTTCCGTGGTTCCGTGGGAAGCGAAAGTCTGTTTTTCTTGCGGCGCGAGTTGCAACGCAAGGGCGGCGGCAACTTTTTCAAAAACCTGATCCTGTAAAGCAAAAGGGTCCGTCTGGGAGGCTGTGATGGTGCCGCTGCGGACTTGTTGATGAGAACGTGCGTCCACGAGAGCATAGTTCACACGCACGTTGTCTGAGGCCCGTTGAATGTTCAAGACGAGCACCAGGTTGACTCCAAATTGCTCGCGAGCGCCATCAACGGTCGTCACTCTTTTTTCGATCGTGGAATTCATGGGAATGACGGACAGAGGATGACGCGTACTGAGCTCGCCGAGACGCGAGTTGAGAGTTTCCACGAGGCCAGTATCGAAGGCAGATTGCGCTGGATCGCCATTCTTGGCGGGAGGCAACACGCCCAGCACGACGCGCGCGGGCATGGGGTCAAGGAATTTTGCATCCGGGGAGGGTTTGCCGTTGCGAATCACCAGTGTCCCGACTGCAGCTAGCGCAATGAGCGACAGGACAATGAGCGCCGGACGCGACCAGGCTTTCGGCGGCACAACCCCTCGGTCTGGGGAAAGATCGATCGCTTCCAGGGCCGCGCGAACTTCTCCTGCCCGGCGGTACCGGCGCTCCGGCTCTTTTTCCAGGCACCGCGAAACCACGGTTTTCAACCCGGCAGGCACATTTGGCGGGAGCGACCGGGGCGGGTCACGAAGGATTGAATTACAGAGGAGAAAAAGAGTGGCGCCTTGGAATGGATGTGTCCCGCTAATCATTTCGTAGAGAACTACGCCGAAGGACCAAATGTCCGTTCGGGCGGAAGCTTCGCGACCTTCAATTTGTTCGGGAGCCATGTAGGGGAATGTTCCGCCGCCGTGCGCGTCGCCGCCTTCGGCAGAAGCCGTCTCCATGGTCTTGCGATCGAATTCCACAGGATTGCCGCGTCGCGCCAAACCAAAATCGAGAATCTTTGCGTCTCCTTGCGGCGTCACGATGATGTTGGATGGTTTTAGATCGCCGTGAATTACTCCTTTTTCGTGAGCGTGGGCAAGGGCCGCGCTGATTTGCGAGCTGTAACGGAGGACCTTTTCCATCGGCAAGGGGCCTTGATGAAGCAGCTCCGAGAGAGTCTGGCCCTCGACATACTCCATGGCGATAAACACTTCGCCGGCGTCTTCTCCTACTTCGTAGATCGTGCAGATGTTTGGATGATTCAGGGCGGAAGCGGTGCGCGCCTCTTGCTTGAGACGTTCATGGACCTTTTCCGTGTGGGCCACGGATTCAGGAAGAAACTTGAGGGCCACGGCGCGATGAAGCGTGGTATCTTCCGCTCTATAGACCGCGCCCATGCCGCCACTGCCAAGCGTTCCGAGAATACGGTAGTGAGAGATAAGCTGGGCTGGCATGGCTAAAACGCCGGGAGGGAAAGACTTCACGATTCGGTTACGTACACCGGTTGAATCGCATCTTATGTCGCAAGCAATTTCAAAGTCAACGCAAGTTTCGCTGCGGTTCGGTGTATCTCGGCTAGAAAAGAGCTTGCGGGCTGTGACGGGGCGTAACGGCACGGCATCCAACCGAGCAGTCTGCCTGGGGTAGGGCGGGCGATCCTTAGAAGAGGTGATGCAATGAGCGTTTATAGCGGAAAAGAGATGGCGGCTGCGTTTCGGACGGTGCGGAAGAACACCATTCAGATTGCAGAGGACATTCCAGAAGACAAATACAATTTTGTGCCTGCGCCGGGAGTGAAGCCGGTCGCGAAGCAGCTGGCGCATATCGCGACGGTGACTCTGCTCTGGCCGGAGACTGTGAAGGACGGGATCACGACGCTGGTGGGATTTGATTTCATGAGTTTGCGCGAGCGACTGCAAGCAGAAGAAGAGAAGCTGCGGACCAAAGCAGAGCTTGTGGGGTATTTGCGGAGCGAAGGGGAGAAGTTTGCGGCGTGGCTGGAGACGCTAACACCGGAATTCTTGGCGGTGGAGGTGATTGATGGAGATGGAAAGACGGTGAAGACACGGTTCGAGCGAGTTCTCGGCGCGAAAGAGCATGAGATGCATCATCGCGGGCAGTTGATGCTGATTGAGAGGCAGCTGGGGATTGTGCCCCACTTGACGCGGCAGGGCGAAGAACGGATGAAGCAGCTGCGGGCGGCGAAGGCGTAAGGATTTGTTGCAGTGGCTGGCGGAAGAACCAAGCTTTTCAAACCCTGTCCGCCACCCTTGAAAGGGTCTTGAACATGAGGAGCCTAATGTTGGAAGACCCTTTCCTGCCAGTACACGTGTAATGCCCTAATATCTCTTGCGAAGGGCAGGACATCACGAGAAGCACAGAAAGATTCCGCCGATCAGAACCAGGTTGAAACTCGAATGCGCAACCATAGCGGTCCACAAGGAACCGCTCCGCAGGCGGCACACCGTAAACGCGTAGCTTGTGGCTGCCATCAAGAGAACCATAAGTGAGCCGCAAACGAATCGCAGATGAATCCCCGTCGAATCTCGCGATATTCCATGATGAAGCAAGTGGACCAAACCAAAGCTAAATGAGTTCACGGCGGTTGCGACGCCGGCGTTCCAGCGTTGCGTGAACGCGTACTGCACGACTCCGCGAAACAGGATCTCCTCACCGATAGGGCTGAAGATCATGGCTGGCAAGGCGATCATGGCAAACAGAATGGGGCTGGGCATCGAGCCGCGCAGATCATGGAGACGAAAGCTGTCGCGGATACTGACGTCCCAGTTCTCCGGCGATTGCCCGAACAACGCGAGGCCTAGCGCGAAGAAAGCTAGGGCACAAGCCGCGCCCGCCAATGCGCTCCAGAATAAGGCTGTTGCCACCTTGCTTTGCTTGCGCAGTCCGATTTCACGCCTGCCCGCGCGAGTTAAAAAGACGTAAGGGAGTGCCCACATAGCCAAAAATTGGAGTAGGAGCAACGGGCGAGCTGCCGGCGGTCCCAGCGTTGCATAGGCCCGCGCGCAAGTCAGGACCACGACCACTAGCACGGACGCCAGCCACGGAGAGCGTATTGTTAGGCTCCAGGGAGGGCGGACAAATGCGATTCGGGGTTCAGGGAGCTCCGTCATACAGTGGCTGGTTTGCGCTGCCAATAGCGGAAGAAAGGCAAGCCGAGAAGAATGAGGAGGAGGCCGATCGAGGAGCGGCCGGGATTTTGGAAGAGGACGCTGATGGTAAGAGCGAGCGCGCCGGCGACGAAGACTCCAGGGACGATCGGATAGCCCGGGCAGCGGTAGGGACGATCCATGTTCGGCTCGGTTTTGCGCAGGCGAAATAGGGAGACAACGGCGAGGCCGTAGAAAATCCAGGTCGCAAAGATAAAAAGGTTGGTGAGCTCTTCGAACGTTCCAGTGAGCGCCATGAGGCTTGTCAGCACACCCTGAAAAATCAAAGCGCGACTGGGAGTCAGGAATTTGGGATGAATGCCGTCGGCAACTTTGAAGAAAACTCTGTCGCGCGCCATGGCGTAAGGAACGCGCGCGCCACTGAGGACGGAAGAATTAAGCGAGCCGATGGCGGAAATGACCATGGCCAGAGTGATCCAAATGGCTGCGCCGCGTCCGGAGACGCGTCCGACAACGTCGGAAGCTATGTGTGAGGAAGCAGCAACGTCAGAAAAAGGAAGAACGCGAAGGCAAGCGGCGCTGAAGAGTAGATAAATGATTGCGACGAGGCCCACGCCGCCGACGAGCGCGCGTGGGAAATTTTTCTGCGGGTCTTTCACTTCAGAGCCGACCAAGTTCAAATCTTCCCAGCCGTCGTAAGCCCAAAGAGCTGCGGCGAGCGCGGCCAGGAATGCGGTCAGCAAGCCGCCGTTGACAGCGGCCGGCCAATACGGGTCAGCGCCATGCGCGGCGCTGGGCGCAAGAAGGGCCACGCCAATGACAAGCAAAACAGAAAATATTTTTATGAAGGTGAGAAAGACTTGTACGGCGCCGCCGAATTTGACGCCGATGTAATTGATACCGGTCATGACGATGAGCCAGACGACGGCAAGCGGTTGCGCCCAGGTGAAAACGAAATCGTAAGGCTTATACCAGTGCGTGAGGCCGGGAATGGCGATGTGCAACGTAAAGATGGGCGCGCCGATGCTTGGCAAAAGAAACGAAAGAAAACGCACGCCGCCGGCGGCAATGGAGGCTGCGGAAGCGGGACGGCCGACGATGGAATGCATCCATCCAAAAAGAAAACCCCACGTTGGGCCGAGGCCGCGGCGGAGATAGGCGTATTCGCCGCCGGCTTCGGGAATCGCCGCACCTAGTTCCGCGTAGGACAGTGCCCCGAAGATGGAAAGTATCGCGCCGACAATCCACGCCGCGAAAACGACCGCGACGCTTTGGCCTTCGCGCGCCATTTGCGCCGGCTTCAAGAAAATTCCGGTGCCGATCATGGTGCCGACAACGATGGCGGCGGAAGCCCACGGGCCGAGTTCCCGGACGAGCTCGAGGCGCTTTTCGGACGCGGGCGCGTTCATGCAGAGCGCTCCGCTGCATGGGCTGGAAGGATTCTGCTCATCAGGCTGCCGACAAGAAATGTAACAGTAGAACCGATGAGGACATACCACGTAAATGCAACGGGTGTGAATCGCCAAACAGAAAGGATGACGGCGAGGCCCGCGAACATGCCGATGGTTGCGCCAGTGGCAGTGGCTTTCCAATCGAGCGTGCCGAGAAGGAAGAGGCCGAGAAGGCTGCCGAAGGGAAGCGAAGCGACAGTGAGGCCGGCTTCGAGCAGCGGCCCCCAGGAGACGAGGCCAAAGCCGATGAGCACTGCGCCCCAGACGAGCGTCATACGGCGCGAGAGACGAAGAAATTTTGCGGGATCGGTTTGATGGCCACTGAGGCGGGAAAAATCGAGAACCGTGCTCGCGGCAAGAGAGTTGAGCGAGCCACTGGCATTGGACATGGCGACCGCGAGAATCGAAGCGAGCAAGATTCCCGCGAGGCCGGTGGGCATTTCGCGCACGAGAAATGTGGGCAGGATGGCGTCAGCGCGCTGTCCCGCGGCAAGAAGCGGAGTGTGCTGCGAAAAAACGAAGAGAAGAACGCCGACGAGGAGGAAAAGAGTGAATTGGAAAAGCACGATGAAGCCGCTGGCGATAAGCGCGGCGCGGCTGTCGCGCTCGTTTTTTGCGGCGAGCAGGCGCTGCACGATGGTTTGGTCCGTGCCATGACTAGCCATCGTGAGAAACGCGCCGCCGATGAGGCCGGACCAGAACGTGTATTTGGTCGCGAGGCCGAACGAAAAATCGAAGAGCTGAAGCTTGTGGCCAGAAACAGCGGCGACTTGCGCGACTTCATTCCAGCCGCCGGGGATGCGGTGAAGGAGAAAGAAAAACGTAATGGCGCTGCCCGCGAGATAAAGAAGGAGCTGCGCGACATCAGTCCAGATGACGGCCTTCATGCCGCCTTCGAACGTATAGACGATGGTCAGCGCGATAACGATAAAAACGGCGAGGCGCTCCGACGTGCCGAGGACAACGCTGACAACCAGTGCGATGGCCGCGACGCGAACGCCCTCCGCAATGGCGCGTGTGACGAGGAAAGTGGACGCGGCGAGCGAGCGCATACGCGGGCCAAACCGTTTTTCGATAAGCGCGTACGCAGTAAAAAATTCGCCGCGGAAATAGCCGGGCAGTAAAAGCAGAACAATGAGAATGCGCCCGATGAGATAGCCAAAGACAAGTTGAAGAAACGTGAGATTGCCGCCGTAAGCGATGGCGGGAGTGCCGATGATCGTGAGCGTGGAAGTTTCCGTAGCGACGATCGAGAAAGCGATGGCCCACCAGGGCGCGGAACGTCCGCCAAGAAAATAATCGCGAACGTTTTGCTGGCCGCGGCGGAAATAGATGCCGAGTGCGGTGACGGCGAAAAGATAAGCGAGAACGATAGCGAGGTCGAGGGGATGAATGCGCATGAAGTGCGACGAGGATAGAGGCGGAAGGAGGCAGGCGTCAAGGATGACAACAATCTCGATTTGAGTGGATGAAGCCGAGTGTTGTGCTCAAGTATGCTTTGGGAATGCGGATCGGAATGGGGCTGGATGGCGGCGGTACGAAGACGGATTGCCTGTTGATGGATGACGGCGGAAGAATGCTGGGGCGTGGGCGCGGCGGTGCTTCGAACCCGTCGCGCATTGGAGTTGAAGCGGCGGCGCAAGGTGTAAAGGAAGCGGCGACGGCAGCTTTGCAGAACGCTGCATTGGGAATAGCTCAAGTGACGGACGTTTGCGCTGGCCTCGCGGGAGTTGCTGCGCCGGAAAGAGCCGCCGCGATGAGGGAATTACTCGGCGGATTTTTTGCCGGAGCGAGGTTTGAGTTGTGCACGGATTTGGATTTGGCCCTGGGAGCAACCGGTGCACGAGCTGCGATTGTTTTGGTGGCGGGAACGGGCTCGGCGGCGATTGGACGCGATGAGGCGGGACGAATCGCGCGATCGGGCGGATATGGACCAAAAAAGAGCGACGAGGGAAGCGCATTCGCAATCGGAAAGAGCGCTGTAAGTGCCGTTGCGAATGCGACGAGCGAAGAAGCGAAGAATTTGCGTGCAAGAATCTCGAAGATGCTTGGAGTGGATTCTCTGGAGAAATTTACTGGGCTAGAGGGCGCGGAAGCGGATGAAATTTATCCACGGGTTTTTCCAGTAGTTGCGAATGCAGCAGATGAGAGAAACGAGATTGCGAGAAAATTGTTGCGCGACGCGACGGAGAATTTGGCGGGATTTGTTGCTTGTGTCCAAGAAGAATTGGGATTGAGCGGCAGGGAATTCGCGCTAGGCAAAACGGGCGGAATGATCGGGCGGTCAAATTATTTTGACGTGACGCTGGACAGCGGGCTGCAGCGAATTGCGCCACGAGCGAAGCTGGAAATCCTGAGCACGCCACTCGTGGAAGTCGCGGCGCGGCGGGCCTTGAGCTTATGAGTGAAACAGACGAGCCAAAAGAGCGGAAGGCTCAAGGCACGGAGTTCGAAGAACGCTTGCGAGAGGGTTCACCGCAGGCGCTGCGCGAATTGGTGCAGAGTCCTACTCTCAATGAAGAACAGGTTGCGCTGCTCCTTTCGCGAAAAGACTTGCCGGGCGAATTGATCGAAGAGATTGCGCAGCGAAGGTCGCTCTTGAAAAACTATGCCGTGAAAAAAGCGCTCGTGCTGCATCCGCACACGCCCCGGCTGGTGAGCATGCGAATGTTGCGCGATTTATATTTGATGGACTTGGTGCAGCTAACTTTAACGCCGGGCGCCCTGGCCGAGTTAAAGAGAAACGCGGAGGAACAATTAATCGCGCGGCTGCCGCAGTTGCCTCTGGGACAGAAAATTACGCTGGCGCGTCGCGGCCCCGGGCGAGTGGCGGGCGCCCTATTGGCCGAAGGACACGAGAATGTGTTGAGCGTAGTCCTGGACAATTCGAACTTGACCGAAGCGCACGTGTTGAAGGCGCTTTCCCGGCCGAAGATTGCGCCGCACGTGGTGGAAGCCGTTTCGAAGCACGCGAAATGGTCGCACAGTTACAATGTGCGGCTGGCGCTGGTGCGGCAGCCGGCGACAACGCTCTCAACAGTACTCGCGTATTTGCCGGAGCTGACGGTTTCGGATTTGAAGGAGCTGACCGCGCCGGGAATCGTTCCAGAAAATATCCGCCGCTATTTGCAGGCGGAAATTCAGCGGCGGTTGCGGAAGGGAAATGAACCGCATACGGAATAGCAAGAAAAGTGAGCACGCGAAACGCCGAGTAGTACCTTCTGGTGGCGTTTCCGGCAATAGAGGGAACAAAACAAAGACACACGGCGTCGTATAGCAATGAAGGAAATGAGAGTATTGTTTGAAAGAAGAAGCGGCGTTATCGCCCGTGCGCTGCGGCTTGGGAACCCAGGCAGAGGGATTCACCAGCTTTATGGGCAGTGGGGATCAGGGAGTCCGCCGATTCGAGCGCCGCTGGGCGCCTCGATACCGCTTTCGCGCCGACCTCGAAATCGAATGGGGCTCCACGGTGTTGCGCGCGAGTACGCGAGACATCAGCTCGAGCGGAATGTTTATCGAATCCGCCGATCCGCTTTGGGTGGGGGCCGGATTTTCCGCGCAATTGACGCTCGACAAGCCGGTAAAATTGAACTGTTTTGTGAAGCGGGTCGAGCCCGGGCGCGGAATGGGCGTGTCCATAGCGCCGGCCGAAGAGCAGCATCAAGAGGCGTTTCAAGAGCTCATCAATCATCTTTCGGGAAATCAGCCCTGACAACGCGGTATTCTTTTTGTGATGACTAGGTGTCTTGATTGTGGAGCGGTGCGTGAATCGGATCAGTGTTCCGCGTGCGGCCTTACGACCGCCGCCGCCGAATTGGTATTCCGCAGAAGATTGATTTACCAGACGCTGATTTTTCTTGCCGGTTCGCTGTTCTTTCCCTATGTGAGCCAGGTATTTCCTCCGCTGGATCTGGATTTGATGCTGGTGTTTTTTGGAGTGCTGTTTTTTATTGCGCTGACTTTGGCGGTGATTCTGGATCGCCTGGCGCGGCAACATGCGGAAATTGAGGCGCTGAAAAGGATTTTCAGCGGATTTGTGCCGCTGCCGTGGATTTTGACAATCATTTTATTCGTGAACGGGAAATTCGACAGCCCGAAAAATATCGAATACATCCCCGCGACAGTGCGGGCCACGTTCTACATGAAGGGAATTGTACGCGGGAGCCGGAGGTTGGTGGTCGAGTCGTGGAGGCCGGGAAGAAAGGTAGAAAGATTGGCGGTCGAAGCGGATGACTTCGATCGCTTTCGTGTAGGCGATGCGCTGGAAGTGGCGATTGAGCCGGGGGTTGCCGGAATACCGTGGATTTACGGGGTCTATCGAAAAGGGCCGGCGCGGCCATAGCACCAAATAAAAGCATCAGTAAAGGGGAGTGCCGTTGGCCTTGAGCGGAGTCTGAATGTCCAGGTAGTTGCCCTTCTCCCCGAAGCGAAAACGAAGGCGGCGAAGGTAGCCGACGTCGCGTTCGCGCCAATCGGTAATGTCCGCAGGCTGGCCGGGACTCTCTTCCAGTGAGAATTCGATATCTTCGCCCTTGACGACAATTTTATCCGGATCAACGTCGAAAACTTGCTGAGTGTTGCGGTCAATCAGCAGATAGCGTTTCCAAAGGCGAAGTAGCAGAACGCCGCGCTTCGAGGAGTAATAAAGATTCCAGGATTTCGGAGCGTCTTCATTGTAATGAACGATGGCGAAAGGCACGGCCTTCCAGAGATTCTTTGTTTTGGGCGGAGATTGCGCAGAGGCGAAGTTACTGGCGCTGAGAGAAACCGCAGCAACGGAGAGAAAAAGAGCCGCGAAATTGGAGCGGAGCGAATTCATAGCGCCATTCTGAGTCTACGATGCGCGCAACTAAGCGGCAAGCAAGAGCGCTTTGAGGCCGTGGGTCGGTTGAATTTTTTGGCCCGTGACACAACGGGGCTCGGGGTTTGTACTTACAAACCCCGAACTGAATGAGATAAAAATTCAAACTGACCCACCACTCGCTTTGAAGAGAGTCCGGGGAAGGTATAATGCGAGCCGATGAAATTTGCCGGCCGACTCCTCAAACGCGCGTTGAAAATGTTCCGGCGCGTGTTCCCGCGCTGCAGCATGATTTCCCAGGCCATCGCATTCAATCTCTTTCTGGCGTTCTTCCCGACATTGCTCCTGGTTGTTGCCATTGCGACGAGTCCCCTCGGCAGCCGCACCAACATGCTGGACATGATTACGGATTTCACGCGCTATTTACCGCCGGGAAGCCGCCAAATCGTTTCGGAATTTTTGATCCGGCGCGCGCCGCAAGCGTGGAAATGGGCCGTCGTGGGATGGGCGGGAACGTTGCTGGCAGGCTCCCAGGTCATGAAACTGATCATGGAAGGCATTCATACGATTTACGGCGATACGGAGAAGCCGGGTTTTTTGCACCGGCAATGGCGTGGATTGCTCTTGCTGATGGCTACGATCGCGCCGTTAATGGCTGCTTCGATTTTGGGCGTGCTGGGCCGTCCGCTGCGCAATTGGCTGGCGCGTGAGCTTGGACCAACCCATCCTTTCCACGGATTGTGGCCAGTCTTTTTCCCGCTTGCGGCGATTGTGCTTTCGCTGGTCGCACTGACGGTGATTTACCGCTTTGCACGCCCGCAAGAGAACAGCCTGCGAAACGTATTGCCGGGGGCGACTGTTGCGACATTGCTCTGGTGGTTTGTAGACGTGATCTTTGGGTTTTACGTGCGAAGGGTTCCTTATTCGATCGTCTATGGCGGATTGGCCGCCGTGATTGGTCTGATGATCTGGATGCAATTGTCCGCCGTCGTTGTCTTCCTCGGCGCGGCCTGGAATGCCGAACTGGCCGAAGCGCGGGCTGGCGCCCGGAACGGTCGTTGAATAGCCTGATGCGAAGGCGTATATTCCTCAGAACGAAGTGTGCCCACCAGGGCTAACCAGGGACTCACCCACCTGGGGCGTATTCCGGTGCGGTTGGAAGGCGGCCGACGTCAAGCCGCAGCCGGCACGAAGGAAGGTACGTCCTGCCAAAGCGAATCTATTGTCACGTAAAACGATATTGCCCAACTCTGGCTTTGGGGTTGGCGCTTGCATGGACAGCCGCCGCGCAAAACGCTTCGGATGGAAGTCCTGCGCAAAGTCAAACCGCTTCTAGTCCTGCTCCGGCAACTCAAGGCCAGAAGAGCGCGGAAGTGGCGACACACGATACCCCGGCGACATTCAAAGTTCGCGTGAATTTGGTTTTGGTAAGGGTGGTGGTGCGCGATGAAAAAGGAAACGTGGTCGAGAATCTGCACCGCGAAGACTTTGCGGTGGCAGACGGCCGCAAGCCGCAGGTGATTTCCTCTTTTAACGTGGAGACTCCGGCGGCGAGAGCGATGCCCGTGACGACCGCAGCCGGCAGCAGCGCCGAAGCGGCTGGCACGCCTCCCAGCGGCCCCGTGCCCGCCGTTCCGCAGCGATTCGTAAGCATTCTTTATGACGACGTGCACATGATGATGGAGGATGCGGTAACGGTTCGCGCCGCCACCACGAAATTGTTTGGCGCACTGGCGGCAACGGACCGCGTGGGAATTTTTACGACCTCCGGGCAAACAACGCAGGATTTTACAAGCGACCAGGAAGCCGTCAAGCGCGCACTCAATGGAATTATTCCGAAACCTCTCTTCGGCCATATGACCGGAGGGGGAGACTGCCCGGACATCAGCTACTTCCAGGCCGACTTGATCATGAACAAAAACGACCAGCAGGCGATGGATGCCGCTGTGGTGGAAACGATCGATTGCGCGTTTAACGGGGACACGTCGAAGGCGGCGATGGCCCGGCAAATTGCTGCAAGCGCGGCGGCACGCGCATTGACCAACGGCGACGCGGAGTCGGAATTTGCGTACAGGCACATTGAAGATGCCTTGCGAAGGCTGGCGGCAATGCCGGGGCAGCGGGTAATGGTCTTTGTTTCTCCCGGATTTATTCTTGCCCAATTGTTTACAGAGGCCTCCGGAATCATCGATCGCGCCACGCGGACGAACATCGTGATTGATACCATTGACGCGCGAGGGCTCTACACACCGGACGTGATGGGTGACATCGCAAACCCGCCCGGAGGACTGACATCGAGAGCCGCCGGAATAAAATCTTTGTACCGCACGACAGCGCAAGCGGCGCAGTCAGAAATTCTGGATGAACTTGCCGCGGGCACTGGCGGAACTTATTTCCACAATCGAAATGACCTGGATGTGGGACTGCGGCAAGCCGTGGCCGCTCCTGCTGTTTCCTACGTTCTCGGATTTTCGCCTCAAAATCTGAAGCTGAATGGCGCATACCACACGCTGAAGGTGACACTTATCGGCAAGCAGAAGTACAGCGTGCAGGCGCGCCGTGGTTACTTCGCCCCACGCAAAGCACAAGACCCTGTGGAAACGGCGAAGCAGGAAATTCAGGAAGCGATTTTTTCGCAGGACGAAATCGGCGACCTTCCCGTGGATCTACAAACGCAGTTTTTCAAACCGGATCCTTCGCAGGCGAAGCTCTCCGTCCTGGCGCACCTGGACTTGAAATCCGTGCGTTTTCGAAAGGCGGAAGGAAGGAACCTGAATGACATCACTTTGGCCACTGCAATTTTTGATGAAAATGGAAATCTTGTGACCGGTGGAGAAAAAATTGTCGAGATGCGCTTGCTGGATGGAACAAGGGAGCGGCTGGAACGGTCTGGGATCAACGTGAAATCGAGTTTCGATGTAAAACCGGGATCGTACCTCGTGCGGTTGGTTGTAAGGGATGCGGAAGGCGAGCAGATGGCCGCGAAGAACGGGGCGGTAGTCATTCCGAATTAGTTGTGGTGGTTGCCGACGGAGGGTCTCATGAACAGGAAAATTCACGAAGGAAAAACAACCAGGTTGGGCGTGAGATTGTGTGTTGTGGCGCTGGGAGTATGCGCGCTCGCGGGAAGAGGAAGCGCACAGGAGCCGCAGCAACCGCCGCCCGCTCCAGCAGCTCCGACTGCGACGCAAGGACAAGCGCCAGCAGGAGGAGATGTAGTTGCCTCAGGTGTGGTTATTAAGAGGGAATCGAAACTCGTGTTGGTCGACGCCGTGGTCACAGACAAGAAAGGGAAATACATCCGGGATTTGACGCAGGGCGACTTCAAAGTTTACGAGGACAACAAAGAGCAGGCGGTGACCAGCTTTTCCGCAGGCACGTCGCAAGACGCCGGCCCGAACAGCAATCAAAAGCATTACATGGTGCTTTTCTTCGACACTTCTTCCATGCAATTGCCGGATCAGATGGTTGCGCGAACCGCGGTCACAAAATTCATTGATGCGAACGCCGGACCGAATAACTTGATGGCGGTGGTGGAGTTTGGAGGCGTGCTGCAGATTCGCCAGAATTTTACGGCAAATGCGGACTTGCTGAAGCGCGCGGCGTCGGGTGTGAAAACTGCCTCGGTCGCCTCGAACACCGATGGCGCATCGGGGGGAACAATCGGTGTTCCGGGAATGTCGTTTGTGTCGACCGCAGAAGCCGACTACGGCGCGCGGACAATGCTTCTCGCGTTGCGGTCGCTTGCGAAAAATCTTCGCTCCATTCCGGGAAGAAAGATGGTGGTGCTAATCTCCGCGGGATTTCCGCTCTCGCCTGAGCGGGAGTCGGAATTGACCGCGACTTTGGATGCGTGCACCAAGGCTAACGTGGCGATTTATCCGCTCGATGCGCGTGGGCTGATTGCCGGCGTGCCCGCCGCACGATTGATGCAGAGAACAAATGCAGCGCCGCAATTGCTGCTTGCGTCGTATCCCGAACCGCAGCGTCCGGGAGGCGGTGGAGGCGGCACTGGCGGCACGGGAGGGGGCGCCGGTGGTGGAACTGGCGGTGGAGGCCGTGGCGGGACTGGCGGAGGAACAGGTGGCACCGGTGGTACGGGCGGAGGCCGCGGCGGCACGGGTGGAACCGGTGGAACTGGAGGCGCAGGGGGAGGCAAAGGCGGCACTGGCGGCGGCACGGGTGGCGGTACTCGTGGAGGAACGGGAGGAACTGGCGGAACGGGAACGCGTCCTCCGGTCAACTCGAATGCGTTCAACAATCCGTTTACGCGCACTCAACCACGTACGATTCTTCCGCAGATGCCGGAAACGGGTGCGACCAATCAGCAAATTCTTCAGGCGCTGGCCGACGGGACCGGCGGGTTCGCGATTTACAACACGAATGATCTGCTCGGAGGACTACAGAGAATCGCGAATGAGCAAAATGAGTTTTATCTGCTCGGCTACGTTCCGCCGGATTCAGCGGAAGGAACTTGCCACACTTTGAAAGTGAAAATGACTCACGGCGGAATGAATGTGCGAGCGAGAACGGGGTACTGCAACGCGCGGCCGGTGAATGTGCTGGAAGGTACGCCAGTGGAAAAGCAACTGGAGGCGCGCGCGCAGGATCAGACTCCGAGTGCGGCCAAAGCGGCGTTTCAAGCCCCGTATTTTTACTCGGCGGCGAATGTGGCGCGTGTAAACCTGGCGCTCGATATTCCGAGCGAGAATTTTCATTTCGATAAGAATAAAGGGAAATATCACGCGAGTTTGAGTGTATTAGGGATCGCGTACAAACCGGACGGATCCATCGGCGCGAAGTTCAGCGATCAAGTGAAAATGGATCTGGAAAAGGACGAGTGGAAGGAATTCTCCAAGGCGCCTTATCACTACTCGAACCAATTCGATACTGTGCCGGGCAACTACAAAATGACCGTCGTGCTCAATTCCGGCGGGGACGCATACAGCAAAGCGGAATGGCCGCTGCACATTGACTCGTACGACGGAAAACAGTTGAGCCTGGGCGGAGTCGTAATTACCAACTCCATGCAGCGCGTGGATGAAATTGCGGCGAACGCGGATCTCGACGCGGTTCTGCTCGAGGATCACACCCCGCTTGTTGCGAAGGGAGTGCAAATCAACCCGGTGGCATCCAACCATTTCAAGCGGTCGGACAATGTCGTTGTGTATTCGGAAGTGTACGAGCCGCTGCTGGTTTCTGAAAATCCGCCGAAGGTTGTGTTCGGATACGTGATCGTGGACCGGGCGACGCACGAACAGTTGGTGTCCACGGGCAGTATCTCCGCGGAGGGCTTCATTCAAAAGGGGAATCCGATGATTCCCGTGGCGCTCCTGGTGAAGGTAAAGGATATGAAGCCGGGGCAATACACGCTGGTCATGATGGCGATTGACGATGCGGGACGGAAAGCGGAAAACCGCATGGCGGATTTTGATGTGGCCGATTAAATCGAACTGAGCTTGCCGCTAACCGGCTAACGGCAATATTTTCAATAAATTAAAGGGTGCTGCCTTCGCGGCATGGATTCTCATTCCGCGCAACTTGTGCTGTAGCGCGGGGTTAGTCTGAAGAGGAACTATTCCTCTGCGCGCGTGCAGGGCGGGGAGCAGACTGCTGGTGCACATTCAAGCGAAGCCCAAGACGAAACGTTTTTCCGTGGATGTGAATTGGTCGTGGCGATCCGCAAGCGCGTTGCTGGTTGCGCTCACATTTCTTTGCACGTTTGGAATTGACCTGCCTTCTGCGCTGGCCGCCGGTGCGGGAAATAAGAAAGACAAACAAGACCCTTCGCTGAAAAATCTGCCCATCACGGAGCTGACTCCGGAAGAGGCGATTCAGCATGCACTAAACCGCCTGGCGTATGGGCCGCGGCCAGGCGATGTGGAACGCATTAAGCAGATGGGGCTCGCGAAGTGGATTGACCAGCAACTGAATCCGAACACCATTGACGACAAGACGGTGGAAGCGCGACTGGAGAACTATCCGACGCTGCGCATGTCCACGGCGAAATTGATTGATGAATATCCGCAGCCGAAGCAAGCGGCAAAAAAAGAAGGATTGACCAAGGAAGAGTTTGAAGAGCAGCAGGCGCAACAGAGGCGAGCCGATATGGCTGCGGAAAAGACGGCACGGCAGGCAAGCGCCGAAGCAACGGGCGACGGCGAGTCCGTGAAAGATATTCCTTCGCCGATGAAACAAGAATCCGGAAACGCGGCGACTCCCGGCGCGGGCGGCTACAAATTGAGCGTCGATCCGAATGCCGTGCCGCGAGCGATTGCGGACGACAGCAAGCGGCCGCAACGCGTGGTGCAAGAACTGGCGATGGCGAAAGTAACGCGCGCGATTTACAGCGAGCGGCAACTGCAGCAGGTGATGGACGATTTCTGGTTCAACCATTTCAACGTGTATGCGCAAAAAGGTGAAGTGAAGTGGTACCTGACTTCGTACGAACGCGATGTGATTCAGCCGCACACGCTTGGAAAATTCAAGGACTTGGTCGAAGCGACGGCGAAAAGTCCGGCGATGCTGTTTTATCTGGATAATTTTTTGAGCGCGGATCCGCGCGCGGCGCAGCGATTGGCCATGGAACGAGCGGCGCGGCAGGCGAACCGCGGGCGGTTCGGCCGATGGCCGCAGCCTATGTCGATGCCACAACAGCAAAAGAAGAAGCAAGAACGCGGGCTGAATGAAAATTACGGCCGCGAATTGATGGAGCTGCACACGCTCGGCGTGGACGGCGGCTATACGCAAAAAGACGTAACAGAAGTAGCTCGGTGCTTTACCGGCTGGACGATCGATAGGCTGCGGCAGAATCCTGAATTCAAGTTTGACGAACGGTTGCACGATCCCGACACAAAAGTCGTGCTTGGAAAAAAGATTCATGCCGGCGGAATGGGCGACGGCAAAGAAGTGATTGAACTGCTATCGAAGAATCCCAATACCGCGAAATTTATTTCGACGAAACTGGCGCGGCGATTTGTTTCGGATAATCCACCGCAATCGTTGATCACGAAAATGACACAGACATTTCAATCGAGCGACGGCGACATTCGCGCCGTGATGAAGACGATGATTTATTCGCCGGAATTCTGGTCGCGCGAGGCGTTCCGAACAAAGATCAAGACGCCGTACGAATTGGTGATTTCCGCGGCGCGCGCGCTGGGCACGGACGTGGATTCGCCGATGCCGCTGGTGCAATGGACGGGAAGAATTGGGGAACCGCTCTATCAATGCCAGCCGCCGACGGGATATTCGGACAAGGCGGACGCGTGGGTGAACACGGGCGCGTTACTGAACCGTTTGAATTATTCGCTGGCGCTGGCCGGGAATAAAGTGCGCGGGTCACATTCGGATGCGCCTACTTTGCTTGGAATGGATACTTCGGCCGATCCGAAAGCGGCGCTGACTCGCGCGGTGGAACTGTTCCTTGGCGGACAGGCCGCGCGGGGAACGGTGGAGACTTTGGAAAAGCAGATTGAAGATCCGCAGATCGTGCAGGCGAGGCTGGATGATCCGGTGAAGCGCGTGGACATGGGAGTGGTTGCGGGGCTGGTGCTTGGCGCGCCGGAATTTCAGAGGAGATAGGTTTTGGGTGCGGATAGAGACTTGAAGAGGTTGGCATGAGCTACGAATGTTGCGAAGGAATCCGCAGTTTGAGATTTTCGCGGCGGTATTTTCTGAAGCAGGGCGGAGTGGCGCTGGTGGGATTGAGCGCGATGCCTGCGTTCTTGCAACGCGCCGCGGCGGCGATACCTTCCGGCGGCAAGAAGCAACTTGTGGTGCTCTTTCAGCGCGGCGCGGCGGATGGGTTGAATATTGTGGTGCCATTCGGCGAGCCGAATTATTACCGCATGCGGCCAACGATTGCGATTCCTCAACCGAAGAGCGGTTCGACGGACGCCGCGGTGGATTTGGACGGATTCTTTGGATTGCATCCGAGCCTTGCTCCACTGGAGCCGCTTTTTCACAAAAACCAATTAGCGATTGTGCATGCAGCGGGTTCGCCGGACCCGACGCGCTCGCATTTCGACGCGCAGGATTTCATGGAGTCCGGAACGCCGGGATTGAAAGCGACGGAAGACGGCTGGCTGAATCGCGCAATAGGAAGCATCCGCGAAGAAGAAGCTTCGCCGTTTCGCGCCGTGGCGATGGGGCCGAATTTGCCGCGGATGCTCCGGGGAAGCGCCCCGGCGATTGCGTTGCCGGACGTGAAGCAATTCAAAGTGATGGCGCAAAATCCCGGCGCGGGGAAAATTGCCGAAGGCGGATTTGAGGCGATGTACGCGCAGACGGTGGATCAGGCGCTGCGCGGAACGGGGACGGAGACGTTTGAAGCGATTGACATGTTGCGGAAAGCCGATCCATCGAAATATCAGCCGGAGAATGGCGCGGATTATCCGAAGAGCCGGCTCGGACAGAGTTTGCAGCAAGTGGGGCAACTGATTAAGTCCGACATCGGCGTGGAAGTTTTGTTTGTGGATTGCGGCGGCTGGGACAATCACGTGAATGAAGGCGGCGTGCAAGGGCAGCTCTCGAATCTGCTGAAAGATTTGGGGCAGGGGCTTGCGGCGTTTCATCGCGACATGGGCGATCGGATGGAGAGCATTGTTTTTGTGACCATGAGCGAATTCGGGCGCACCGCAAAAGAAAACGGGAACCGCGGGACGGATCACGGCCGCGCGAATTGCATGTTCGTGATGGGTGGCGACGTGAAAGGCGGCCACGTGTACGGCAAATGGCCCGGGCTGGCGGAGCATCAGTTGAATGAAGGGCGCGATTTGGCGCTGACGACGGATTTCCGTTCGGTGCTGGGAGAGATTCTGGCGAAGCATGTTGGCGTTCCGGATTTGGCGCCGGTGTTTCCGGGGTTCGACAATAATTCGAGGAAGTTTGCCGGGTTGATTCGGGCGTAGTTGGCGCGCTCTGCTCTAAGAACCCTCTTGGTGCCAGTGGAGCCATGGCGCCATCTCTTCTTTTTCCATAAAATATTCGAGAGCGCGCAGAGCCTCCGGTGTGGTGATGTCCCATTCGGCGGGGTATTCATCCCGCTGGCCGTTCGAGAGGAAATATTCAATAACAGCGTCCTTCGGCCCAGCAAAGTTCGGATTACGAGTGGAAAAGCCGGAATCGCCTTCGCGACGCAGAAACATCAACCATGCCGCACCACCGTTGACGAGAGCGCAAATCGCCGGCCAGCTTGAATCCGAATAAAGCCATACTTCAGCGAATCGCGTGTCGGAGATCTTTGGCAGATGGTACCGGAGGCCGCCAACGCTGGCGACTTCGTACGATTCTCCGTTGAGATTCAGTTCCATGCCTTCCACGCTCTCGACAACAGTAGTGCGCAAACGATTGGAAGGAAAAGCATTAAGTTGTGCGGGTGTGCAAAACAGCATGCGAGAGGCAAACGGCTACTGGGGTTGTTTGATTTATTTGAGAGTGGCGGTAGGTGACGAAAGGTGGGGATAAGTGAACGGCGCGGCGACCGTAAAGCGCTCAGGTTCCTAGAGTTGCGGCGCTGTGTCTGCGAGGAAATTTGGCGCGCGCCCGTGCGAGTTATTTGAGAGTAGAAGCGGCGTTTTTCGCGAAATGTTCGTTGGATTCATTTGCTAACACCTTTAGTTTCAATAAATCCATTTCTAACTGCATAAAATCATGTCCGTTGGATCGCATCAAATTCCCGAAAGGCGCGCAACTAGTTGATTGCATTGGAATAATCCAACGGACATTTTCGATTCGGGGCAATTTTCAGGCAAAAATCCTACGGACATCCAACGGACATTTTGGAGGCCTCAAAAGCGGCGGCGTCCTGAGGGTGAGGCATTCCCCGCGGAATTACGGTGCCGAACATTGCTCCTTTTTTCAACGAGCGCGCCGTCATGACTTTGGCGGAATTACCGCGAGCGATCCGAGACGTCCTACCGCCTGCAGCTCTATCGCGTCCACTGTAAATGGAATCTTGAAAGGAGCATGGCCGCTTGGCGGGCCGATCTCGACGTGTAGGCGTATCGTCTGGCCTGCAGGAAGTGGAGGAAGTTGAAGTGTTACGACGCGCAGGGCGGGATTGGCTAATGGCTCATAATCCGGCACGGTGAAAAGTGAGTTGGAATCAAAAAAGACATCGCGAGGCACAATCGCGTGAATTCGGAACGTGCTAACAGGCGCGTCTCCCTCGTTTTTTAGCGAGAGGTCGAAAGAAGCGAAGGTCTGAGTGGATCCGATTCGTAGTTTGGTGGTGGCGGCTCTGCTGGTGGGTCTGGGGGCGACACTCACCTCCATTTTAAGATTAACGCAGTCGATGCAAACAGTTTTGAGGATTTCCTGAATCGAGGCGGAGGTCGCAAGATTTTTGACTTTATCCGCAGGGCAGAAATCCAGGGGGGGCATGAAGCGAGGCTCCGCGATAATCCCGCCAAAATTACTGCCTTCGCGCGGAGGACGAGGCGCTGTTCGGCTTCAAACTCTCATGCCCCGATTACAGCGGGACGCGGGGTGGCATAGATGTCCCGTGTGCGGCACCGGGACGGAGGGACCGTGGCAAGATTGATCCACTCCCGAACCACGGTCACGTCCACCCACCGAGCCGACGCCGTCATCTGATCAGCACAGAGTCTCGATTAAAAGACTCATTGAGAGCAGAACCGGTTCCGGCAGAGCGTAGCCAGCAGCGTCGCTAAACCAGCGCCGAGTAAGAGCAGGGTAGAAGGCTCCGGCGTCGTCGCAACCACCGATCCAGATTCGAAAAGGCTTTCTCCCTGTCCGGTCGAGCAAGTTCCCTGCGGAAAATTGCTCGTGCACTTCACCTGCGAACCACCTCCAACTTCCAATGCCACATAACCTGCGAACGAGCCCGGGAGCGGGCCAGTAAAAAGCGATGCGGCAGTGAAGGGGATCGGAGTTTGAAAAACTAAAAGCATGTCATTGGCGCTCCCATTCGGAGAGATTCCCAGGAATTCGAGCCCGATGAAACCGTTCGCGGAAACCAGGATTGGTAAATAGTTAGAAGCGGTGACCTCCGAGTATGGAGTCGTGAAATCAAACGCACTTATAGCATCAAGAGAGAAGTCGATCGTAAACTGGCCTGTGACTGTGCCATTGCCGTTGAAGGGTGTCGCAAGGGTGCCTGTGAAGTCGTATGTGACCGAGTCCGCCCAGGCAGCGCCTGGTAGCATCAGCGCGAGCAAAAGGGCGGCTAGTGCAAAAAAATGCTTCGTAACTTTCATGCTTCACCTTCGAGAGGGACTCGCAGTAGAAAATGCCCCAAGCACCTGACCTGACAAGATTAACCAAGTGCCTTTCCACTCTTCGCTGTCTGACCGAAGAACTTAAGCCAGCAGGAGCGAAATGCTAGTCGACGACGAGTAACGTCCTCAATCGGGTAAAGACCCCAAAAGTGCGATGGGTTAATCCCGGAGTGCGTGGGATCGTTTTACACTTTAATATAGTGAACGCGGGGGGATGGCACACCGTGTTCGGGTTGAGTTCTCCTGGGCGGCCGGGTGCCCGGGACTCCCGCGGAAATCATCGAGCACTTGGATCTTTTCTTTTCTGAGCACGAACAAAATTTGCTGGATGTTTACGAAAAAGCTGAGGATATACCGGACAGAAGTGCGTTCCTATTTCAACCCGAAGCCCTGATGATCTATGACCTACTTGAGACCGACCACCTTGCAGTTCGCGAAGCGTGGAGCGGTCATTTTCCGGATGGCGAACTTGAAAGGATGGCAAACACTTTTGGTATCTCTTTCGATTAGTAGCAAGTTTCTTCGCGGTTCTAGTGTCGGTTTCTTAGCGTTTCCACTCGGCATCAATTAGTGAAGCGAAGGGCAATTCCTCCTAAGGTTGGGGTGACGCGCTTTCCGGCTGCAACCCTCATCTGGCCCGAACACCCGCTTCCTGCGCTCTCAAATATCTCGCTCAGAATGATCAAATATCTCGCGCAGCACCAGCTACCCCCCACCCCCCCCGGGCAATTCAGATGAATATCAAAACAAAGGACTTACGGGCGGGGCAATTTGTATGAATGTGATTCTAAAGAGTTTAGGCCAAAAATGAAAACGCGGCAGAAGCTGCCGTGGTCAAAGCCCTAACACTATTTCCTGATTCATACATTACTCCTACAGGAAACTATCGTCAAGGAAAAAGGGTCAGTTTCCCATAAGGCGACTTGAACGACTACGTCTTGAGCAATGTGTCGAGCACTGCGGGCCACCGATGCTCGAAGTCGCTGTCTCGTTGGAGTCCGGCCTTTAATAGAGATTGGATTCGCTGCTGCGTTTCAGGCCAAGTCAGCGCGGTCTCAAAAGAAGTGATGGCGGCGAGGAACCGGTCGGCGGACGGCAACGAGACATGGTTGACGAGATCCTTCGCGGCGGCGATGGCACGCCGGTCGAAGGAGGCGATCCGGCGCGCGAGCGCGTCGACGAAGCCGTCCAATTCGGCGTCCGGAAGTGCGCGGTTGACGTATCCGTATCGTGCCGCGGTGTCGCCGTCGAAATCGTTCGCGCCGAGAACGATTTCGAGCGCCCGCCCGCGACCGACCAGATGTGGTAGGCGTTCCGTACCGCCGCCGCCGGGATGCAATCCCACTCCGACTTCGGGTTGGCCGAGTCGCGTGTTCTCGCGCGACGCGAAGCGCATGTCGCAGGCGAGGACGAACTCGCTGCTCACGCCCCGGACACAGCCTCGGATCTTCGCGATGCTGACCACCGGGGACTTGGTGAGACGCA